>Ga0101944_10000758_pt1 | contig 85826 bp, 79 predicted proteins | sample DewCreD2012metaG_FD_75245 | JGI IMG/M metagenome (GOLD analysis project Ga0101944, IMG submission 75245) | Hot spring sediment bacterial and archeal communities from British Columbia, Canada, to study Microbial Dark Matter (Phase II) - Dewar... ... | reverse complement strand
AAAATGTGGACCGCACGTGCACCGGCACGCGGTACTTCATGGCGAACTCCACGGAGCGAATCTGCAGGACCTTGGCCCCGATGCTGGCCATCTCGAGCATCTCCTCGTAGGAGATGCGCTCGAGCTTGCGCGCGCGGGGCACGAGGTTCGGGTCGGCCGTGAAGACGCCGGGCACGTCGGTGTAGATCTCGCAGCAGTCGGCCCGGAGCGCGGCGGCGATGGCCACGGCCGAGGTGTCCGAGCCGCCGCGCCCGAGGGTGGTGATGTTGCCCTCGGGGTCGCAGCCCTGGAAGCCGGCCACCACGACGATCACGCCCTGGTCGAGCAGGCGCCGCATGCGCTCGACGCCGATGTCCTGGATGCGCGCGTTGCCGTAGCAGAAGTCCGTGCGCACCTCGACCTGGAAGCCGAGCAGCGACTGCGCGGGGACGCCCCTGGCGCGCAGCGTCATCGCGAGCAGCGCGGCCGTCGTCTGCTCGCCGGTGGCGAGCAGCGCGTCGAGCTCGCGCTTGTCGGGCTCGGGATCCACCCGGCGGGCGAGCGCGATCAGGCCGTCGGTCACCCCGGCCATGGCGGAGACGATCACGACCAGGGCATGCCCCTGCCGGGCCGTGCGGATGACGCGGTCGGCGACGTGGCGGATGCGGTCCAGGTCGGCGACGGAGGTCCCCCCGTATTTCTGGACGATCACTCCCATGCCTTATCCCTCCGGCGGCGGGCGCACCGCGCCCGCAGGCTCGAAATCCAAACTCCCTACCAGGGATGCCGCGGCCTGTCCAGCCGCCTCCCCGGTGAGAAGCCGTTCGGTGTCCCCGAGGACGGCGAAGCGCACCGTGAGGCCCTCGCGGCGCATCCGCGGCGGAAGCCGCTCGGCCCACTCCACGGCCGCGACCACCGGTTCGGCGAGCGCCTCCCACAACCCGGCGGCCTCCTGCTCGGCCTCGGTCTCCAGCCGGTAGAGGTCCACGTGCCGCAGGAGGATCCGGCCGGGGTAGTCCTGGAGCAGCACGAAGCTCGGGCTTGTGACCGGGAGCTCCGCCGGCACGCCGAGACCGCGGGCGAGCCCCTGAACGAAGACCGTCTTGCCGCCGCCGAAGCCCCCGATCAGAAAGATCGCCATCGGCCCCGCCAGGGCCGCGCCGAGCCGCGCGCCGATCTCCCGCGTCTCCTCGGGGCTGCGGCTCAACCAGCGAAAGCCGGGGCCGCTCACGGCGCCTCCGCCGGAACCGGGCCCTCGAGCAGCCGGGCGATCCGGCCCGGGAGAGCCTCCATCACCTCGCCGGCGAGGTAGCCGCGCGGCCCGAGGGTGCGGGCCGCCTCGTCGGCCGCCCGGCCGTGCAGCCAGACCGCGGCGCGGCAGGCCGCCTCCGGCGAAGCCCCCTGGGCGATCAGCCCGGCGAGGATCCCGGTCAGGACGTCGCCCATGCCGGCGGTCGCCATGCCCGCGTTGCCGGTGGGGTTGAGCTCCGCCTCCCCGCCGGGGTGGGCGATCACCGTGGGCGCCCCCTTGAGCACGACGAGGGCGCGGGTCGCGCGGGCGAGCCGCCGCGCGCTTCCCACGCGGTCCTCCTGGACGGCCGCGGCCGTCGTCCCGAGCAGGCGCGCCGCCTCCCCCGGGTGCGGGGTGAGGACGCGCGGGGCGGCGGAGGCGGCGAGCGGCCCGAGGTCGCCCGCCAAGGCGTTCAACCCGTCGGCGTCCAGGACGAGGGGCAGGGGGCTCTCGGCGACGAGCGCGCGGATCAGCTCCCGCGTGCGCGGATCGACCCCCAGGCCCGGGCCGACGGCGAGGCAGTCCTTGCCGGCCAGGAGCGCCGCGATCGGCGCGCGGGCGGCGGGGCCGAGGACCCCCGGCTCCTCCTCGGGCAGGGGGGAGGTCATGGGCTCGCGCACCAGGACCTCGAGGACGGGGTTCAGGGAGGCCGCGCAGCCGACGGTCACGAGGCCTGCGCCCGCACGCAGGGCGGCAAGCGCGGCGAGGGCCGCGGCGCCGGTTTTCCCCGGGGAGCCGGCGATGAGGACCACGTGCCCGGTGCGGCCCTTGTGGGCGTCGGGCGGCCGCGGCGGGAGCGCCGCCCGCACCGCCGCCGCGGTGATCCGGCGCTGCCGGGGGCGGAGGCGCTCGACGACCGCGGGGGGGATGCCGATGTCGAGCACCTCGAGGCGGCCGGTGAGGGCGGCCCCGGGGTACAGCAGGTGGCCGAGCTTCGGAAACCCGAAGGTTGCCGTGACCTCGGCGCGCAGGCAGGTCCCCCGCACCCGGCCGGTGTCGGCGTCGAGCCCCGAGGGGAGATCCACGGCGAAGACCGGGCGGCCGAGCGAATTGAGGACGTCGATCGCCTCGCGCAGCAGCCCCCCCACCTCGGCGCTCAGGCCGGTGCCGAGCAGGGCGTCGACCCAGACCGCGGGCCGGCGCAGCTCCTCCTTGAGGAACTCCAGCCGCCCGGCGTCGGGCACCTCGTGCACGGGGAGCGCAAGCTTCGCGAGCAGGCGGAAGTTCTCGAACGCCTCCCCGGCCAGACGGCCGGGGTCGGCGAAGAGAAAGACGCTCACCGGGACGCCGGCCTGGTGGAGCCAGCGGGCGATGACGAAGCCGTCGCCGCCGTTGTTGCCGCGGCCGCAGGCGACGGCCGCCCCGCCCCGGCGCGCAAGCTCCCCGAAATGGGCGAGGAAGACGCGGGCGGCTTCGCGGCCCGCGTGTTCCATGAGCAGCCGGCCGGGGAGGCCGAATTCCTCGATCGTCGCCCGGTCGAGCGCCTGCATCTCGGAAGCGGTCACCACGTACATCGCCCCCTCCCTGTCCGCCCCGCGGGCTTCCGCTTCGGGGCCGGCCGGCCCGGGGCGGCCTCGGCGGCGGCGAGGGCCGCGCGCAGCCTGCGCGCCCGCGCGGCCATGCGGCGCGCCGCGTGCCCCCCCGCCTCGTGGTCGTAGCCGTGCAGGTGGAGCAGCCCGTGGATGAGGAGATCGGTGATGCGCTCGCCGAGCGGCATCCCCGCCGCGCGCGCCTCCCGGCGGGCCGTCTCCACCGAGATGACGACATCGCCGAGCACCCCCCCCGCGCCCGGCTCGCCGCCCGCGCCGGCGGGAAAGGCGATCACGTTGGTCGGCCCGCGGCGGTCGAGAAAGCGGCGGTTCAGGGCGGCGATCCCCCGGTCGCTCACGAGCACCACGGCGAGGGCGGCGCGGGGGGTGCCCAGCGCCGCAAGCAGGATCCGGGCCCGGCGGGCGAGCGTGCGCCGCGGGGCGCGGATCCGCCGCTGCCGGTCGAGGATCAGGACGTCCATGGCGGTGCGCTCCCGAGGAGCCGCGCCGGGAGAAGACGCGGCCGGGGCGGGAGGCCCGGCGGCTTCGCCCCGCGCGCGTTTCACGGCCCCTTTTCCCCCTCCGCCGGCGGGCGGCGACGGCCGTTTCGCTTGCGGGCGTCGAGCTCCTCGTAGGCGCGGATGATCTCCTGCACCAGGCGGTGGCGGACCACGTCCTGCTTGGTGAAAAAGACGAAGCGGATGCCTTCGATGCCCTGGAGGATCTCCTTGGTCTCGATCAGCCCCGAGGTCCGCTCCGGAGGGAGGTCGATCTGGGTGATGTCGCCGGTGATCACGGCCTTCGAGTTGAAGCCGATCCGGGTGAGGAACATCTTCATCTGCTCCGAGGTGGTGTTCTGGGCCTCGTCGAGGATGATGAAGGAGTCGTTCAGCGTGCGGCCGCGCATGAAGGCGATGGGGGCGACCTCGATCACCCCTTTCTCCATCAGGGCGGAAGCCTTCTCGAAGCGCATCATGTCGTGGAGCGCGTCGTAGAGGGGCCGCAGGTAGGGGTCGACCTTCTCCGCCAGGTCCCCGGGGAGGAAGCCGAGGGTTTCCCCCGCCTCCACGGCCGGCCGGGTGAGGATGATGCGGCTGACCTCCCCCCGGGAGAAGGCGGCGACGGCCATGGCCATCGCGAGGTAGGTCTTGCCGGTGCCGGCGGGCCCGATGCCGAAGACGATGTCGTGGGTGCGGATCGCGTCGATGTAGGCCTTCTGCGTGGGGCTCTTGGGCGTGATGGCGCTTTTTTTCGCCGTGATCAGAATCGTGTCCAGAAAGATGTCCTTGAGGCAGACCCGCGGGTCGGCGCTCAACATCCGCACGGCGTACTCGATGTCGTTGGGGTGCAGGGGGTAGCCGGCCTCGATCAGGCCGTAGAGCTGCAGCAGGAGGTTCTGCGCGAGTTCGACGAGGGCGCGCTCGCCCTCGAGGAACACCGCGGTGCCGCGGGCGTTGACCCGGATGTCGAGCATGCGGGCGAGGCGCTGCAGGGTGCTGTTCCTCTCCCCGAAAAGCTGCCGGGCATGCTCGTTGTCGGCAAAGGGCAGGGTGAGAAGGTACGGTTCGCTCATGCGGGTTGGGCGTCTCCCGGACGGCCGCGATGCTACACGCAATCGCGCGGAAAAGCAATTCCCCGCGGGCCCTTGACGAGCGGCCGGGGGGACCGGTAGAGTTTTGCTCCCGGCCCCCGGCCGCCCGGCGCGGCGGGGGCGGGCGAAAGAGAGAGCGCCATGAACCCTTTCGACATCCTGGTCGCCGCGCTGAGCGCCTACTGCCTGATCCGCGGGGTCTTCCGGGGGCTGATCCGCGAGGTGGCCTCCCTCGTCGGGGTCCTCGGCGGGTTCTGGTGCGCCTACAGCTTTTACGGCACGGGGGGGCGGTGGCTGTCGGGCTGGATCGCCGACCCCGCGGTGCGCCACCTGATCGCCTTCCTGGTCATCTTCTGCGGGGTCCTCGTGGCGGTGAACGGCATCGCGCTCGTGTTGCACTACCTCACCCGCCTCGTCCTCCTCGGCTGGCTCAACCGCCTGGGCGGGCTCCTCTTCGGGGCGGCCAAGGCCGTGCTCATCTCCGCGATCCTCTTTCTCGCGTTCACCGCCTTTCTGCCCAAGGGAAGCCCCTGGTTGCGGGATTCGGTCTCCGCCCCCCTCCTCGCGGTCGTCTCCGACCGGCTGGCCACGGTCGTCTCAAGCGAGATCCGCAAGGAGTTTTCCTCGCGCCTTGAGGTCCTGAAAAAAGGCTGGGCGGCCCCGCGATGAGCGCCGCCGAAGCCTTGGAGGCGCTATTCGGCATCCTCCGCCGCCTCCGACGTCCGGGCGGCTGCCCCTGGGACCGCGAGCAGACGCCCGCCTCGATGGTGCGCTACCTGATCGAGGAGTGCTTCGAGCTGGCCGACGCCGTGGCCTCCGGGGAGGCGGAGGCGGTCTGCGAGGAGCTGGGCGACGTCCTCTTCCAGCTGCTCTTCATCGGCGACTGCTACGAGGAGGAGGGGCGTTTCGATTTCGCCGCCGTCTGCCGCGGGATCGCGGAGAAGATGATCCGCCGCCACCCCCACGTCTTCGGCTCCGGCCGGGCCGCGGACAGCGCCGAGGTGCTCCGCACCTGGCGGCGCATCAAGGGGGAGGAAAAGGCGGCCGCGCACCCGACGCCCTCGCGGCTCGACGGCATCCCCGCCGGGCTTCCCGCCCTGCTGCGGGCCCAGGCGGTCGGCGAGCGGGCGGCGGCCGCGGGCTTCGACTGGGAGCACCCCGAGGGGGTCGCGGCCAAGCTCGAGGAGGAGCTCTCCGAGTTCCGCGCCGCGGCCGCCGCGGGCGACCGGGCCGGCCTGGAGCGGGAGATCGGCGACCTCCTCTTCACCGCCGTCAACCTCGCGCGCCGCACCGGGGTTTCCCCGGAGACGGCGCTCCGCGGCGCGCTCCAGCGCTTCGAGAGCCGCTTCCGGGCCCTCGAGATGCAGATCGCCGCCTCCGGCCGCCGCCCCGAGGAGGTGCCCCAGGCGGAGAAGGACCGCATCTGGGAGAGGATCAAGGCCTCCGAATGATCGCGATCGTCGACTACCGCGCGGGCAACCTGACGAGCGTCGCCCGGGCGCTCCATTTTCTCGGCTTCGCCTGCCGCGTGACCGGCGACCCGGGGGTGTTGCGAGAGGCCGAGCGCATCCTCATCCCGGGGGTCGGGGCGGCGGGGGCGGCGATGGCGAGCCTTCGCGAAAACGGCCTCGATCAGGCCCTTCAGGGGGCGTTCGCCGCGCGCAAGCCGCTTCTGGGGATCTGCCTCGGCTGCCAGATCGTCCTCGGCCGCAGCGAGGAAAACGACGCCCGCTGCCTGAACCTCATCCCGGGCCGGGTGCGGGCCTTCCCCGACGGGCTGCGCGCACCCGACGGCCGGCGGCTCAAGATCCCGCACATGGGCTGGAACACCCTCCGGCTGAGGAGCCGGCACCCCGTGTTCGCCGGGCTGGAGGAGGGGGACTCGTTCTACTTCGTCCACGGCTACTACCCCCAGCCGGAGGACCCGGCCTGTGTCGTCGCCGAGACCGAGCACGGGATCCGCTTCCCCTCGGCGCTCGCCTCCGGCAGTCTCGTCGCCGTGCAGTTTCACCCCGAGAAGAGCGGCCGCCCGGGGCTGCGCCTGCTCGAGAACTTCTGCCGCTGGAACCCGGCCGGCGGGACGGGGGGGGCGGAGCCGTGCTGAGCAAACGGATCATCGTCTGCCTGGATGTCCGCGACGGCCGGACGACCAAGGGGGTCCGCTTCCGGGACAACGTCGACGTCGGCGACCCCGTGGAGATGGCCCGCCACTACTACGAGCAGGGGGCCGACGAGATCGTCTTCTACGACATCACCGCCTCGGCCGAGCGGCGCGGCATCCTGATCGACGTGGTGCGGCGCGTCGCCGCGACGATTTTCATCCCCTTCGCCGTGGGGGGCGGAATCCGCTCGATCGAGGAGATGCGCGCGGTGCTGCTGGCCGGGGCGGAGAAGGTGAGCGTGAACTCGGCCGCCCTGAGGCGGCCGGCGCTGATCGACGAGGGCGCCGCCGCCTTCGGGCGGCAGTGCATCGTGCTGGGGATGGATGTGCTGCGCGTGGGGGTCCGGCCGGGCATCGCCTCGGGCTACGAGGTGGTGATCGACGGCGGCAGGCGGCCCACGGGGCGGGATGCGCTCGCCTGGGCCGAGGAGGCCGAGGCGCGGGGTGCGGGCGAGATCTGCCTCAACTCGATCGACGCCGACGGGACGCAGGAGGGCTACGAGCTGGAGATCACCTCCCGGATGGCTTCCCGCGTGGGGATCCCGGTCATCGCCTCGGGCGGGGCGGGGCGGCCCGAGCATCTGCGGGATGTGCTCACCCGCGGGCAGGCCGATGCCGCGTTGATCGCCTCCATGGTCCATTTCGGGACCTGGACGATCCCCGGCATCAAATCCGCCCTGCACCAATGGGGCGTTCCGGTGCGGCTGCGCTGGTAGGGCGGTTGTTCCTCAGGCGATTTCGCCGAAGGGAAGGTACCCCGGCGGGGTGCGGCGGATGAGCTTGCCGTCCTCGTCGTATTTTTCGACGATGATGGTCCCGTTCTCCAGCCGCGTGCGGTTGTGGACCATCCCGTCCTCGCCTCCGGCGCGGGGTTTTTCCCCCTCGCCCCCCCCCTCCACGGGCCGCGTTTCGCGCAGGCGCTCGGCCTTCTGCAGAAGGGGTTCCTGCTCCCTGCCTCCGCCGTAGACGCCGAGCCGCGGCATCTGCTGGGCGGCTGCATCCCCGACCACGTCCCACATGACTTCCTCCTTTTCGCGCCCCCGCGGGAAGGCCCCGGTTTCCCGGGCGGAGAGCCTTCCGGCGACCACCCCGCTCACGGTCCGCCAGAGCTGACGCGAGATCTTGGCCCGGGCCGCTTCCCGGGTCTCCTCCGGGGAGAGGCCCGGTTCCACGGCCGGCGCGCCCCCCCCCGATTCCCCCTGTCTCCGGGCCGCGGCGAGCTTGCGGCCGTAGCACGCAAGCAGGCTCTGCACCCGGGTTCCCGCGATCTGCATCCGGTGCTCCTCCTGACCGGAGGTATCGGCAGGGCGGCGAAAAACTTTAGCGGAGGGGGGAAGAACGAGGGGGGCGGCGGGGGCCGCGCAGGCGCGCGGCCCTCCGGAAAAGGAGCCGGCGGCGGGTGCCGCGGGGGCCTTGCGCCTCAGTCGTCGAAATTCCCCTGGGGGCCCTTGTCGGCCTGCAGCGCGGCGGCCTGCTCGCGGATGCGTTCCGGGGTCCAGTCGGCGGGCTTCTCGATCCGCCGCGCCTTGGAGGGGACGCGGTAGCCGTTCTCGAGCAGGATCTCCAGGGCGAGCGGGGCGGTGTCCTCGGAGCGGAAGACGCGCCGGATCAGGTGGTAGGCGAACTCCTCCACCCCGCGCACCATGCGCTCGCGGATGGCGCGCGGCTGGGCGAGGAGCTTGTTTTCGAAGGGCAGGTTGAGCTTCTTGTAGTCCCCGGGCTTGAAGCCCCGGGCGTCGGCGTAGGCCACCATCTCCCCCCACAGGGCGTCGCTCATGCCGCGGTCGGAGTGCTTGACGAAGCGGCCCTGGCTGTCCAGGAAGGCGTTGCCGTAATCGTTCACCTCGAGCCCCCAGGAGATCATCTGCAGCGAGGTGGCGACGTTGGCCTTGGTCGTGCGGGTCGTCTCGGCGATCGCCCGCAGCCGCTCGCTGCTGTTGCCGGAGGTGCCGTGCTGGGCCCCGGAGACGCCGTAAGGGGCGAGCACCTCGTGGATCGTGCGGGTGAGCTCGACCTGGATGCCGGAATCGCTCTCCTCGATGCCGTGGGTGGTGCCGTTGTTGAGGGCGATCCAGTCCGGGAAGATGCCGTGGGCGTTCAGGCCGCGGACCAGGAAGAGGGCCTCCTCGGGGGTGGAGAGGCCCTGGGACCCCTTGATCTCGCCCACCTCGGTTTCCAGCCCCGCCCAGCGCGGCACCAGCGGGTTGAGCGCGATGCTGGCGAGCAGGTTTTCGGCGTCGGGCAGGTGCGAGGCGTCGATCGCGATCGAGGTGACCCCCGCCTCGAACATCGAGGGGATTTCGGTTTTCGCCGCCTCCACGTCCTTGGGTCCCTTGATGCCGTAGTGGTCGGCGTGGATGGCGACGGGCACGGTGATGCCCATCTCGTTGCAGAAGGCGTCGACCATGCGGGCGAGGTTCCAGTAGTTGACGGCGCAGTAGGCGTTGGTCCCGCCCTCGGACTTGGCGATCTCCACGATGAGCGCGGCGTTGGCCCGCTGGGCGGCGCGCAGCACGCCGCGGATGACGAAGGCGTTGCGGCCGTTGGCCGCCAGCGCCACGGCCCGGCCCTTGGCGAGCATCGCGCGGTCGATGACCTTGCCGCTGACGATCAGGGCCGAGGAGTGGGGAAAGAGGGCGCGGATCGTGGGGGGGCGCCCGGTCTCGAGCGCCTTGCGGTATCCTCGGGGAACGCCGGCTTTCCGTGCCGCCATGGGGGACCTCCAGGGCTTGTCAGACGAAGAGATCGATCCTTCGGCCCGCGATGCCGGCCGCCGGGGCGGCGGCGCCGTAACCGCGGGGGGCCGTCGCGTGCCGGGCACCCGGCGCGCGGGCCGCCGGGGGAGACTCGGGGAAGGCCGCCGCCGCGCGGCGCGGGCGGCAGGGCAGGGGAGGCCTGCGGGGCGCGAAAAGCCCCCCCGCGACCTCCGAGGCGCGGTAAGGCACGATGCCGTGTTGCGGTTCGATCCCGCCCATGCGCGTTTCGCCGGCCGATGCCCCTCACTTGCCGCGAACCCACACAGCATAGCCCGAATCGGGGGGCGGATGCAACTACTTTCGGGGCGGGCCCCCGCCGGCGGCGCGGGCGTTTTCCTCGAGCAGGCGGCGGTTGAAGGCCTCGACCTCGCGACGCAGCTTCTCGCTTTCCTCTTCGTAGCGTTGCGCGCGCTGGTTGAAGGCCTCCACGCGCCGGTTGTAGTCGTGGATCTGCTCGCGGGACTTGCGCGCCTCCTTTTCCTGGGCCAGCCGGTCCCGCTCGGCGGTCAGTCCGCGGTACTCGGCCTCGAGCTGCTTCTTGCGCTCCTCGATCCGGCCGCGGATCTCCTCGAGGGAACCCTCGGCGGGTTCCGCGGCCGCGAAGGGGGCGGGTTCCGCGGCGGCGGGGGCTGGGGCCGCGGCCGCGGGCGGGTCGGGCTCGCGGGCCTGCGCCTCCGCGTAGCTGCGCACGCGGGCGCGCTGGTCCTCGGGCACCTGGTTGATGTCGTCGGTGAAGCGCACGTTGCCGCGGGCGTCCGTGTACCGGTAGAACTGGGCCGAAAGCGGCGCCGGCAGGAAAAGAAGCGCGATGCCGGCCACGATGAGCCATTGCCTCATGACGTCGCCCTCCCTCCAGGCGATGGGGTGTCCTCGGGCTCCCTGTCCGATTATCCGTCGGGGCCGGCCGAAACTTTAACCCCCCCCTCGCGGGGGCAGGCCGCGCGGGCGGCCGGCGGGCGGTTGCAAAAGCCGCCGGCTGGTGTATGTTCCCGCATCGGCTCTGCCATCCCATCCGGAGGTGACCGCTGATGCCCGAGCGCACCGTGCGGCGGCCGGGGCGGCTTTTTCGGCTTGCGGCCCTGGCCGCGGTCGTTCTCGCCGTTTCCTGCGCGCCGCGGAAACGCGCCCCGGAGGCCCCGCCCCCCGAGCCGCCGGAGGCCCGCAGCCTCTACGAGCAGGCCGAGCGCCGCTTCCAGGACGGGGCCCTGGCCGAGGCCGCGGTGCTCTTCGAGCGTTACCTCGAGCGCTCCCCCGGCGGGCCCTCGGCGCCCGCGGCGCTCCTGCGCCTGGGGAAGATCCACGGCCTGCGCGGCGAGTTTTCATCGGCCCGGCGCACCTACGAGCGCCTGATCGCGGAGCACCCCGCAAGCCCCTTGCGCGCCGAGGCCTTCCTCGAGCGGCTCGCCCTCCCGCTCGCCGAGGGGCGGCCCGCGGAGGTCGAGGGGCTTTTCCCCGAGGCCCTGGCTGCGGCGGAGACCCCCTCCCAGCGCGTCCGCGCCTGGACGCTGCGGGCGGAAGCCCGCTCGCGGCTCGGGGAGCGGATCGCCGCGGTCGAGTTTCTGCTCCGGGCGCTGCAGGAGGCGCCCCCCGCCGAGCGGGAGGCCGCGGCGGCGCGGCTGCGCCTGGCGATCCTGAGGCTCACCCCGCAGGAGGCGCGCGGGCTCGCGGCCCGCCCGGAAGGGGAGCTGCGGATGGACTACCTGCTCTTCCAGGCGGGGATGGTGTTTGCGCGCGAGGGGCGGGCGGAGGAGGCGCGGGCGTTGCTCGAGGCCTTCCGCGCGCGTTACCCCGAGCACGAGGAACGGCCGCGGGCCGAGCGCGAACTCGCCGCGCTCGAGAGCCTGCGGCCGGCGAAGCCCTTCCGCATCGGCGCCCTGCTTCCGCTGAGCGGCTCGCACCAGGCCCTGGGGCAGCGGGCGCTTCGCGGCCTGGAGCTCGCCCTCCACCTGCACCACGCCGCCGGGGGCGGCCCCCCGGTCGAGCTCGTCGTGCGCGACACGGCCTCGGAGCCGGGCCGCACGGCCCAGGCGCTGCAGGAGCTCGCCGGGCAGGAGGTCTCGGCGGTGGTGGGCCCGCTCGTCCACGTCGAGGCCGCGATGCCCGAGGCGGAGCGGCGGGGGATCCCGCTCCTCGTGCTCACCCAGAAGGAAGGGGTGACGCGGGCCGGGGGGGCCGTCTTCCGCAACTTCCCCACCCCGGGGGCGCAGGTCGAGGCGCTCGTTTCCTTGGCCTTCGAGCGGCTCGGCGTGCGCGAGGCGGTGGCCCTCTACCCCGACGAGCCCTACGGCCGCACTTTCGCCGATCTCTTCCGCCGCGCCTTCGAGCAGCACGGCGGAAGCCTGCTCGCCGCCGTCCCCTACGACCCGCGGGCGACGGACTTTGCAGGGGCGATCCGCAAGCTGCTGCCTTACACGGAGGAGGTGCCGAAGGAAGGCGCCGAGGAGCGGCGCGAGCCCGCGCGGCCGGCCGCCCGCCGGGGCCGCGGGGAGGCCCCCGCCGACAGTGTCCGCGTCTGCCGCTTCCAGGCCGTCTTTCTGCCCGATGAGCCCCGCAAGGTGGCGATGATCGCCCCGCAGCTCGCCTACCACGACATCCGCGACGTCTTCCTGCTCGGCACCAACCTGTGGAACTCCGAGGCGCTCTTGCGGCTCGCCGGCCCCTACGTCCAGGGCGCGGTGTTCGTCGACGCCTTCTTCGCCGGCAGCCGCGACCCCGCGGTGCGGCGCTTCGTCGAGGCCTACGAGGCGGCCTACGGGGAGGCGCCGGGGCTGATCGAGGCGCTGGCCTTCGACTCGGCGGTCATCCTGGCGGAGCTCTTCGGCCGGGGGGGCGCGCGCGCGCCCGCCGAGGTCGCCTCAGCCCTGCGGGCGGCGGAGGGGTTCTCCGGGGTGACGGGCCGGACGCGGTTTCGGGAGACGGGGGAGCCCGAGAAAACGCTGCGGCGGATCGAGATCCGGGGCCGGCGCTTCGTGGAGCTCGAGTGAGGGGCCTCCCTCAGGGGTTTTTGAGCGGGCCCTGGCCGGTGGCTTCGAGGACGCTGCGCCAGAGCATCCCGCGGGGGTCGACGTGCTTTCGCCGGCCGGCGAGGAGTTTCATCGGGACGTGGACGAAGTGGTTGTTCCAGTTGCCGATCAGGAGATCGGTCTTGCCCGCCATGCCGGCGTGCACGGCGTTGCGGCCTAAAAAGTTGCAGAAGACGCGGTCGTTGGCGTTGGCCGGCAGGCTGCGGATCATGTAGCTCGGGTCGATGTACTTGATCGAGATCTCGATGCCGCGCCGCTGGAAATGTTCGAGGATCCGCTGCTTGAGAAAGAGGCCGATGTCCTTGAGCCGGATGTTGCCGGAGGCGTCGCGCTCGACGGGCTCGCCGGCGAAAAACTTCTGCCCCGCGCCCTCGGCCGCCACGATCACGGCGTGGCCGCGGTCCGCCAGGCGCCGCTCCAGGCTGGCGAGGAGGCCGTGCGGGCCCTCGAGGTCGAAGTCCACCTCGGGGATCAGGACGAAATTCACGTCCTGCTGGGCGAGCGTCGCGGTCGCGGCGATGAAGCCGGATTCGCGCCCCATGAGCTTGATCAGGCCGATGCCGTTCGGGTAGCCCTCGGCCTCGTTGCTGGCGCTCAGGATGGCGCGGGTGGAGACCTCGACTGCGGTGTCGAACCCGAAGGAGCGGGAGACGAGCAGGATGTCGTTGTCGATCGTCTTGGGGACGCCCACGATGGCGATCTTGAGCCCCCGGCGCAGGACCGCGTCGGCGATCGCCGTGGCCGCGCGCATCGTCCCGTCGCCGCCGATCATGAAGAGGATGCCGATGCTCATGCGCTCGAGCGTGTCCACGATCTCCTCGATGTCCTCGGGGCCCCGGCTCGAGCCGATCACGACCCCGCCGCGCTCGTGGATGTTGACCACGGCCGCGGGGGTGAGCGGCATCATGTCGTAGCCGTAGCGGGCGATGAACCCCTTGAGGCCGTAGCGGACGCCGAAGATCGTGCGGACCCCGTAGCCGTAGTGGAGCTCGAAGACGATCGAGCGGATGATGTCGTTCAGGCCGGGGCAGAGGCCGCCGCAGGTGACCAGCGCGCACTTGAGCTTGCTCGGGTCGAAAAAGAGCATGCGCCGCGGGCCGGCGAGCTCGTAGGCGGCCGGGGGTTCGCCCCGTTCGAGCTGGCGGCCGATCCGGGCGAGGTTGACGTCGATCAGGATGCGGTCCTCGTCGGAGACGTAGGAGATGTCGTTGCCCCCCCGGGCGCGGCGGGCCACCGAGCTCGGGACGCGGCAGGGGCCCAGGCTGGCGATGCGCGTGCTCCCCGGGTCGAGGCTCTGGATGCGTTCGGTTTCCATGGCCGGGCACTCTACCAGCCATTTTTTCCCTTGACAAGTTCGATTTTTATTTGGTAAGAAATACGTTTCAAACGATTTGAAGACCGGTTGCGCGCCGGTCTTTTGTTTTGATCTCACCGAAGAAAGGGGATGGTTGCCATGCGCTGCACCAGCATCAAGCCGGGCGTCGAGTGCGCCTTCATGACCTCCAAGGGTTGCGCCTACAAGGGCGGGATTTGCCAGCAGGTCGTCGAGCAATGCGACGGCTGCGGGCGGCGGAGCCAGTTCGACGCGGGCTGGTATTGCACCGCCTGCCCCGAACCGTCGGTCAAGTGGAAGCTGGGGATCTGCAACCTGGCGACGCACGTCTCGGCCGCCCCGGCGACCGCGGAGGGCAAGCAGAAGATCAACCCCCTCAAGGCCTCGAAGCGCTCGGCCGGCCGCTGACGGCTCGGCCCGGCCTGCGGCAAACCCCGTCCGGTCCGCCCCGGGCGGGGTTTTTGTTTGTGCGGCCTCCCCGCCCCGTGCCCCCGGCCCCCCGGCGGCTAAAGTGCGCCCCCCGACGAACCGATATTCCCGCTGAGCGTCGGGATCTCTGCCTCGCCCGCAGACCGAACGCGCCAAAGGAAGGCACGCCATGAACGAGACCGAGTTTCTCGAGCGGCTGGACCGGATCCGGGACATCCCGACCCTGCCCAGCATCGTGCTCGAGCTCAACCGCCTGCTGCAGGACCCGGACACCCCGGTTGCGCGCGTCAGCCAGATCATCGAGCGGGACCAGGCGATCGCCCTCAAGATTCTCAAGCTCGTCAACTCGGCCTTCTACGGCGTGCGCTCCAAGGTGGCCGACATCCGCAGCGCGGTGATCATGCTCGGCTTCAACGCCGTGCGCAACGCGATCGTCTCGGTTTCGGTGATCGAAACCTTCTCCCGCCGCCTGCGGCTCGAAGGCTTCGACGCCACCGACTTCTGGAAACATTCGCTCGCCGTGGCCGTGACCGCCAAAGCGCTCTCCGCCCGGACGCGGCTCAATTCCCCGGACAACTGTTTCGTGGGCGGGCTGCTGCACGACGTCGGCAAGGTGATCCTCGCCCAGTATTACCCGGAGCTCTTCGCGGCCGTCTGGAACGCCTCGCGCGAGGAGGGCAGCGCCTTCCACGAGGCCGAGCGCGGCAGGACCCCCGCCGGCCATGCCGCGATCGGCGCCCACCTCGCGGCGCGCTGGCAGCTGCCCCGCGGGCTGGTCGAGGCCATCCGCTCCCACCACGACTACCGCGCGGAGCTGGAGAACGCGGAATTCTGCCTGATGATCCACGTGGCGAACCTGCTCGTGAACAGCTACGACCGGAACCCGGATTGCGTGATCGATCTCGCCGCCCTCCATCCCGACGCGCGCAAGTTCATCCTGGGCACGCTGCAGCGGGCGGGGGACTTCTATGCGGAGCTCGCCGAAGAGATCGAAAACGCCTACGCCTTCTTCCTCTCCCCCGGGGCGGCCCGCTAGACCGCGCGGCCGCCCGCTTCCCCGGCCGGCGCCGGGTCGCCGTTCCCCCCCGCGTTCCCCCGCCGCCGGAGGAACCGCCCCGTCGCCGAATCCTCGCATGCGGCGATCTCCTCGGGGGTGCCCGCGGCGATGAGCCGCCCGCCCTCCGCGCCGCCTTCCGGTCCGAGGTCGATCACCCGGTCGGCCGCGGCGATCACGTCGAGGTTGTGCTCGATCACGACGACCGTGTGGCCCGCGTCCACGAGGCGGTGCAGGACGGCAAGCAGGCGGCGCACGTCTTCGGGGTGCAGGCCGATCGTCGGCTCGTCGAGCACGTAGACGACCCGGCCCTCGCCGCCGCGGCCGAGCTCGCGGGCGAGCTTGAGCCGCTGGGCCTCCCCCCCGGAGAGGGTGGGCGCGGCTTGGCCCAGCCGCAGGTAGCCCAGCCCCACCTCCACGAGGGAACGCAGGCGGTCGCGCACGGCGGGCACGCGGCCGAAGAACGCGACGGCCTCCTCGGCCGTGAGCCCCAAGACCTCGGCGATGGATCGCCCCCGGTAGCGGATCTCCAGGGTTTCGCGGTTGTAGCGCCGGCCCCCGCAGGCCTCGCAGGTCACGACGACGTCGGGCAGAAACTGCATCGGGATCCGCTGCGTGCCCTCGCCGGCGCAGACCTCGCAGCGCCCCCCCGGCAGGTTGAAACTGAAGCGCTGGGGCCCGAAGCCGCGCATGCGGGCCTCGGGCGTGCGCGCGAACAGGGCGCGGATCGCGTCGAAGATCCCGAGCACCGTGGCCGGGTTGGAGCGGACGGTGCGGCCGATCGGGCTCGGATCGACCAGCACGGCGCGCTCGACCGCCTCGGCCCCTTCCAGGCGCTCGTGCGGCCCCGGCTCCGGGCCCGCCTGGCCGAGGGTGCGGAGCAGCGCGGGATACAGCGTTTCCACCACCAGCGAGGACTTCCCCGAACCGGACACCCCGGTCACGGCGATCAGCCGGCCGAGGGGGAAGGCGACGGTGACCCCCTTCAGGTTGTGGTGCCGGGCGCCGACGAGCAGGAGCCGGCCGCCGGCGGGCGTGAGTCGCCGTGCGGGCGGGGGGATCGACAGCCGGCCCGAGAGGTACCCGCCGGTCAGGGAGCGCGGCTCCTCGAGCAGCCCCGCGAGGGGGCCGGAGTAGATCACCTCGCCGCCCGCCTCGCCGGCGCCCGGGCCGAGGTCGATCACGTGGTCGGCGGCGCGCAGGATCTCCGCGTCGTGCTCGACCACGAGGACCGTGTTGCCCAGATCGCGCAGGGAAACGAGGATGCGCCGCAGGCGTGCGGTGTCCCGCGGGTGCAGCCCGACGCTGGGCTCGTCGAGCACGTAGAGGACCCCGGTCAGGCGCGAGCCGACCTGGGTCGCCAGGCGCACGCGCTGGCTCTCCCCGCTCGAGAGGGTGCGCGCCGGCCGGTCGAGCGTGAGGTAGGAGAGGCCGAGGTCGATCAGGCACTGCAGCCGGGGCCGGATCTCGCCGTAGAGCCGCCGGAAGACGGCCCGGCGCGAACCGGAGGGCTCAAGGCGCTCGAGGAACGACAGCGTCTCCGGCAGCGGCAGGGCGCAGAGTTCGGGAAGGCTGCGCCCCCCGACCCGGACCGCGGCCGCGACCGCGTTCAGCCGGCCCCCGCCGCAGGCGGGGCAGGGGGCGGAGCGCATGAACCGGCGAATCTCCTCGCGCACGGCCGGGGAGTCGGTCTCGCGGTAGCGGCGCCGGAGAAAAGGCAGGATGCCTTCGAAGGGTTTGCGGAACTGGATGCGCGCGCCGCCGCGGTCCACCGCGAAGTGGATCGGTTCCTCCCCGGAGCCGTGCCAGAGGACCTTGCGGAACTCCTCGGGCAACTCCGCAAACGGCGTGTGCACCGAGGTCCCGTAGCGCGCGGTCAGGGCCTCGAGGAAGTCCCAGAAGGCGGCGCTCCGGCGGCCCGACCAGGCGAGCACCGCCCCCTCGCGCAGCGAGCGCCGCGGGTCCGGGACCACGCGGTCGGGGTCGATCTCTTCGAGAAGGCCCAGGCCGTTGCAGGCGGGGCAGGCGCCGTGGGGGGAGTTGAAGGAGAAGTGGGCGGGGGTGAGGTCGGGGGCGGCGAAGCCGCAGTCGGCGCAGACCGCCGCGGCGCTGAAGGCGAGCGTTTCCCCCCCTTCGACGGCCACGAGGGCCCGGCCGCCGCCGCGGGCGAGGGCGATTTCGAGCGAGTCGGCCAGGCGCTTGCGGATCGCCGGGCCGGCGACCAGGCGGTCGACGACGAGCTCGGCCGGCGGCCGGGCCCCCTTGGGGAAGGAGAGCGGGGCGTCGATCTCCTCGATCCTCCCCCCGAGCCGCACGCGGGCGAAGCCCTCGCGGCCGAGCCGCCGCAGGAGCTCCTGGAGCCCCTGGCGTCGCTCGTAGGCGAGCGGCGCCAGGACCAGGAAGCGCGAGCCCGGCGGGAGCGCCTCCACGCGGTCGACCATGCGGTCGAGCGTCATGCCGGCGATTTCCCGGCCGCAGGAGGGGCAGTGGACGCTTCCGGCGCGGGCGAAGAGCAGGCGCAGGAAGTCGTGGATCTCGGTGACCGTCCCCACGGTGGCCCGGGGCGGCCAGGCGGCGAGACGGGGCTCGATGGCGATCGCCGGGGCGAGCCCCTCGATCAGGTCCATGTCCGGCTTCTCCAGCCGCTCGAGCATCTGCCGCGCGTGGGCCGAGAGGGATTCCACGTAGCGCCGCTGGCCCTCGGCGTAGAGCGTGTCGAAGGCCAGCGAGGATTTCCCCGAACCCGAAAGCCCCGAAATCACGGTCAGGCTGAGGCAGGGCAGGCTGACGTCGATGTTTTTGAGGTTGTGCTGGCGGGCCCCGCGGACCACGATCCGCCGCTCCCCGCCGGGCGGGAGGGGGGGCGGGGGGGGCTGCGGCAAGGGCTTCATAGCTTCGAATTCGGCCTGAAATTGGCTATTTTTTTGCATGGCGGGTTCCGCCGGCAGGATCCTCGTGCCGGCGGGGCTTCATTCCCTGAATGCTGCGGCCGCGTTCCGCCGCGGAAGCGCACATGCTCTTAGATGCCATGAATATCAATAGGTTGATATCTATTGCCGTCCTCCGGGGCGGCCGTTTCGCGGCGGCGGGAACCGCGGGCCTACCCTGCCCCCCGGGGCCCGGAGGTCATTCCCTGCGGCGGGCTGGGGGCCGTTTTGAAAACGAAAAAAAATGAAAACAAAAGAAAAAAGCCGTTTTTCGAAGATGATGAGTTTGCCCGGGGCGCGGCCGGGCGATGGATCCGTTGATATTGTTTGGAAATCTAACAAACGGCCGGAACGATGGCCGAAGCCTGCGCCGCCGGGGTGAAGATCGATTTGGAAATGATAACAGAAGAATATATTTTGTTCAAAACCCTTCGCCCCCCTTGCGGGAATCTGGGGATTTGCGATTTGACTCCCGCCGGCGGCTGGCCTAAAAGGCAGCCTCGTCCCGCGGGGCCGGCCGGCGGGGAGCCCAGGCGCCCCGGAACCCGGCTGGGGCCGAACGCGGATTTCCTCGCCGACGAAACAACCTCTCGCGGATGTTCCCCGGAAGCGGCGATCCTGGATATGGAAAAGATCTGGAAAGATCTGCGCGGAGCGTTGAAACGGCGCATCGCGGCCCACAGCTACCGCATGTGGATCGAGCCGCTCGGCCTGGAGCGCTCCGAGGAGGGCCACTGGGTCATCCTCTGCCCCAACGCCTTTTCGCGCAAGCGCGTCCAGGACCATTTCGGCGAGACGATCCGCGCCGAGCTCGCCCGCCTGAGCGGCGGGGGGGAGGGGGTGCGGGTCGAGTTCCAGGTTGCCGGCCGGCGCCCGTCCCGCGGCGCGGAAGCCGCGGCGAGCGCCCAGCTCCCGCTGCCGAGCGAAGCGATCCGCCCGCACAACGGCCGCTTTCTGCGACGCGATTTCACCTTCGAGCATTTCGTCGTGGGCGCGGGAAACGATTTCGCCTACTCGGCCTCGCTCTCGCTCGCCAGCCGCAAGGGCTGCACGCAGCCGGCCGTCTTTCTCTACTCGGGGACCGGCCTGGGGAAAAGCCATCTCTCCCAGGCGATCGGCCACCATGTCTTGCGGCACAGCCCGCAGGAGCGGGTCTACTACATGACGGCCGAGGATTTCAGCAACGAGATGGTGCAGGCCTTCCGCCGCGACGCCCTCGACCAGTTCAAAGCCAAGTACCGCCGGCAGTGCGACGTGCTGCTCCTCGAGGACGTCCACGGCCTGGGCGGCAAGGAGCGCACCCAGATCGAGCTGGCCGCCACCCTGGACAGCCTGCTGGAATCCGGCAAGCGGATCCTCTTTTCGAGCGCCTGCCGCCCGGCGGAGATCCCCCGGCTGCACGACTCCCTGCGCTCGCGGCTTTCCTGCAGCCTGATCACGGCCATCGAGCCGCCCAACCACCGCACCCGGCTGCGCATCCTGCAGCACAAGGCCCGGCTGCACGGCTACGAGATCCCGGCCGAGGTCTTCGAGTTCCTCGCCACCGAGCTCGTGGGGGACGTCCGCCAGCTCGAAAGCGGTCTGAACGGGGTCGCCGCGCGCTCCTCGCTGCTCGGCTCGCCGATCGACCTCAAGCTCGCCGAAACCGTCGTCCAGCAGATGATCAGCGGCCGCCGCCGCATCACCGTCGAGCTGATCAAGAAGCTCGTCTGCGAACACTACCGGGTGTCGGAAGCGGAGCTGGTCTCGCCGTCCCGGCGGCAGCAGCTCGTGCGGCCGCGGCAGATGGCCATCTTTCTCGCCCGCCGCTTCACCGACACCCCCCTGCAGGCCATCGGCCGAAGCTTCAACCGCTACCACGCGACCGTGCTCCACTCGATCCAGGCGATCGAGCGGGGCGTCAAGACCGACCCCGCCCTGCGCGAGCAGGTCGACTTTTTCCAGAAGCGGCTCGAATCCCCCCCTCCCGGCGGGCTCGGCTGACCCCCGCGGGGCGGGGCGGCCGCCTCCCCCAGGGCCGCCCCGCGGCGGAACCCTACGCCAGCAGGCGAAGCAGCTCCTCGTGGATGCGGCCGTTTGAGGCCGCCACCTCGCCCGCCTCGAGGCGGGGGGGCCCGCCGCGGAAATCGGTCACCCGCCCGCCGGCCTCGGCGACGATCAGCACCCCGGCCGCCGCGTCCCAGGGCTTGAGGCCGCTTTCCCAGTAGCCGGCGAACCTCCCGCAGGCGACCCAGCACAGGTCGATCGCCGCCGACCCCAGGCGGCGGATGCCCCGTGCCGCGCGCAGGCAGCGGAGCAACCGGCCGCTCATCGCCTCCCAGTGCGCCTCGCGGTCGTAGGGGAACCCGGTCGCGAGCAGCCCCTCGGCCACCCGGGCCTCCCCGGAGACGCGGATCGGCTCGCCGTTGCAGAAAGCCCCCTCCCCGGCGCGGGCGGTGAAGAGTTCGCCGGTCAGCGGCTGGAGCACCGCGCCGACGAGGGGGGTGCCGTGGCGCAGGCAGGCGATCGAGACCGCAAAGAGCGGGATGCCGTGGGCGAAGTTGACGGTGCCGTCGAGGGGGTCGACGAGCCAGCGGTAGGCGGCGCCCCCCGCGTGGGTCCCGCCTTCCTCGGCCGTCACCGCGTGGTCCGGGAACTCGCGCCGCAGGATGGCGACGATCGCCTCCTCGGCCGCGAGGTCGGCGTCGGTGACGAGATCGTTGGGCCCCTTGAGGCCGACGGCGAGCGCCGTGCGGAAGCGCTCCCGCAAAATCCCGGCGGCGCGGTAGGCCGCACGCAGGGCGACGCGCAGCAGGCGCGCGGTGTCCACCTCCGGCCTCCTCCGCCTACGGGGCCGGCGGGGGCTCCTCCCCGCCGGGTGGGGGTTGGCCGAGCCGCCGCAGGATCTCCTCGATCAGCGGCCGGAGCGTCTCCGCCGCGAGCGCGGAGACGCCGATCGCCCCGTGGCGGCGACAGAGCGCGCGGGCCTCTTGCGGCTCGACGCGGTCCTGCTTGTTGAAGACGCGCACCGCCGGTTTGCCCTCGAGGCCGAGCTCGGCGAGGAGGCCCTCGACCGCCTCCATCTGCTCCTCGAAGCGCGGGTGGCTCATGTCCACCACGTGGAGCAGGAGATCGGCGCTTTCCAGCTCCTCGAGGGTGGCGCGGAAGGCGACCCGGAGCTCCTCGGGGAGGTTGCGGATGAAGCCCACGGTGTCCGTGAGGATGACCTCGAGATCCTGGGGGAAGCGCACCCGGCGGCTCGTCGGGTCGAGGGTTGCGAAGAGACGGCTCTCGGCGAGCACCCGGCTGTGGGTGAGCGTGTTGAGCAGCGTGCTTTTCCCCGCGTTCGTGTAGCCGATGATCGAGACGATCGGCAGCCGGCGGCGGGCGCGGCGCGTGCGCAGCCGGCTGCGGTGGCGGCGGACGTCCTCGAGCGCCTCCTCGAGCAGCTGGATGCGGCGGCGGACTTTGCGGCGGTCGAGCTCGAGCTGGGTTTCGCCCGGACCCCGGCCGCCGATGCCGCCCGCAAGGCGCGACATGGCCGTTCCCCGGCCCACCAGCCGCGGCAGAAGGTAGCGCAGCTGGGCGAGCTCGACCTGGAGCTTGCCCTCGCGGCTGCGGGCGCGCTGGGCGAAGAGGTCGAGGATCAGCTGCGTGCGGTCGATCACCTTGAGCGCAACCCGGTCGGCGATGGAGCGGATCTGCGAGGGGCTGAGCTCCTGGTCGAAGATGAGGATCGTCGCCCCCTCCTGGAGGGCCTGGATGGCGAGTTCCTGGAGCTTGCCGCTGCCGACGAGGGTGCGGGCGTCGGGCGCCTCGCGCTGCTGGAGGATTGCGCCCGCGATCGTAAGGCCCGCGGAGCGGGTGAGGGCCTCGAGCTCGGCCAAGGACTCCTCGCCTTCGCGGCGCGAGGCCGTCGTCACGCTGACCAGAAGCGCCCGCTCGGGCCCCGCGGCGGCCGAGCGGCCGCGGACGACGCGCTCGAGCTCCCCCTCGAGCGCGGCGATCATCGCCGCGCAGTCGATGGCGAGCTGCTCCGGGGAAAGCGGCGGGAGCAGCCGGTGCGGCAGGCGCTCGGCGTTGGCGGGCAAGAGATGGGCGGCGAAGACCTCGGCGGGTTCCCCCTCCGGGGTGACGGATAGGGCGGCCATGAGGTCGAGGCGCAGAAGCGCCAGGTCGGTCAGGTCCTCGCGGCTGAGCGGCCCGGCGTCGAGGTGGGTGTGGATGCAGCGCAGCCCGCGCAGGCGGCCGGGCGCGGGGCGGTCGTCCTCGCTCGCCGGCAGGACGATGCGGCGGCTGTCGCCCACGGTGACCGTCTGGACGCGCCCCTGGCGGTCGACGAGCAGCCCGATCTGGCGCCGGATCTCCCGCGACAGCCGGGCCGTCTCTGCGGCCAGCTCGGCGGAGATCAGCTCCTCGGGGGGGGTGCGCCGGCGGGCGAGGGCTTCGAGACGTCGGATCTGGGAGGGCTTGAGGCCGGTGAGGTTGCCGTGGAGCCGTTTCATGGGCGCAGGGCTGCTTCCGCCGCCAGGTTCTCAAACCGCGTGTAGGCGGAGAGGAAGGCGAGGCGGACGTCGCCGGTCGGGCCGTTGCGCTGCTTGGCGAGGAGGATTTCGGCCGTCCCCCGGTTCGGGTTGTTCTCCTCGGGGTTGTAGACCTCGTCGCGGTAGATGAAGGCCACGACGTCCGCGTCCTGCTCGAGGGCCCCGGATTCGCGCAGGTCCGACAGCCGGGGGCGCTTGTCGGTGCGCTGCTCGAGCATGCGGTTCAACTGGGAGAGCGCGAGCACGGGCAGGTCGAGCTCCTTGGCGAGGGATTTGAGCGCGCGGCTGATTTCGGAGATCTCCAGCTCGCGGCGTTCGGCGCCGGGGCGCCCCTGCATGAGCTGGAGGTAGTCGATGACGACGAGGCCGATGTTCTTGTCCATCTTCAGCCGCCGCGCCTTCGCCCGCACCTCGAGGGCCGTGAGCCCCGGGGAGTCGTCGATGAAGATCGGGGCCGAGGAGAGGGTCGAGGCGGCCTCGGTCACGCGCTCCCAGTCCTCCAGGGTGAAGAAGCCGCTGCGCAGCTTGGAGGAGTCGATCCGGGCCTCGGCGCAGAGCAGCCGCAACGTGATCTGCTCCTTGGACATCTCGAGCGAAAAGATCGCCACGGGGACGCCGGCCTCGACGGCGGCGTTGCGGGCGATGTTCAGCGCGAGCGCCGTCTTGCCCATGCTGGGCCGGGCCGCGAGGATGATCAGGTCGGCGTTCTGCAGGCCGCTCGTCAGGTGGTCGATCTGCGTGAAGCCGGTCGGCACGCCGGTCACGAGGCTTTTGTTTTTCTGCTTTTCCTCGAGAAAGTCGATGCTGCGGTCGATCAGCTTGGAGAGCGGGTAGAAGGACTGGCGGGCCTTTTTCTCGGTCACCGCGAACAGGGCGGACTCGGCGAAGTCGACGATCTCCTCCGCGGAGCCCTGCTCCGCGTAGCAGCGCTTGGCGATGGCGTTCGCCTGTTCGATCAACCGCCGCAGGACGGCCTTGTCGTGGACGATGCGCGCGTAGTGCTGGGCGTTCGCCGCGGGCAGCACGTCGTTCAACAGCCGGGCGACGAAGGCGGCCCCGCCGACCGCCTCGAGGCGGCCCTTCTCCCGGAGCGCGTTGGTCACCGTGACGAGGTCGATCGGCTCGCCGCGGTTGAAGAGATCGGTCATGGCGGCGAAGATCGTGCCGTGGGCCGTGCGGTAGAAATCCTGCGGCCCCAGGAGATCGACCACGTCCAGGAGCGCGGTGTTGTCCACCAGGATGGCGCTGAGCAGCGCCTCCTCGGCCTCTTCGTTCCGGGGCGGGGTCCGGAGCGGGTCGCCCGCCCGGGGGGAGGCTGCGGAAGTCTCGGCCATGGGCGGGCGCTTCCTTGCCCCTATCCTTCGGCCACCACCTCGACCGTGATGGTCGGCTCCACACCCTTGTAGACGCGGATCGGCACGCTGTAGGTGCCCAGCTTCTTGATCGGCTCGGAGAGGAGCAGCATGCGCTTTTCGATCGCGATGTCCTGGGCCGCGAGCGCCTCGAGGATGTCGCGGCCGGTCACGGATCCGTAGAGCCGGTCCTCTTCGGCGACCTTGGCGGGGATGCGGCAGACCACCCCTTCGAGGCGCTTGGCCATCTCCTCGGCCAGCTTGCGCTCCTTGGCGATCTGCAGCTCGACCTTCTCCCGCTCCCGCTCCATGCGCTTGCGGTTCTCCGGTGTTGCGAGCACGGCCTTTTGTTGCGGCAGCAGGTAGTTGCGGGCGTATCCCGGTTTGACCTCGACCTCGCTGCCGATGATGCCGAGCGATTCGATGGTCTGGGTGAGAATCACTTTCATGGGTCATCCTCCATGCGGGCGGCCGGTCATCCGGCCCCGCCCGGGGGGGCGGTCGATGACGGACTCCGGCCCAGTTTGCGAAAATCGAACCACGTGTCGAACAGGCCCAGCAGGGCGACGCCGAGCGCGGCCAGCTGCTGCAGGCCGATCAGGGCGTAGATCAGCGCCCGGAGCGGCCGGGGGACCCCCTTGCGGCGGAAGGTGTGGGCCACGACGGCGATGCCCTGGAAGAAGTAGACGACGCCGAGCACCAGGACCCCGTTCAGGCCGACCCCCTTCGCCGGCAGCGACGGCATGAGCAAGAGACCGCCGCTGGCGATCACCGCCCAGACGAGGACGTCCGGGGCCTTCCAGCGGTCGAGCGGGCCCCAGTCGGGTGCCGGCAGGCCGCGGGCGGCGAGGATCGCCCGCGCGGCGAGGAGCGAGGCCCACAGCGACACCAGGGTCGCCCCGGCGACCAGGGCCGGGAGCATCCACACCAGCACCCGGGCGATCAGCGCCGAGGCCTCCTCGAGAAAGCGGAGCTGCTCCTCCGCCATCCCCGCCCCGCGGTAGGCGTCGAGGACGAGCTCGACGTGGCGGTGCACCCCCTCCACGACGAGGGACAGGGGGCCCTGGCCCTCGAGGAGGGCAAGGGCCCAGATCCCGGAAAAGAGCCCCGCCACGGCCGCGCCGCAGCCGGCGAGCACCGTGCGCTCGATCGACCGGCCGCGGGCCATCGCCTCGGCCGCGGCCAGCCCCGCCAGGATCGTGGGGCCGAAGAAAAAGAGCTCGAGGCGGCCGCCCGCGAGCGCCGCGAAGGCGAGGGCGGCCGCGGCCAGGACCCCGGCCGCGGCCGCGCCGGCCTTCATCCGGTAGACCAGCAGGGGGATCGGCAGCAGCGACGACCCCAGCCAGCCGGCCACCGGGATCCGGGCGCAAAGGAAGATCGCCGCGCACAGAACGGCGCAGCCGATGGCGAGATCGCGGTTCATGCCCCTCGCATGGCGGCAGGCGGTGGACACGCTTGGCCTCGAGGCCGTGATCCCGTCATCCCGCGGCTTGCGGACAGCCCCTTGCGCCGCGGAGCCGGCCTCGCCTTCCGGGCCGCCGCGCGGCCATGCGGGCGAAGCGACCCCCGGTTGCTCATCGGCCGGCAGGCCGCCTCACGGCGGGTGCGGGACCCCGGGACTGCCCCCAGCTCAGCCCTGCTCGAGGCTCCCCACGAACGGCAGCAGCGCGATGGTGCGGGCGCGCTTGATCGCCTGGCTGACGGAGCGCTGATGCTTGGCGCAGCAGCCGGAAATCCGTTTGGGGATGATCTTGCCGCGCTCGGTGATGAAGTACTTGAGGGTGCGCGGATCCTTGTAGTCGATTTTCAGGGTCTTGTCGGCGCAGAACCGGCACACCTTGCGGCGGTGGTAGACCCGGCGTTTGCGTTTGGCCGGGCCTCCGGCCGGTTTGGCGCTGCGGGAAGCGGGTGCGCTCATGGGTCATGCCTCCTGGGCCGATGGGGCGGGAGCGGCGGTTTCGCCCGCGGCGGCTTCCGCCGCGGGGGCCTCGGGGGGGGCGGTCGCGCCGGCGGGTTCGGGCTGGGCCGCAGCGGCCTGCGCCGCCGCGGCTTCCGCCGCCGCGGTTTCCGCCCGGGAGACCTCCTCCAGGATGCGCGCCACGTCGGGCCGGCTGTCGAGCAGCACGGTCAGGTAGCGGAGCACCCGCTCGTCGATGCGGCAGAAGCGCTCGATTTCGGCGACGGCGGCCGCCCCGGCGCAATAGTCGACCCGCGCGTACCAGCCGCGCTCCTTCTTGCGGATCGCGTAGGCCAGGCGGCGCGTGCCCCATTCCTCGATGCGCACGAGCGTTCCCCCCTCGCGGGCGATCGTCTCGCGGATGCGCTCGAGGATCGGCGCCCGCTGTTCCCCGGCGAGCTCGGGGTCCAGGATGAGAATGGTTTCGTAGCGTCTCACGGTTTCCTCCTCGCGGGTGTCAAGCCCCGGGACCCAAGGCCCGGAGCAAGGATGGAACCATTTGCGAAAAAGCTCTTCTATCAATTGCACTGCGGCTCGTCAACGATTTTTTCGGAATCTTCCGCCGCCGTTTCGGGCGCTTGCGGCAGGGCGGCGAGCGCCTCCGCGAGGGTCCGGAGGAAGACCGCCCGGTGCGGCCCGCCGAGCGCGACCGCGCGGCGCGCGGCGGGGAGCGCCGCCTCGGGCCGGCCGCAGGCGATCCGGACGTGAGCGAGGTTGTTGAAGGCGACCGCCGCCTCGGGGTGCAGCCGCACCGCCTGGAGCAGGGCCCCCTCGGCGAGCGGGAGGTCACCCGCGGCGAAGGCGCTGTTGCCCAAGCCGAGAAGCGCGGGCAGGCTCTGCGGAAAGCGCGCGAGCAGCGCGCGATAGCCGGAAAGCGCCGCCTCCGGCCGCCCCGCCCGCTCCAGGGCGGCGAGGGCCTCGAGCATCGCGGCCTCCCCGGCCGTCGCCGGCAGGCGCCCGGGGGGCAGGACGACCAGCCCCCAGTCGCCGGCGCGCCGCCAGCTGCGCCGGAACAGCTCTCCCGCCACGCGGCGGTCGGCCTCCGTCCCGCTGTGCAGGAACAGCTCGTCCCGCTCGCGGTCGTAGCCGATGACGACGGCGTAGTGCCAGAGCGGCACCCACTCCAGGCCGAGGTTCTGCAGGACGATCACGGGGTGGCCGGCCGCGATTTCCCGCTCCAGGGCCTCCCGGCCCGCGAGGGGGACGGCGATCCGGCCCGCGCGGCGGGCGGCGGCCGTGAGCGCCGGCTGCAGCGACCCCCGCAGGCTCTCCGTGTAGACCCACGGCCGCAGGGTCTCGGGGTCGACCGCAAGCCCCCCCCAGGCGAGCACCATGGCCAGCGCGGCAGGCCCGCACTGGTCCTCGCGCTGGGGGAAGAAGGGCACGCCCTCCACGCGGGCGCGGGCGGGCAGGGCGGGATCGGGCGGGGCCTCGCCGGGCCCGGGCGCAAGGCCCGCACAGCCGAGAGCAAGGAGCGCCGCGGCCGTCGCGGCGGCGGCCAAGCCGCGCACCCGGCCCCCGCTCATGCGCCGCCGGCCCCCACGAGGAGGAGGTAGACGTCCATCACGTTTGTGCGCGTGGGCCCGGTCCGGATCAGGTCCCCGAGCCGGTCGAAGAAGGTGTAGGCGTCGTTGCGTTTGAGAAAATCCCGCGGCTCGAGCCCCAGGCGGCGGCCGCGGCCCGCCGTTTCGCCGTCGGCGACCGCCCCGGCGGCATCCGTCGGCCCGTCGGTGCCGTCGGTGCCGGCGCACAGGAAGAGCACCCCCGGGACGCCCTCGAGGGCGATCGCCCCGGCGAGGGCCATCTCCTGGTTGCGTCCCCCGCGGCCCGCACCCTGCAGGGTGACCGTGGTCTCGCCGCCTCCGAGGATGCAGGCCGGCGGGGCCAGGGGGTGGCCGCTGTCGCGGCACTCCCGGCCGATGGCGGCGAAGGCGCGCGCCACCTCGCGCGCCTCCCCCTCGATCTTCGAGGAGAGGATCAGGCTGCGGTAGCCCGCGGCCTCGGCCTCCCGGGCCGCGGCCGCCAGGGCCTGGAGGCAGGAGCCCACGATCACCGTCGCGGAGCCGGCGAAGAGCGGGTCGCCGGGCTTGGGGGTCTCGGGGCGGTCTCCCGCGGCCCCCGCCGCGAGATGCCGGCGCACGGCCTCCGGGATGCGATCCCAGAGGCCGTGGCGTTGCAGGATGGCGACCGCGTCGGCATAGCGGCTGGCGTCGGGGACGGTGGGGCCCGAGCCGATCACGTCGAGGTCGTCTCCGACGACGTCGGAGAGAACGAGCGTCAGCACCCGCGCCGGGTGGGCCGCGCGGGCGAGCCCGCCCCCCTTGGCGCGGGAGAGGTGCTTGCGGACGGCGTTCATTTCGTGAATCGTCGCCCCGCAGGCGAGCAGGAGCCGCGTGGTCTCCTGCTTTTCCTCGAGGCCGATGCCCTCGACCGGCGCGGTGAGGAGCGCCGAGGCGCCGCCCGAGATCAGGGCCACCACCAGGTCCTCGGCCCCGCAGGCCGCCAGGGTGTCCAGGATCTCGCCGGTCCCCTGCACGCCGCGGCTGTCGGGAACGGGGTGGGCGGCTTCGCGCACGGCGATCCGCCTAAGCGGCAGGCCGTGGCCGTCCTTGACCACGATCGTGCCGCCGTCGAGGCGTTCGCCGAGAATCTCCTCGAGGGCCCGCGCCATGGGGGCGGTCGCCTTGCCGGCGCCGACGGCGAGGACCCGGCGAAAGCGCCCGAGCTCCCAGATCCGCCCGCCCGCCTCCAGACGGCCCCCCGGCAGAAGGCGCAGATGGCGTTTGACCGCCTCCTCGGGGTCGGCCGCGGCCAGGGCGGCATGGAGAACGCGCAGGGCGTCGCCGCGCAGCGAGGCGGCCGGGGGGGAGTCCGCCATGAGGTCTTCTCCTTGCGCCGGGGTCTTGGGTGGCGCCCGGCGTCCATCAATTCTATAACCCGGAACCCCGGCAGGCGGCAATCCGCCGACACCCCGGCAGGAATTGCCGCCCGGTTTGCCTTTTCTTGAGGCCATGGGTCGCCGCGGCGGGGAAGGTTCAAGACCTTGAATTCACGTTGTCTTATCGCCTGCAGGGTCGGCCGGGGCGCTATCCCGGACTGAGGGAACGGATTTTGCTATTCTTTCTCCCGCAGCCGAAAAAAGGCCGGCCGCGAGGCCGGTGGCGGCAAGTGGAGCCATGAAGCCGATCGAGTCGCCGCGATCCATCCGGGATTATTTTGCCGCCCTCCCTGAGCGGCGCACCGCGCGCCAAGCCGCCGCAGGCCGGGCCGCGGCGCAGGCGGGCCCGCCCCGGTTCCTGGAGCTCATGCAGGAGGGGACGGCCCGGCCCGAGCCCCCCGCGCCGTGCGGCCTGCGGATCCGCGACTACCTGGGCCGGCCCTGCACCCGCCCCGCGGCCGGGGGCGGAGCGGGGCCTGCCGCCGCGGGGGTGCCTGCGGCGCGGGACGGGGGGCACCCCCCGGGGGAGGCCGCCTCGGCGAAAACGCCGCCCGGCGCGGGGGAGAGGCCTTCCCCGGCCTTCCGGAGTGCCGCCGCGGCGGAGCGGGAGACCGCGGGAGGCGGGGAGGCCGATCCGCGGATCGAGCGCGCCATCCGCCGTGCGGCTGCCCGTCACGGGGTCGCCCCCGAGCTCCTGCGCGCCGTGGTCCGGGCCGAGTCGAATTTCGACCCCCGCGCGGTTTCGCCGCAAGGGGCGATGGGGCTCATGCAGCTCATGCCCGAAACGGCCCGCGAGCTCGGCGTGAGCCGGCCCTTCGACATCCAGCAGAATGTGGACGGCGGCGCCCGCTACCTCAAGCGCATGCTCGAGCGCTACGGCGGCGATCTGCGCCTGGCGCTCGCCGCCTACAACGCCGGGCCGGCCGCGGTCGAGCGCCACGAGGGCGAGGTGCCCTACGCCGAAACCCGCGCCTACGTGCGCCGCGTGCTGCGCGAGGCCGGCCGGGGATGAGGGGCGGGCGGGCGATTTTCCCTTGACAGGGGATCGTCCCTTCGGGATATCAGATCGCTGCGCCGCGCCGGCCGCCGCCGGCGCGCAAGCGAGCGAGCCGACCGAAAGGATCATTGCCCATGACCGTCGCCCGGAAGATCGAGGAATTCATCCAGGCCTCCTCGTGGATCCGCCGCATGTTCGAGGAGGGGGCCGAGCTCAAGAAGGCCCACGGCGCGGCCAACGTCTTCGATTTCAGCTTAGGCAACCCCAACCTCCCGCCGCCGCCTTCTTTTAGGCGCGTGCTGCGCGAGATCCTGGAGCACGCCCCGGAGAGCGCCCACGCCTACATGGCCAACACGGGGCTTCCCGAGACCTGCGCCGCCGTGGCCGAGCGGCTCTCGGCCGAGCAGGGCGTGCGCGTCTCGGGTTCCGAGGTGATCATGACCTGCGGCGCGGCGGGGGCGCTGAACATCGCCTTCAAGGCCCTGCTCGACCCCGGCGACGAGGTGCTGGTCCCGGCGCCCTGCTTCGTCGAGTACGGCTTCTATGCCGACAACCACGGCGGGGTGCTCAAGACCGTCCCCAGCCGGCCCGATTTTCAGCTCGATCTGGGGGCGATCGAGGCGGCCCTCGGCCCCCGCAGCAAGATCGTGCTGCTCAACTCGCCCAACAACCCGACGGGGGTGGTCTACCCGGAGGAGAGCCTGCGCGCGCTGGGCCGGCTGCTTGAGGAGAAATCCCGCACCCTCTCCCGCACCCTCTACCTCGTGGCCGACGAGCCCTACCGCCAGGTCGTCTTCGACGAGGTGCGCGTCCCGCCGCTCTTTTCCTGCTACCGGCAGAGCATCGTCTGCTCCTCCTACTCGAAGGACCTCTCCATCCCGGGCGAACGGATCGGCTATGCGGCCGTCCACCCCGAGGCCGAGCACAAGAAGGCGCTGCTCGCCGGCATGGCGCTCGCCAACCGCATTCTCGGGTTCGTGAACGCGCCGGCGCTCATGCAGCGCGCCGTCGCGCGGCTCCAGGGCGAGCGCTGCGACGTCGCGGCCTACCGCCGCAAGCGGGATCTCCTCTGCGACGGGCTTGCGGCCGCAGGCTACGAGTTCATCCGGCCGCAGGGGACCTTTTACGTGTTTCCCCGCTCGCCGCTGGCCGACGACGTCGCCTTCGTGCAGGAGCTGAAGAAGGAACGCGTCCTCGCCGTCCCCGGCCGGGGCTTTTTCGGGCCCGGCCACTTCCGCATCGCCTTCTGCGTTGAGGACGCGGTGATCGAAAACGCACTCCCCGCCTTCGCGCGGGCGATCCGGCGGCGCTGAAGGCGCGGGCGCCCCGGGGGCGGGCGCCGGGGCCTCCGGGGGGCGGGGATCGCCCGCCGGCTGGCGCCCGTCCGGGAGAAGGAACCGTGGTTGTTTTTCTTGCCCTCACCCTGGCCTATCTCGCCGGGCTTCTTTTGCTGGGCCGCTCGCGGCGCCCGGCCCCGGCCCTGGCGTACGAGGAATACCCCTCCTGCCTCGCCTTCGCCCGGCGCTGCTCCGTCTACGAGGTCTTCCAGCACGCGGCCGCGGACTGGAGGTTCTCCGGCGCCAAGGTCGAGGCCGACTTCCAGCGCTATCTGCGATCGGGCAGCCTTCCCCATTATGTCTGCCGCTATGCCCGCCGCGAGGTCCGCACCGAGGAGATCCGCCTCTACCTGCTCATCACCCGGCGCTGGTAGCTCCCCGCGAACCTGGAACCCCTCCTGATTCCCGCCGCCCGGGCACCTTGCAGCCGGAGCCTTCCCCCGAATTTTTGACCGAATAAATTTTTTTCTCTTGACAAATACAATTAACTGAATGTAATAAGCTAATCGAATGAATCCGGTTTAGATTTTAATATGCAAATCAACGACCAGCGCGGCCGTGCCCGGGAGCGAAGGCGCCAGCAGATCCTGGCGGCCGCCAAGCGCGTGTGCGCCCTCCAGGGGATCCACCGCTGCTCCACCCGGGACATCGCGGCCGCGGCCGAGCTCAGCCCGAGCGCCCTCTACCTTTATTTCCGCAACAAGGAAGAAATCATCGCCGCCCTCTCCATGCGCATCCTCAAGCACCTCGTGGTGCGGCTCACCTACTGCGAGGAAAAGGGGGATGTCCGCCTGGACGACCACCTCGCCGGATTGCGGCAGGCGCTGCTGGATGTCCGCCGGGTCGATCCGCTGCTCTTCGACTGGGTGCTGGGGCTGCAAAGCCACCGGTTTCTCGCCGCGATCGAGAAACCCCTGCTCCGGGAGGTCCAGACGCTGCTCGACCAGGCGCTCGACATCCTCGCCCGCATTCTTGCGCGGTGCCGCGGGGCGGCCGGGGACGAACCCGGCTTCTCCCGCGCCCTGGCGACCGTGCTCTGGTCCTGTTTCACGGGGGTGGTGCTTCACGGCGAGAGGGGGTCTGTATTGCGCAGCCGGGAAAACGCCCTGGAGGAAACTCTCGAGGTCGCCTTCGAGGTGACCGCCCGGGGTTTTGAGAGGCTTGCGCCGGCGCGAGGAAACGGGACGTCCCCCGCGCTGCCGGCTGGGATGTGAACGCCGACCGAGACGAACGCAACCAAGGAGGAGACGATGTCCGAGAAAGAAATCCGAGGGGCCTCCGAGGCCGAAATCGCCGTGCTCTGGGGCGAGGAGCCCTACGTCTACCCGTCCACCGAGTTCATCGCCCAGGCGAACATGACCGACCCCGGGATCTACAAGCGCTTCAGTCTGGAGAACTTCCCCAACTGCTTCAAGGAATACGCCGATCTCCTCGACTGGTACGAGTACTGGCACACGACGCTCGACACCAGCGACGCCCCCTGCTGGAAGTGGTTTGTCGGCGGCAAGATCAACGCCTCCCACAACTGCGTCGACCGGCATCTGGCGCGGCACCGCAACAAAACCGCCATCCACTTCGTCCCCGAGCCGATCGAGGAGAAGACCGAGCACGTGACCTACCAGGAGCTCTGGGTGCGGGTGAACGAGTTCGCCGCCCTGCTGCGCGATTTCGCGAAGCTGAAAAAGGGCGACCGCGTGACGCTCCACATGCCCATGGTGCCGGAGCTGCCGATCGCCATGCTCGCCTGCGCGCGCCTGGGGGTCATCCACTCCCAGGTGTTCGGCGGCTTCTCCGGCCGCGCCTGCGCCGACCGCATCGTCGACTCCCAGAGCCGGGTTCTGATCACCATGGACGCCTACTGGAGAAACGGCACCCTGGGCGATCACAAGAAAAACGCGGACATCGCCTGCGAGCTCGCCGCCAAGGACGGCCAGAAGGTGGACACCGTGCTCGTCTGGCAGCGCTACCCGGGCAAGGCCTCGAGCCCCACCCCCATGGTGAAGGGCCGCGATCACTACGTGAACGAGCTGCTGCGCGATTTCTACGGCGCCCGGGTCGAGCCCGAAAAGATGCCCGCCGAGGACCCGCTTTTCCTCATGTACACGAGCGGCACCACCGGAAAACCCAAGGGCTGCCAGCACAGCACCGGCGGCTACCTCGCCTACGTGGCGGGCACCTCGAAGATCGTCCTCGACATCCAACCCGAGGACGTCTACTGGTGCATGGCCGACATCGGCTGGATCACGGGCCACTCCTACATCGTCTACGGCCCGCTTGCGCTGGGGGCCTCGACGGTGGTCTACGAGGGGGTGCCCACCTTCCCCGACGCCGGGCGCGCCTGGAGGATCTCCCAGGACCTCGGGGTCAACATCTTCCACACCGCACCGACGGCCATCCGCGCGCTGCGCAAGCTCGGGCCCGAGGAGCCTGCCAAGTACCGCTACCGCTACAAGCTCATGGTGACCGTGGGCGAGCCGATCGAGCCCGAGGTCTGGCGCTGGTACCATGCCGTGGTCGGCAAGGGCGAGGCGGCGATCGTCGACACCTGGTGGCAGACCGAGACCGGCGGCTTTCTCTGCAGCACGCTGCCCGCCCTCAAGCCGATGAAGCCGGGCAGCGCCGGCCCCGGCGTCCCCGGCATCCACCCCGTGATTTTCGACGAGGAGGGCAACGCCATCCCCGGCGGCACGGGGCGGGCCGGCAACATCTGCATCCGCAACCCCTGGCCCGGCGGCTTCCAGACGATCTGGGGGGACCGGGAACGCTACGTGCGCCAGTACTACGCGCGCTACTGCCGCAACCCCCAGAGCAAGGACTGGCGCGACTGGCCCTACATGACCGGCGACGCCGCGGTCGAGGCGGCGGACGGCTATTTCCGCATCCTCGGCCGCGTGGACGACGTGATCAACGTCTCCGGCCACCGGCTCGGGACCAAGGAGATCGAGTCCGCCGCCCTCACCGTGCCCGAGGTGGCCGAGGCCGCGGTCGTCCCGGTCGCCCATGAGATCAAGGGCAAGGAGCCCGATCTCTACGTGTCCCTGAAGCCGGGCTGCTCGCCGAGCGCCGAGCTCGAGGAGCGGATCGGCCAGGCGGTGGTCCGCGAGATCGGCAAGATCGCCAAGCCGCGAAAGGTGTGGATCGTGCGCGACATGCCCAAGACGCGCTCGGGCAAGATCATGCGCCGCGTGCTTGCGGCCATCTCGAACAAGAAGGATGTCGGGGACGTGACCACGCTCGCCAACCCGGAGGTGGTCGAGGAAATCGCCCGCATGGCGGGCTGAAAGCGGCCGGGCCGCCTGCCGCGGAGGGCGTTTGGACGGCCTCCCGCGGGGCGCGGCGGCGCCGCGGAAGAGGAGGGGGGACCATGAGCGGCACCACCTGGGTCTACATCATGCTCGGCATCTACACGATCTATGCCTTCTACTGGGGCATCAAGGGCTACGTCACGGAGAAGACGTCGGCCGGCTACGCGATCGGGGGGCGGTCGATCCCGTTCATCGCCTTTCTCATGGCGGCGACGGCGGCCTCCTTTTCCGGCTGGACCTTCATCGGCCACCCGGGGCTCATCTGGCGCGACGGCCTCGCCTACGCCTTCGCCTCGTTCTACGTGCTCACCATCCCGATCACGGGGACCTTCTTCGCCAAGCGAAACTGGCTGCTCGGCAAGCGCTACGGGTTCATCACGCCGGGCGACATGTTCGCCTATTACTACAACTCCGAAACCGCCCGCTGGCTCACCGTGGCGACCTCGTTTCTCTACTCCATGTTCTACACCGCGGTTCAGCTCATGGCCTCGGCCGCCCTCTTTCACTGGGTCGCCGGGGTCCCCGTCACCTTCGGGGCGATCTTCATGGCCTTCATCTGCTGGTTCTACGTCTGCTCGGGGGGCATGAAGGCGAGCGCCTGGGTGGGCGTCCTGCAGTTCATCCTGCTCGTCGGCGGCATCATCCTCATGGGCTACTACACGATCACCGCACCGGAGATCGGCGGCTGGAAGGCCATGTCCGAGGCGCTGCAGAAGCTCGACCGCAAGCTGCTCGAGGTCCCGGCCGTCCTGTTCTGGACCGAAAACGCCGCGGCCTACGCCAAGTCCCACGGGACGGTGATGTGGACCTCGCTCATGTGCCTCACCTACATGTTCGCCCTGATGGGGATCCAGTCCTCGCCCGCCTTCACCATGTGGAACTTCGGCCAGAAGAGCCCCGCCCCGCTCGCCTGGCAGCAGACCTTCATGTCCACCTTCGTGGTGGGCTTCGCACTCTTCTACTTCACCGCCTTCCAGGGGATGGGGGCGAAGATCCTCGAGCTCAAGGGGGTGCTCCAGTTCACCAAGGACAGCGACGTCGTGCCGATTCTCATGAAGACCTACCTGCCGCCGTTCGTCCTGGGACTCGTCTTCCTGGGGGCCATCGCGGCCATGCACTCGACCGCCGCCCCCTACATCAACACCGGCGGCTCGATCCTCCTGCGCGACGTCTACTGGCGCTACCTCCGCAAGCAGCAGGCCGGTCACAACGAGCAGATCTGGGTGAACCGGCTGCTCGCCACCGTGGTCACCGCCGCCGCCCTCGTGGTCGGGCTGCACTCGACCGCCGCCCTGGTCATCCTCGGGGCGCTTGCGACCGCCTTCGGGTTCGTGCAGTACATCTACCTTCTCGGCGTGAACTGGGGCTTCCGCTTCCCGGCGGTCGGCGCGAACCTGGGGGTGCTCGCGGGCATGGTCGCGGTCTTTCTCACCTACTACGTCTGGCCCAACCCGCTCTCGATGCACTGCGCCTTCTGGGGGCTCTTCACCGGCCTCGTGGTCGCCTACCTCTGCCGCCGCGTGGGGGTGAAGGACGACCCCGAGACCCTGCGGCGCCAGCAGGAGCTGCGCGCCTTCCTCAACGACATCGACGCCCCCTCGCCCTCGGGCCGCGCCTGGCGCCAGGCCATGAAGTGGATCGTCCCGATCTGGTATTTCTTCGCCATCGGCCCGGCCTGCATTCTCGGCAATTCCTCCTTCTCGTTCGCCGGCTTCCCGGCGCTGTGGTCCTGGCAGATCGCCTGGTGGATCCTCGGCATCGTCATGATGTGGGCGCTCAGCTTCAAGGCCGAGATGGCGACCTGCACGGACCGGATGCTCGAGCGCGCCGAGCGCGAGAAGATGATCGTCGTGAAAGAGGCCTGATCCCGGGAAAGGAGACCTGTCCATGAAATCCGAAGATCTCTGGATGATCGGCATCGTCCTGTTCTGCATCCTGTTCACGGCAAGCTTCGGCTGGGGGCTTTGGGGTTGACCCGGCCGGGCGATGCGCCGCCGGCGGGGGGGCGCCCCCCGCCGGCCTCACCCTTCCGTCGCGAGGAAAAGCGCCCGATGACGAACCGCTACGAAGAAGACTACCGCCTGTCGATCCGTGACCCGGAGCGGTTCTGGGGGACACAGGCCGAGGCGATCGACTGGCACCGGCCCTGTGACCGCGTGCTCGACGACTCCCGCAAGCCCTTCACCCGCTGGTTTCCGGGAGGGGAGCTCAACACCTGCCACAACGCCCTCGACCGGCACGTCGCCCGGGGCCGCGGCCGGCAGGCGGCCCTGATCTACGACAGCCCGGTCACGGGAACGGTGCGCGCCTACACCTACGAGGCGCTGCGCGACGAGACCGCCCGCTTCGCGGGCGTGCTCGCCGCCCTGGGTGTGCGCCGCGGCGACCGCGTCGTGATCTACATGCCGATGATCCCCGAGGCGGTGATCGCCATGCTGGGCTGCGCCCGGCTGGGTGCGGTGCACTCGGTCGTCTTCGGGGGCTTCGCCCCCCCGGAGCTCGCCGTGCGCATCGACGATGCCGCGCCGAAGGTCGTCGTCTCGGCCTCCTGCGGCATCGAGGTGAACCGCCTGATCCCCTACAAGCCGCTCCTGGAGGCCGCGCTCGCCCGGGCCTCGGCCAAGCCCGAGCGCTGCATCATCGTGCAGCGGCCGATGCACCGGGCCGAGCTCACCCCCGGCCGCGACCTCGACTGGGAGGAGGCCATGGCCCGGGCCGCGCCGCACGATTGCGTCCCGGTCCGCGCGACCGACCCCCTCTACATCCTCTACACCTCCGGGACGACGGGGCTGCCCAAGGGGGTGGTGCGGGACAACGGCGGCCATGCCGTGGCCCTGCACTACACGATGGGGGCGATCTACGGCATGCAGCCGGGCGAGGTGTACTGGGCGGCCTCGGACGTGGGCTGGGTGGTGGGCCATTCCTACATCGTCTACGGCCCCCTGCTGAAAGGATGCACGAGCATCCTCTACGAGGGAAAGCCCGTGGGGACGCCCGATGCCGGCGCCTTCTGGCGGGTGATCGCCCAGCACGGGGTGCGCTGCCTCTTCACCGCGCCGACCGCCTTCCGCGCCATCAAGCGGGAAGACCCCCGCGGGGAGATGCTGCGGCGCTACGACCTCTCCGGCTTCCGGGCGCTCTTTCTCGCCGGCGAGCGGCTCGACCCCGACACGCTCCGCTGGGCCCAGCGGCTGCTCGGGGTGCCCGTGATCGACCACTGGTGGCAGACCGAGACCGGATGGGCAATCGCCGGCAACTGCCTCGGCCTCCATGCCTTTCCCGTCAAGGAGGGCTCGGCGACCAAGCCCGCCCCGGGCTGGGACCTGCAGGTCCTCGGCCCCGATGGGCAGCCCCTGCCCCCCGGCCAGATCGGCGCCCTCGTCGCCCGCCTGCCCCTTCCCCCGGGCACCCTGACGACGCTGTGGAACAACGACGCCGGCTTCCTCAAGTCCTACATGGAGGAATTCCCCGGCTGCTACAAGACGGCCGATGCGGGCTTCATCGACGAGGAAGGCTATGTCTACGTGATGTCGCGCACCGACGACATCATCAACGTCGCCGGCCACCGGCTTTCCACCGGCGCCATGGAGGAGGTGCTCGCCGACCACCCGGACGTGGCCGAGTGCGCCGTGCTCGGTGTCGAGGACTCCCTCAAGGGGCAGGTCCCGATCGGGTTTCTCGTGCTCAAGGCCGGTGTCGACCGCCCCCCCGAGGAAATCGTCCGCGAGGTGATCCAGATGGTCCGCGACCGGATCGGCGCGGTCGCCTCCTTCAAGACGGCGACCGTGGTGAAGCGGCTGCCCAAGACCCGCTCCGGGAAGATCCTCCGCGGCACGATCCAGAAGATCGCCGACAACCGCCCCTGGAAAATGCCGGCCACGATCGACGACCCGGCCATCCTGGAGGAGATCCGCGAGGCGCTGCAGTCCCTCGGGTACGCCAAACCGCAAGGCGCGTAAAGGGGGGGGAAGCCTCCGGGCCGCCGCCGGCGGCCCGGAACGGGGGCCCATGGGCAAGACCGTGTTGATCGTGGACGACGAGCCCAGCCTCATCGTCGCGCTGCAGTTTCTCCTCGAGGAAAACGGGTTCGAAACCCGGGTCGCCTTCAGCGGCGAGGAGGCGCTCGAGTCGATCGCCGCGCACCGGCCCGATCTCGTCCTGCTCGACATCATGCTGCCCGCGGTCGACGGCTTCGAGGTCTGCCGCCGCATCCGGGAAAACCCGGAAACCCGCGACATCCGCATCGTCCTTCTCTCGGCGCTCGGGGGCCAGGCGCACATCACCCGCGGGATGGACCTCGGCGCCGACGCCTACATCACCAAGCCCTTCTCCAACGCCGAGCTGCTCTCCCGCATCCGGGAACTGCTGGGATGCGCCTGAACCTCTCCCCCGGCTCCTATGGGTTCGCCGTGCTGCTCGCCGCGGCCGCGGCGCTGGGGGGGGCCGCCCTCTTCGGGGTTTTGGCCTGGCGGGATCTCGACCCTGCCGAGCGGGCCGCGGCCGGCGAGCTCCTGCGGCGCAGCGGGCCCACCCTCGCCCTGGGGGGGTGCCTCGTGCTTCTCGTCGGCGGGATGCTCGTCGAATGGATCGACCGCCAGTACCGCAGGCCGCTCGGCCGCCTGCGGGAGCAGGTCTCGATCCTGCGCGGCCTTTCCCCCCCCCGGCGCATACGCCCCGAGGGGGCCGCCGAGGTGCAGGGGCTGGCGGCGGAGATCAACGCCTTGTCCGATCTTCTCGAGGCGCGCCGCGAGAGCGTCGAAGAGCGCATCCGGGCCGCCCGCGGCGAGCTCGAGGAGGAAAAGCGCCTGCTCTCCGGCATCCTGGCCGAGCTGCCCGAAGGGGTCCTCGTCTGCGACCCGGAGGGGCGGATCATCCTCTACAACGAGCGGGCCCGGCAATGGCTCGGGGACCCCCCGATCGGGCTGGGGCGTTCGCTGCTTTCGGTTTTCGACCCGGGGCTCTTCCGGCAGGCCCTGGAGGATGTCGCCTCGCGGCTCAAGCGGGCCGGCCGCGAGCCGTCCGTTTCCTTTGCCGCCCGGCTGCCGGGCGGCCGGCTGCTCCACACCACGATGGCGCCGCTGCTGGAGCCGACGCGCGAAATCCGCGGCGTGATCCTGATCTTCGCCGACGCGACCGAAGCCGACGAGGCCGTGTGCCGGGGCGAAGAGGCCCTGGAGACCCACTTCTTCACCCTGCGGCGCTCCGTCGGCATCCTGCGCACGACCGTCGAGATCCTGCGCGACGCCAAGGGGCTTCCCCCCGGGAAGCGGCGCGAATTCGAAGAGATCCTGGACCGCGAATCCCGCACCGCGGCCCAGGCGACCGAGGAGGCGGCGGCCGCCTGGGCCGCCCACCGCCCGCCCACCGGGGCGGTGTCGGCCATGCCGGCCGGCGATTTCCTGGAGCTGCTCGCCCGGAGGGTGCGGGGGCTCGGGGAGATCGACGTCCGCCGCGAGGTTCCGCACCCGACGCTCTGGGTCCGGGCCGACGGGCAGGCAATGGCCGCGGCGATCGTCTTTCTCCTGTCGCGGCTCGCCCCCCCGCCCGGCGGCCTGCGGCGGCTTCATTGCCGCTGCACGCGTCGCGAGCATCGCGTGCTCGTCGACCTCGTCGGCACCGGCGCCCCCCCGGAGGCCGCCGCACAGGCCGCCTGGGAGCGGGAGCCGCTCGCGGTCGGCGGGGTCACCCTGAACACGACGCTGGCCGAGGTGTTCCGGCGGCACCGCGCCTCGTGGTGGGTGCTGCCGCCGGGGGAGTCGGCGGAGGGGACGCTCCGCGTGATGCTCGAGGCGGCCGGGCCTCCGGCCATCCCCCCACCCCGCCGCACGACGCTTCTTGCCGGCTCCCGCCCGGTCTATTACGATTTCGACCTCTTCGCCGGACGCCGGGCCGGGGCGGCTCTGCTCGATCAGCCGCTCGGCCTGCTGGTCTGCACCGCCTTCGATACCGAAACCACGGGGCTGGACCCGGAGGGCGGCGACGAGATCGTCGCCCTCGGCGCGGTGCGGATCGTGAACGGCAGGCTTCTCGAGTCGGAGGTCTTCGAGCGGCTCGTGCGGCCGGGGATCGACCCCCGGCCCGAGTCGGTGCGGATTCACGGCCTGGGGCCCGACATCCTGCGCGATCAGCCGGAGGCCGGGGCCGTGCTCGCCGAGTTTGCGCGCTTCGCCGAGGGGACGGTCCTGGTCGCCCACCACGCCGCCTTCGACATGCGCCTGCTCACGCTCCAGGGCGGCCGCGCCGGCGTGCGCTTCGACCAGCCGGTGCTCGACACCCTGCTGCTCTCGCTCGCCGTGCACCCGGGCCATGCGGACCACCGGCTCGAGGCGATCGCCGAGCGGCTGGGGGTGACGATCCGGGGACGCCACACGGCCCTGGGCGACGCGCGGGCGGCCGCGGAGATTTTCCTGCGCCTCACCCCGCTCCTGGAGAAGGCGGGGATCGTGACCCTCGCCCAGGCGCTCGAGGCCTCGCGCGGCGCCCTCGAACGGCGCCTCAGGGGGTGAGCGCCGGCGGCGGGGGGGGAGGCGGCCTGAGCGGCAGGCCGAAATGAAACGCGGCGCCGCCCTCGGGGCCCGATGCGGCGCGGATCCAGCCCCCGTGGTGCTCGAGGATCCGGCGCACGATGGCCAGCCCGAGGCCCGTGCCGGCCGTCCGGCCCCGCGGGCCGCGGCGGCGCACCTGGTAGAAGGCCTCGAAGACGGCCTCGCGGTCCTCGGCCGGGATGCCGGGGCCGTTGTCGCTCACGACCCCGGTGATCTCGTCCCCGCGGCGCTCGAGGCGGACGTCGATCCGGCCGCCGCTGTCGGGGCAGAACTTCAGGGCGTTCGACAGCAGGTTGAGGGCGACCTGCAGCAGGCGGTCGCGATCCCCGAAGACCGGCGGGAGCGTTTCCGGTTCCTCGAGGGCGAGGCGGATTCCCCGCTCCTCGAGCATCGGCCGCATCGCGGCGGCCGCCTCGCGCCAGACCTCCCGCAGGTCCAGGGGGAGCGGCTGCCCGAGGGACTTGCCGCTTTCGAGCCGCTGGAAATCGAGCACCTGGTCCACCAGCCGCCCCAGGCGCTCGCTTTCCTTCACCACGACCGCGGTCAGGCTCCGGCGGCGCTCCTCGGGCATCCGCGGGTGCGCCTGCAGCGATTCGGCGATGGAGCGCACCGCGGCGAGCGGGGTTCGCAGCTCATGGGTGACGGTGGCAATGAACTCGTCCTTCAAGCGGTCGAGTTCCTCGAGGCGCCGGTTGGCGGCGCGCAGCTCCTCGGCGAGCTTCTCGAGCTCGCGGCTGTAGCTGATGGCGGCCCGGTTTTCCTCGAGGATCTCGAGGAGCTCCTCGGCGCGAAGCGGTTTCTCCTGCACGACCGAGGCGACCATCACGCGGGCCGAGGCCGAGCCGACGGCACCCGCGAGCAGCCCCTCGGCGAAGGTGACGAGCGCCGGGTCGGCCGGCCGGCCCGGCCCCGGCCGCAACCCGTGATGGCGCGCGAACTCGCCCAGGGCCTCCTCGGTCCGCTCCCGGCCGAGGAAACGCTCGAGCAGAAGCCGGAGATCCCGAACGCGGGCCGTTCCCCGCCACAGCGGCATCGCCTCCGGCCGGGCGGGGAAGGCGAAGGCGTCGACGAAAAGCTCCGCCTGCGCCCGCTCCGCGGCCGGCGGCGCGCCGAGGAGCGAGAGCCCGGTGAAGAGGCCGAGGTTGACGAGCAGGCTCCAGAAGAAGGCATGGGCGATCGGGTTCAGGCCCTCGAGGCCCATCAGGTGGCCGGGCCGGAGCCAGCCCCAGCCTGCCGGGCCGTAGGCGACGATCGCCTCCCCGAGGAGGCCGGCGTCCACCAGCGAGGGCACGATCAGGGTGTAGAACCAGACGGCGAAGCCGCCGACCAGCCCGGCCAGGGCGCCGCGGCGGGTGGCGTGCTTCCAGAAGAGGCCGCCGAGGAGGGCCGGGGCGAACTGCGCGACCGCCACGAAGGAGATCTGGCCGAGCGCGACCAGGGAGTGCATCTGCCCGATCGCGCGGTAGTAGGCGTAGCCCGAGGCGAGAACGAGGACGATGCAGGCGCGACGCAGGACGAGGATCCCGCGGCGGGGGTCCCGCTCCAGGGAAAGCGGCCGGCCGGGCAGCCGCAGCCAGAGCGGCAGCAGGAGGTCGTTGGAGATCATGGTCGCGAGAGCAACCGACTCGACGATCACCATCGCGGTTGCCGCCGACATGCCGCCCACGAAGGCGACGAGCGCCAGCCCCTCCCGCTGCAGGGCGAGCGGCAGCGTGAGGCCGAAGGTGTCCGCGTCCACCCCGCCGGGAAACTGGAGGCTGCCGGCCACGGCGATCGGCAGGACGAAGAGGTTGATCGCCCAGAGGTAGAGCGGAAAGAGCCACAGGGCCTTTCCCAGGTGCTCTTCGCTCACGTTTTCGACCACGGCCACGTGGAACTGCCGCGGGAGGCAGAGGAAGGCGAGAAACGAGAGCAGAATCTCGAGCGACCACCCCAGGGGCTCGGCGCGCGGGTGGGCGGCCATGAGGATCTCCTGCAGCCGCGGCTCGGCCGCGGCGCGGCCGAAGAGGGCGGCGGGCCCGCCGAAGGCGGCCAGGGTGAAGAGCCCGACGGCGACAAAGGCGGCGAGCTTCACGATCGACTCGAAGGCCACGGCGGCCACGATCCCCTCGTGGCGCTCGGTGGCCTCGAGCTTGCGCGTGCCGAACAGCATGGCGAAGAGGGCGAGGAGCCAGGCCACGTGGAAGGAGGTGTCCTCCAGAACGGGCTTGGCTTCCAGGTGCCGCGGCATGATGATCAGGGGCGCGTGGCTCAGGATGTCGAAGCCGTCGGCGACGGCCTTGAGCTGGAGGGCGATGTAGGGGATCAGCCCCAGCAGGGCGAAGCAGGTCACCGCGGCGGCGAGGGCCGCGCTCTTGCCGTAGCGGGAGGAGAGAAAATCGGCGATCGAGGTGGTGCGGTGGGCTTTCCCGATGCGGATCATCTTGCGCATCACCGTAAAGCCCAGCGCGCAGGCGAGCGTCGGCCCCAGGTAGGTGGGCAGAAAGGCCGGCCCCTCCGCGGCGGCGCGGCCGACGCTGCCGTAGAAGGTCCAGGCCGTGCAGTACACGGCGAGCGAGAGCGCGTAGACGTAGGGGTTGGCGATCGCGCTGCGGCCGCGCTCCGCCCGCCGGTCGGCCCAGAAGGCGACGGCAAAAAGCAGGCCCACGTACCCGAGGGCCACGGCAAGAATGAGCGGCGCGCCCAGCACGGCGCCTCAGGGGCCGCCCCCGCGGTCGGGGGGGCTCTCGCGGGAGACGAGGGCGATCAGCGCGATCAGACCGGCCCAGGCGAGGTAGAGGTAGGCGTAGAGGAGGGGGATCTCCAGGATTCCGGCCGGTTGGGCGAACAGCGAAAGCACCGGGGGGTTGACGAGCAGGCACCCCAGCAGGAAGACGACCCATCTGCGGTCGTTGCGGCCGGCATTCGGCTCCATCGCCTGGACCCCGTTCGGCGGCGCGGCGGCCCCCCCGTCGCGGGCGGGGCCGTGATGCCGCTATAGAGAAATGGTGCCGTCCTTGTCAAACGGAAGATCGGAGGGGAGCAGGATGAAGGAATCCCGGATCGAGGTTCTCGCCCGGATCAAGCCTTTCGGTGAGCTCCCCGGGCGGGAACTCGGCGAGATCGCCGCTGCGCTCGCGCCGATGCGCTTTGCGGCCGGCACGCTCCTTGCGGTCCAGGGGCGCAGCACGCTCGACTACGTCTACATCGTCCGCTCGGGCCGCCTGGAGCTTTTTTTCGAAGAGCCCGGGAAGAAAACCCTCCGTGCGGAGCTCGCCCCCGGGGACATCTTCGGGGCGGTCTCCATCCTGTTCAACGGCGGGCTCGCCATCCGCAGCCTGCGCGCGCTCGAGGAGGCCGAGCTCTGGCTGATCCCCCGCCAGCGGTTTCTCGACCTCTGCCGGCGCCACGCCCGGCTCGCCGCCCATTTCGAGGGCGTGTTCAGCGAGCGGATGCAGAACGAGGAGTACGCGCGCAGCCTCGCCGGCTCTCTGCTCACGCAGTTTCTCGCGCGCATCCCCCCGTTTTCCTTTCTGCCGGAGGAAGAGCTCCGCCGTCTCGCCCCCCACCTCCGGCGGCTTTTCATCCCCCGGGGGACCCGGCTCTTCGTCCAGGGCGAATCGCGCGTCGACGGGCTCTACATCCTGCAGAGCGGCGCGGCCGAGCGCTTCTACGAGGAGCACGGCGAGCGCCGGCTGGTCAGCGTCATGGGGGAGGGGGAGATCTTCGGGGGGATCTCCATGCTGGTGAACGACATGCTCGCCGTGCGCTCGCTGCGGACGATCGAGGATTGCCTTTTCTGCAAGCTCGATTGCGACGCCTTCTTCGACCTCTGCCGCCGCTACCCCCTGTTCAGCGAGTTCTTCACCGACGCCTTCGGCAAGCGCATGCTCGACCGCACCTACGCGGCGATCATCGCCAAGGGCGAGGCGGCCGACACCGGGCCGGTCGCCTTCTTCGACCAGCCCGTCGCCGGGGTGTGCTCCCGGGAGCTCCTCGCCTGCGAGGCCGACCTGTCGATCCGCGAGGCGGCCGAGCGCATGAGCGCCCGCCGCTGCAGCAGCATCTTCGTCCGTGACGAGGGGGGGCGGCCGTCCGGGATCGTCACCGACAGCGACATCCGCAGCCGGGCCGTGGCCGCCGGCCGCGACCCCGAGGAGCCGGTGGCGGCGATCATGAGCACGCCCCTCCGGACGGTCCCCGAGAAGGCCTCCGTCTTCGAGGCCCTCATGGCGATGATGCAGCACGGGATCAAGCACCTCGCCGTGACCGGCGAGGAGGGGGGGGTCGTCGGCGTGGTCACCCAGCAGGACATTCTCGGCCGCCAGGGGATCTCCCCCTGGCGGCTGCTCCGGGACGTGGCCGGCGAGTCGCGGCCGGAGGTCTTCAAGACCCTCGGCCTCCGGCTGCCGCGGATCCTCCAGGGGTTCATCCGCTCGGGCACGACGGCCGACCAGATCAACCGCTTCATCACCGCCTTCACGGACGCCGTGCTCGAGCGGCTCTGCCGTGCGGCCCTGGCCGACCTGGGGCCCCCGCCCGGGCCCTTCGCCTTTTTGCTCCTCGGCAGCGAGGGCCGCCGGGAACAGACCCTCTGCACGGACCAGGACAACGCGATCCTCTACGAGGACCCCCCGCCGGGGCGGGAGGAGGCGGTGCAGGCGTGGTATCTGCGCTTCGGCGAACGCGTGTGCGCGGATCTCGACCGGGCGGGGTTCCGGCGCTGCCGGGCCGAGGTCATGGCGAGCAACCCGAAGCTGTGCCGGCCGTTTTCGGTGTGGCTGCGCCGGTTTCAGGACTGGATCCACGCCGCCGAGGCCGAGGACCTGCTCTACGCCAGCATCTTCTTTGATTTCCGGCTCGGCTTCGGCGACCCGGGGCTCGTCGAGCGGCTGCGGGCCTCCCTCAGCCGGGAGATCGCCGGCTGGACGGGGTTTTTGCGCCACCTCGCGCTGAACGCGCTCCACACCCGACCGCCGATCGGGATCTTTCGCAATTTCATTCTCGAGTCGAAGGGCGAACACCGCCGCAAGCTCGACATCAAGCGCGCCATGCTGCCGATCGTGGACGCCGCCCGGATCTACGCCCTGAAGCACGCCGTCGCCGAAACCAACACGCTCGCCCGGCTGCGGCAATGGCAGGCGCTGCCGGGAGCGGCGGCGCGGGAGATCCAGGAGATCGAGCAGGGCTACCGCTTCCTCATGCAGCTGCGGCTCGCCCACCAGGCCGAGCAGATGACGCACCCCGGCCAGGCGGCGGACAACCACATCGACCCGCGGACCCTCTCCGGGATGGAGCAGCGCCTGCTGAAGGAGGTCTTCCTGCGGATCGCCGGCCTGCAGACCCGCCTGAGCCTCGAATGGACGGGGGAGCCCTGAGGGGCTTGCGGCGTGCCTCAGGCGGGCTCGGCCTCTCCGCGGGAGGAGGCACCACCCGCCTCGCTCTCCGGCCGCGGGGATCCCTCGCGATAGATGACGCAGGCCAGCATCACGGCCAGGGCGAGGCCGAAGATGCCGAAGAGGATGGCCACGCCGATGTTCAAGGTCGTCTCCATGGGGCTCCTCCGGTGGGGGGTCGCCTGGCAGAATTCGGCCCGGGGCGGCGCGGTGAAGGCGCAAAAGGGTTTTCCCATCGGGGCGGCGGGCGGCCCAGGCAACGCCCGCATCTCATAGGAGTGAACGATAACTAACAAAAGGCGGGGCCGAAGTCAAGCGCAGGGGAGGCGAACGTCCCGGCCTTGCCGCCGGGGGAGAGGCTCAGGGGAGGTCTTCGGGGGGTTCGGGGGCGATCGCGCGGCGGCAGATCTCCCAGAGGGGGCGGTAGCCCGCGGAGAGGTTGAAGCGGTAGTCGTCGAGGGCCCAGAGGGTCACCAGGCCCTGGATCATGCTGAAGAGCAGGATCGCCACCGCCTGCGGGTCGGTCCCTTCCCGGATCTCGCCGCGGGCTGCGCCGTCGGCGACCAGGCGGCCCAGGCGTTCGAGGTAGACCGCGAGTTTGTCGTGCACCTCGCGGTTGAGGCGGCGGTCCCCGAAGCTCAGGATCTCGGCGATCACGAGAAAGGCCATGCCGCGGCGCTGCTCGATCTCGGAGAGGTGATCCTCCTGGATCCGGCCGATCCGCTCGAGAGTGCCCCCCGGCCCGGAGGAGACACGCTCGACCTCGGCGACCAGGGTGTCGAGGATATCGTCGACGAGGAAGAGCAGCACCTCGCGTTTGCTGCGGAAGTGGCGGTAGATGGCGGCCTCGGTCAGCCCCACCTCGCGTGCCATGGCCCGCACCGTGAGGTGCTCGCTTCCCTTGCGGATGATCAGCTTGCGGGCGGCGTCGAGAATCTCCCGCTTGCGGACGGCGCTGCTGCGGCGGTGCTGGCTCATGGCGGCGGCTCCCGGGGAGTGGGCCCCGCGAGGCTGCGGGGGGCTTGCGGGGTACGGCCCCGGCTTGTAGACCGGGCGGGGCGAAAAGTCCACCCCGCGGGCCGGAGCGGGTTTCCGTCCTTGACTCGGCCGTTCGAGATGGCATAGAGCAGCACGGCAGGGAGCGGCGCCTGGGCAGCCGACCGGCCCCGTGGAGGGGCGATTCGAGCGCCGCCCGCTGGAGGAGGGGTCATGGAACGACGCAAGGTCCTGTTGAGCGAAGAGGAGATGCCGCGGCGGTGGTACAACATCCTGGCCGACATCCGGCTCAACCCGCCGCTCGGACCCGACGGCAAGCCGGTCCGTCCCGAGATGCTCGCCCCGGTCTTCCCGATGAACCTGATCGAGCAGGAAATGAGCCCGGAGCGCTGGGTCGACATCCCCGACGAGGTCCTCTCCATCTACGCCCTCTGGCGGCCGACCCCTCTCGTGCGCGCCGTGGGGCTCGAGCGGGCCCTCGGCACCCCCGCCCGGATCTACTACAAGTTCGAGGGCGCAAGCCCTCCCGGCAGCCACAAGCCGAACACGGCCGTGCCGCAGGCTTACTACAACAAGGTCTTCGGCATCCGGCGCCTGACCACCGAGACCGGCGCCGGCCAGTGGGGCAGCGCCCTCGCCTTCGCCTGTGCCCAGTTCGGCCTCGAGTGCAAGGTCTTCATGGTGCGCGTGAGCTACGACCAGAAGCCCTACCGCAAGACGATGATGCAGACCTGGGGCGCCCAGTGCGTCCCGAGCCCCAGCCCGGAGACGCGCGCGGGCCGGGAGATCCTCGCCCGCGACCCGCACTCGCCGGGCAGCCTGGGGATCGCGATCAGCGAGGCCGTCGAGGCCGCCGTGAGCGACGCCTCCGGGAAAACCCGCTACTCGCTGGGGAGCGTGCTCAACCACGTCATGCTGCACCAGACGGTGATCGGCCTGGAGGCGAAGGCGCAGCTCGCAAAGATCGGCGAGTTTCCCGACGTGGTCGTCGGCTGCGCCGGCGGGGGAAGCAACTTCGCCGGCCTGGCCTTCCCCTTCGTCTACGACAAGATCCACGGCCGCGCGATCGACATCCACCCCGTCGAGCCCGCCGCCTGCCCCACGCTCACGCGCGGGCCCTTCGCCTACGACCACGGCGACACGGCGGGCTACACCCCGCTTCTGCCCATGCACAGCCTGGGGCACACCTTCATGCCGCCGCCCATGCACGCGGGCGGCCTGCGCTACCACGGCATGGCGCCCACGGTGAGCCAGCTCGCGGTCGAGGGCCTGATCGAGCCCAAGGCCTACGGCCAGGTGGAGACCTTCGAGGCGGGCATGCTCGCCGCCCGAAACGAGGGCGTCATCCCCGCCCCGGAGACGAACCACGCCCTCGCCTGCGTCGTGGACCTCGCGCGGCGGGCGAAGGAGGAAGGCAAGGAAAAGGTCATTCTGTTCAACTGGAGCGGCCACGGGCTGATCGATCTGGCCTCCTACGAGAAATACCTGACGGGAGAGCTCCACGACATCGCCTACCCGGCGGAGGACATCGAGGAGGCCGAGAAGATCCTGGAGCGCTACCCCAAGCCGCAGATCCTGAAGAGCCGCTGAGCGGCAGGCCGGGGAAAGGACGCCGGGGGGAGCCGATGGCTACGGCCGCAAAACCGCTGGTCCGCACCTGCCCGCGGCTGGGGCACATCGTGCGCTTTCGCTACTGCCTCGAGGGCGACCCCGGCCGGCCCTGCTTCCGGATCCGGGACTGCTGGTGGGAGACCTTCGATATCGACGCCTACCTGCGGGATCACCTGCCGCCCGAGCAATGGGCCGGGCTGCTGCAGGCGAAGCCGCCGGGCCGGCTCGCCGTCCTGATCGCCGCGGCGGACGCCGCCCGGAAGCCCCCGGGGGCCGAGGGCGGCGGGAACGCCGGCCCCTGAGCGCGCCGGCGGGAATCGGGATGCCAGGGCCGGCCGGGGCGACCCGGCCGGGCCTTTTGGAGGAGGAATTCACGATGAAGGTGCTGGTCAGCGACAAACTGGAAGAGGTGGGGCTTGCGATCCTGCGTCGCGAGCCCGGGATCGAGCTCGACGTGCGGCCCGGGCTCAAGCCCGAGGAGCTCAAGGCGGCCATCGCGGATTGCGATGCGCTCATCATCCGCAGCGCGACCAAGGTCACCGAGGAGCTGCTCCAGGCCGCCGGCCGCCTCAAGGTGGTCGGCCGCGCGGGGATCGGCCTGGACAACGTCGACATCGCGGCCGCCACCAAGCGCGGCATCGTGGTCATGAACACGCCGGCGGGGAACGTGACCACCACCGCCGAGCATGCGATCGCCATGATGATGGCGCTCGCGCGCAACATCCCCCGCGCCGACGCCTCGCTCAAGGCCGGCCGCTGGGAGAAAAACGTCTTCCAGGGCCGCGAGCTCTTCAACAAGGTGCTGGGCGTCATCGGCTTCGGCAAGATCGGCTCCATCGTGGCCGACCGCGGCCGCGGCCTGAAGATGCAGGTCCTCGTCCACGACCCCTACGTCACGGCCGAGGCGATCGAGAAGGCGGGCTTCGAGCCGGTCACTCTCGAGGAGCTCTACCGGCGGGCCGACTTCATCACCGTGCACGTGCCCAAGCTCAAGGACACCGTGGGCATGATCAACCGCGAGTCCTTCGCCCGGATGAAGGACGGCGTGATGGTGGTGAACTGCGCCCGCGGCGGGATCATCCACGAGGCCGACCTCCTCGAGGCGCTGCGCTCGGGCAAGGTGGCCGGCGCGGCGCTCGACGTCTTCGAAAAAGAGCCCCCGGGGGACAACCCCCTGCTCGCCCTGCCCCAGGTGGTCTGCACGCCCCACCTCGGCGCCTCGACGGTCGAGGCCCAGACCAACGTGGCCGTCCAGGTCTGCGAGCAGATCCTCGCCTTCCTCAAGACCGGCACGATCATCAACGCCGTGAACGTGCCCGCGGTGAGCGGCGAGCTGCTCAGCCGCATCGGGCCCTACCTCAGCCTGGGCGAGCATCTCGGATGCCTCCTCGCCCAGCTCTGCCGCGGGCCCGCGCGCGAGATCGCCATCGACTACGCGGGCGAGTTTCCCGAGACCGATCTCTCGCCGGTGACCACGGCCGTCCTCAAGGGGTTCCTCACCCCCATGGTCCAGGACACGGTGAACTTCGTGAACGCCAAGGTCATGGCCGGCGAGCGGGGGATCAAGGTGACCGAGGCGCGCTCCTCCTCCGAGGAATACATCAACCTGATCACCGTCAGGGCCCACGTGGGCCCCGAGGTGCACAGCGTTGCGGGCACGATCTTCGGCCGCAAGTACCCCCGGGTGGTGAAGATCGAGAACTTCCGCCTGGAGCTCCCGCCCGCCGGCCGCTTCGTCCTCATCCACAACCACGACAAGCCCGGCGCGATCGGGAGCATCGGGACGCTGCTCGGCAGCCACCGCATCAACATCAGCCAGATGCGCGTCGGCCAGCAGGAGGACGGCGACAAGACGATGATCTACTTCCGCACCGACCAGCCGATCCCCGAGCCGGTGATGGAAGAACTGCGGCGCCTGCCGCTCATCATCGACGTCCGCTCCTTCGAGCTGTAGCGCCGCGGCAGGAGGCAGAGGCCGGAGGCGCACGCCGTGACCGGGATGACCGAGGAGCTCGCCCCCTATCTCGGGCCGACCGCGATCCTCGACGCCGACCACCCGCGCGTTCTCGCCTTCGCGCGGGAGAAGGCGGCCGGCGCGCCCGATGCGGTGTCGGCCGCCGTGCGCCTCTACTACGCCGTGCGCGACGGGATCTGGTACGACCCCTATCTCCCCTTCTACCGGCCCGAGCACTACCGGGCAAGCGGTGTGCTCGCCGCGGGGCGCGCCTTCTGCATCGGCAAGGCGGGGTTGCTCTGCGCCCTGGCGCGGGCGGTCGGGATCCCCTCGCGGGTCGGCTTCGCCGACGTGCGCAACCACCTCGCCACCCGGCAGCTGATCGCCTTTCTGGGCTCCGATGTCTTCGTCTACCACGGCTTCACCGAGTTTTTCCTCGAGGGCCGCTGGGTGAAGGCGACCCCCGCCTTCAACGCCGAGCTCTGCCGCCGGCACGGGGTCGCGCCGCTTGAGTTCAACGGCCGGGAAGACTCGCTCTTCCAGCCCTTCAACGAGGAAAAGCGCCGCTTCATGGAATATCTCCGCGAACACGGAAGCTTCGCCGACATCCCCGTCGCGGCGATCGTCGCGGCCATGCGGCGGGTTTACGGCGAAGAGCGGGTCGAAGGCTGGATCCGCGCCTTCGAGGCTGCGGGCGGCCGCTCGATCCGGCGCTTCGAGTCCGAGGAGGTCATCCGGGGGGAGGAGGGGGCCGGGTGAGGCGGCCGCTCAGGAGAGGACCTTGCGCAGGTTGATGAAGTTGCTGCGGTCGAAGCCGAGCGTCTTGAAGAAGGAGAGCAGGTCCGTCGAGTCCCAGCGCACCGAGGTGTAGACGGTGTCGATCCCCCGGCCGCGGTAGTGGTCGAAGACCGCCGCGGCGAGCGCGGCCCCGATGCCGCCGCCCATCTGGTCCGGGCTCACGCCGAGCATCGAGATCCAGGCGCTCTTGGTCAGCCCGAAGCCGGCGGTGAGGATCGTGCTGATCATGAAGCCCACGACCCGGCCCTCCCGCTCGGCCACGAAGCAGGCGCCGTCGCGGCGCCGGGCATGGTCCTCGATCACCTCGCGCAGCTCCTCGCCCGCGGGCTTGCGGGTGATGGCGGCGTAGATGCGCACGATCTCGGGGGCGTCGGCCACCTCGAGGGGACGAATCCGCACGTTTTCCATCGTTTGTTTGTGCCTGCCGGAGATCCGCGACTCAGTCGATGCGGATGATTTTCACCCGGTGGCCGACCCAGTCGGGCGGGAGGTAGACGCGGCCGCTGTTGCCGCTCGCCTTGACCCGCTTTTCGATCATCTCTTCGCCGAAAATCTCGAACTTGACCCGGCTTGAAGAGCCGCCCGCGGTCGGTCCCGGCGCCTCCGGCGCATCAATGGGCGCTTCCCGTTCCAGCTTTTTTTCCTCGGTTGCGGCCATCGGGCTTTCCCCGAAGGGTGGGGTCCTCCCGGGTGAAACACCCGGGAAGCTACACTACAGCTATTCCGAAGCTATCGTCAAGCCGAATCCTTCGCGATGCCGACGGCCCTCTCTCGCCCCCGGCAGGACGCCCCGCCCCCCGTGATGCCCGGCAATGAAGCGCCTCCCCCCAACCCGGCCGGCGAGATGAAGAAGCCGTCGCGCGAATGAATCCCGCGCAGCCGGGCAACGTCGATGTCGTCTTCGTCGAGGATGGAAATCGCGGCGGCCGAATGGGTGATCCCCGCTGCCGATGCCGTGGACACCGCCGGTGGTGACGAGGATCCCAGAGGGCGAAAAGGCGCGGCAGGGGTCAAGCGGCGCATGCACCTTCCCCCCGGCCTTTTGCTTGCGAGACCGTGGCCTGGGGGACACCGCGGGGCACAGCGGGAAGGTGCGGGAGTCCGATAGGGAACACGTTTCACGGCCGAACAGCAGCGGCGGGTCACCGACCGGTGTTGGGCGACCATCAACCGTCGGTCGACGGATATTCTCCGCCGCACAACACCCCAAGGCAAGATCCCTCGCTCAAACCCCGATCAGGGTGAGTCATTGCCGGAGACCTTTTTGGGACGGACACGGCCTGTTCCCTGAGAATTTTTTCTCAACGAGGTGCCCGAAGGATGCCGCTCACTCCATGCGCCGCGTGGACCCGACCGTCGATCCGGGGCCTCAAAAGCGAAGGGGCCGGAAGGGTGTTCCCCTCCCGGCCCCGATTTCAAATGATAAAAGGATAATGGGATGTCCAGGTGGTGGGCTGCGCTGGAATCGAACCAGCAACCTAATGATTAAGAGTCATTTGCTCTGCCTAGTTGAGCTAGCAGCCCGAGACCGCCCTCGCTTGCGGGCGGGTTCCCCTTCTACCAGAGCGGGGGGCGGCTGTCAAATTCTTTTCGGCTACTCCTTCCAGGGCGGCTTCTCGCGTTTCCAGCGGCCGTGCGGGGGCCGTTTGCCGCGGCGGCGCTCGTTTGCCGCCCCGGGGGATGCTGCCGGGAACACCCGTGCCGGGTCGGGGAGATAGCCTCCGGGCAGGATGCGCGAGGGCCTGCGGCCGGGCGCCTTGCGCTCGGCCGCCTCCTGCGCCTCGGCCGGGAGGGGAGGGCCGCTCAGGCAGGAGGGGGGGACCGCGGAGGCCTGGAAGAGCCCGCCGCCCCGGGGAAGGAAGCGCACGCCGCAGCCCTCGGCCTTGCGCACGTCCACGGTCAGGACCACGGGCTCCGGGTCGACCCGGCGGCCCAGGCGCAGGGCGAACTCCCGCTCGGCGCAGAGCAGCGCCGGCGCCTGCCCGGCGGGGGCCAGGCCGTGCTCGTGCACGAAAGGCCAGGCGCGGCGGCGGATCGCGGCATAGAGCAGCCGGGGCGGGGCGGCGGGGCCTTCCCCGTCTTGCGCGGCCGCGGCCGGGCCGCCGCGGAGGCGGATGCGGTTTTCCTCGATTTCGATCGCGGCCCCGGGGTGGCACAGGGGGAGGGCGCGGAGGTCGGCCTCGCGCACGTGGCGGAAGCCCTCCTCCTCGTGCAGGGCCTTGAGAAGCTCGCGGATGGGGACGAAGCCCGCCGCGTCGGGGACCAGCCCGAACTCGGCCGGGTTGCGGCCGAGCATGTAGGCGAGCATGCGGGAGAGTCGCTCCAGGGCGCGCTGCGGACCCACACCCACGGTCGGCCTCGGGCTTGCGGTTATCCCTCGGGGGAGGGGGGCGAGGGCGGGGCCTCCCCCTCCGGCGGGCGGGGTTCAGGCGGCTCCGCGGGCTCCTCCCCCTCCGCCGGCACGGCCGCCGGCGCCTGCTCCTGCGGCGGCGAAGCCGCCTCCTCTTCTTCCGGCTCGATCACGATGTGGCCGCGCTCCTCGAGGGAGGGCCGGCCGAGCTCCTCGATTTCGCGGGGGGTGGGGAGGTCGTTTAAGTCCTTTAAGTCGAAGACCTCGAGGAAGCGCTTCGTTGTGGCGTAGATGAGCGGCCGGCCGGGGATCTCCCGGCGGCCGAGGACGCGGATGAGCTTGCGCTCGAGGAGCTGGCGCAGCACCCCGCCGCAGTCGACCCCGCGCAGGTGCTCGATTTCGGCGCGGATGATCGGCTGCTTGTAGGCGATGATCGCGAGCGTCTCGAGCGCGGCCTTGCTCAGCCGGACGGGCCGCGGGTCGAGCAGCCGCTTCACCCAGGGGCCGTACTCCGGCCGCGTGCGGAACTGGTAGCCCCCGGCCACCTCGACGAGCACGAAGCCGCCCCGGCGCTCCTCGGTCTCGGCCTGGAGCGCCGCGAGCGCGGCATGGATCTCGGCCCCCTCCACGGGGCCGAGCACCTGCCGCAGCCGCTCGGCCGAGAGGGGCTCGTCGGCGACGAAGAGCAGGGCCTCGATGATGTTCTTCAGGTCGTCCATCAGAGGTAGAAGATCCGGATGATCCCCGAAGGGAGGTGCTGGGCGAGCCGGATCAGGCCGAGCTTCACCATCTCGAGGAGCGCAAGAAAGGTGACCACGATGTCGGCCCGCGTCGGCTCCGCCGGGAAGAGCTCCTCGAAGGTGAGCGAGCCGCGCTCCTCGAGCGCGTCGGCGATCTGCGTCATGCGGTCCTTGACCGAAAGCGTGTCGGCGGTGAACTCGAGGCGGCGGTCCTCGGGCAGCCCGGCGAGGATCCGCTGGAAGGCGTCGATCAGCTCGAAGAGGCCGATCTTGACGATCTCCGCCTCCGCCGCCAGGTCCGCCGCGGCGCCGGTCTTGGCGGGCCGCGTGAAGGTGTCCTCGCCGAGGAGCGGCCGCTCGGCGAGCTGCTCGGCCGCGGACTTGAGGCGCAGGTACTCGACCAGCGGCCGGACGATCTCCTGCCGCGGGTCCTCTTCTTCGCCGCCCTCCTCGGCGTGGACCGGGAGCAGCATGCGCGATTTGATCTGCAGCAGCGTCGAGGCCATCACCACGAACTCGCCGGCGTAGTCCACGTTCATCGCATCCAGGAATTCCAGGTACGCGAGGTACTGCTCGGTGATCAGCGCGATCGGGATGTCCGTGACGGCGATCTCGTTTTTCTTGATCAGGTGGACGAGGAGGTCCATCGGCCCCTCGAAGACGTCGGTCAGGCGCACGCGGTAGGGGGCCTTCGGCCCCCCGGCGGTCTCGCCGCCCGCGGTGGGCTCGAGGCTCATCGCAGGCCGACCGCGCGGCGGACCTCCTCGAGGGTCGCCTGCGCCACCCGCCGGGCCTTCTCGTTGCCGGCGGCGATGATCCGCTCCAGGCGCTGCGGCTCGCTTTCGTAGCCCCGGCGCCGCTCGCGCATCGGCTCGAGGAAGGCGTTGAGATGCCCCGCCATCAGCTTCTTGCACTCGACACAGCCGATGCCCGCGGTGCGGCACTTGCGGTCGACCTCGGCCACGACCTCCGGGGGCGAGTAGAGCTTGTGGAAGTCGAAGACGTTGCAGACCTCGGGGTTCCCGGGGTCGCTGCGGCGCATGCGCTGGGGGTCGGTGATCATGGTCGCGACCTTGGCCGCCACGGCCTCCGGCGGGTCGTTCAGAAAGATCGCGTTCCCGTAGCTCTTGCTCATCTTGCGCCGGTCGGTGCCGAGGAGCTTGGGGGTTTGGGTGAGGATCACCTGGGGCTCGGGGAAGACCGGGCCGTAGAGGAAGTTGAAACGCCGGGCGATCTCGCGGGTGATTTCGACGTGCGGCGCCTGGTCGACCCCCACGGGCACGCCGAAGGGTTTATAGAGGATGATGTCGGCCGCCTGCAGCACGGGGTAGCCGAGAAAGCCGTAGGTCGAGAGGTCCCGGTTCTGCAGCTGCTCGATCTGTTCCTTGTAGGTGGGGTTCCTCTCGAGCCAGGGCACCGGGGTGATCATGCCGAGCAGGAGATAGAGCTCGGCGTGCTCGGGGAGGTGCGACTGGATGAAGAGGGTCGAGGCCTCCGGGTCGATCCCGGCGGCGAGCCAGTCGAGCAGGATCTCGCGCGTGTAGCCCCGGATCGGGGCGGGGTTTTCGTAGTCGCTGGTGAGCGCATGCCAGTCGGCGACGAAGAAAAAGCACTCGTACTCCGCCTGCAGGCGGACCCAGTTGGCGAGCGCGCCGTGGTAGTTGCCCAGGTGAAGCGGCCCCGTGGGCCGCATGCCGCTCAAGATCCGTCGTTTGCTCTCCAAATTCCGCTCCTTCCGCGTGGGGCCCCCGCCCCCGTCTCCTTTCACCCACCCGGAGCGCCTTCAGGCGGGCTCCGGCCGCGGGCCGTGGTCGGGGGCGTGGGGCCGCAGCAGCTCCCGGACCAGCGCGAGCTCCTCCTCGCGGGTTTCCACCCGGCCGTTCAGGCGCGCGTCCAGGACCGCGTCGAGAATCCGCCGGTAGAGCGGCCCGGGCGGCAGGCCCAGCCGCTTGAGGTCCTCGCCGTTCACGGAGATCGCGGTCCGCCGCAAATGGGTGAAGTAGTGCGAGATCGCCTTTTTCACCCGCTCGGGGCCGGCGGCCGCCATCATGAAGAGGACGAGCTCGGTGCGGAAGCCGCAGAGCCGGCGGTAGACCGCGCTGGGCTCGAGCGGCTCGCGGCGGCCGAGCTCCTGCAGGCAGCGCCGGCCGGCCTCGCGGCCCGCGGTGAAGAGCCCTTCGAGCCGCGGCGGCAGCTCGAAGCGCCGGCAGAGCTCTGATGCCTGCGCGGCGTCGAGGCGGTCGATCAGGGCCAGAAAATAAACGGCCCACTTCATATAGAACTCGCCCAGAAAAAGCAAATCGTACCAGCCCACCACCCGGCGGACCGCCTGCAGGAGGTGCTCGAGCCCCCGGTCGAACACGATCTGGGGGTGGAGCACGGGCAGGAGCTGGAAGTCGCTAAGGCGCTTCACGGCCGCGATGGGGTTGTCCTCCTCGAGCAGCAGCTTGAGCTCCTGGAATAGGCGCCGCCCCGAGAGGTTGCGGAAAAAATCCATCTTGACCGCGTTCTGGATCAGCCCCGCCGTGAGCCGCCCGATCGAGAAGCCGAAGCGCTGCTCGAAACGGATGGCGCGGAAAGCGCGCGTGGGGTCCTCGACGAGGCTTAGGTTGTGCAGGACGCGGATCGTCTTTTCCTTGATGTCCTTCTGGGCGTTGAAGAAGTCGATCAGCGTGCCGAAGCGCCCGGGGTTCAGCTGGAGGGCGAGGGTGTTGATCGTGAAGTCCCGCCGGTAGAGGTCGAGCTTGATCGAGCTCATCTCCACCGTCGGCAGCGCGGCCGGGAAGCGGTAGTATTCGAGCCGCGCGGAGGCGACGTCGATCTTGCGGCCGTCGGGGAAGGCGAGCACGGCGGTGCCGAAGCGCTCGTGGGTGTGGAGGCGGGCCCCGGCCTGGCGGGCGAAGCGCCGCGCAAAGGCGATGCCGTCGCCCTCGATCACGATGTCGATGTCCTCGACCTCGCGCTGCAGCAGCAGGTCGCGGACGAAGCCGCCCACGACGTAGGCGGCGAGCCCGAGCTCGGAGGCGACGGCCCCGATCTCCTGCAAGAGCCCGAGGAGGCGGACGGGGAGCCGCTCGGCGAGCAGCGAGGCGAGGTTGCGCGTCCGCGGCAGCACCCCCTCGCGCAGGGGGTCCCGCCCCGCCCCGCCTTCCATGCGCTCGCGGCCGACGAGGACGTTCAGGAGATCGGTGCGCGTGATCACCCCGAGGATCTTTCCGCCTTCGACGACCGGCAGGATGCGCTGCTTGTGGTCGATGATCTTCTTCTGGATCTCCTGCAGGTCGGCCTCGGGCCCGACGGCGGCGACCTCGGAGGTCATGTACTCGCCGACCGGCACCCGGCCCAGCCCGTGGTGGAGCGCCTTCTCGACCACCTGGCGGGTGATGTAGCCCCGCAGGGCGGGCTCCCCGCCGGGGGGCGTCTCGGTGACGAGCAGGGCGTTCACGTTGTAGCGGGTGAGGGTGTCGTTCGCCTCCTCGCAGGAGACGGCGGCGTCGACTGAGATCGGGGGCGAGGACATGAGCGTCCCGGCGAGGCGGCGGTTCTGGAGGGTCTGGTGCAGCCGCTCGAGGAGCCGGGCTTCCGCCTGCTGCAGGGTCATCCCCTTCAGGGTGGCGGCCGCGGCGTAGGCGTGCCCGCCGCCTCCGAGCCCGGAGAGGATCGCCCCGACGTCGACGTCCTCCCGGCGGCTGCGGCCCACGACGTGGATCTTGGACTCCATCAGGGCGAGCGCAAAGAAGACCTCGAGGTTCTCCATGCGCGCCATCTTCTGGACCAGGAAGGCGAAGTCGGGGATGTAGGCCTCGCGCTGGATGCCGGTGACGACCACCTCGATGCCGTTGATGTGGAGCCGGCGGGCGGCCTGGAGCATGTCGTTGAGGATCGCGACCTGCTCGGGGTTGAGCTCGCGGGCGATCAGGTCGGAGACGACGTTGAGCGAGGCCCCGCAGGCGAGCAGCCAGGAGGCGGCGGCGAGGTCCCGCGGCGTCGTCGAGGGGTAGGTGAAGGAGCCGGTGTCCTCGTAGAGCCCCAGGCACAGGATCGTCGCCTCCTCGGCGGTGAGGCGCACGTTGCGCTCGCGCAGGATCTCGACGAGCAGCGTGACCGTCGCCCCCACGGGCGCGCAGACCTCCACGGCGCCGCGGAGGTCGCCCTCGGCCTCCGGGTGGTGGTCGTAGAGGTGGATCTCCACGTCGGGGCGGGAGGCGAGGGCGGCGAGCTTGCCGATCCGCGCCGGCTGCCGCGTGTCGACCAGCACCAGGCGCCGGACGCGCCGGAGGTCGACCTCGGAGAGCTCCACGATGTGGAACAGGTAGAGCAGCGAGCTCACGAAGAAGGTGCGCAGGTTTTTTTCCTGCGAGCCGGGGAACACGACGACCCCCTCGGGGTAGAGCTTGCGGGCCGCCAGCAGCGAGGCGAGGGCGTCGAAATCGGCGTTGATGTGGGTCGCGATGAGGGTGAGGCCGCCCTCGTCGGCGGCCGGCGCGATCGGCTCGGGCATGGGTCTTCGCGGGCTGGAGGCGTGGGGGCTCCCCGGCCGGGGCCGCGCGGGAGGCCCCCCGGGAACGCCGCGGTTTCCGTTTCCGCCAACCCTACCACAAGCCCGCCGCGAAACAAACCGCAAGGGGGGCTCAAGTTTCCGGCCGGGGGGCCGATAGTCAATCCGAACCCGGCGTTTGCCCGCCCGGCCGCGGCGGTTTCCGGCGGCCGGGCGCGGCCCGGCGGGACGGCAATCGCGGGGAGGGAGGGCTCATGCCAGTCTACCTGTGGGTCGGCAAGAACCGGCTGAACAAGATCCAGAAGGGCGAGATGGAGGCGCCGAACGAGCAGGCCGTGCGGGCGAGCCTGGCGCGGCAGAAGATCCAGCCCACGCGGGTCAAGCAGAAACCCAAGGATCTCTTCGAGAACATCCGCTTCCTGCAGCCCAAGGTGCGGGAAAACGACGTCATCCTCTTCGCCCGGCAGTTCTCCACGATGATCGACGCGGGGCTGCCGATCATCCAGTGCCTCGACATCCTCCACAACCAGCAGAACAACGCGACCTTCAAGAGAATCCTCCGCCAGATCAAGGAGTCGGTGGAGGGCGGCTCAACTCTCGCCGAGGCGCTCAAGAAGTTCCCGCGGCAGTTCGACGACCTCTTCGTCAACATGGTGGCGGCCGGGGAGGCGGGCGGGATCCTCGACGCGATCCTCAGGCGGCTCGCCTCCTACATGGAAAAAGCGGCCCGCCTGAAGTCCAAGGTGAAGGGGGCGATGACCTATCCCCTCGTCACCCTGGGGATCGCGGTCATCGTCCTCGCCGTCATCCTCATTTTCGTCATCCCCGTCTTCGAGGAGATGTTCGCCGACTTCGGCAGCGAGCTGCCCGCCCCGACGCAGTTCGTGGTCTCCATGAGCGACCTCGTGAAGAGCAAGATCCTCTACATCCTCGGGGCCCTCCTGCTCGGCGGGATCGCCTTCCGCAAGTACTACAAGACCGAGAAGGGGCGCGACACGGTCGATGCCCTGCTGCTGAGGCTGCCGGTCTTCGGGATCCTGCTGCGCAAGGTGGCCGTCGCCAAGTTCACCCGCACGATGGGGACGATGCTCGCAAGCGGGGTGGCGATCCTCGAGGCGCTCGACATCGTCGCCAAGACCGCCGGCAACCGCACCGTCGAGAAGGCGATTTACAACGTGCGCTCCGGCATCGCCGAGGGCCGCACGATGGCCGACCCGCTGGCCGAGTCCGGGGTCTTCCCGCCGATGGTCTGCCAGATGATCGCCGTCGGCGAGTCGACCGGCGCCCTCGACGCCATGCTCGAGAAGATCGCCGACTTCTACGACGAGGAGGTCGACCAGGCGGTCGAGAACCTCACGCAGCTGATCGAGCCCGTCATGCTCGTCTTCCTCGGGGTGACGATCGGCGGGCTGGTCGTGGCCATGTACCTGCCGATTTTCAAGATGGCCGGGGCCATCGCCTAACGGGGTCCCCGTGCGGGGAGAGGAACGCCATCCCGGAGGCCGCCCCGGCGGGGCGGCCTTGGGCTTTTTGCCGGGGCCAAAGGCGGAGGCCCCCCCCGGCCCGCGCGGAAGCGCCCCGGGGGCCGGCCCCCGGGGGGCCGCCCGGAAGGCTGCGCCGGCCGCCCCCCGGGAGGGGATCCCCCCGGCGGTCGAGCGGGCCGATGGGGCCCGGCGGCGGCTTGGCCGCCTCACGGCGGCGCGGGCGCTCTTCGGGCTTCTGCTTCTCGGCTCGACGCTCTATGTCCTGCGCGCGCGGGGCCTTTCGGCCGCCGAGCCCCCGGTCGCGGTGCTGCTTCTCGCCGCCGGCACGGTGCTCGCGCTCTCTGCGGCCTACGGCGCGGCCCTCGCCGCCGGGCGCCCGGGGCGGCTTCTTGCCCCGCTGCAGCTTTTGCTCGACACCCCGCTCGTCACGGCGGTCGTCGCCGTGACGGGGGGGCTGGAGAGCCCCTTCATTTTTCTCTACCTCGTCGTGATCCTGACCTCGAGCCTGCTCCTCGACCGAGGCGGCACCTTCCTCGTGGCCGGCCTGTGCTGCCTGCAGGCGGCCGCCGTCGGCGCGGGCTGGGTCGCGGAGGCCGCCTTCGGCGGGGGCGAAGCCGCGGACCCCGCCCCGGCGCCGTTTCCGCTCATGCGGCTTTCGATCCTCTGGGGCGCCTGCCTCGTCGTCGCCGCTCTGGGCGGCGTGCTCGCCGCCCAGAGCGAGAAGACGCGCGGCGAGCTCCGCCGCATGCAGGAGCACCTGCAGCGGGTCGAGCGGCTGGCGGCCGTGGGGGAACTCGCCGCGGGGCTCGCCCACGAGCTCAAAAACCCGCTGGCCGGCCTGACCGGGGCGATCGAGCTTTTGCGCGACGAGCTGCGCTACGACCCGGAGCGGGCGCCGCTGCTTTCGATCGTGCTGCGCGAGGCCGACCGGCTGGGCACGCTCGTCGGCCATTTCCTGCTCTACGCGCGGCCCCCCGCCGGCCGCCCCGAGCCCGTGGAGGCGGCCGCCGCCCTGCGGGAGACGCTCGAGCTCTTCACCCGCCAGGACCGCCTGAAGGGGCGGATCCGCGTCCGGCTGACCGCGCCGGAGGGGCTGTGGATCGCGATCGACCCCGGCCACCTGCAGCAGGTGCTCTGGAACCTGCTCACCAACGCGGCCGAGGCGATCGAGGGCGAGGGGGAGATCGCGATCGTGCTTTCCGCGCCGCGCGAGCGCCGCGTCTGCCTGGAGATCCGCGACACCGGCTCCGGCATCGCCCCGGAGCACCTGCCCGCGATCTTCGACCCCTTCTTCTCCACCAAGCCCTCCGGGACGGGGCTCGGGCTCTCCATCGTGCAGCGCATTCTCGAGCCCTACGGCTGCCGCCTGGACGTGGAGAGCACCCCCGGCCGGGGGTCCACCTTCCGCCTCGTCTTCCGGCGCATCGAGCCGCCAACTACGCCTTGACAGGTTTCGCGGTTCTACGCTATCGAGGTGCGTTCGCGCGGCGCGCCCGGGCGGCGTGGGGCTCCCCGTGACCCCCGGGGGGAGGAAGCCGGCCGCGCGGCGGCGAGACGGTCCAGGATCCGGATGGCGCGGCCGGCCGAGCCCCCGCCGCAGGGGATCGCTTCGGCCGGGTCCGCGTCATTTCCTTTTTCGTGTTGCCAGCGAGGCCGCATGGAAGCCCCGAGCGAGGTTCTCTCCAAACGACGGGAAAAGTGGCTTGCCCTGCGCGAGCGCGGCATCCCGCTCTACCCGAACGACTTCCGGCCCTCGCACGCGATCGGGGAACTCCACGAGCGGGTGCGCACGGATCCCGGATCGGTCTCCGAGGACGGCCCGCGCTTCGCCGTCGCCGGCCGCATGATGGCGGTGAACCACTTCGGCAAGGCGGCCTTCCTGCGCCTGCGGGACCGCTCCGGGCAGCTCCAGGTCTACCTGAAACGCGACCGCGTGGGCGAGGAGGCCTTCGCCCTCTTCAAGCAGCTCGACATCGGCGACTTTCTCGGCGCCTCGGGCCCGCTCTTCCGGACCAAGACGGGGGAGTGGACGCTTTTGGCGGACTCCTTCCGGCTGCTCGCCAAGTCGCTGCGGCCCCTTCCCGAGAAATTCCATGGCCTCAAGGACCCCGAGAAACGCTACCGCCGGCGCTACCTCGACCTGCTCATGAACCCCGGGGTGCGGGAGATCTTCCTGCGCCGCAGCGCCATGATCCAGGAGATCCGCCGCTTCTTCCTCGAGCGCGGCTTCCTCGAGGTCGAAACGCCGATGATGCAGCCGCTGCCCGGGGGCGCCGAGGCGACCCCCTTCCGCACCCACCACCAGGCCCTGGGGATGGACCTCTACCTGCGCATCGCCCCCGAGCTCTACCTCAAGCGGCTCGTGGTCGGGGGCCTGGAGCGGGTCTTCGAGATCAACCGCAACTTCCGCAACGAGGGGGTCTCCACCCAGCACAACCCCGAGTTCACGATGCTCGAGTTCTACCAGGCCTACGCCACCTACACCGACCTCATGGCGCTGACCGAGGAGCTGCTCGCCGAGGTCGCCGCCCGCGTGACCGGCGCGACCGCGATCCCCTGCCAGGGCGAGACGATCGAGCTCGCCCCGCCGTGGCGGCGGATCGCCCTCTACGACGCGCTGGTCGAGATCGGCGGCGTGGACCGCGCGCTCCTCGGCGACCGGGAGGGGCTGCTCGCCTTCGCCGCATCCCGCGGCGTGACCGTGACCAAGCAGCAGCGCCTGGGCAAGGTGATCACCAAGCTCTTCGACGCCCTCGTCCAGCCGAAGCTCATCCAGCCCACCTACGTCATCGGCTACCCGGCGGAGGTCTCGCCGCTTTCGCGCCGCAGCGACGAATACCCGGAGCTCACCGAGCGCTTCGAGCTCTTCATCGGCGGCCGCGAAATCGCCAACGGCTTCTCCGAGCTGAACGACCCCCTCGACCAGCGCGAGCGCTTCGAGCAGCAGGCCCGCGACCGCGAGGCGGGGGAGGCGGAGGCGCACCCCATGGACGAGGAGTACCTCGAGGCCCTCGAATACGGCATGCCGCCCACGGCGGGGGAGGGGATCGGCATCGACCGGCTCGCGATGCTTCTCACCGATTCCGCCTCCATCCGCGAGGTGATCCTCTTTCCGCACCTCAAACCCCGGGATTGACCCCGGGGCGCGGCGGCCCCCAGGAAACCGGCATGGCCTTTCCGACGACGGGATTCGAAAGCTTGATCGGCGGCCGCTACCTGCGGGCGCGGTCCAAGCACGCCTTCATCTCGCTCATCACCTACCTGTCCGTCGCCGGCGTGGCCGTCGGGGTGATGGCGCTGATCGTGGTGATCGCGGTCATGACCGGCTTCGAGGCCGACCTCAAGCAGCGCATCCTGGGCGGCCAGGCGAACATCGTGCTCCAGCGCTACGGGCAGGCGATGGAGGACTGGCCCGAGGTGCTGCGCACGGTGGCGTCCGTCCCCGGGGTCGCGGCGGCCACCCCCTTCGTCTACAGCCAGGTCATGCTGCGGTCCGCGGCCGCGACCAGCGGGGCCGTGCTGCGCGGGGTGGACCCGCGCACGGCGGGCGGGGTGCTGCGGACGCTCGCCGAGATCGAGTTGCCGGACCCCGGGCCCGAGGCCGAGGCGGCCGGCCGCGCGCCGGGGATCGTCCTCGGCCGCGAGCTCGCCCGCAACCTGGGCGTCGCCCCCGGCGACCTCGTGCACGTGATCTCCCCGCGGGGGATGCTCGCCCCCACGGGGCACGTCCCGGCGCTGCGCGCCTTCCGCGTGACCGGCGGCTTCGAGTCCGGCATGTACGACTACGACCAGACCTTCGCCTACATCCACCTGCGCGACGCCCAGCGCCTGATGCGGCTCGGCGAGGCCGTCTCCGGCCTCGAGATCCGCGTCCACGACATCTACCGGGCGCGGGAGGTGGCCGACCGGATCCTCGCGCGGCTGGGCCCCGGCTACAGCGCCCGCGACTGGATGCAGATGAACCGCAACCTCTTCAAGGCCCTCAAGCTGGAGCGCCGGGTGATGTTCCTCATCCTGACGCTCATCGTGCTGGTGGCGGCCTTCAACATCGCCAGCTCGCTCATCATGCTCGTCATGGGGAAGACGCGGGACATCGCCATCCTCAAGGCGATGGGGGCGACCGACCGCAGCATCCGGCGCATCTTCGTCTTCAGCGGCATGGTCATCGGGACGGCGGGGACCGCGCTGGGGGTGATCCTGGGCGTGGGGCTCTGCGAGGCGCTCAAGCGCTACGACATCCACGAGCTGACCGGGGACGTCTACTACTTCACCACACGGCTGCCGGTGAAGATGGAGTTCCTGGACATCGCCGCGATCGTGCTGGCGGCGCTGGGGATCTGCTACCTCGCCACGCTCTACCCCGCGCGCCAGGCGGCGCGGTTGAACCCGGTCGAGGCGATCCGCTATGGCTGACGCGACGCCGGTGCCGGGGGGCGCACCGCTGCTCTCGGCGCGGGGCCTGTGCAAGCGGTTTGTCAACGGCGGCACCTCGGTCCCCGTGCTCGAGGATCTCGACCTCGACCTCGCCGCCGGCGAGTCCGTCGCCGTCGTCGGCGCCTCGGGCATCGGGAAATCGACCCTCCTGCACGTCCTGGGGACGCTCGAGCGGCCCGACCGCGGCCGGCTCCTCGTCCGCGGGGAGGACGTGCTCGCCTACCCCGCCGAACGGCTGGCGCGCTTCCGCAACGAGACGATCGGCTTCGTCTTCCAGTTTCATCACCTGCTCCCCGAGTTCACCGCCCTCGAGAACGCCATGATGCCGGCCCTCATCCACGGGCTGAGCCGGCGCGAGGCCGCCGACCGCGCCCGGGCCGTGCTCGGGCGCGTGGGGATGGAGCAGCGGCTCTCCTTCCGGGTGAACCGGCTCTCGGGGGGCGAGCAGCAGCGCGTGGCCATCGCCCGGGCCCTGGTCCTGCGGCCGCCGATCCTGCTCGCCGACGAGCCGACCGGCAACCTCGACCGGGCAAACGGCGAGGAGGTCCACCGGCTGCTCCTCGAGCTGAACGCCGAGCTGGGCATGACCCTCGTCATCGTGACCCACAACCTCGAACTGGCGGCCCGGCTCTCCCGCCGCGTCACGTTGCGCGACGGGCGGCTGGCCGCCGTGGACTGAAGGGCGAGCGCCATGGATCCACGAGCCCGATTCCGGCCGCGTCGCGCCGCGGGCGGGGTGCTTTTGGCCCTGCTCCTCGGGATCGCCGTCGCCGCGCCAGCCCAGAGCCCCCCCGCCGTGATCCTGCTCCCGGCCGCCGTCCACGGCCCGGCCGAGTTCGCCTACCTGCGCGGCGAGACCTCCGAGGCGCTGCGCCGCGAGCTGGCCGAGGAGGGGCTCTCCGCGCGGGTGCTCGACCCGGAGACGGCCGCGAGCTGGGCGGCGGCCGGCGGCGGGGACGAGGAGGTCGCCCGCCTTGCGCTCCCGACCGGGGCGGACTTCGTCGCCGCGGCGAGCCTCACCTGGATCGGGGAATCCTTCAGCCTCGACGTGCGCCTGGTTGCGGTCGCGGCCGCCGAGCGCCGGACGCGGACCTTCGCCGGGGAGGGCCGCGGGGTGGAGCAGCTCCCCGGCGTCGTCAAGCGCCTCGCCCGGGAGATCGCCAACGCCGCCCTGCGCCGGGAACGGATCGTGGAGGTGCGCATCGAGGGCCAGCAGCGGATCGAGCCCGACGCCGTGCGCCGCGTGCTCAAGAGCCGGCCGGGCGAGGTCTTTCAGGCCCGCCAGGTCGCCGAGGACCTCAAGGCCGTCTACGGCCTGGGCTACTTCGACGACGTCCAGATCCTCCGGGAGCCCGAGGGCGAGGGCGTGCGGCTCATCGTGCGCGTGACCGAAAAGCCGACGGTGCGTTCCATCCGCACCTCGGGGAACGTGATCTTCGACCAGGAGGAAATCCGCAAGAACCTGACCCTGAAGCAGGGCGCGGTTCTCAACGCCTTCACCCTGCGGAGCGACCTGCGGCGCATCGAGGACCTCTACCGCGGCAAGAACTATCACAATGTCCGCGTGAACTACCGGCTCACCCCCCAGCCCAACAACCAGGTGGATGTCGAGTACGCGATCGAGGAAGGCAAAAAGCTGCTCATCCGCAAGATCGCCTTCAGCGGGAACACCGCCTTCTCCGAGCGCCGGCTGAAAAAGGAAATCCAGACCTCGGAGAAGAACATCCTCTCCTGGTTCACCTCGGCGGGCGACCTGAACCCGGAGCAGCTCAACCAGGACGCCGCCCGGCTCACGGCCTTCTACCAGAACAACGGCTACGTGCGCGCGCGGGTGGGCGAGCCCCAGGTCGAGTACGAGGAGGAGGGGATCGTCGTCACCTTCAAGATCGACGAGGGGCCGCGCTTCCGCATGGGGCGGGTCGATTTCAGCGGCGATCTCCTGCTGCCGCGGGAGGAGCTGGTGAAAAAGCTCAAGATCACCCGCGAGGAATACTACAACCGCGAGGTGCTCCGGGGCGACGTGATCGCCCTGACCGACCTTTACGCCGACGAGGGCTACGCCTACGTCGAGGTCTCGCCCAAGGTCGACCAGGACGCCGAGAAGCTCCTCGCCCACGTGACCTTCCAGATCCTCAAGGGCAAGCCCGTCGTCTTCGAGGAGATCACGATCACCGGCAACACCAAGACGCGCGACAAGGTGATCCGGCGCGAGCTCCGCGTCTTCGAGCAGGAGCTCTACAGCGCCAGCCGCCTCAAGCGCGGCATCCGCAACCTGAACCGGCTCGACTACTTCGAGAACGTGAAGGTCGACACGGCCCGCGGCAGCGCCGACGACCGCATGCGGATGAGCGTCGAGGTCAAGGAAAAGAACACCGGCGCCTTCACCTTCGGCGCGGGCTACAGCACGCTCGAGCAGGCCTTCGTGACGGCCTCGATCTCCGAGCGCAACCTCTTCGGCCGGGGCCAGACCCTGGGGGTGCGCGGCCAGGTCGGCGGCAAGACCCAGAAATACGTCCTGAGCTTTACCGAGCCCTGGCTCTTTGATATACCGCTCTCCGCCGGCGCCGAGCTCTACAAGTGGGAGTTCGAGTTCGACGACTACGACAAGGATTCGGTCGGCGGCAAGCTCCGCCTGGGCTACCCGCTCTACGACTACGTCCGGGGGAGCGTCGCCTACACGCTCGAGGAGACCCGCATCAGCAACGTCGACGAGGACGCCGCGCGCGCGATCCAGAGGGACGCCGGGCGCTACCTCAAGAGCAGCGTCACCCCCGTGATCCGCTACGATTCGCGGGACAGCCTCTTCAACGCCAAGGAGGGCTCGCTCCACAGCCTGGAGTACGAGTTCGCGGGGCTGGGCGGCGACGTCGGCTTCCACAAGGTGATCGCCGACACCGGATGGTACATCCCCCTCTTCTGGAAACTGACCGGCGTCGTCCACGGCCGGGGGGGCTACATCCACGGGCTGCCCGGCTGGGATCTCCCGGACTACGAGAAATTCTACCTCGGGGGCATGAACACGGTGCGCGGGGCCAAGCGCGCCGATCTCGCCCCCAAGGAGGAGGGCTCCCCGGTCGGCGGGGAGAAATTCGTCCAGGGCAATTTCGAGATCAAGTTCCCGCTGGTCGAGGAGGCCGGCGTCTTCGGCATCCTCTTCCTGGACACGGGGGCCGTGTTCGGCAAAGACGAGTCCTGGGATTTCAACAAGATGCGCGAAACCGCCGGCCCGGAGATCCGCTGGATGTCGCCGATCGGGCCGATCCGGCTGGCCTACGGCTGGTACCTCGACTCGAAGAAAGACGACCGTTCCAGCGGCGGCTTCGAGTTTTCGATGGCCTCCGCATTTTAAGGAACCCGCCGCCGCGGCAGGCGGCGGGGGGCAACGGGAAAGGAAGACCTCATGAATCTCCGACGGATGGGCATTGCGGCCGCGCTGCTCGCCGGCCTCTGCGGCCTCTGCCAGACGGGGGCCCTCGCCGCCGAGGGCGCCCGGATCGCGGTCGTCAACCTGCAGACGGTGCTCGAAACCTCCCAGATCGGCAAGGCGGCGCAGGAAAAACTCAAGGGCCAGCGCGACAAGCTCGAGGCCGACCTCAAGCAGAAAGGCACGGAGCTCCAGGAGCTCGAGAAGCGCATGCAGCGCGAGGCCATGGTGATGAGCAAGGAGGCGCGCGAGGAGAAGGAGCGCGAGCTGCGCATCAAGGCGAGCGATTTTCAGGCCCTGCAGAAGAAGTACCGCAGCGACCTCCAGGACCTCGAGCGCGAGCTCATGGGCGAGCTGCAGAAGGAAATCAGCGCGCTGGTCAACGAGATCGGCAAAAAGGAGGGCTACACCCTGATCGTGAGCAGCATCGGGGTGCTCTACCACCAGCCCGCGGTCGACATCACCCAGCGCCTGGTGCAGGAGCTGAACGCCCGCGGCGGCAAGAAACCCTAAGGAAGACCCGGGCGCGGCCCGCGGGCCCGCGAGACGCGGAGGGAGCGATGCAGACCGTGTTCGACATCCAGGCGATCCTCAAGAGGCTGCCCCACCGCTACCCCTTTCTCCTGGTCGACCGGGTGCTCGAGCTCGTGCCGGGGGAGAGGATCCTCGCCCTGAAGAACGTGACGATGAACGAGCCCTTCTTCCAGGGGCATTTCCCCGGCCAGCCGGTCATGCCGGGGGTGCTCATCGTCGAGGCCCTGGCCCAGGCCGGCGGCATCCTCGCCTGCGAGATGCGCGGCCCCGAACACCAGGGCGACATCGTCTACTTCATGGGCATGGACCAGGTCCGTTTCCGCCGCCCCGTCGTGCCGGGGGACCAGCTGCTTCTCGAGGCGCGGGTGACCCGGATGCGCTCCCGGGCGGCGAAGATGGCCGGGCGGGCCCTGGTCGGCGACCAGCTCGCGGCCGAGGCCGAGCTGATGGCCTCTTTCGGCCCGGCCGGCGCCGACGCCGCGGGCGCCTAGACGGCAAGCGCCCGCCGCATGGCTTCGGGGGGAGGAGCCGATGACGATCGATCCCGAGTTGCTCGAGATTCTCGCCTGTCCGCAGTGCAAGGGGGAACTTCGCCTCACCGCAGCGGGCGACGGCCTGGTGTGCGCCGCCTGCCGCCTCCTCTTCGAAATCCGCGACGAGATTCCGATCCTGCTGCTTGAGGAGGCAAAACCGCTCGCCGACGCCTGAGGGCCGTGCCATGAGCTCCCCCCGGCCGGCCCCGCCGGCGACGCTGGTGATCGGGATGCTGCTTGCGCGGCGCGGGGACTTCCCCGAGGTGGCCGCCCTGCTGGCCGAGCGCTTCGGGGCCTTCGACCTCGTGAGCCCGTGGTGGGCCTTCGCGTTCACCGCCTACTACGCCGCCGAAATGGGGGCGCCGCTCAGCCGCCGCGTGATCGCCTTCCGCCGGAGGGTGCCCCAGGAGGCGCTCGCGGAGATCAAGCTCGTGACGGGCGAGCTCGAGGGGCGGCGCGCGCGCGAGGGGCGGCGCACGGTCAACCTCGACCCCGGCATCCTCGTGCCCGAGCGCGTCGTGCTGGCGACGGGCAAGCCGGCCGCGCACCGCATCTACCTGGGGTCGGGGATCTACGCCGACCTCGCCCTGGTCTACCGGGAGGGCGCCTTCCGGCCCCTGCCCTGGACCTATCCCGACTACGCCGGCGCGCCGCTTAGGGGGTTTCTCGAGGCGGTGCGCGCGCGCCACCTCTTCGACCGGAGGGAGACCGCTTCATGGTCCGCAGCATGACCGGCTTCGCCGCCGCGGCGGCCGAGGCCCCCCCGCTCGCCGTGGGGGTCGAAATCCGCTCCACGAACAGCCGCTTTCTCGATCTCGCCGTCCGTCTGCCGGCGGCCTACCCCGATCTCGAGGAGCGCGTGCGCCGCGCCGTCTCCGAGCGGATCCTGCGCGGCCGCGTCGAGGTCCGCATCCAGGTCGAGGAGGCCGCGGGGGCGAGGCCGCTCGTGGAGGCCGATCTCCCCCGGGCGCGGGCGGTCCACCAGGCGCTTGCGCTCCTTGGCGAGGCGCTCGGCCTCCCGGAGCGGCCCACGCTGGCGATGCTGCTTGCGGCGGGGGGGATCCTGAAAACGACCGCCGCGGCCGCCGACCCCGAGGCGGTGTGGGCCGTGCTCGAGGGGTGCCTCGCCCGCGCCCTGGACGGCCTGGAGGCCATGCGCGCCGCCGAGGGCGAGCGGCTGGCCGCCGACCTGACCGCCCGCGTGGAGACGATCGCGGCCGCCCTCCGGGAGATCCGCGGGACCGCCTCCGAGCTCGTCCCGCTCTACCGCCAGCGGCTGGAGGCGCGCATCGCCGCCCTCACCCAGGGGCTCGTCGAGCTCGACCCCGGCCGCGTCGCCCAGGAGGCGGCCTTCCTCGCCGACCGCGCGGACATCTCCGAGGAGCTCGTGCGCGCCGAGAGCCACCTGGCCGAGTTCCGCCGTCTGCTCTCCGGGCCCCAGGCCGCCGGGCGCCCCCTGGGCTTTCTGCTCCAGGAGCTCCACCGCGAGTTCAACACCATGGGCGCCAAGGTCGGCAGCGCCTCCGCCTCCCAGAGCATCGTCGCCGTGAAATCCGAACTGGAAAAGATCCGCGAGCAGGTGCAGAACCTGGAATAGCCGGCCCGGAGCCCCCCGCCCGCGGAGAGGACGCCGCCCCCATGCCCAAACCCACGGACCCGGTCCTGCTCAACATCGGCTTCGGCAGCACGGTGGTCGCCGATCGGGTGATCGCCATCGTGGCCCCCAACTCGGCGCCCATGAAGCGCCTCAAGGACGAGGCGCGCGAGCAGCACCGCCTGATCGACGCCACCTACGGCCGCCGGACGCGCTCGATCATCGTGCTCGACAGCAACCACATCGTCCTCTCCGCCGTGCAGGCCGAGACGATTTCGCAGCGCTACGCCCAGCTCCGCGAAAGCGGCGGGGACGGGGCGGCGCCGCCGGAAGCGGAGGCGAGGGATGCCTGAGGCCCCGCGCCGCGGCCGGCTCTTCATTCTCTCGGCGCCCTCGGGGACGGGGAAGACGACCCTGCGGAAGGCGCTCCTCCAGCGGGTCCCGAATCTGGCCTACTCGGTGTCCTACACCACCCGGCCGCCGCGGCCGGAGGAGGTGGAGGGGCGCGATTACCGCTTCATCTCGATGGCGGACTTCGAGGAGGGCATCCGCGGCGGGCGCTGGGCGGAGTGGGCCCGGGTCCACGGCCATTACTACGGCACCTCGGCCGAGGACCTGGAGCGGCTCCTCGCCGCGGGCGGCGACGTCCTGCTCGATCTCGACGTGCAGGGGGCGGAGGCCCTGGCGGGACGGTTTCCGCAAAGCGTCACGATCTTTCTTCTGCCGCCCTCCCTCGAGGAGCTCGAGCGCCGGCTGCGGGCGCGGGGGACGGACTCCCCGGAGGCGATCGCCGTGCGCCTGCGGAACGCGGCCGCGGAAATGGCCTGCTGCGACCGCTACCGCCACGTCGTCGTCAACGACCGCCTGCCCGCGGCCCTGGAGGAGCTCGCGGCGATCGTCGGCTCCTACCGGCCATGAAGACCGAGTGGCTCTACGGCCCGCACGCGGTCGGCGAGGCCCTGGCCGCCGGCCGGCGCCGCGTTCACGAGCTGCTCCTGGAGGATCGGCCCGGGGCGCTCAGGCGCCTGGAGGCCTTGGCCGCGGCGGCCGCGCGGCACGGCGTCCCCGTGCGGCGGGTGCCCGCGGGCGAGCTCGCCGCGGCGGCGGGGGGCGGCCGGCACCAGGGGGCGGCCGCCCGGGTCGACGCCTACCCCGTCGCGGGCCTGGAGGAGATCCCCGCGGCGGCGGCCGCCGCCGCGGAGGGCCCGCTCCTCGCCCTGGACGGCATTCTCGACCCGCACAACTTCGGGGCGATCCTGCGCTCGGCCCTCTGCGCCGGGACGACGGCGGTCGTGGTGCCCCGCGACCGCTCGGCGCCGCCCACCCCGGCGGTTTCGCGGGCCTCGGCCGGCGCCCTGGAGCACGTGCGCCTGGTGCGGGTGACCAACCTGGGCCGCGCGCTCGACGAGCTCAAACGCCGCGGGTACTGGGTCGCCGGGCTCGACCGCGCCGCCCCCCAGAGCCTCTTTGCGGCGGATCTGCCGCAGCCGCTCGTCCTGGTCGTGGGCGGGGAGGGGGGCGGCATGCGCCGCGGGATTCTGCGGCGCTGCGACCTGCTCCTCGCCATCCCCCAGGCGGGGCCCCTCGACTCGCTCAACGTGTCGGTGGCCGCCGCGGTCGCGCTCTTCGAAATCCGGCGCCGGCGCCTGGGGGGGGAGGCCGGAAGCGCGGGAGGGGGCCGGTGAGCGGCCCGGGGCTGATCCGCGCCGGGGTCCTCGCCGCGGCCCGGGCCTGCCTGCAGGCCCTCTTCCCGCCGCGCTGCGGGGCCTGCGGGGCGTTTTTCCACCCCCGCCCCGACGCCCGGCCCGCCGCGGCCCAGGGGGATCTCCGCGCGATCTTGGCGCCGCTTCTCTGCGGGGCCTGCCTGAGGCGGGTCGTTCCCCTCGAGCCCCCGCTTTGCCCGCGCTGCGGGGTGAGCTTCCGCGGCCGAAGCGGCCCGGACCGCCTCTGCGGCGACTGCCGGCGGGAGCCGCCTCCCTTTGCCGCGGCGCGCGCCGCCTTCGCCTACGAGGGGCCGCTCCGGGAGCTGGTGCACGCCTTCAAGTACCGCGGCCGCCTGCGCGTGGGGCGGGTTCTCGGGCGCTGCCTGGAGGAGACCTGGCGGCGCTACCCGGAGGCCGCGGAGGTCGAGCTGGTTTGCCCCGTTCCGCTCCACCCGCGGCGCCTGCGGGAGCGGGGGTTCCATCCCGTCGAGCAGCTCTTGCGCCGCTGGCCCGGGCCGCCCGTGCGGCGCGGGGTGCTGATCCGCATCCGGCCCGGGCCTTCCCAGACGGGGCTCGACCGGGCGGCGCGCCGGGCGCGGGTCGCCGGGGCGTTCCGGGTGGCGCAGGCCGAGGCGGTGCGCGGCCGCCGCGTGCTTCTCGTCGACGATGTCCTGACGACCGGCGCGACCGCGGCCGCCTGCACGGAGGCGCTGCTCGCCGCGGGCGCGGACGGCGTGGCGGTGCTCGCGGCCGCACGGGCGCTTTAGGCGACCGCGCCGCCGCAAGGGGGGCGAGAGGGGCTTTCGGCCATGATGCGGGTCGAGGAGAACGGGACGAGGCGCTGGATCTTCGAGATCCTCGCGGGGCTCGAGGGCGTCCGCCACGGGGTCTTCGAGCGCCGCCCGGGGGCGAGCGCCCCCCCCTGGGATGGGCTCAACGTGAGCTTCGCCGTGGGGGACCCGCCGGCCGACGTGCAGCGCAACCGGCAGGCCGTCGCGGCCGGCCTCGGCGCGCGGCGGCTGCTCTTCGCGCGCCAGGTGCACGGGGAGGGCATCGCGGTCATCGACGCCGCAACCGACCTCGAAGGCTGGGAGAGAAACGGCGGGCCGCCGGTCGCCGACGCGCTCGTCACCGACCGTCCGGGGGTCTTCGTGGCCGTGGCCGTGGCCGACTGCCAGCCGATCCTGATCGCCGATCCGGTCCGCCGCGTCGTGGCCGCCGTGCATGCCGGCTGGCGGGGCAGCGCCCTCGATCTGCCCGGCAAGACCGTGGAGCGGATGGTCGCGGCCTTCGGCTGCCGGCCGGCCGACCTCCGCGTGGGGATCGGCCCCTCCCTGGGGCCCTGCTGCGGCGAGATGAGACATTATGCCGAGGAGCTCCCGCCCGCCCTCTGGCGGTACCGCCGGCCGGGGACGGCGCACTTCGATTTCTGGGCGGCAAGCCGCGACCAGCTGCTCGCCCGCGGCGTGCTCCCGGAGCGGATCGAGGTGAGCGGCCTGTGCACCCGCTGCTCCCCGGAGCGTTTTTTCTCCTACCGCGCCGAGAAGACCACCGGCCGCTTTCCGGCGGCGATCGGCCTTGTCCGAGGAGGACCCCCATGACCCCCCAGCCCCCCCCCGCCACACCGGTCTTCGCCGCGGCGCACGTGAGCCGCAACGAACGGCTCTCCTCGCTCTTCGGCCGCATCGCCCTCGCCTGCGGGGAGCCCTTCGCCGCGGCCGAGCCGGGCCAGTTCGTGATGCTCCGCCTGCCCGAAACCCTCGACCCCTTCCTCTCCCGGCCCTACTCGATCCACGCCACGTGGTTCCGCGAAGGCCGCTTCGGGGGGATCGAGATCCTCTACAAGGTCGTCGGGCCGGCGACGCGTCGGCTTTCCCTCCTGCGGCCGGGCGACGAGGTGCGCCTCCTGGGCCCCTTAGGCCGCGGGTTCCGCCTCCCGCCCGGTGTGCGCCGCCTGTTTCTCGCCGCGGGCGGGGTGGGCATCGCCCCGTTTCGGTTTCTCGTCGAGCGGCTCGCCCCGCAGGGGGGGCCGCCGACGATGGACTGCCGGCTCTTCTTCGGCGTGCGCACCGCCGAGGAGCTCGTCTGCGCCGCGGGCATCGCGGCGCGGGGGGTCCCGGTCGTGCCCACGACCGACGACGGGAGCGCCGGGGCGCATTGCCCCGTCACCGACCCCCTCGCCGCGGCGGTCGAGGCCGAACCCCCGGATCTCCTGCTCGCCTGCGGCCCGCGGGCCATGCTCGCCTGCGTGGCCGACCTCGCGCGCCGCCGCGGGATCCCCTGCCAGGTCTCGCTCGAGGAACGCATGGCCTGCGGCCTGGGGGCCTGTCTGGGCTGCGCCGTCCCCGGCCGCGGGGGGCCGTCGCGTTACCGCCACGCCTGCCTGGAGGGGCCGGTCTTTGCCCTCGAGGACATCGAGCTGTGACCCCCGCGGACCGGGGGCGGCCGCCTCGGTCCGGCGCGGCGGCCCCGTTGTTGACTTCGGGAGGTCGCCGTGGTAGGTGCTGCCGACTTTCGCCGCATCCCGGATCGGAGCACGGGAGGTTTTCGGACGGGGAAAGGCCATGAAACGCGAAACCCGCCGGGCCTGGCGGGAACTCGCCTATTACAGCAGCCTCGGCTTTTCCGTCGCGCTCTCGATCTTCATCGGTCTGGGAGCGGGCCTCCTCGTGGACCGGACCTGGGAGACCTCCCCGTGGGGGATGCTCGTCTTCCTCGCCCTGGGGATCGCGGCGGCCTTCCGCAACCTGTGGCTGGCGGTCCGCAAGAGCCGGAGGCTTTGAGCGCGGCGATCGCCGGAAGAACCCGAACCACGTGACCATCCAGCAGCGGATCCTCGAGTTCGTCCGCCGGGCCAACTGGGTGCTGCTCGTCGCGGCGACGGCGGCGGGCCTGGCGCTCGCCGGCCGCGAGGTGGCCCTGGGGATCTTCTGCGGGGGGCTGATCGTGACGGTCAATTTCCACCTGCTCGCACGCACGCTCCGGGGGGCGCTCACGCCTCCCCATCTCGCGTCCTTTCCCTCCGTGATTGCCAAGTATTACCTGCGTTTCCTGGCGAGCGCGGCCATCCTCTTCCTGCTCATCCTCTCCGGGCAGGTCCACCCGTTGGGCCTTATCCTGGGGGTTTCGACGGTGGTGGCGAGCATCTTTCTGGCGACCCTGCGCGAGATCAAGAAGATCCTATGCAAGGAGGCGGGCTGACATGGAACATCCTTTCCTGATTCTCCCCACGCTGCTCGATTTCATCGGCCTGGGCCATTTCGCGGCCACGTACCCGCACGTCGTCTACTCGTGGTTCGTGGTCCTGCTGCTCATCCTGCTCGCCTACGCCTGCACGCGCACGATCCGCCTCATCCCGGGCCGGGCGCAGAACTTCTTCGAGGTCGTCGTCTCCGGCATGGAAGAGTTCATGGTCGACGTGACGGGCGAGGAGGGGCGCTGGTTTTTCCCGCTCGTGGGGACGATCTTCCTCTACATCGCCACCTGCAACCTGATCGGCCTGATCCCCGGCTTCTTCCCGCCGACGGCGAGCATCAACACGACCCTCTCCTGCGCGCTGGTCTCCTTCCTCTTCACCCACTTCGTCGGCGTGAAGTACCACGGCATCAAGTACATCAAGCACTTCCTGGGGCCGATCTGGTGGATGACCCCGATCATCTTCCCGATCGAGGTGATCGGCCACCTCGCGCGCATCATGTCCCTTTCCTTCCGGCTCTTCGGCAACATGATGGGCCATGAGCTCGTGCTCATGATCCTCTTCATGCTGGCCGGGGCGTTTTTCGCCCCCTTGCCGATCATGGCCATGGGCATCTTCGTCTCCTTCGTGCAGGCCTTCGTCTTTTTCCTGTTGTCGATCATGTATTTCAGCGGCGCCATGGAGCATGCCCATTGAGGGCGCCGCCCGGGATCCGCGTGTAAGGGGAGCTCGCAGGGAGCCCCGCAATCCATAAATCCTTCAAAGGAGGAGCGGTATGGAAGCCAAAGCGTTGGAGTTCTTCATCGCCTGCGTCACGGCGGCCGGTTTCGGGATCGCGATCGCGGCCTTCGGCTGCGGCATCGCCCAGGGCCTGGGCCTGCGCTCGGCCGTCGAGGGCATCGCCCGCAACCCGGAGTCTTCCGGCAAGGTCACGGTGACGATGCTGATCGGGCTCGCCCTGATCGAGTCCCTCTGCATCTACGCCCTGGTCGTCGCCTTGATCCTGATCTTCGCCCATCCGCAGGCGGCCGCGATCGCGAAACTCTTCATGAAGTAAGCCGCCCCCGTCCCTGAACGAAAAAAGCCCGCGGGGTTTCCCCGCGGGCTTTTTTTTCCGGGTCGGCCGGGCTCAGGCGGTCGCCTCCCGCTCCGCGAGGGCGATGCAGACCGCGACCACCTCCATCGCCGCGCGGATGTCCGCCGCGGCCGGGAAGGAGGGGGCGATGCGGATGTTGCGGTCGAGGGGGTCGCGGCCGTAGGGGAACGTCGACCCCGCCGGGGTCAGCCGCACGCCGGCCTTCGCGGCGAGCGCGACGACCCGTTTTGCGCGCCCCGGGCGGGTGTCGAGGCTCACGAAGTAGCCGCCCTGCGGCCGGGTCCAGGAGGCGAGGTCCCCGCCGCCCAGCTCGCGCTCGAGCACCTCCTGCACGGCGTCGAACTTGGGCTTCAGGATGGCCGCGTGGCGCTGCATGTGCGCCTCGATGCCCGCCAGATCGCGGAAAAAGCGCACGTGCCGGAGCTGGTTCAGCTTGTCCGGCCCGATCGTCTGAAACCCCAGGTGGCGCCGCGCCCAGTCGAGCGTCCTTTCGCTTCCGGCGAGGAAGGCGATCCCGCCGCCGGCGAGGGAGATCTTGGAGGTGGAGCCGAAGATCAGGGCGCGCTCGGGGTTCCCGGCCCGGCGGCAGGCCGAGAGGAGGTCGGCGAGCGGCGCGGGCCCGCCGCCCAGGTGGTGCACGGCGTAGGCGTTGTCCCAGAAGATGCGGAAATCCGGGGCGCGCGCCGGGAGCCGCGCCAGCCCCTCGACCGTCTCCGGCGCGTAGACCTCGCCCGTGGGGTTGCTGTACTTGGGGACGCACCAGATGCCCTTCACGGACTCGTCCTCGGCGGCCAGGCGCGCCACGGCCTCCATGTCCGGGCCGTTGCCGCGGAGCTCGACCGGGATCATCTCGATGCCCAGGTGCTCGCAGATGGCGAAGTGGCGGTCGTAGCCCGGCACCGGGCAGAGGAAGCGGACCTGCGGGCGCCGGTGCCAGGGGCCGTCCCCGCCGGGCACGCCGTAGAGCCAGGCCCAGGTCATGACGTCGTGCATCAGGTTCAGGCTGGAGTTGCCCCCGATCAGGATTTCGCCGGGCGAAACCCCGGCCAGCGCGGCAAAGAGGGCCTTGGCTTCCGGGAGGCCGTCCAGCCCCCCGTAGTTGCGGCAGTCGGTGCCGTCGCTGGCGCGGAAATCGGTCCGCGAGAGCGCCTCGATCAGGCCGATCGACAAATCGAGCTGCTCCGCGCAAGGCTTGCCGCGGGTCATGTCCAGGTTGAGGCCGCGGCGGACGAAGCCCTCGTAGCGCTCCTTCAAGGCGGCCCGATCGGCCGCCCGGGCGGGCGTGGCGGGGGGGGAGGAAATGGGCATGGCGGTCACCTCGTGCGCAAGGGTCGATGCCCGCAGCCGGGGGGTCCCCCGCTCGGGCCACTCCTTCCCTATCACCCCTCCCGCCCGGTGGCAACCGCGGCCGGGTGGGGCTCAGTAGATCACCCGGACGAGGAAGAGGCCGCGGGCGGGGGCGCAGGCCGCGGCGCATTTGCGGTCCCGGGCCGCGAGGATGCGGGGGATGTCGCCGGGGGAAAGCCGGCCCTGGCCCACGGCCGCCAGCGTTCCGACCACGTTGCGCACCATGCCGCGGAGGAAGCCGTCGGCCTCGATCTCGAAGCAGAGGATCCCGTCCTCGCCGGTGTGCCACTCGGCGGCGTTGACGGTGCGCACGGTGTGCGCCCGCGGGCTGCCGCTGCTCTCGAAGGACTTGAAGTCCCGGCGGCCCACGAGGTGCGCCGCCGCACGCCGCATGGCCTCCAGGTCGAGCGGCCGGTCGAGGAACCAGCAGCGGTTCCGCTCGAGCGCGCTGCGTGCCTCGCGGTTGAGGATCCGGTAGCGGTAGCGCTTCGCCCGGGCGTCGTAGCGCGCATGAAAGGTTTCCGGAACGGGGAGGCACTCCCGGACGGCGATGTCCTCGGGGAGCAGGGCGTTCAACCCCCGGCGGAGGGCCTCGGGGCCCAGGCGGGTCGGGCTGTGAAAGTGGGCCGTCTGGCCCAGGGCGTGGACGCCGGCGTCGGTGCGCCCGGCCCCGATCACCGTGACCGGCGCGCCGGTCAGCCGGCCGAGGGCCCGCTCGACCTCTGCCTGGACGGTGGGGCCCTCGGCCTGGCGCTGCCAGCCGCGGTAGGCGGTTCCGTCGTACTCGAGGGTGAGCTTGAAATTTTGCATGCCGCGCCCTCTCGCCGTGCGCCCCGGCCGACGGGCCGAGCCGCAGGGGGCCCCGGCCGCTACGCCAGCAACAGGGCCGCCGCCATCGGCCCGAAGGACAGCAGCGTCGACAGCGCGATCGCCGTGGAGGCGAGTTCCGTGTCGCTGTTGAGCTGGGCGGAGAGAATGTAGAGCGCCGTCGACGTGGGCAGGGCAAAGTACAGCATCCCGACGGTGAAGGGAAGCCCCGCCACACCCAGCCCCTTCAGCCAGAGAGCGCCCACGGCGGGCAGGACGGCCAGCTTGAAGAACGAGGCGAGAAGCGACAGGCGCCAGTGGTCCCGCAACCCCTTGAGCGAGAGCATCCCGCCGATGGAAAGGAGCGCCAGGGGCAGCGTGACCGAGGAGGCCAGCCGGAGCGTGTTCTCGAGGAACGGCGGAAAGCGGCCTACCGCCCGGCCGTAGAGGATCCCCGCCAGGCAGCCGAGGATCAGCGGGTTCAGCAGCAGGGCCCGGAGGCTCTGGGCGATCCGCCGCGACACGGGCGCCTGCTCGCCCCCGAACCAGATCAGCGTGGCCACGGAGAGCACGTTGAGGGTGGGGATGGTGAGCCCGATCAGCACGGCGAAATGGCGCCCCCCCTCCTCGCCGAAGGCGCTGATGGAGACCGCCATCCCGACGTAGGTGTTGATCCGGAAGCAACTCTGGGAGAAGGAGCCGGCCTGGAAGGCCCCGATCTTCCCCCAGACGATGCAGGCCGTGCTCAAGGCGTAGACGCACAGGACGGCCGCGGTCGCGGCGCCGACCAGGGGCAGGTCGTCGCCCAGGTTCTTCGGGGCGCCGCCGAGCTTCCAGAAGAGCATGGCCGGGAAGAAGATGAAGTAGACCAGGCGGTCGGAGACCGCGAGATAGGCCTCGGTCGTGATGCGGGCGCGCCGCAGCATGCAGCCGAGCGCAAGCAGCGCGAACACGGGGAAGAGATGGTCGAGGAGGAGGCTCATGGCAGCCGGTCGCAGGGGATGTCGGCCAGCGCCTCCTCGAGCGCCTCGTCGATCTGCCCCCGGAAGTCGGACAGGGAAAATCGGGCGCCGCATGCCCTGCAGCGCAGCACAACGGCGCTTCAGGTGCGCCGAAGCTCGAGGGGCGCGCGGCAGCGCCGGCAGCGCAGGTCGATGGGGGGCATGGCCCTTCTCCTTCGGGCCGGGGGCAACCGGCCGGTGGTGTGCCCGCTTAGCGCAAGCCCGGGCCGCTGTCAAACCCCGGCCGCAGCCTGCCGGCCGGACGGGCCCCGATTGACAAGCGATCGGGATTCTGTCACATCGGCACTCCGTGCGGAGGGCCTTTGGGGGAAGCGGCCGGGGGTGCGGCGGAGGAACCGCGCGACGCCAGGAGGGCGCGCCGGGGGGAAGCGGCCCGGCGCACGGCCGCGGCCCCCGGCGAGGGGAACCCCCCAGGGCGAAAGGAAGGCGGGCGATGCAGCTTCTCTCCTGTCCCGGGTTTGCCGCGGCAGGTCTCGCCGCGGGGATCAAGAAGAACGGCCGCAAGGACCTCGGCCTGATCTTCTGCGAGCGGCCGGCCGCGGTGGCCGGCCTGTTCACGCGCAACCGCGTCCAGGCGGCGCCCGTCCGCCTCGACCGCGAACGGATCCCGCGCGGGCGCTGCCGGGCCGTGATCGTGAACAGCGGCAACGCCAACTGCTGCACCGGCGAGGAAGGCGACCGCCGCGCGCGGCGCATGGCCCGGGCCGCCGCCCAGGCCCTCGGGGTCGCCGAGGAGGAGGTCCTCGTCGCCTCGACGGGGGTGATCGGCGAGCCGCTGCCGATCGACTGCATCGAGCAGGCGGCCCCGGCGCTCGCCGCGGCGCTCAGGCCGGAGGGGATCGCCGATTTCGCCGAGGCGATCCTGACCACCGACCGGGTGCCCAAGGGGGTCTCCGTGGAGCGGGAAACGGCGTCGGGCCGCTTCCGGCTGACCGGCGTGGTGAAGGGGGCGGGGATGATCCGCCCGGATCTCGCCACCCTGCTCTGCTTTCTCCTGACCGATCTCGAGGCCGAGGCGGAGGCCCTGCGGCCCCTGCTCGCCGAGGGCGCCGCGCGCTCCTTCAACCGCATCACGGTGGACGGGGACACGAGCACCAACGACACGGTGCTCCTGCTCGCCTCCGGGGCCTCCGGCGTCGGCCTGGCGGCGCCGGGCGTGCGCGAGGCGTTCCGGGAGGCGCTCGGCGAGGTCATGGAACGGCTCGCGCGCTGGGTGGTGCGCGACGCCGAGGGGTCCAACAAGGTGGTCGACATCGTCGTGCGCGGGGCGGCCTCCGAGGCCGATGCCCGCCGCATCGCCGAGGCCGTGGCCCACTCGCCGCTGGTCAAGACGGCGCTCTTCGGCGAGGACGCCAACTGGGGGCGGATCCTCGCCGCGGCCGGCCGCTCGGGGGCCGAGTTCGACCCCGCCGCGGTCAACCTCTACGTCGGCCCCGTGCAGATCGTCGCCGGCGGGGCCGGCTGCGGCAAGGAGGCCGAGGCGGCCGCCACGGAGGTGCTGCGGGCCGAGGCCTTCCCGATCGTGATCGAGCTGGGCCGCGGCCCCGGGACGGCGAGCCTGGTGACCTGCGACCTCTCGATCGATTACGTGAAAATCAACGCCGATTACCGCAGCTGACCGCGGCCGGGCCCTTCCCCTTCGGCCGCCGCGGGGTTTTCGGTCTTGGGCATGCCCGGGGTCCGCCTGCAGAAATTCCTGGCCGAGGCCGGCCTCTGTTCCCGCCGGCGCGGGGAGCGCTGGATCCGCGAGGGCCGCGTGCGCGTGAACGGGGAGGTGGTCGGCCTTCTCGGCGTCAAGGTCGACCCCGAGCGCGACCGCGTGGAGGTGGACGGCGTGCCCGTGACGCCCCGCGCGCGCCGCGTCTACCTCGCCCTCCACAAGCCGGCGGGGGTGGTCTCGAGCTGCCGGCACCCCGGCAAGCGGATCGTCCTCGATCTCGTCCCCTGCACGGAGCGGATCTACCCCGTCGGCCGGCTGGACAAGGATTCGACCGGGCTTCTGCTGCTCACCAACGACGGCCGGCTGCACCTTCGGCTTTCGCACCCCTCCTTCGACCACGAGAAGGAATACCGCGTCACGACGGCCCGGCCGATCTCGGATGCGGCCCTGCGGCGCATGGCCGGGGGCATGGTGCTCGGCGGCACGCGCACCCGGCCGGCCGAGGTGACACGGCTTGGCGAGCGGGATTTCCGCATCGTCCTGCGGGAGGGCAGAAACCGCCAGATCCGCCGCATGGTGAAACGCCTGGGCAACGAGGTGGTCGCGCTTCACCGCACGCGGATCGCCTCGATCCGCCTCGCGGACCTCCCCGAAGGCGCCTGGCGGCACCTCACCCCCGAGGAGGTCCGCTCGCTGATGCCCCCCGGGGGGGACGGCTAGTTTTCGACGATCAGCCGCTGGCCGGGGTGCAGGGCGGCGTCGGCGCTCAGGGCGTTGAGGGCGAGCAGCCGCGCAAGGCTCATCTTGTGCTTGCGGGCGATCGAGGAGAGGGTGTCCCCGGCCTGGACGGCGTAGAGGCCGCGGCCGTGGACCTCCGGCGAGGGCGGCCGCGGGGCGGGGATCTTCAGCACCTGGCCCACCTGCAGGGCCGGGGAGGAGAGGCGGTTTGCGCGCTGGATCTCCTCCGTCGTCACGCCGTAGCGCCGGGCGATGGCCGCAAGCGACTCCCCCCGCCGAACGGTGTGCTCGACCGCGCGGCCCGGCGGGGCGGGAGCGGGGGCGGGCGCGGTGCGGCCGGCGGGGATGAACAGGACGGTTCCCGGCGTCGGGGTTTTCGACCGCAGCGACGCGTTGGCGGCGATCAGTTCCCGGACGTCGACCTTGTAGCGGCGCGCGATGCCCTCCAGGGTTTCCCCCTTGCCGACCTTGTGGCGCGCGAGCGCCGCCCGGGCCGGCGGGCGGTAGGGCGGGATCTCCTCGAGGCGCCCGGCCACGAGGGCCGCCGCCCCCGGGGGGACGCGCAGCTCGTAGCCGCCCTCGGGGAGCACGCCCTGGCGGATCTCGGCGTTCAGCTCGCGCAGCTGGGCCTCCTCGATCCCGGTGGCGAGGGCGATGCCCCGCAAGCTCGCCTGTCGCGGGATCGTGACCGTCTCGTAGGCGAGCGGCGGCTCGAGCTCCACCGCGGCGAGACCGTAGCGGTCGAGGTTCTGGACGATGTGGAGGGTGGCGAGGAAGCGGGGGACGTAGCGGGCGGTCTCGCGCGGCAGCTTTTCGTAGAGATCCCAGAAGTGGTCCAGGTAATCGATCTGCTGGCTCTGGATCGTGCGCAGCACCCGGTGTTCGCCGCAGTTGTAGGCGGCGAGCACCGTGAGCCAGTCGCCGAACATCGCGTGCAGGTCCTTCAGGTAGTCGATGGCGCCGCGGGTCGCCTTGTCCGGGTCGAGGCGCTCGTCGATGTAGGTGTCGCGGTTGAGGTTGTAGCGGTAGCCGGTCGAGGGGATGAACTGCCAGAGGCCGAGCGCGCGGGCGGGCGAGAGGGCCGTGGTCTTGAAGCCGCTCTCGATAAGCGGCAGCCAGGAGAGCTCGGCGGGCAGGCCCGCCTCGCGCAGCGCCTCCTCGATGCGCCCCCGGTAGCGCCCCGAGCGGCGCAGGGCCTCGAGGAAGAACTCCCGTTCCCGGCCGACGGTGAAGGAGTCGATCTCGGCCTGCACGTGGGGGTTGATCTCGAGGGGGATCTCGTTGCGGCCGCCGTTTTGGGCGACGCGGCGCGAGGCGTAGAGCTCGAGGATCCTCCGGGAGATGGTGATGCGCAGATCCTCCTTCTCCTGGAGCAGCAGGGGATCGGCCCCGGGGTCGGTTTCGAGGACGAGCGCGTAGGCGGCGTCGAGGGCCTCGGTCGCCTGGTCGAGCTCCCCGCGCTTCCCGTAGGCCTGGGCGAGGCGGCAGAGCTGCAGGGCGCGCTGGAAGGCCCGTTGGGAGGCGCCGTTGCGCGCGCCGGAAAGCTCGGCCTCGTCGTCTTCCAGGACCCCCTCGTCCTCGGGGGGCTCGGCGAGGCCCGCGGGGAGCCGGCTCTCCGCGGCGGCCTGCGTTCCGGGCCCGGGCCGGGTGGCGGCTTCGGGCCGGGGCGGACGCGCCGGCTCGGCCGGGGGGGCGGAGGCGGCCGGGGATCCGGCCAGGGGCGGCGGGGCCTCATGCCGCACCCGGAGGGGTTCGCCGGGGGCGGCACAGGCGGCGAGCCAGCCGGCCAGCAGGGCGGCGGCCGCAAGCGGTTTCCAGTCGTTGGGCATCGGTTTCCTCAGGCAAAAGGGGGCTTCCGGCGCCCCGGCCCCCAGGGCCGGGGCGCTTTCGAATGCCGCCAGATACACAACCCGCGGGAAGGTTGTCAAGAAACCGCCCCCGGCCGGGCCCGGCAGGGGAGGGCTTGCTTTTTGCGGCGGAAGGGGTATACTCCGCTTCGAAAAAAGAACTTGACAAGCTTCGGTGAAAAGTTTAGATCGCCTCGTTTTATGAGGAAGCGGAAGGGGGTTCGCGGCCCTCGAAGGGTGTTGAGCGCGGCCGGCACCCGGGATTGCGGCCAGCGTAGCTCAGGCGGTAGAGCGGCTGATTTGTAATCAGCGGGTCGGGGGTTCGAATCCCTCCGCTGGCTCCACGAGCGGAAAACCCCTGCATCGGGAGATGGGGGGCGTTTTGCCGTCGGGCGTCGTCCCGGCGTTGCGGTGGGGTTCCCGAGTGGCTAAAGGGAACAGACTGTAAATCTGTCGGCGAATGCCTACGGAGGTTCGAATCCTCCCCCCACCACCACCCTGAAGCGGGTCTCGGGTAGAAGATTTCGGCGCGATTTCGCGGGATCGAACCTCACTACCGGACTTCCTGCAGCAGTCGGCGGGCCCACGACATGCGGCCCTGCAGGTCAAGCGGCGCCCCGGCGTGCGCCGGGGCGTGACGGCCTCGAATGCCGGGTCCAGTGCGGGTGTAGCTCAGCTGGTAGAGCTCCAGCCTTCCAAGCTGGATGTCGCGAGTTCGAATCTCGTCGCCCGCTCCAGAAGAGGAACAGCTGACGGCGCGGCCCCCGGGCCGGCCGGAAGAGACCATGCGCCCATGTAGCTCAGTCGGTAGAGCGCTTCCTTGGTAAGGAAGAGGTCCACCGGTTCGATTCCGGTCATGGGCTCCATACCATTCGGCAAGGAGGAAATCCCCGGCAGGCGGCGGACAGAGGCGGCCTGAGGCGGATGGTGCTTCCACGGCGGAGGAGAGAGCGATGGCGAAGCAGAAGTTTGAGCGCAAGAAGCCGCATGTGAATGTGGGGACGATTGGGCACATTGATCATGGCAAGACGACGTTGACGGCGGCGATTACGAAGCAG
>Ga0101944_10000757_pt1 | contig 85846 bp, 61 predicted proteins | sample DewCreD2012metaG_FD_75245 | JGI IMG/M metagenome (GOLD analysis project Ga0101944, IMG submission 75245) | Hot spring sediment bacterial and archeal communities from British Columbia, Canada, to study Microbial Dark Matter (Phase II) - Dewar... ... | reverse complement strand
GGCCCAATCCGTTCCGCGCCTGACGGGCACCACGCATGTCAGGCACGCGCCCACACCGCAGCACATGTGGCTGTCCAGCGAGACCTCGGCAGGCACAGCGAACGTCGCGGCGATTTCACTGACGGCCTGGAGCATCGCCGTGGGGCCACAGGCAAAAAGCTTCTGCCCGCGTGCATTGTCACGCAGCAGGGCAACGACCAGTTGGGTGACCAGACCGCGCTGGCCGTGGCTGCCATCTTCAGTGGCCACGCGGACTTCCCAACCCAACGCCCGGAACTCCGCTTCGCACAAGATATCCACGCGTCGTCGGCCGCCCACGCAGACCACGCCCGGTTGCGGGCAGCGCTGGGCCAGCAGGTAAAGCGCGGCCATGCCGTAGCCACCGGCAACCAGCACCGGCTTGGGGCCACCGGCCGCCGGCACGGTGAAGCCTCGTCCCAGCGGGCCGATGGCGCTGAGACTTTCCCCCGGACGCATCCGGGCCAGGGCCTCCGTCCCGCGCCCCACGGTCTTGTAAAGGATGGCCACTGTGTCGCCCGACGCCTGGAACACACTGAACGGCCGGCGCAACAGGGCGTCCTGCAACGGCGGGATACGCAGGTGGACGAACTGGCCGGGTTGCACGCGCGCGGCAATCCCTGGCGCGCGCGCCACCAACCGGTAGTACTGCACTGTCTCCGGGGTGTTGGAGACAATCTGGATGGCTTCTTCGACCACGGGCACGCCGAGCATGGCCGGCAGGCGGGAGGCTGTCAACGCCAGCGGCCTTAAACGGTCAAGCCCAGCCCGTGGGCCCGGTTCGGACAACCGGGCCAGATCCGCAAGGTGTACCGACGCCGCCTGCTCATATGGAGTGCGCACGCTTCAGCCGATAACAGCCCTGCTCGTCCACCTCAATCACACCGCGGGCAACCAGGGCGCTTAGCGCTTCGTTGGCCCAGTTGGGATTCTGTTCGAACACGGCGCGTTTGACGGCGCGACGGGCGATTTCCCGGCGGCTGAAGGCGCTTTCGGGATTCTCGTTGAGGAACAGCCACACGGCATATTCTTCGCGGCTCACAGGGTCAGCGTAAGCGGCCGACCGGTCGCCGGCAAGCGTTGTGCGTCCAGCCCGCCGGTCGGCGCGACAGAAATGCAAAACAGGACCGTGCAGGGCGTTTGACGAGCGCCGCCCAGGTAACCGCCTGAGCGGCGCGGGTCGAGCTGCGGGTGGCGTCGCCGGTCAGGGCCGGTCGTGCCCCTACGAGCTGGCGCTGGTATAACGCCGGATCGAATAGCGCCAGCCCGCCTCCGACACGACGGCACAAAACAGCGCCAGGCCAATCAGCAACACCGGCAGCCCGGGCGAGGCCAGTTTGTCCGCCAGCACCCGCACCGGGACATTGGACACCAGCAGGACGGGCAGCACGAAGGTGAACAGGGCCTTGAATAACCCGCGGAATGCCTCGTCCGGCATCCGGGCCAGTTGAAAGAGGTTGTAGTAGCCCCAGACGATGCCCTGGGCCTTGACCGTCCAGAAGCTCACCGTGGCCAGCAGAAACATCAGCGAGTAGTGGATCAACATGCCAAAGCCGCACAAGGCCACGAACCCCACAAGCTGCGCCAAGCCGGGCTTCAGGTCCAACTGCCGCGCGGCATACACCATGACGGCCACGCCGGTGGCCGCGTTGACGAAGCTGCCCAGGTCCACCTGACGCACCGACACCAGAAACCGCGTGTTGGCGGGCAGCAGCAGCAGGAAATCCAGTTTACCCGTGCGGACCAACTCGCTCAGGTTGGTGCAGTTGATCAGGAAAAAGGCCTGGAACACCTCCTGGATGAAATGCGCCGCGCCCATCAAGAGGACCACCTGCCATTTCGTCCACGTCCCGATGGATTCGGTGTGCAGATACAGCACCCCCACAAAGCAAAGCTGCATGGCGAACCAGAGCAGCTCGACCACGATCCAGAGCAGGAAATTGCTCTTGAACGTCATCTCCCGGGTCACCGAGTTCCTCCAGAGCGCGGCATAGATGCGGCCGTAGCGCCGCAACCGGATGGCGTTTCCCGCCTCGCGCGTGGCAGTGGGCTCCGTCTGTTGGGCCGGTGTTGCCTGCCGCAGATGGCTCGTTGGGGAATTCATCCGTTCATCCTCCCGCCGCGGCGTAATGGCGGATGCCCCGCCGCCAGGCCCACCGGGCCAGCGCCCAGGCCACCAGCACCCAGAAGAGTTGCGTCGCCAGGCCTTGCACCAGCGACGCCCCCCGGACCTTGCCCAGGAAGATGCCCACCGCGAAATACAATTCGTAGGGGAACGGCGTAAAGGCCAGCAAGCGCTGCAAGCCCTCGGGCAGAATGTCCAACGGGAACAGGTGGCCGCTGGCGATGTACTCGAAGGCATAGACGATGAAAATGAACGTGGACACCTCCAGCACCCAAAACGCCAGCATGGCCAGCGCGTAGGAAATGAAGAACTGGAGCAAGGCCGTCAGCAACACCGACACCGCAAACCACCCCAGCGTGACCGGGTCGGCTGGCCAGCGCAGGTAATCCCGCAGCAGGAAAATGAACCCGCCCAGGGGCAGGGCCGCCACCGCCACGTAAATCGCCCGGCCGGCGAAGAACAGGCACAGCCGATACGCCAGATAATCCAGCGGCTTGGCCAGAAAGTGATTGATGTTCCCGTCCCGAATGTCGGCCGCGATCTGCCAGTCGTCCTCACTCACCGTCGTCAGGGCCGCCACCACGGTGACCGCCAGGTAATAGGAGAGCATTTCCGCCAGCGTGTAACTGCCCACCTGCGCATCGGCTCCCTTGCCGGCGTATATTGTCCGCCAAAGCATCAACATGGCCGTCAGCGGAATGAGACCGAAGAGTGTCCTCGCCAGGAAATTGAGCCGGTAGGCCAGGTTGTTCTGGATACCGATGTTCACCACGTGCCAGTACTTCTTCATGCGCGACGGCCCGCAGTCTAGGCCGCGTGGCCCCGAAACGCCAGACGGCCGCGGTGGGGAAGCCCCGCAACCCGGACACCCCCGGCCTTCACGCGCGGTTCGTCCCAGCGCACAACAAGCCGCCTTCGCCCCGGCAGCCCGCTGCACATGGTCGAAGCCGACGCTCGAGATGTTCGGCGCGGGTTGCGGGTTGCGCGCCGTGGCCGGACGGCCCGGCTGCCTCCGGTTGGGTTGTGAAAACGCATGGCCGCCGTTGTTGCAAGAACTCCAGAGCCGCACGGGCCACGCATCCGGCCTCGGCACCCGGTTGTCGCCGCGACGCGCTTTTTGCTGGTCAGCGCCAACGCGTCCCGCTACACTTCCGGCGCAACCAAGGAACCGGAGAGGAACGTATGGACATCGTGTTTAACTGCCCGAACTGCCAGCAAGAGCTGGAGGTGGACAGCACGGCCGCTGGCACACAGATCGCCTGCCCATCCTGTCAGGCCACCATCACCATCCCCGAGCCGGAGACCCCGCTGCCCAGTCCCACCAGCCCGGCCAAGGTCGAGCCGCACATCATCAACCCCATTGCGGCCTCTGCCGCCGCCCACCAGGAGCTGCATCTCAAAGTGCCGGTGCGCAGCGGGCCCTCCGACATCCTCATCGAAAAGCCCAAGCCACCCTTGGAAGCCGCCGCCAAGGGTGAGAAGAGGATACGCGTCAAGACCATCCGCCACACCGACTGTTTCGAGGTTGGGCATGACAAGTTCGACGAGGTGGTGACCAACTTCCTGCAAAAGGTGGGCGAAGACAACGTGACGAGCATCACGCCGCTCACCTACACGCACCTGGATATCGGCACGCAGAAACTGCTGACCGACTACGCGGTGATGATCGTGTACCGGGGTTGACCGCGCCAGGGGCGCCGGCCGGCGCTGCGTGTCGGAGCAGGCGCGGGCGTCACCCGCACGCGTGAGCAAGCCCGGCGGGCAACAACCCTCCGCCGCAAGCGGGCCGTTTCGACCTCACCTTGACTTGGCCGGCGCGGGTCCTTACGGTCCATGCCGTGAAACGTTCATCGCTGCTGCTGTTGCTGACCGGCCTGTGTCTTGTGGCGCTGCCGTGGCCGGCACCCGCGCCGCTGATTTACACCCCTGGCGAGGGCTGGAGCTACGAGCCGGTGGGCGGCGAGGGCAAGTGGCGACGGGCGCGGGCCAAGGACCAGTTGGAGGTGGCCCAAACAGCCTTTGACAAGCGCCAGTTTGGCCTGGCTCTGAAGGCAGCCAGGCGCGTGGTCCGGCAGTGGCCAATGTCCGACTTCGCCCCCCAGGCCCAGTATCTGGTGGGGCGGTGCTACGAGGCGCGGCGGCAGGACCAGCGCGCCTTCAAGGAATACCAGACGCTGCTGGAGAAATACCCCAAGGCGGCCAACACCGAAGAGGTGCTGATGCGCCAGTTCGAGATTGCCACACGATTCCTTGGCGGCCAGTGGTTCAAGATTCTGGGTTACATCCCGTTCTTCCCCTCGATGACCAAGACGGCCGAGATGTTCGAGAAGGTTGTGAGCAACGGGCCGTTCAGCCCGGTGGCGCCTCAGGCGCAACTGCGCGTGGGCGCGGCTCGCGAGAAGGCGCGCGACTACCCCCTGGCCGTCAAGGCCTATGAACAGGCCGCCGACAGGTATTTCGACCGACCGGCGGTTGCCGCTGAGGCCGTGTATCGCGCCGGCATGGCTCACTACAAACAGGCCCAGAAGGCCGAATACGATCAGGGGGCTGCCGGGCGCGCCATCGCCACGTTTACCGACTTTGCCACGCTGTTCCCGGATGACCCCCGTGTGCCCGAAGTGCAGAAGTTGGTCGCCGGCCTCAAACGGGAGCAGGCTCGCGGCAGTTACGAGATCGCCCGGTTCTACGAGAAGAAGCGAAGCTGGAACGGCGCGGTGATCTACTACAACGAGGTGCTGCTGCTGGACCCGCAGTCGCCCTACGCCGAAGAGGCCCGCCGTCGTATTGAAACCATCAAACCCAAGATTCAGGCGGCGGCAACGCGCGCCGGCTCGTGACATGCGCCCGCCGGCATGGTCTCTGTGGCCCTTGCTGGCCGGTCTGGCCACCGGCTGTGCCGGCTACCGACTCGGCCCAACCGACGGCCAGCCGGCCGGCGCGCGCAGCATCGAGGTGCACCCGTTTGTCAACCAAACCGTCGAGCCGCGTCTCAGCGAGGCGGTCACCGCGGCGTTGCGCCGCGAATTCCAGCGGGATGGCACCTTCCGCCTGGCCACGCGGGAGGCGGGCGATCTTGTGGTCAGCGGCGTGATCACGCGGTTCGAGCGGCGGGAGTTGAGCTTCCTGCCTGACGACATCTTGACGGTGCAGGACTATCGGGTGGACCTGACCGCGCACGTGACCGTCCGGGAACGGGCATCGCAGCGGGTCCTGCTGGACCAACCGGTGCAGGGGCAGACGCTGCTGCGGGTGGGCACGGACCTGAGCAGCGCGGAGCGCCAGGCGCTGCCGTTGCTGGCGCATGACCTGGCCCGGCACGTGGTGGCCCTGGTGGCCGACGGCGCCTGGTAAGGCCCGCGCCCTGCCGCCGCGCGCGGCGGCCTTTCCACTGTCCGCATGGACTGGTTGAGTAATCTGATCTGGCACGACGGCAAGTTCCTCGGCATCACCTGGGGTTTCTGGAAGGCCGTGGGCTGGCTGGGCAACGCGGTTTTCTTCTCGCGTTTCTTCGTGCAATGGTACGCCACCGAGAAGCTCAAGCGGGTGGTCGTGCCGACGGCGTTCTGGTGGTTGAGTCTGCTGGGGTCGCTGTTGCTGCTGATCTACTCGCTGCACCGGCGCGACTCGGTCTTCATCTTTGCCTACCTGTTTACCTGGTTGCCCTACATTCGCAACCTGGTCATCCACCATCGGCATGCGGCGGCGCAGGTAACCTGCCCGGCTTGCGGGCAGGTTTGTCCGCCGCGATCGCGGTTCTGCCTGGCTTGCGGGGCGCGCCTGGGCACGCCGGCCGCCGACCGATCCGGTTGAGCCTTCTACTTTTTGGGCTTGGCGGGCGGCGCGGACGCCTTGGGCGACGCCGCTTTCGCCGGCGCGGTACTGGTAACCCCCGTGGCCTGAGCGGCGCCGGCAACCGCGCCTGTGGCCGGCACGGGCTGGATGCGGTACTTGGTGAGGATGGGCTGGAAGTCCGGATGCGTCTTGGCGTAATCGGTCAGTTGACTGAGGAACTTGTTGACCAGCGGGATGGTGACCTGCTGGTAATCGGCGATCATCTGACCGACCTGCGGCTCAAGCGCGGCCACTTCTTTGCGCAAGGTGGTGTACTGGCGCAGCAGGTAGAGGTTCAGCGCGCCGCTGATCATGATGAGGATGATCAGCGTGGCCTGCAGTTGCAAACGCAGTGTCAGCAGGGCGTCCGCAAGGTTTTCAGACGGGGCGGACGCGACAGGTGATGTGGAGTCCTGGTTCATGGCCTTAGCGGTTGGTGGTCTGGGCCTGTTTGAGGCCGACCGAAATGAGGATCGGGTCAATGGCGCGGTTGGTCTGGCTGTAAGCAATGGCGTCCTTGGCCAGCGAATCCATGACAAGCCGTGTGGCGTTGATGTTGGCGGCCACGGCCTGGAGGGCACGGCCCTTTCGCATGGCTTGGATGTTGAGATAGGTGAGGATCAGCACGGCTATGGCAAAGACCAGCAATACGCCAATCAGAGCCGGGGTCAGAGGACTCTTTTTCATAAACGTCGGACTGCACTGTAGCGGGTCCGGGCGACTTGTCCACGCGTTTTTTGCGCTCCGACCCGGCTTCGGCACGCGGGCGGGACCGCGTCAACATGGTTTGCGGTGTCGCCAAGGCGGCGCGTCACGCCGCGGCCGACCGTGCCGGGCAGGCCACCCGCCTGCGGGGCGCTCACAGCAGTCGCCCTTGAGCGGGCAACGGCTGCGCCGCCGCCGCTGAACCCAGCAGTTTGCGGAACTCGGCTTCGCTCAGCACCGGCACACCCAGGGCGCGGGCCTTGTCGAGCTTCGAACCCGGCGCTTCCCCGGCCAGCACGTAGTCGGTGTTCTTGCTGACCGAGTTGCTCACCGTGCCTCCAGCGGCGCGAATGAGCGCTGAGGCTTCATCCCGGGTGAGGGTCGGCAACGTGCCCGTCAGCACAAAGGTCTTGCCCGCCAGCGGATGGGAGGCGTCGGGACGGGCCGTGGGTGCCGGCGCGCCGGCGGGTTGGATGCCAAGTCGCCGAAGGCGCTGCAGGACGGCGCGACCGCGCGGCGAGGCAAAGTAGTCCAACACCGACGCCGCCACGACCGGTCCGACCTCTGTCAGCGCGGCCTTGGCGCCGCTGCGAGCCAGCCGGCCCTCAATTTCGGCAATCTCGGCCGTGAGCTGGGCGTGGCGTCGCCGGCGCTCTTCCAACTGCCTGGCGTCCTTGGGGGGATTCTTGCGGGATTTGGGCGACACGAGCGCGCGCTCGGCTTGTTTGGCGCCCAGGTCGCGGATGTCGCGCAGCAGTTGGGAATCGGCCAGTTCTTCCAACGAACGGTGGACCTGAGCCAGTTGCCACGCGATCTGCTCGCCGACCTCCGGGATGGCCAGGGCCTGGATCCACCGGTGAAGCGGGGCGGTCTTGGCCCGGGTGAGGGCCTCGACCACCTTGGCGGCGTTCTTCTCGCCGAACACGCGCGGGGCGTCCTCCGTGCCCAGGTTCAATGCCGCCAGTTGCTCGACCGTCAGGTCGAACAGGTCCAACGGCTCATCCACCAGGCCGCGTTCGACCAATTTCTCGGCCACAATGCCGCCCAGCGCCTCAATGTCCAGCGCCTTGCGCTGGGCGAAGTATTCGATCCGCCGGGTCTTTTGGGCCGGGCAGTTCGCCACGTTCTGGCAACGCCAAGCCACCTGTTCGACGTCGCCGGCGGAGACTTTCTCTTTGGCGATAGGCCCGCCGCAGGCCGGGCACTTGCCGCCGACGTGGCTCACCAGGTCAAAGGGCTGCGCATCGGGCGGGCGCTTGCTCCGCACCACGTCCACCACCTCGGGAATAACCATGCCGGCCTTGCGGACGACCACCGTGTCCCCGATGCGGATGTCCTTGCGGCGGATTTCGTCTTCGTTGTGCAACGTGGCGCGGGCGACGGTCGAGCCTTGCACAAAGACCGGCGCCAGTTCCGCCACGGGGGTGAGCACGCCGGTGCGGCCGACCTGGACGGTGATGCCCTTGAGCACGGTCTCGGCCGGCTCGATCCAGGGAACGGGTTTGTGGACGATGGCATGGCCCGGGGCGCGCGCTTTGGGCGGGATGCGCGCCCAGTCGGCCAGGGCGTTGACCTTCAGCACCACCCCGTCAATCTCGTAGGGCAACACCCGCCGCAGGTCGCGTGTCTCATCGTAGTGGGCCACCACCTCATCGAGGTAAACGCGGCGCACTTCCTGGACGCCGCGGCAGAGCCACCAGCGCGGTTGGGTGGGCAGACCGAAGCGCCGCAGCGCCTCCAGCACCTCCGCGTGGGTCGTGAACCGGATGCCCTCGCAGGCGCCCACGCCGTAAAAGACGGCGCGCAGGGGGCGGGAGGCCACCACGCGCGGGTCCAGTTGTTTGAGCGTGCCGGCGGTGGCGTTGCGCGCGTTGGGGAACGGCTCCTCACCGGCGGCGGCCAGCCGCCGGTTCAACGCCTCGAAATCGTCCAGCGCCATGTAAGCCTCGCCACGCACCTCCAGTAGCGGCGGCGGGTCGTGGAGGTTCAGCTCCAAGGGAATGGCCCGGATGGTGCGCAGGTTGGCCGTGATGTCGTCGCCGGTCGTGCCGTCACCGCGCGTGGCGCCGAGCGCCAACTTGCCGTGACGGTAGTGCACGGTGATGGACACGCCGTCCACCTTGGGTTCGAGCACATATTCGATGCATTCCCGCCCCAGCAGCTTGCGGAGGTTGGCGTCGAACCCGGTCAGTTCGTGGAGCGTGTTCTCGTCCTGGCGGCGCTTGCGAACGGCGTCGTCCGGCTCTTCGTCCTTGGTGGGGTGGTCGGCCGCCCGCAGCTTGTCCAGGGAAAGCATCGGCTGCAAATGGCGCACCCGGGTGAACCCGGCCAGTGGCTCGCCCCCGACCCGCTGGCTGGGCGAATCCGGCGTGACCAGGTCCGGAAACGCTTGTTCCAAATCCAGCAATTCCTTGAACAGCCGGTCGTATTCGCGATCGCTGATCCGCGGTTTGGCCTCCACGTAATAGGCGCGGTCGTGGTCGCGGATTTGCCTGACCAACGCCATGTGACGGGCCTGGGCTTCGGCGCGAGTCATGGCTGGGAGTCTGGCCCGACGGCCCGGGCTTGTCAGGATTTTTTGCGCCGGACGGCCGTGTCCGGGCGCCGCCACGTAACAAACCGAGCAAAACCTTTGCGCACCTCTGCGCAGGTGGTGTAACGTCCCCGTATCCGAATCAAAGCGCCAGTATGCACTTGAAGCCCCAACTGCGGTGCGGATTGAATCGAGCTGTTTGCGGTATCCCTTGGCGAGTCCCGTTGCTGTCCTTGGTGACGATTCTCCTGGCCCTGCCCGGGTCACGCGCCCACGCGGGCACCGTGCGGGCTTGGGGTAACAACAGCGAGGGCCAGTGCAACGTGCCTCTTGGGCTGAGCGCCACGGCAGCAGCCGCCGGCGGGTTGCACAGCCTGGCCGTCAGGGACGACGGCACGGTTGTGGCTTGGGGATGGAATTTGTTGGGTGAAACCAATGTGCCGGCGGATCTGAACGGCGTGGTGGCCGTGGACGGCAACTACGGTTTCAGCGTGGCGCTGAAGGCCGATGGCACCGTGCGGGTCTGGGGCACGGTGGGCGGCCCGCCGCCACCGGGGCTGACGAATGTGACGGCCGTCTCGGCCGGCTGGGAGCACACCTTGGCCCTGCTGGCCGACGGCACGGTGGCCACTTGGGGCAACGCCCCCGAGCCGCCGCCGGGTCTTTCGAATGTCTTGGCCGTGGCGGCCGGCAACGGACACAGCCTGGCCCTGCGCAGCGACGGCAAGGTCATGGCCTGGGGCGACAACGCCGCCGGCAAGGCCAGTGTCCCCTCGACGCTGTCCAACGTCGTGGCCATTGCTGCCGGGGATGACCACAACTTGGCGCTCAGGAGCGACGGCCGGGTCGTGGCCTGGGGCGACAACAGTTTCGGCCAGTGCAGCGTGCCCGTCGGATTGACCGGGGTTGTGGCCGTGGCCGCCGGCAGCGGACACAGCCTGGCGCTGCGGGCCAACGGGGCCGTGGTCGCGTGGGGCCGGAATGATTTCGGGCAGGCCAGTCCTCCGCCGGCTTTGACCAACGTCATCGCCATCTCCGGCGGCGCGTATCACAGCCTGGCTCTGCTGGGTGACGGCGCCCCGGCGATCACGGTGCAGCCGTTCGGCCAGTCGGTGTATGTCAGCCGTCCGGCGACATTCCGCGTATTCGCCACCGGCCTGGCTCCACTGGCCTATCAATGGCGGCGCAACGGGACCAACCTGGCGGGCGCAACCTCTTCTGCGCTTCAGATCAACAATGTCCAACCATCGGATGCCGGGGCGTACAGCGTCGTGATCACCAACCTCCTGGGTGCTGTCACCAGCGCGCCGGCCGTCCTGACCCCCCTGCCGACACCGCCCTTGATCACGGTCCAGCCACAGGACGCCACGACCTTTTGCGGCGAGGGCGCAACGTTCCGCGTGACGGCCGATGGCTCGCGTCCGTTCACCTACCAGTGGCAGTTCGAGGGGACAGACCTGCCGGGGGCGACCAGCTCGGCGTTGACGTTGAGCCGCGTCAGCACCAACGCCGCAGGGAACTACACGGTGGTGGTCAGCAACGCCTTCGGGTCGGTCACCAGCCGACAAGCGGTGCTGACGGTGGAAGTCGAGCCGCCCCTGATTACCAGCCCCCTGGTCGCCGCAGGCAAACAGGGAGTGGCCTTCAACTACACCTTGACCGGCAGACACGGCCCTACGCTGTTCAGCGCCCTGGGGCTGCCGGCCGGTCTGGAAATCAACCCCACCAATGGGGTCATCCAGGGCGTGCCGCTGGAAAGCGGCCTGTTCAACGTGCAGCTCGGCACGGCCAACGCCTGCGCCTCCGATGCGGCCGTTCTGGCGCTGACGATTGCGCCATCCGTGCCGGTCATCACGAGCGCCACCAACACCGTCGGCACGGAGGGCGAGGGGTTTTTGTTTCAGATCACGGCCACGGATTCGCCCACCAGTTTCGGGGCGCAGAATCTACCGGCAGGGCTGCGTTTGGACACCGCCAGCGGCGTGATCTCGGGCGTGCCGGTGTACCCGGGCGACTTTGACGCGACCGTCACGGCCAGTAACCAGTGGGGCGTCGGCACCGGGCCGTTGCATTTCACATTCGCCAACCGGACAATCCCCGGCCTGGCCATCGCCAATGTGACCTACAGCTACTCCTCGCCCTATGTGCTGGACTTCCAGTTCTCACTTCGGGACAACGAAGACCCGGCCCTGGCCAATCCGGTGGTGGTCAACCCGACCAACCTGGTGGTCGTGTGCAAGGAAGACGACCGGCCCATCAGCCCGGCTGAAACCGCCTACCTGTTGTCGCCGGGCGCGGGCGTGCGCAAGCTCGTGAAGGTCAACCTGGTTCTGGATTTCTCGCAGAGCATTGCCTCGCTGCGCAATGGGGATACCAACGGCGACGGCATATCGGACGCGGTGGACACAATGGTGGCCGCCGCGCAGGAGTTCGTGGACCGGTTGACACCCGGCTCGCAGGTGGGCGTGTATGAATTCCACCGCGAGGACATGGACCCGCAACAGGTACTGGGGTTGACGACCGACCGCACGGCGGTTAACGCGGCCATCGCGGGCATCTGGACCAATTACGTGGCGTGGTTCCCGGCCGGGTCGCGCTGCTGGGACGCCCTGCTGGCAGCCATCAACGGCCTGGGCACGACAAACTCGGACGAGCAGCACTACGTGGTGTTCGTGTCCGACGGGCGGGATGAATCCAGTGCAGCCACGGTGGACGACGTCATCGGCGCCGCCACGAACAACAACGTGCGGGTTTATTGCCTGGGCTTCGGCGCGGAGCAGGAGCCGAATGACTTACTCGCCATTGCGACGACCACAGCCGGTCGCTATTACGCGGCGACCAATGTCGCCGGCCTGGCCACCGAGTTCGCCCAGATCGGCAAGGACATCAGTGGCCAGTATCTGCTGCGTTGGACGACGCTCAAACGCGGCACCACCGCGTTTATGCCCTCGTTCGAAATCCGTTACCAGGACTGGACCGCGTTTTCGCCCACCAACCCCGTCTGGACCAACTTCGACGACCCCATTATTGACACCAACAGCACGCCGCCGACGACCAACTACCCGCTGGTGACCAATTACATCATTGGCTGGTACGTGCCGGCCGACCACGCAGGCGACGTGAAGGTTGGCTCGCTGCGTCTGGTCGCCGACGCTGCCGTGGGGGCGCGCGCGATCACGCTCCGCGCCACCTACGTGCCTCGCTACATCCGCCAACTGCGCTTCTACTACCGCCCCAACTGGCCATGCACCGTCAGCCTGCTATCAGACGCCCCCGGGGAGCTGCTGCATGGCTGGACGCTCTCGGAAACCAACGATGGCGCCGGGGGGCGATGGTTGGACCTGTCCAGCCCCTACCCGCCCAGCCTGACCAACAGCCTGCCCTACGGCGCGTTCGGCAGCCTGCTGCAGTTTAACTTCCGCGACATTCAGCACCCGAGCAACGCCTTCAGCGCCTTCTCCGTGGACAACAGCCTTTACACCAACACCGGCCAGCAGCGGTTCGTGATCGAAAACACCAACCAGTTCGTCACCGTGTATCCGGCGCTGCCTTTCGGCACGCCGGTGCCGTGGCTCGTCGCCCACGGGTTCACCAACAACTTGCCCGAGGCCGAGGTGAGCGACCCGGACGCCGACGGCGCGCTCACATGGCAAGAGTACCGGGCGGACACCGACCCGCGCGACGCCGGCTCGGTCTTCGCCGCCCAATTGCCGGCGCCCACGGGGCCGTACGGACACTACCAGATCGCCTTCCCTACCTCGTCCAACCGCGCCTACCGCGTCGAGACCTCGGTGGACCTGCTGCTGTGGGACATCCTGGCCGATAACCTGCCCGGCACGGGCGGCGTGTTGACCGTGACCGACCCGCGTAGTCCGTGGAACTCACCCTACATGTTCTACCGCGTGCTGGTCTGGTAAGCGGGGCGACCGCGCGCTTGGGGCCGGCGTCGGGACCGTTTCCCCTGTTGCTCACCGGTCCTCTGAATGCACCGGTTTTGGCCTCGCTGGGGACGCTGCGGCGTGGCATACAAGATCACGCCAACGTGCCCATCGAGACGCGGCAGGCGGCTTCAAACAGGCGGCCCAACCCGAATGATGGATTGTGACTCGATGAAACACATCGCTATCCTCTTCAGCCTCCTGGTCTGGGCCACCCAGCTCGGTGCCAAGCCGCTCAAAGTTTTTGTCCTTGCCGGGCAATCCAACATGGAGGGCCATGCAAGCATCGAGACCTTCGATTACATCGGCGATGACCCGGCCACCGCGCCCCTGCTGAAGCGGATGCGTGGGCCGGACGGCAAACCGCGCGTCTGCGACCACGTGTGGATTTCGTATCTGACCGGCAGCGACGAGAAGCCTGTTGAACTGACCGGCAAATTGACGGCGGGCTACGGGTCGCTGTGGGGCGTGCCTCCAAAGCGGCCGGGCAACAAAATCGGCCCGGAATTCACCTTCGGCCTCACGCTGGATGAGGCCTTGGCCGAACCTGTGCTCCTCATCAAGACGGCCTGGGGCGGCAAGAGCCTGCATACAGACTTTCGCCCGCCGAGCGCCGGTCCGTATCTGCTGAACGACTTCCAACGCAGGCTGTACTACGGGCCCAAGGGCCACGGCGTGCCGGAAGACATGGACCGGTGGCTGGCCGAGAAGCAGCGGGCCACCGGACGCTACTACCGGCTGATGATCGAGCACGTCCTGAGTGTGCTTCGCGGTCCCAAGCGGGTCTGCCCGGAATACGACCCGGCGCAAGGCTACGAGCTGGCCGGGTTTGTCTGGCTGCAGGGCTGGAACGACCTGGTGGATGGCCACACCTACCCGGAGCGGGGCAGGCCGGACCGCTTTGCGTTGTACGGCGACTTGCTGGCCCGCTTCATCCGCGACGTGCGCCAGGACCTTGGCGCGCCCAAGATGCCTTTCGTCATCGGCGTCCTCGGGGTTGGCGGGCTTAAAGCCGACGCGGATATCCTGGCGTTTCGCCAGGCGATGGCGGCTCCGGCTTCGTTGCCGGAATTCAGAGGCAACGTGGTCGCCGTGCAGACCGCCCCGTTTTGGTCCAAGGAACTCGCCGCCATTGACAAGAAGCGCGAGCAGGTCCACCAGATGCGCTACTTTCTGGACTCGAAACACAAGGACCACGCCAACGCGGACGGGCACATGACCGAAGAGCAAAAGCGCGATTACTTGAAGGACTTCGAAGCCAAGTTGATCTCACCGGCCGAGGCTGCGTTGTGGACGCGGGGCGCCTCCAATGCCGGTTACCATTACCTCGGCTGTGCCAAGACGTTCGCGCTCATGGGCCGGGCCTTCGCCGAGGCCGCGCTTCAGATGCTGAAAGAACAGCCCGGCCGATGAGTGAACTCCCGCCGACACGATGCTCCTATGAAACACATGATCCGGTCTGTGGCCGTCGTGCTGCTCGCCCTCCGGGCGGCTGGCCCGGCAGCCGAACTCCAACGCGGCGAGATGTATGGCTACCTGTTGTTTAGCGGGGAACGGGTGCCCGCCGAATTCAACGCCGGCTTTTCCCTGTATGCGGCGGCTTGGCCGCTGGTGGACCACTATCCCGGCCACGAATTCCAGACCGGCCTGCTCGGCACCTGGATGCATCCCTTCTATCAACCCGGCCAGAAACCCACCGAGAAATGCTACACCGACATCGAAGGGGGCCTGGGCTGGTGGCGGGACACCCATTTCCCCACCATCACCCCCAAATTCATCATGGGCGGTGTCGGACCGAACTTCTCGGTCATTGCCAACGGGCCGGGCTACGGCGCGGGCACCTGGGAAAACGAACGCGGCCTTTACGGCGTGGCCCAGCTCAGTCCCTGGCTGCTCTTTCCGCTGGACGGCCTGAATCTCAAGCAGGGCGTTCAGGGTGAACTCTTCGGCTACGGTTACCTGCCGCTGCCACTCACCGATCCCAAACCCGTCACCGCCGGCGCGCAGGTCCCCACCGGCAACCAGTGCTGGACCCTTTTCTTGAACACGGCCAACTTCAAAGGCCCGGTTGCGTTCTTCACGCCCTATTTTTGGTCCCGCGCCCTGCTCACGCACCCGCAGTGGGCGGGCAAGTTGCTCGACTCGGCGCCATCCGACCCCAACAAGGCCATTCAGATGGAGACCCAACACATCCCGGCCGTTTTCGCCACCGCCCGGGATGGCACGACCTACGCCCGCATGGCGCGGACCTCGTTTCCCGTCACGCCGGCAGGCCACTCGGCATTGTTGCACCGCCACACGGTCTATAAGAAGGCGGCACTGTGGGACGACGTGGAGCGTTGGTTCGCCGGAGGCCCACCGGCCATGGGCACGATTCGAACCGCTGCCTCTGCCACCCAAATCTTCAAGGCCGGAGGCGGCTCAACCTGGCGCTTTTTCCCACCAGGAGTGCCCCGGGAAAAGGCCGTCTCCCTGGCGTGGCAATCCTTTGCCACCTCCATCACGCCGGACCCCTTGACGCTGGGTTTTCGATGGAACGAGACCCTCACGCGCCGAAGCGGCTCGTTGGTGACCCTGCCCGAGTTCTTCCGTCTTGGGCAGGAAGGGGACAAGCAGCGCTGGTTGCCCGTTTCGGCCGCGGAGGTCCCGACCGAACTCGGCCTCACCCAATACCGTTTCCAAACGCCCAAGGAGGCCCCCCAGGAGCCGCGGACCACGCCGGACGCCCTGGAAAGCTGCTGGAAGAAGCCCGGCCCGGTTGCCGGCCCCTTCCAAGCCCGGCTCGGCGACGGCAGCGTGGTGACCTACTACTGGTATCGCTTCGCCGACCAGCCGGCGATGCTGAACGCCGACCTCACACCCGCCGAGCGCGAGGTGGTGCAACAACGCGTCGAGAAACTGCATCGCGCGTGGACCAAGGACCGGGACTATCTCGCCCCGCCCGAGACCGGTCCGCTTGCGCACATTGATCCTGCTTTGATCGTCACTCCGCCCCGAGGCCTGGAGGTCGGCTATGTCCCCATCGCCACGCGACAGGAACTGCAAGCCGGCGCGGGCGGATCAACAAAGCCCTGAGGCGGGCCGGTGACCACGGCAGCCGCCTCCTCGGCTACCTTCTTTGCCGGCTGAGCGGTGGCGCAGGTCGGACCGTTCGTATCCGGCCTGCGCCATTGGCGCCGCATCCTGGTCGAACCCGCGGCCTCAGGCCCACTGCAAGCAGCGGGAGGGCCGGGATTCGGTTTGCCAAATCCGGCCTGCTTTGGCACACAAGGGCGCGTTTATGCGCATCTGTTGGTTTGCGACGCTGGCCGTCATGTTGTCCCTCGGTGCGGGTTGCCGGAAGGCCCCGCCCGCACCTGCCCTCTCGGAGGTAAGCCCCAATCGCGGCCCGGCCGCCGGCGGCACCGCCGTCCTGCTGCGCGGGCAGGGATTTGCCCCCGGCCTGACGGTACAATTCGGCGACGTCCCAGCGCCGACCGTTGTCCTGAGCAATTCAAGCTTGGCCCACGTCGTCACCCCCGCTCATTCGCCCGGCGCGGTGCGGGTATCCGTGCGCAACCCGGACGGTCAGGAGGCAGCGCTGGCCGGGGCGTTTGAATTCCAGCCGCCGCAGCCCGACACGCTGCTCCGATTGCACTTCGCCGGTCGCCGGGCGGTGGAGGCCGACACCAACGGCGCGGCGCTGAAGGCCCTGTTGGCCCTGCCCGAGTCCAGGGCCTTGTTCAACCAGACCCTCGACAAGCTGGCGCGCGCGCCGTATGCGCGACTGCAGCCGCGCTTGGGCGCGCAGACCAACGACTGCGCCCCGTTGCTGCGCCCGTTGCTGGAGGATATGGTCCGATCCGAATGGCTGCTGGAGGTGCGCGGCCTTTCCAACCAACCGCCCGAGTGGGCGCTGGCGGTGCAACTACCGGTCGAGCGCGCCGCGCTCTGGCGCACGAACCTGGCAACTATCGTGACCACGTGGACGGGCCTTGCGGTTCAGCCGGCCACCGCAGCCGGCCGCGAGGGCTGGTCGCTGCAGAAACACGATCCGCCCAACCGGGTGGGCCTGGCTGTGACAGGCGACTGGGTGTTGGTGGGTGTGGGCCAGGACGCCCTGCTCAAGCTGGACGAGTGGGCGGGACACATCACCGCCACCGGCCGCCCGGATGCGCCGCTCTCCAACCAGTGGCTGCATTGCCGGGTGGACTGGCCGCGATTGACCGGGTTGCCCAACTGGCTGGCGGCCCTGCGGCTGCCCCGCACCGAGCTGACGGCCGTGGGCAATGGCGCCAACCTGCAGACCCGCGTCGAATTGGTTTTCCCCCAACCTCACGGTTGGCAGGCCGAGCCGTGGCTGATCCCGACCAACCTGGTCCGCGAGCCGTTGGTGAGTTTCACCGCCGTGCAGGGCCTAGGTCGCTGGCTCAAACCGGCGGCGGACTGGCTGGGGTTGTCGCCCGAGGCCACTCCCAATCAGGCCTGTTTCTGGGCGCTGGCCGAGATTCCCTTTCAGACGTTCGTGGCGGTGCCCGTGTCCGACGCGACCAACGTCATGGCGCGTCTGTGCGAGAAGCTGCCGCCCTGGTTCAACACCAACAGCCAGGGCCGGGCACTGGGCCGGTGGATCGTGCCGACCAACCGCCCGGCCATTGTCTGGGACGGCATGCCGTTTTTCGGCGGATTCCTTCGGCCGGCCCACGAGGAGACTTCCCACGGTTTCTTGTTCGCCGGGCTGTTTCCCAACACGCCCAAGAAGGTCGCCCCACCGCCGGAGTTGTTCCTGCAAATCCTCGGCCGCACCAATCTGGTCTGTTACGACTGGGAGATCGGCGGCGAACGGATGCTGGCCTGGCGGAACATGAGCCAACTGGCGTTGCTGCTGGCCAACAAGCCCCAGTTGCCCACCGAGTCTTTGGCCATGAAGTGGATGCAGGCCATCTCGACAAACTTTGGCAATGTCGGCACATCACTGGTCGTAACCGGCCCGGACCGGATGACGCTGACCCGGGAGTCGCCCTTCGGTCTCACCGGCCTGGAGACGGTGCTGCTTGCAAACTGGTTGGAATCGGTCAAATTCCCCTGGGCTTATGAACTGCCCGGTTCGGCCTGGCCCAAGCGCCGGGACCGGGCGGGTCAGCCCAAACCCCGATCCTGAGATGTTGAAACTGGGCGTCAACATTGATCACGTAGCCACGCTGCGGGAGGCGCGCTACCGCAGACGCGAACGCGGCGAACCCGACCCGGTGGCCGCCGCGCGGCTCTGCGAGGCTGCCGGTGCCCACGGCATCACCTGCCACTTGCGCGAGGACCGCCGGCACATCGTGGATCGCGACGTCAAGGCCCTGCGCGAGGCGGTGCGCACGCGGCTCAACCTCGAAATGGCCAACACCCCCGAAATCGTGGCCATCGCCCTCAAGCTAAAGCCCGACATCGTCTGCCTCGTGCCGGAGCGCCGCCAGGAAGTCACCACCGAAGGCGGCCTGGATGTGTTGGGGCAACTGCCGGCCATTCGGGAGACACGCCTGCGGATGAACGAGGCGGGCATAGACGTGAGCCTGTTCATTGCGCCAGACTCGGCTCAAGTGGAGGCCGCAGCCGAGGCAGGCGCCCAGTTCGTCGAGCTGCACACCGGCTCGTTTGCCGAGGGCTTCGCCGACCCCCGACGGCGCGAGGTCGAGCTGGCCCGGCTGGTATCGGCCGCGCGCCAGGCCCACGCCCTGGGCCTGCGGGTCAACGCCGGCCACGGCCTCAATTATGAGAACCTCCCCACCCTTCACGCCGTTCCGCACCTGGTCGAGCTGAACATCGGCCACAGCATTATCAGCCGCGCGGTCTTCACCGGCCTCCAGCAGGCCGTCAAAGACATGCTGGCGCTGATGCAGGGCTACACGGGTTGACCTGTCTCTCGCTCGTCCAGCCGACGGCGCCATTGGCTTACCGCACATGATTCTGGGCATCGGCACGGACCTCATCGAGGTGGAGCGTATCCGCGCCAGCCACACGCGGTTCGGGGAGCGGTTCCTGAGGCGCATTCTGCACCCGGCTGAGATCGCCTACTGCCTCTCCTGTCACGACCCCGCGCCGCACTTGGCCGCGCGGTTTGCGGCCAAGGAAGCCATCTCGAAAGCTTTCGGCACCGGCATTGGAGGGCAACTGAGCTGGCTGGATATGGAGGTCGGCCGGCGAGACAGCGGCGAGCCATTCGTGATCTTGCACGGCCGCGGGCTGGACCTGCTGGAGAAGCGAAACGGACGGTGCGTTTGGCTCAGCCTCAGTCACACCCAGGCGCACGCGGCGGCGGTAGCGATTCTGGAAGGCCTGTAAGCCTTCGGGGGGCAATAGCCACGCGCCTTTCCAGCCCGCCAGGCCACGGGTCACGACACCGGGCCGCTACTTCGCCGCCTCGTGCGTCCCGGGCAACGGCCCTTCCAGCGCGCGCAGCACGGCGTCAAAGGCCGGTTTCGGCCTGCCAGCCCGGTCAAACAGCAGCGGGTGGTTGACCCGTCTCCAGGGGAAACCGTTCAGCCAGCTCTGGCCGTCGTGCAGATTCCAGAAGGTGACCCGCCGCACCACGTCGGCGTAACGGCGGAACAGGAGGAACAGTTGGGCGTATTGCTCCGCCTGCCGCTGCAGAACCGCTGGGGGACAGCCGTCGCGATACGGGTCCAGCCGCGCCATCTCCTCGCGATACTTGCCGCTGTCGGCCCACCAGCGGGAGCGGGGGATCACGTCAATGTCCAGTTCCGAGATCACGACCTTGAGGCCCAGCGCCCGCAGGGCCTGGAGGGTTGCCTCCAACTCCGCCAGCGGCAGTTGGTCCAGTTCGTAGTGCCCCTGTAAACCCACACCGTGAACCGGCACGCCCCGGGCCAACAGCGTTTCCAGCAACCGCAGCATTTTCTGGCGCTTGGCCGGCAGTTCGTTGTGGTAGTCGTTGAGCAGCAGCACAGCCTGCGGATCGGCCCGATGCGCCTCGACAAAGGCCGCCGCAATGAACTCCTCCCCGCAGGCACGCGTCCAGCCGGATGGCCGCAACCACGCCGAGCCGTCGTCCAGCACTTCGTTGACAACGTCCCACTCGGCGATGCGCCCTTTGTAACGCCCCACCACTGTGGCCACGTGCCGGCGCATGCGCTCCACGACTTCCTGGCGGTCGCTCGCTTGGCCTGCTGACCCGTAAAACCACGGCGGCGTGCGGTCATCCTTGGCCCACACCAGACAATGGCCCACCACCGGCAACCCGTGGCGACTGGCGAACGCCACAAAGGCGTCGGCTTGCGCAAAGTCCCACTGTCCCTCGGCCGCCTGCACTTGCGCCGGTTTCAAACAGTTCTCCGGCGTCAGGCTGTTGAAATGCCGGAGCAACAGCGGGTGGTCGTTGGTCCGGAGCGGAATTCCATCCGCCACGCCCACGCCCACGCGGAACAGGCCTTGGGCCCTGCGCCACAGGGACGCTTCCGGACCGGCATCGCCCGCCAGCGCTGCTCCCGCCCAGCAACCCAGCACCAGCCCGAGCATACGGCGACGGACCGTGCTGGACACGCCGGTTGCCCGGCACGTGAATCTCCAGTGACCGCGGGCCGTCCGGGCAATCCGGGCCAGCGCCGGGGGCAGGGCGTTGGGCAACAACCAGCGGCAGGAGATGGTCAGGCAGGTTTTCATCCGTAAATCACCAACTGAATGTTCTCCGGCAGGTCGCGTGCGACCCGGTTGATCACATCGCCCTTGAACAGTTGCACCAAGGTGCGGCGATGACGCGCGCCCAGGATCAGGATGTCAATGCCCAGCGTGGCCGCCAAGTCCAGGATTGTGGCGGCTGGATTCTCGCCCACGACATAGATGGGCAGGACGCTGACGCCATGTTGCTGTCCCCAGGCCAGCATCGTGGACATGATGTGTGCCGCCTCGCGGTCGTCCTGCCAGCGCGGCCGCTCCGGGCTGCTCAATGGACCGGGAAGGCTGACGGCGATTTCCTTGACGTAGAGCACGTAGAGCGTGGCCTGGCGCAGGCGAGCTTCCTCCAGCGCAAACCGCAGCACCGGCGTGACCCCGCGCGCGGCCACCAGAATGGCCTGCCCCGGGTTGAGGCTCAGCTTCAGCTCCGCGCCTTCCTCCGGCGCCACGACCGCTGCCACGTGCTCGCTCACCGTCACTGTGCGCAATCCGGCCAGCCGCTGCGCATAGGTCCGCAGCCCCAGCCCCGCGCCCAAGATGCAGCACACGAAAAACAGCGCGTCGGGCTTGGTCTTGGCAATGGTCAGTTCGATGGCGAACAACACCAGGAAAGCCACCCCCAGGACGCCGCGCTCGTCCCAGCGCAGCGCCAGCCGCCGGTTGAACGTGCAGGAGCCAAGATTCACCGCGATGGCTCCGACCACGCCGATGGCGTAAAGGCCGGCCAACATTTGCAGGTCCCGCGCAACCGCCGTGGTTAGCAGCGGCAGGGCGGTCGCAATCGCCAACGGCGCCCAGGGCACGCCGTGGGGATTTAATCGCGCAAAGCCGCGCGGCATTTCGCCGTCCCGCGCCAGCATGTAGAGCAGTCCGATGAGCGCCCCAATGGCCGTGTTGACGGCGCTCAGCAGCAACACGCCCACAACCAACCCCACGACCACACCGAAGACGCGCCCCGCCGTTGGCCCAAGGGCGACCGCCGCGTAGTGCTCGCCCAGGAAGCGCACCATGTCCTCCCAGCGCGCCTCCATGGCCGGCTGCATGGACTGCGGCAGTGACAACATCGCCGAGCCCAGCAGCGAGGTTCCCAACACCACCTCCAGGGCCACCGGCAGAATGGCTTGTCGGGCCGTACGGCTGACGCGCGGCTGCTCCATGGTGCTGCCGGGGTCCAGCTTCATGACGCCGGTCAGGTTGGCGATTGCCTCCACGCCACTGAGCGCCAGGATCACCCCAACAAACGCCACCCAGTTGTGCGCGAAATCGCTGGAGGGACGCTCCAGATTTGCCGTCGTCAGGTGCGGCACGCTCAGGCCGATGATTAGCAGCACCACAATCACCATCGGCACGGCCATGACCATGGCCACGTTGCCCGTGTGCTTCGGGCCGAAGTAGTTGATTAGCCCAATGAGGCCGATGACGACCAGTGTGGCGGGGCGAACCCAGTCGGGCGGCAGGTTGAAATACGCCATGGCCGCCCACCCGCTGAGGGCTGCCGTGACGGTAAAATTGGCCACCAGCAACAGGGCGCCCACTACAGCCAAGAAACGGCTCTGCGACCGGGCCGCCGAGTACACGCCCCCGCCGTCCGGGAAATGCTTGCAGACGACGACGTAGCAGTAGCCCACCAGCGCCGTCAGGACGCAAATGGCCAGGATGATGGGCAGAGCCGCATAGCCGGCGGCCACAAACGCCAGGCCGATGACGTAGGCCTTGCTCGTGCCCCAATCCCCGTAAAGCAGCGCCGCGGCGCGTTTCCAGTCCAGATTGCGCGGACGATGGAGGGTGTGACCTTCCATGAGGGGGCGTTAGCAGGCAACCCGCAAGCCCGGCAGGGATGGGGGCAATACCTCCGGCGTCTCTTGACGGAACCGCGGTAGCGCAGACGGCCAGGGTGCGGTATGGCGGCTTGCCAATCCGCAACCGCACGAAGGAAGCCGCTGCCGGCCGACTGCCAGTCGGCGATACAGCAGGTTGCCAACCTGCGCTACCCCCATCCGGGGCCAGCGCCACAGTGGTCGCGGCAAGATGCGCCCCAAAACCTCCGCGACCTCCCCGCCGTGGCTGGACACAAAGCCAGATGCGCCCATGTGCCAGTAAGCCGAAACACCACACGCCGGACGGGCCACCGCCAGCCAGGTCCGCCTCTCGCAGCGAGAACAGTTGATACCTCTGCTTCCCACCTGTGCGACCGGCACGGCCTTCATGCGACGTGTGCAAGCCGATGCCGGGCCGGAGTTTGCCTTCGGCGGTCCGGTTTGCAAGCCGAGAATCCCCTGCAAGAGACCGAAAGCCGTGTCCGAAAAACCCGCCTGCCGGAGGTTGCTCTCGGGCGTAGCGGCAATAAACCTGTCAGAGCAAGGCCAGCGGCAACCCTTCGTTTCGTCACCTGCCATCCCGACGCCGCTGAAGTGTTTGCCAAGTCAGCCGGCTCCGGGAAGGGTTGGGCGCGAGCCGCGGACACGCTTCGGGCGTCTTGCCGTGCCCGGGGCGGACTGCCCAACTCGGCTTTGCGCATGGCTTGACGGAAATGTGAATGCCTCAAGCGTCCGGCGGCGGTGCTGGGGTGCACTCACGTGGAGTGGTACGCGAGGCGGGGGTCGAACCCACAACCTTCGGCTCCGGAGGCCGACGCTCTATCCAATTGAGCTACTCGCGCAACCTGGCTAATCGTAGGCCGCCCCCCAGCCGATGGCAACCTTTTTGACCGCGCCAGGCGCTCGAAGGCCGCGTCCCCGCAGCCGTCACCTCTTCGCCTCTGTCAGCCCGGCGGCCCGGCGGGCCAAGCACGGCAACCTCAGAGCAGACTCTGCCAGGTCTCGGTCACCGGGCTGCACCGTCCTGCGCCCGCAGGCGGTCAAAGGCTGTCCCACTCACCAGAGCTAAGGGATTTGCCGGGCGCGGAAAAATCGGGGACCGCGGCCATCCGGCGCCGGCAGTTCAACGACCACCTCGCCGGTCAGGTTGATGACGTTGGTCAGGGGCGTCCACGTCGTCAGGTCCGCCGACTGCTCGACGGCATTGGTGCGATGGGGCGGGCCGCTGAGCAGCGCGCGAAAGACCCCGCCGGTGATTGCCGGAGACCGGAAGCAGAACGGAACCTCCTCGTGTGTCAGCGCGCAATCATCCACGCCGTACAAGTGCCACTGCCCGCCGCTGCCCTGCATGCGCACGAACACCGTCAGATTCGAGCTTTGAGCGACGGCCGAGGTGGCCAATTGGGTGTAACGACGGTGGCTGTACATGCGCGGTGTCCAAAGAACAGTTGCCGCGCCGGGGTTCGTGCCGCCGGTCGGGTCAATGCCCAGGCGGATGTGGATCAGCCGGTCGCGGTTGTTCCACACGTCGTACTTCCAGGTGTCGTTCTCACGCATGGCGGTTTGCACCCAGGCGCTGAAGGTGTAGTCCCGACCGGGGGTTACCCCGGTGACGCGTTGGGCGATGTAGCCATCGGAGCTGGACCCGTTCACCGCGCCCTCCAGCAACCACCCGCCGCTGTGAGGCAGCAGCTCCCCAAACCATCCGCCGTTGGCCGCTTTGATGTCCAGAGAGCCGCCGGTGAGCCAAGCCACGACCGGGCGGGCCGGACCACTGCCCGAGCCGGTCTCGAATCCCGGGTTGACCAGCAGGTTGCTCGACGCCGGCAGCGTGCAAATCACGAAATCCCGTGACACCGCAGGGCGAAAACCTTCGCACCGCGACTGGACCCGGAAATGGTAAAGCGTGTGGGACAGCAAGCCGGTGAGCGTGACTTCGTGATTCAACACGCGGTCGCTGTTGGTCCGGCCAAGCGTGTAGGGCGGATGCCGGACGGCGTACTCGACCACGCTGTCCGACGCGACATCGGTGTTCCACCGGACGGTCAGGGAGCGGGTACCGCGCAGGGCTTCCGGCACAACCGGGTCGCTGGTGAAACGCACGGCGGGTCGGGTCGCGCTACCCGGCTCAGCCTCTTCCATCAAAGTGCCGGCCAGGTCCACGTTGGCGGCAGCGGGGCTGCTGTTGAGCCAGGCCTGGCCCAAAGGAAAGGGATTCGACGGGTTGGCATACACGGCGTTGAATGTGCCGCCGCCGGCGCGCGTGATTTCGATGTAATAGTTTGTGCCGGGGCACAACGGGCATTCGCCAGGCGGCCAGACGACCAACATTTCGGGATCGGCCGACACCCGGGCGGGCTTGCCGCGCTTGGGCGTGCCCACCGGCGTGCCTCCCGGACCGCCCTCGAACACCTGCACCACATAAAACGGCGCCGCAGGGTCCGCCAGCCAGAATGCGGCGCTGATGAGGCTGACACCGCGCGCCACGAACGTCTGCCCCACGCTGGTCACACCATTCCATGTCGTGCCCCCGGGCCGTGCAAACAGGCCCGTGATCAGCCCGTCATCGTCGGCCATGATGACGACACCCAGATCACGGTCCGGGAATGGCGCGGGCGCAGTGCCGTTGCCCAGCCAAAGGCACCCGCCGGGCATTGGATCGGAAAAATCCGGCCGCGGGTCCATTTGCATCAGCACGGCCTTGGTGGCGACCGACGGCGTACGCACACGCAGATAGTAGGTTTGGCCCGCCACGGTCGGCATTTGCCCGTAGCCGTAAATCAGACGCTGATCGCCCCCGGTAGTATAGGTGCGTGCAACGCCAATCTGCGGGCCGCCCGGCCCGCCCTCGTGCACCGTGACCGAGCGCGCAAACGCCGCGCTAAGCGGGTCGCGCAGGTAGATCATGGTCACCGGCCCGCTGGCCACAAACGTCTGTCCAAACTCGTAATACCCCGTGTCATCCCAAAAGGCCGGGTAGCCCCACATGGTCGCGCCCAAACGCAGGTCCACTGTGACAGATGACCCCGAGGCCGGCACCGACACGTTGAACGCAAAGGCCGAACGCCACCAGACATCCCATGACCCGACTGCGTAACGGCCCGCCGGCAGCCCGTCCATTTGAAACCGGCCAAACACGTCGGTCGCCGCAGCCCCGGCGGCTGTGCCGCCGCCTTGGGCATCGGCATTGACAGCAAATTCATAGTAGCCCACGCCGTACGGGTTGCCGTCGTACTGGGCAAACCAGTTTCGGTCGCGCACGTAACCGACCAGACTCCCGCCCACGGCCGCCCAATCCAGCACGCCCAGAAGGGCAAGCAGGCCGACACACAGCCGACGGCGTTTCAACGCGAGTTTCATAAGGCATGGAGACCCGTTGGTCCCGATGGCCAACTGTGCGTCGATCGCCCCTGTCGCTGAAGAAAAAACTCGCTTCACGTTTGGCCATCTGCCCTCGCCCGGCGGATCGCCCCGAAGCCGGCGACCAAAACTCGCGCATACCGCCAACATCGCACCCAGAATTCCCCTGGCCACAGTGCGAGCCTGGGGGCGGGAGCAAGGGGAGGTCACGCTTGGGATGCGACTACCCAAACAAAAAGGCCGCCCGAGCGAGCGGGCGGCCTGTGAGGATTAAACAAAACCTACTTGCGCCGGAAGACCAGCAGCCCCAGCGCCCCAAGGCCCAGCAACGCAAATGTGCCTGGCTCGGGGACCATGTAAACGTTGAAACTCCGGAAGTTCTCCAGCAACGAGGTGGGTGGCGCCGGGGGCGCACCAGCCAACGGCGCAGAGTTAAACAGAGGAGACTTGCCAGCGGCAATCTGGCCGCTAAGCCAAGCCGCCTCGGCGAGCGCCCATGTGCTGTATGTGCTCGGCCAGACCCGAACCTGCAACGTCGCTACGGTACCGGCAGGAGCGCCCGGGATGACCAGATCCGAAGGCGGTGGTGCGAAGAAGCCAGCGGCAGCCCCCGTCCGGAACGTCGTCAGGCTGCCGGTGACGGCTGCCAACGAACTCTCAGACGCACCAGCGCCTGGAGCAGCCCACAACTGAGCGTACCATCCATTTCCACTCAGCGGGGCGCCCGTGTAAACAGCTGTTCCTGCAGGTGTGCCTGTAGCGTCGTTACCTGTAATCGCCAAGGCTGAATTACCGGCTTCGACACCGTATATCTTGGCGACGACCGTACCAACCATTCGGTTGTTAAACGTCAGCGTGCCCTGAGCCAACACGCTTGCAGCAGCGGTTACTGCGACAAGTGCAACGATGTACTTTTTCATAGTCTTTCTGGTTTGGTTTGGTTTCTGCTAGTTTGTTTTGCGTTAGGTTCTCTGCTATTGAGGGACAGTGAAGTTGCGGACCCACGATGCCGGGGCAGTGACCCGCTTTGACCAGAAGGCTTCGCCGACTTCCACAGCAGGCGTGCTTGGCATCCAGCCAGGTTCGAGTTCGTCGTAGTTGTAAGTTTTGTAACCCTGCGACACCTTATCCCATTTAATCACGAGCGCACCGTCTTCGTACGGGTAATCGAAAGAGGGCAACGCCCCGGCCTGAGGAGTGCTCAAGCTCACAATCGAATAACCTAAGGGCAAGCTCGTCTGCGTCTGCCCCTGCTTGACTTCGCCGACAAAGGTGATCGTCATGGGCGCATCAGTGACGTTCTTTATGAACGCACCTTCTCCGAGGTCAAAGGTGCGGCTTCCAGCGCCAGCTGGGAGCCAGCCGGGCTCGAGCTCATCGTAGTTCGCCGTGCTGTACGCAGCACCGTCCCACTTGATAAACAAAGTCCCATCAGGTGCTGTTGGCAGAATACCCGCGAGGGTTTGGTTCGTTGTGACCAACTGGTTCGCGACCATGGCGAAGCCCTTCGCCGGAACCGTTACGTTGTAGTACCCCACCACATTGAGGGAGTACACGTTTTGCGCCATGGAGGTGGCGAGACCTGCTGCGAGGATCGCAGCACCGAGTAGTGCTTTTGTTCTCATGTTTTCTGTTCGGTATTGTGTGTTACCGTGTGCGCCAACACTTTCTCAAAAAGCAACTCCCGTGTCAACAGTTTTTTTGTCAATTTTGAAGCCGCTTTCCTGAGCCAAGCGGGATGTCCCGACGCCCGTAAGCCCCGGGCGACCTCCAAGCCAGGACGGCGCGCGGCCCGCTCCCGTAGCACGCCTGCTCGGGCCGTTTGACGGGCCACCCGTGCCGATTCTCACGCCGCCAAGCCCCGGGTTCGTGTGACCCGGAGCCAACTGCGTCAGAATGCCTCAACCATCCTGCCGCCCCGCCTGGGGGGCTGCCTGTCGCTTCACGCGGGGGGCGGTCCGGCTGTCTTGGTTCGCTCGGCCCATGTGCGAAAAACGGACATCCCGTTGCCCTTGGGGAAAAGGCGGATTGTGTGGGCGCCCGAGGCCTCCAGGCCTTGGGCCACCGAAGGAAACGCACGGTAGCTGACTCCGGACCTTGCCATGGCCCACCGGTCGAGAGGCTGAGCTTCAGCCGGCGGCGTCGAGTTCACCAACGCTGGGCTGCCGTAGCCCGTTTGAGCCACATCGAGGGTAGCTCGTGCCCGCACCTCCGACCGGGCGTCATTCCACTCAGCCCCCAATCCTTGGGCAGTTGTCTCTCTTGGTCAAACGGGGGCTTCCTGAGGCAGGGCGCAAACGCCCGCCGAGCTGCCGGCCCGGAGCGGGCAGCTTTGACCTGGAGGACCTGTTTTGCCAAGCGAACGGCGTTCACGTGCCGGTGGCATTGCCCGCGGTTGTTGCAACCAGAGGGATTGCCCGAACCAGTCCAAAAAGCCGTGGCGTTTGCCAGCGGCGCACAGAGGGTTGGATCGTTCTGCTTATGTGTGACTTGCAACAGCAATTGGACATTGCGGGCACTTCAACTCACCAAGGCTGTAGGCCGGCCTTACAGTACGAACAAGACCCTATTTCGCCGGTGCGAGGCCACCCGCAGTCCTACACTGACGTGGTTAGCCGGTTCAACTTGAATGAGTTGAGTGAATTCAGCGGCGGCTCGGTGTGGCGGACAGCGGTAAAGTATGGCTGGAAATTGGCGCCGGCAGGGTTTCCACTCCTAACCGATTCGGCCCCTGACAAAGTGCATGGCAGAAAAAATCTGCGTCTCCAAGTGCAGGCCTGCAACACCTTGTGCACCGAGTCGGGAGTGGCTCTTGCGGTTGGCACCTTTGCGGCTAGGTTTCCTCGCACGATACGCAGGCGATTGTCAGCGAAGAAATAACAACAATGCGTATCAAGAAAAACAAAAGACATGAATGCAAAAATGATCACCCGGCTTTTCGGCGCAGTATGCAGTGTCAGCATGCTTGTGGCCGCTGTTGAGGCCACGGCCATCCCAACAACGGTGGATTCAAGCTACTTACTGGGGACGGTGGATCCGGGTAGTCCTTCAAGCTCGTCCGACGAGTTGGCGCGCCTAAACAACTTGGTGAATGCTTATAACGGCACGCCACCTGGCACATACAACCCTGTCGGCCTTTACCTGCTGAACCCGGGCGTGAATGTGCCGGCAGCTCCGCTGCCCTTGGGCGTTACGCATCACGGCAAGGTTCCGGGTAGTGGAACTTCCCAACTTATCTCCCTGGGCGCCAACCAGTACGACTGGCTGATGGGCAAATGGGCTAACGTCGTTGCTTACTACTACATTGGCAACCTGAGCGGTGACTTGGAACTTGTTAACGACGTGGTTTTCAATCAGAACGACGAACCGCAGAGCCTGTCTCACTACGTGTTGTTCAACGAGCGACAAACTCGGGTTCCCGACGGCGGTGCGACGATTGCCCTGCTTGGCTTGGGCTTGGTGGGGTTGGGAGGGCTGAGCCGCAGACGGCGCGGCTAAGACCGGATCGTCAAGACGAGTTTTGACCGGGGCGCAAGGGTTTTCCTTGCGCCTTTCGTTTTGTCTGCAAGCCGCAGCACCGCAGCATGAAAGAGGCAGGCAAGGCCCGTAACGTCTTCCGGAGCTTCCAAGCGACAGCGCAGCCATCCCCCCGACTCCGCTGAAGTCTTTGGCGATGGGCGCGTGCCCACGGTCCCCGTGCTTGCGGCCTGTCCCCGTTTGCGACGCGCCAACTGAAACCCCTGTTCCCTCGCAGCAAGCACAGATGGCAGTACCAGCAAGCTGCTGCCACGTGCACGTGGGCTTGGTTCTGGGGTGCTTGATCGAGGGCGACTGCCACCCGGACTGGTTGGCACACAGATGCGTTTGCGGCTTGAGCAGATTCAAGTTGAACAGGTTGGCGCGTGGCCTACGCTGGGGCCATGCGGTTGTCCGTGCCCAGCGTGTTGCGCTTCTCCTGGTTGCGGGAGCTGGGTGCCGCCCCGCCACCCACTTCACCGGCCCGCGGGCTTGGGCGTCGGCTGGTGTTGCTGCTGCTGACCGTTCAGGGCCTCACCGCTTTTGGCCTCATTACCCTGGGGGTTCTGCTGACCAAACCCATCCTGGCACGCGGCGTCATCTTCAACCTGGTGCGCCAGGAACTGGCCCGGGCAGGGTTGCGCCTGCTGCCGATGTTTCTGTTTCTGGCGGCTGCCCTGGGATTCCTGGTCATTGGCCAAACGGTCTCGTGGCTGACGCGCGTGGGGGCAATCCAGTTTCTGGGAGCGGTCATGGTCCCGGTGGTGGTGCGCGAGCTTGGGCCGTCGCTGACGGCCCTGGTCGTGCTGGCGCGCGTGGGCACGGCGCACGTCGTGGAGCTGGGCACCGCCCGCGCGCTGGGCGAGGTGGAAGCCCTCGAGGCCCTGGGGATTGACCCGGTGCATTACCTGGTCGTGCCGCGCGTGCTCGGGATGGCACTGGGCATTTTCTCGTTGACCGTTTACCTGGTTCTGGGTGCGGTTGTCAGTGGGTATGTGTGGGCTTTTCTGCAGGACGTTCCGCTGACCCCTGGCGATTATTTCCGACAATTGACCGGAGCGCTGCGCGGGTTGGATTTTGCGCTGCTGGCCCTCAAGACCTGCGCGTTCGGGGCAATCATCGCGGTGGTCACGTGCTATCACGGGCTGGCGCAGCCGCTGCGGTTGGCCGATGTGTCAGCCGCGACGGTCCGCGCCGTTGCCCAAAGCTTGGTGGCCTGCGTCTGCGTGGACGCCCTGTTCATCATCGTGTACCTGCTGGCCGCATGACGCCCTCTCTCCAGTCCGACACACCCTTGCTCGAAATGCGCGATGTGACCGTGGGCACGTTGCGAAACACCGACGCCGTAGTGGCCAGCGGGGTCAATTGGGTGGTCCGGCAGGGCGATTTTTGGGCGGTTGGCGGACTGCACGGGGCGGGTAAGAGCGACCTGCTCTTGACCGCCGGCGGGCTGCTACCGCCGCGCGCAGGCGAACTGTGGCTGTTTGGGCAACCGACCTCGCGTACCGAAGCCGCGCACCTGACGCAGCGCTTGCGCCTGGGCGTAGTGTTGGACGCCGCGCCCCTGTTGAGCCACCTCACGGTCTTCGACAACATCGCTCTGCCCCTGCGCTACCATCGCAATCCACCCGCCGACGCCGTGGAAACAGCCGTGAGCGAGTTTCTGAAGGCAACCGGCCTGCTGCCCTGGGCGTCTTGCACGCCCGCCATCGTGCCGCGCGCTTGGCAGAAACGGGCTGTCCTGGCCCGCGCGCTCGTGTTGCGGCCGGAGCTGCTGCTCTTGGACTGCCCCCTCAGTGGCTTGGACGGCCCGCACACCGGCTGGTGGCTGGAGTTCTTGGAAACGCTGGCCCGCGGGCACGAACTGCTGGGCCGACGGCCCCTGACTCTGGCCATTACCACCGAAGACCTCGGCCGCTGGCGCGGCCGCGCCCGACAATTCGCCTTGCTGAACCACCAACGTTTCCAAGTGCTGGGCGACTGGCCTCAGGTCGAGCAATGCGCCGAACCGACCGTGCGGCTGCTGGCGGGCGGCCATACAGCCGACCCTGCCCACCTCGGCAAATCTACCGAAACCCGCCATCCCGAGAGGACCTGACCCGGCACCGGCAAACGCGGACTCGTGCGCTGCGCTTCGGCTGGACGGCTCGCCTCAAACTGACTTGAACCGTCGCCGCCGGCAGGGCAAGGTCGCCCGCGCCTGTTGCGGGTGGCCAGTCCGACCCGCCCAAGGCACAGCCACGGACGAATATGTCACAACGGCCTGCCCTCAAGGTTGCCCAGTTCGGCCTGGGACCGATCGGTTTGGAAACCCTCAAAGCTGCCACGGAGAAACCAACGCTCGTTGTCCTTGGCGGCGTGGATATTGACCCGGCGAAGACCGGTCGCGATCTCGGCGACCTGACCGGCCTACCAGCTTTGGCGGGCCGGCGGGTCTTTGCCAGTCTGGAGGCGTTGCTGGCCACCGCCAGACCGGACGTGGTGTTCCACACCGCGGTGTCCAGGACTCGCGAGGCGTTTCCCTCGCTGGCGGCGATGGCCCGGGCCGGTCTGAATGTGGTCTCCTCCTGCGAAGAACTGTTGTTGCCCCACTTGCGTGAGCCTCAACTGGCCGCCGAGCTGGACCAATTGTGCCGGCAAAACGGCGCCCGAATCGTCGGCGCGGGTGTCAATCCCGGCTTCGTCATGGACCTGCTGCCGGTCTGTCTGACCGGCGTCTGCCGCCAGGTGCGCGCCATCCACGTGCAACGGGTTGTTAATGCCAGCACGCGGCGCGGGCCGCTCCAACGCAAGATCGGCAGCGGTTGGACACCGGCGGAATTCGAGCACCGGTTCCAGGCGGGCACCGCCGGCCACGCCGGCTTGAGAGAATCCGCTGCCTTCATCGCCCGGGCGCTCGGCTGGGAACTGACCGAGCTTGTGGAAACCGGCCGGGCCATCGTGGCCGAACACGACATCCGCACCCCGTTTGTCGAAGTCCAGCGCGGCCAATGCTGCGGCCTGCATCAGCACGCCGAGGCCAAATGCAACGGACGCGTGTGCGTGAGCCTGGATTTGAAGATGTACCTGGACGCGCCCGATCCCCATGACGCCTGCCAGATTGACGGCGACCCGCCCCTGCAACTGCGCATCCCCGGTGGCGTGGCGGGCGACACCGCCACGGTTGCCGCCCTGTTAAACGTCGCGCCGTGCCTGCTCCAGTCGCCCCCGGGCCTGCGCCTGTTGACCGAGCTGCCGCTGCCGCATTGCTGGGCCTGAGAAGCGGCGGGGCGCGTTGGACGCGGGCCGTCAGCCCGCTGCGGCCGGCCGCCAGTGCACCCGCCGGCCCTGCACCGTGATCTGGCCGCGCGCAATGGCCGCCACACAGTGCGGATACAGTTCGTGCTCCGCCACCTGGATGCGCTGGTGCAGGCTCTCGGGCGTGTCGTCGTCCAGCACCGGCACCGCCTGTTGGCCGATGATCGGCCCGGAATCCACGCCCGCGTCCACAAAGTGCACCGTGCAGCCGGTGACCTTCACACCGTGGTCCAGCGCTTGTTTCCAGGCCGCCAGGCCGGGGAACGACGGTAGCAAGGACGGATGAATGTTGACGATCCGGCCCTCGAAGGCGCGCAGAAACCCGCCCTTGAGCACGCGCATGAACCCGGCCAGCACCACCAGGTCAACCCCCGCCTCCTGCAGCGCGCTCACGTAAGCCCGCTCGGCCTGCTCGTCCAGCTTGGTGCGGAATGGCCCCGGGGGCAGATACCGGGCCGGGATGCCGCGTTCGCGCGCCCGCTCCAGGATGCCGGCATCCGGCACATCGCTCAGCACCAGCGCCACCACCGCCGGCACTCGACCCGCCGCGCACGCCTCCGCCACCGCCACAAAGTTCGAGCCTTTGCCCGACCCCAGCACGCCCAGTCGAAAGGGTTTCCCGTTGCTCATGGACAACGTTCTAACGGCCCGCCGGGCGCGCGGGCAAGCCTTTCGCAGCGCGCCTGGCCGTGGCCCTCAAGGCCGCGGAGTCATCCCCGCGTTGAATGTCAGCGCCCCGGTCGGGCAGTGCTTCACGCATTCCGCGGCCACCTTCCGCAGGCCGTCCTCGATCTGGTGATGGAACGGCGCCGCCACCCGCACGTTGAATCCGCGGCCAATGAAGGTCAGCCCCAACGGCTCGGCCGCCAGCTCGGTCAGCTTCACGCAAATGCCGCACAGGATGCACTTGCCCGGCTCGAAGATGATCCCGCCCGGTTGCACCTGTTGCTCGAAAGGTCGCCGCTCGGCGCGGAAGCGATTGGCGTCCGCGCCATAAACCTGGGCGTAATGCTGCAGGAGGCAGTTGCCGGAAGAACGGCAATCGCAGTGCAGGCAGCGGGCGCTCTCGCCGGCCGCTTCCGCCGGCGTGTGGCTGCGGCAGGCGTCGCACGGGCTGACCCGGCTGGCCCCGCTGGCCAGGCGCAGGAACTCCCGCAACTCCCCAGCATCCAGCCGGCCGATGACGCTGGAGAACGGCTTTTCGGGCCGCCGGGCCGGCTGGCCGCGCAGCAAGCGCCGGATGCACTCGGCCGCCGCCCGGCCCTCGGCCATCGCGCGGACCAGTTGTTTCTGCGGGCGCACGGCGCTGCCGGCGGCAAACACCTTCGCCATCGCCGTCTGGCATGTGTTCGGGTCGGCCCGCAGCAGCGCGCCCGCCGCGGGCGCGCCCAGCCGCTCGGCCTCGCCTTTGGCCAGCTCGCCCACGGCCAGCAGGACGGCATCGAACGACCCGGCCAGTTGCTCGAGCGTGACGCCGCCGCCCACTTCGACGCCGGTCTTGAACTCGATTCCCAAGCGGGCCAGCAGGCCGACCTCGGCGTCCAGCGCGGTCGGCGGCAGGTCTTGGGCCGGCACATCTCGCAACGTGCCGCCGGGCTTGGGCCGGCGATCCAACACGGTCACCGCGTGGCCGTCGCGGACCAGATCGTACGCCGCGGTCAGGCCGACGGGACCTGCGCCGACGATGGCAACCCGCTTGCCGGTGGCGGGCTTGCGCGAGGGCAAGTGCGGCTCGGCGCTCTGAAAATCCCGGTCCGCCACGAATTTCTCCATATCCCGAATCGCCGCGGGCTGGTCCCAGTGGCCGCGCCGGCAACCCTGTTCGCAGGGATGGTGACAGAGCCGCCCCAGCACGGCCGGCAGGGGCAACGCACTCCGCATGGTGGTAATGGCCTCGTCCAACCGGCCGGCTTGGATGTACCGCAGCATCACCGGAATGTTCAGCCAGAGCGGGCAGAGGCGGTGACAGGGCGACAGACAATCGCCCACGTGATCGCTGAACAACAGTTCCAGCGCCGTGCGGCGCGCGGTGTGGACCTCCTCGGTCTCGCTCTCGATCACCATGCCGGGGGCCACCTTCGTGCCGCACGACGGCACCAGCCGGCCGTCGAGCTTCACCAGACAGACCTGGCAGGTGTTCAGCGGCCCGCACTTCTCCAGGAAACAGAGTGTCGGGATGTCAATGCCCAGCCTGCGCGCGGCCGCAAGCACGCTTTCACCCGCCGTCACCGAGACCGGCTGGCCGTCAATGGTAATGGTGAACGAGGTCATGGCGTGGCTAAACGCGAAGCCTGCCGAAAGCCGGGATACCGAAGGGCTACATCTCGACGAAACCACCGCGGCGCAGGTTGGCAACCTGCTGTATCGCGGATTGCCAATCCGCAACCCCACGAACGAACCCGCCGCTCGCCGACTGCCAGTCGGCGATACAGCAGACTGCCAGTCTGCGCTACGCGGAGCGGCTCTGGCCACGGCCAACTTCGTGGCGCAGGTTGGCAACCTGCTGTATCGCGGATTGTCAATCCGCCAGCGGTCCAGCCCCGCCCAGTCCCGCCGGCTGGAAGCCGATGACACAGGGGGGGCAAGACCTGCACTGCGTTCCGGCAACTCCCGCTCGATGGTGGCTTTGGCAAAACGTGCCCCTGGTCCCGCGCGCCGTGGCGGGCGGCTTGACCCCGGACGGCAAGCGCGCGTCGGCCCGGTGGCGGATGGCGGTTGGCGGATGGCGCGTTCATCACGTGACCTCCACGGCCCCGTGCGGACAGACCTGCCGGCAGGTGTCGCAGCGCGTGCACTTGGCGTCGTCAATCACGTGCCGCGCGTAGGGCGTCATCGGGATGGCGTTCACCGGGCAGTGTTGGGAGCAGAGCGTGCAGCCGGTGCAGTCGGCGTTGATGGTGTAATGAATGAGGGCGGTGCACTTGCGGGCCGGGCAGCGGCCCTGCAGGTGAGCCTCGTACTCATCGCGGAAATAGCGCAGCGTGGTGAGCACCGGATTGGGCGCGGTCTTGCCCAGGCCGCACAGGCTGCCTGCGCTGACCTGCGCCGCCAGCCGCTCCAGCTCCTCGAGGTTCGCCCGCGTGGCCTTGCCGGCGCACAGGCGGTCCAGGATGTCGAGCATCCGCTTGGTGCCGATGCGGCAGAAGGTGCACTTGCCACAGGACTGATTCTGGGTGAACTGCAGGAAGTAGCGGGCGATGTCCACCATGCAGGTCGAATCGTCCAGCACCACCAGCCCGCCGCTGCCCATGATGGCGCCCACCGCGCGCAGGCTCTCGAAATCCACCGGCGTGTCCGCCAGCCGCGCCGGCACGCACCCGCCGCTGGGCCCGCCGATTTGCACCGCCTTGAACCGCCGCCCCTCGCCCACCCCACCGCCGATGTCCTCCACGATTTCCCGAATGGTCGTGCCCATCGGAATCTCGATCAGCCCGCCGCGCCGCACCTTGCCCGCCAGCGCGAACACCTTCGTGCCCTTGCTCTGCGCCGTGCCCAGGGCCGCAAACTGCTCCGGCCCGTGGCGGATAATCCACGGCACCACGGCCAGCGTCTCGACGTTGTTGATGAGCGTCGGCTGCCCCCACAAACCCGCCTCGGCCGGAAACGGCGGCCGCAAGCGCGGCATCCCCCGCCGCCCCTCGATGGACGCGATGAGCGCCGTTTCCTCGCCGCACACGAACGCGCCCGCGCCCTCGAACACGGACAACTTCAGCTCGTAGTCCTTGCCCAGCAGCCTCGTCCCCAACCAGCCTCGCTGCTCCAGTTGCGCGATGGCCGCCCGCACGCGCCGAACCGCCAGCGGGTATTCGTGCCGGATGTAGAAGATGCCCTCGTGCGCCCCGACCGCCACCGCCGCAATCGCCAGCCCCTCGATCACCCGAAACGGAAACGACTCCAGAATCATCCGGTCCATGAATGCGCCCGGGTCGCCCTCGTCGCCGTTGCAGATCACGTATTTCAGCGCGCCGGGTTGCCGCGCCACCACGCGCCATTTTTGGCCGGTCGGAAAGCCCGCCCCGCCGCGACCGCGGAGGCCCGACTGCTCGATGGCAGCGATGATCCGCTCGGGCAACAACGTCGCCCCGGTGGCGCTCGCCTCCGGCTTGCCAGCCCGAGACCGGGCCTCGGGGCCGGACGCGCCGGCGGACTCGGCCGGCAAGCGGCACCCTTGCGGCGCAGGCGCTGGCGGGAAGCTGGCAGCCCCACCACCGTTGCCAGGCCGGCCGCTGTCATGGTCACCGTGACTGCCCGCTGGGGCAACCTGGCTGGCCGGGACGGCCAGACACTTCAGCAACGCCTGAAAGCCGCCGTGCGCCAGGTATTCCTGCAGATTCAGGGGATCGAGCTGGCCGAAGTGCTCGGTGGCGATGTGAACCTGTTTGCCGAGGAAGGCGTTCACCGCCGGATCGCGCTTGTGGAGGGCATGTCGCTCGACCCGGGGCGGGGGTTCGCCAATCAGCAATCGGTCCACCGCCGTGAGCCAGGCGCGCGAGACCCGCTGCCACCGGCCGGGCGGCGGGAAATGCCGATGCACCAGTTGCCGCGCCTCGGCTGGCGTGACCGCCGAGTAAAATTGGCCGGGCTGCCCCGGCAGGCGCACTTCCACCAACGGCGTGCGGTGGCACATGCCCACGCAGCCGACGCGTTTGACCCGCACCGCCACGCCGCTTTCGGCCACCGCCTCGCGCAGCGCGGCAAACAGCCGGTCGCTGCCTTTGGCCATGCAGCAGGAGCCGAGACCCACGTTGATCGCCGGCTGCGGCGCGTCGTCGGCCGTCAACTGCTCCGTGCCCAAGTCCGCCGAGCCGCCCGCGTGCAACTCCAGGAAATCGTTCACCACCGCCGCCACGCGGTCCGGCGTCACGTGGCCATAGACCGCCCGGTCAATCCGGAGAACCGGCGCCAGCGTGCAACAGCCCAGGCAGGCCACGCGTTCTACGGTGAACAGGCGTTGCGCGTCGGTGTTCTGGCCCTCCGGGATGTTGAGGTGCCGACGCAGGGCCGCCTCGGTCTGTTCAGCGCCTGAGACGTGGCAGGCCGTGCCGGTGCAGACGTGGACGATGTGTTTGCCCACCGGCGCGTGCCGGAACTGGTCGTAGAACGACGCCACCCCGCTGAGGGCCGCCGGGGGGATGTCGGTGGTCTCGGCCACGCGGCGCAGCGCTTCCTCCGGCAGGTAGCCGTAATGCTCCTGCAAGGCTTGGAGGATCGGGATCAGCGCCTCGGGCCGTCGGCCCAGCCGCGCCACCGTTTCCTCCGCAAATGTCAGGTCAACAGCCATCGGACGCGTGCTCACGGCTTTTCGCCCAGACAAAACAGGTGCTTGGTGCCGCGCACAAACACCCGCCCGCCGACAAAGGCCGGGCTGGCGTGGACCGGTTCGCCCAGGTGGCCGCGGGCCAGCTCCTGGAACTCGCCGGCTGCGGCCACCACAATCGAGACGCCCTTGAGACTGACCAGATACAGCCGGTCGCCGACCAGTGTGGGCGAGGCGTTGAAGTCCATGTCCAGGTCCTTTTCCCAAACCCTGCGGCCGGTTTGCAGCGCCGCGCATTGGAGCGTGCCGGCCGTGGTCACCGTGAACAGCCAGTCGCCCCGGGCCAACGGACTGGTGATGTCCGGCACGCCGTCCTCCAGCGCCCAGGCGATGTGCGACTTGGTCACGTCCCCCTGCCCGTCGGCACGCACGGCCACCAGGTGTTTGCCCGGGCTGGTGGCAATCACCAGGCCGCGCTCGAACACCGGCGAGGGCGCCAGGTCGGCGCCCAGACAATCGGCCCGCCACAACTCCGCGCCGTTGGCCGGGTCGTAGGCGATTAACCACGGCTCGCCCGTGGCCACCAGTTGCACCCGGTTGGTCAGCTCCATGATGACCGGCGTGCCCCAAGAAGCGCCCACCGGGCGCGGCTGTTGCCACAGCTCCCGGCCCGTGGCGCTGTCGAAGGCGTAAAGCCGCGACCTGGGCGCGTCGGCGTCGCCCTGATCGAACTGCACGATCAACCGGTCCTGCCACACCAGCAGCGATGTGCTGTGGCCGTACATGTTCTGGGGCACACCCAGGTGCTTGGACCAAACGACGTTGCCGGCGAAGTCCAACGCCGCCAGCTCGCCCGTGGCGAAAATGGCGAACACCCGCGTGCCGTCCGTGGCTGGCGTGGACGCTGCCCAGCCGGTGTCCTCCGGGACATCCGGTTCCTTGGCGAAGCCAGCGGGCGGCGGCGGCACGGTCTTCTGCCACAGCAATGCGCCGCTGGCCGCATCGAAGCACATCACCTCGCGCGCCTTGGCGTCGCCGCCGGTCAGAAACACGCGGTCGCCCCACACGATCGGCGAGCTGTGGCCACGGGCCGGCACGGGCGCGGTCCAGAGGACGTTTTGGCCGTTGGTCACGTTCCAGCTCAGGGGCGCGTTGGTGGTCAGGGCCACACCCGTGCCCAGCGGGCCGCGGAAGCGCGGCCAGTTTGTCATCTGGCCGGCCAGAAAAGCCGCCACGTGCGGTGGCACCGTCGGCGCCGCGCCCGCCAACAGTTTTTCCAGCTCCTGCGACGTGGCGGGGAGGTGCGACCGTCCGCCCGGCGACCACGCCAGCATTGCCAGCAGCAGTACCGCGCCCGAGGCGGCCACCGCCCGCCGGCCCAACGCCGCCACGCGCGCCCGCCGCGACGCGTCGTCCGGTTGCAGCTTGGGCAGGTGCGGTTTCTCGGCGGCGGCTCGCAGCTCGCGCGCGGCCCAAACGAACACGCCCGCCCCGACAACCAGCAGCCAGCCCCCCACCAGATTGAGGCGCACGTGCCGGAAATACGTCTGGCGGGCCTGCAGGTCCAAGGCCCGGATCTGCTGCTTCAGAGCCTCGTCGGTGGGGTTGGCCCGCAGCCGCTCTTTGGCCTCGGCCAGCGCCACCGATTTGACCGGGTCCTCCGAGGGCACGCGGAAATGGCTGGCCAACAGGACGACGCCCACGCAGGCGCTGAACAGGCCGGCGACCACGATGGCGGACCGGGCCAAATCCAGGCTGCGCGGCGGGCGCGTCGCCGGGGGCGGGGAGACTGGCGCGGGCATGCTCATTTCCGCGGGGCGGTGTCGGCCCCCACCGGCGCCGCGGCCGGCGGCAACTCGGGCGGCGTCAGGCCCAGCCGGATCAACTCCTGCGGGCAGGAGCGGAAACAGCGCGCGCAGGCTACGCAGTCGCCGGCGTCCGGTTCCCAATCCGTGCGGCGCGTCCAGAGGGAAAAGCCCAGCAGCTTGGCGCCGAGGAACAGGCCCAGCGCCCCGCCCAGAATCCAGCCGCCCACGCCAAGCTGCCGGCGCGCCGCCACCGCCGCCGTCAACAAGTCCCGCTCCGTCCGCTGCGCGCGCGCCAGCGCGGCCTGCTCCGGTTTGGTCAACACCGGCGGCGTCCCGCCGACTTTGGCCGCCAGATGCCGCTCGGCCAGGTTGACCTGGGCGTTGACCCCGGACGCGGCCACGGCGAACCGCGATCCCGCCCAGCCGCCCAGCAGTCCCAGCAGCGGCAACAGCGCCAACAGCGCCACAAACCGCCGCCGTTCCACACGCAGCAAGGACCCGGGCGGTGGCTCGGGCGAAGGCTCGCGAATCGCGCCGAACGGACAGGCCTTCTCGCACAGCTTGCATTGCGTGCAGAGGTTTGGCGTGATGCGCACCCGCCATTTCGAGACCTTGCCCGCCAGCTTGAGCAACGCCCCGTAGGGACACAGGAAGCGACAATACGGCCGGCCCACGAACAGCCCGACCAGCAGGAACGCCGCGCCCACCAGCAGGATGGTCAGCCCGCCGGTGAGCCGGAAAATCGGCACAAACGGGTCCCAGCGGCAGATGAGAAAACCGCTGCCCGTGGCGGCAAAGAGCAGGCCCAACCCGAGGAAGGCATACGGGACGACGCCCAGCGCCTGCTCGACCCAGCGCGGCACAGTGACGGGTTTGACGAGCACCAGATCCTGAATGGCACCGTGCGGGCAAACGGCCGCGCAGAAGCTCCGGCCAAAGAACAGCGCCGTGACCAGCGGCAGGAAAAAGAACGCCAGCGCCGTCAGCGGCACGGTGTAGGTGTCACGGAACAACGCCAGCGCCACATTCTGCGGCGCGCCAATGGCGCAGATGCAGCCCTGCCGGTAAAAGCCGAAGTACAGCAGCGAGAACAGGGACAACCCGAGCATGGCGCGGCGCGAGCGTCGCTTGTGGGCCAGCCACGTGGCCAAGGCCAGCGCGCCCACCAGCACCGCGACGTCGGCGTATTGCAGCCACAACGCCCGGGCCGGCGGCGTGGTCGTGACCGGCAACTGGTGCCCGCTCTGGAAATCCGGCGGGGGGAAGCGCTGCTCGGCCGAGGCGGAGGCAAGGGCCAGGAGGCCCAGGCCCAGCGCCGCCAGACGCCCCAGCCGAACGCCCAAAGCCAAAAGCCGGGGCAAGCTCGGAACGCGCAACCCGAATCTTCCGCGTGGCGGCTGCGCGGTATCTTGTGGGAGTTGCTCAAATTTCGCGTTCAGGACTTCGGATGCCCTCTCGTCCCGCCCCGGCCGGCCGGCGTTGACGCCCGTTTTCTTCATGCTCAGTGCGTCGTCTTCAGCAGGTAGGGCCGGCTGGCCGGCACGCGGCGGAAGGCGTCAGCGGGGCAGACACGGGCAATGGAGCATTCGTTGCAGTTGAGGCAGCGGTCGTGGCGCACCTGGAGGTAAAGCGAGCCGTTGCCGAAGCGGTTGCAGCCATCCACGCATTTGGCGCAGCCAATGCAGAGCGATTCGTCAATGGTGTACTCGTAGTAAGGGTCTTCGACGAACTTGCGGATGATGGCGCCGGTGGGGCACAGGACGTTCTCCGCGCCGGTGTTCAGGTCAATCGGGTCCGGCTCAAAATAACCGGTGCAAAGCTGGCAGTAGCCGCACATGGCGAAGGTGTGGACGCACTTGACGGCGGATTGCTCCAGCACGCAAGAGGTGGCACACAGGCCGCAGCGCAGACATTTTTGCGGGTCAATTTGCCAGACCAGGTTGTCGGCCCCGGTGCGCCAAGCGACCAACCCGGCCACGCCACCCAGGCCGGCCAGCGCGGCGCTCCGCAATCCGGCACGCAGAAAATCGCGGCGGGAGATGGGGGCGTTGTTGGAGGGTGGGAGGTTCATGGCCATAACCCTGGGCTTAAGCCTGCTTGGGCTTTAGGACGTGGATCAGCCCGCTGGCCAGTTCCAAGATGAACACGCGGCCCTGGGCGTCCGCTGCGCCGTCCAGTCCGCCATGACTGGTTTGCTCGGCGGCCATCACGGATTCCTCCGTGCCGGTGTCCTTGAAGAAATCCGGCGGGGCGACCACGCACTCGAATTTGCCTTCGGCGTCATAGACCTTGGCTCGCGGCAGGCCCTTCTCGAAGGTCACGCAGCGCCCATCCTTCAGCAGCGCCAGGCCCACCGGATTGCAACAGCCACAGAAGCCGTCAATCGCGATCGAAGGCCGTCCCCACCAGCGCTCCAGGTCGCCGTCGGGCGTGTACAGCTCGACGCGGTGCCGGCCGGGGTTGTTGACGCGCAGCAGGCCGTCCGGCCCCAGTTCGACGTCCAAGAAGGGGCTGGGCAGGATGATGCCGGGGATGTTGCGGGCGGCATCCTTCTCGCCGATGCGGCGAAGGGGCTTGCCTTCGAGATCGTAGCGGTGCACGACCCGGTTACCCGAATCCGCCACGAACACGTCCTTTGAGCCAACAGCGATGGCGGTCAGGAACGGCCGGCCTTTGGGTACGTCCCACACGGCCAGGGGCCGGCCCTGGGCATCGAAGACCTCGACGTGATTCTGCAACGCGGCGAACAGGCGGCCGTCGTGGCCCACCGCCACGGCACGAGCAGCCACCGGGCAACCGATTTCGGCCAGCGGCGAACCCTCGGGGCTTAGCACGCAGATGTGCTTGGAAGCCGCCACATAAACCCGACCGTCCGGGCCGAGACTCACGCGCCGGGCCTCGGGCTTGGGACAACGGAACCGCGCTACGGGTTCGTACCGGACGAGGGCCGGGTCCACGTTCCGGTACTTGCTGACGTCGTAGGCGAAGGGTTCCCTGGCGGCGGCGTGGAGGCGGGCGCCCGCCAGCTTGCCCGCCGCGGTCAGGGCCAGCGCGCTGGCGGTGCCGTGGCGGAAGAACGTGCGCCGGTCAAACTGGGGAAACGGGTCGCGCGGGTTCATGGCTGGGGGAAATGAAGGGCCAGCCGGGCGGCGGGTGCGGGCGGCAATTGGCAAAACCGAAGCCGGGCGCAATCCGCGCAGACTCGGTGCGGCGCGCAGCCGGCGGCAGAGGCGTCCACGCGCTGGCGCACGAACAGGCTGGCCGCCGCCCCCCCAAGCCCCGCCAGTGCCATGCACCGCGCCGCGGCTCGGAGGAAGTCCCGCCGACTTGCTCTTGTTTCTTGGTCTTTGTGGAACATCGGCACTTGCAGCTTGAACAGGCCGGCTGCCCTGACCCGGGCACTCGGGCCGGCCCTGCGGCACACCCGGGCGTGCCGGCGGCTCAAGCGGACCGCGATTCCGGGCGAAAGATTGGCCTCATTCCGGCCCGGGGGCAAGTGTCAGGCCAGCGTCGGCTCGCCGCGTGCATCTTGACATAACACCACAGCGCAGTCCTCACCCGAAGAAATCACAGGCGGTTAAGCCGAAGCAGTGGGGAGTGGGTCAAAGGCCTGATTTAATTGCGCCCAATGAAATCGGACTCCAACGCTGCTTCACCGACAGACTGTCACGACCCACCGCTGCTGTTTCCAGACCTCGGACGCCGCCTGGTCGTGGCCGATTTCTACCAGGTCACCCCCTCCACCAACGGCGCGGGATGCGGCTCCGCCAGGTGGAGCAACGCCTGGGCCTGCCCCGCCCGCCTGCGGCACCGCTGCCAGAGAGCCCATGCCGACAATCCGCGCCGGCGATGCCCCCAATCAACGCCCCCAGAGCCACGCCCCCCCAGCGCCTCGGGATTGACCGGTTGCTGTCATGCCGGTAGCCGCGCCGCGCTGCTTGCCCGGGCGAAGAACGCCCCTTTCACAACTCCTCCAAATTCGACGGCCGATCCGGGCGTTCATTCGCCGCTCGAAAAACAGCACGGCTCGGCTTCGGCTTAAACGCAGGTCGGCAGCCGGGACGCATGAGGCGAGGACGTTCACGGTCCTGCCGAGCCGTTACTTCGTTCCTCGCGCGGGCGGGTCGGGAGTGCCCTCGACCAACCGGCGCAACAGGCGGAACTCAAACTCATACACCCGCCGGAGCGTGGCGTCGGGCTCGACGTCGCCGGTCACGCCCATTCGCACATCGGCAAATCGCGCACCGATGCCGAGCACCGTGACGCTGCCGCGGCCGACCTGCGCCCGGGCCGCAACGGACCGGCCGTTGAGCCGGGCAAGCGGCTCGCCACCGACCACTTCGCGGGCGGCCTGCACGTCAATCGCCGGCCAGCCTTCACCGGCCTCGAGTTTACCGTCGGGCTGCGGGTGAGCGCGCAGTTCCAGCTTGAACGGCGCCAGCAGCGCGGCACTGGTCGAGTTGGTGTTCTCGGCCGAATCGAGCACGAGCATGTGCCCGCCGGCTTCGACGTAGCGGCGCGCGGCTTCCGCAAAGGCCGTGTCCACCGGGCGCGTCGGATACAGGAACACCACCAGGTCATCGGCCAGCGCCGCCGGGCCTTTCTCGCGGCGGATGAAATAGCCCAGCCGCAGAATCCAGCGCTCGAAGATGCCAAACCCGTTGGCTTTGCCCTCGATGAACCCGTTCTTCGAGAGCGGCCCGTCGCAAATCGTCCGGTCAATTGTCACCCAGTGAAGCGGCCGCTGGGGCGACGGCAACTGAAACGAGCGCGTTTGCGCCGCAACGACCGTAGCCAGCGTCAGCGCCCAAGCCGCCGCCCCCAAACACACCAACGGCAGGAGCAAGCCGACCGGCCTGCGTCGGCGCGCCAGCCCCCATGCGCCCGCCGCCGCGCCCAGCGCGAAGCACCACCAGCGCGGATTGCCGATGCGGTCGCGCCGGTTCAGCCACTCCATCATCCCGCGCAGCAGCTCCAGTTTGCCCGGCTCGAACGTGCAAAAGTTCGAGAAGATTGTGGAATCGGTGAAGGCCAGCACGCGGCCTTTGCCGTGGCGCACCGCCCACACCTGCACGAACGCCCCGTAGCGCATGTCCGCGCGGTCTTGAGCCGGCGGGTAGAAGTTGCTGGCGTGGTAGTCGGCCGGGGCGTTCTTCAGGCCCGTGGAGGTGATGACGCTGCGCCCGCGCCACGGCTGGAACGGCCGGATCGAGCACGATGTGGCGAAATCCATGCCCCGCACCGCTGACACGACCGGATGCCGGGCGAACGACGGCACGTAAAACTGGTCGAAGAACGAGTCAATCCCGAAGAGGCAATCGTAGCGATACTCGAAGCCGAAACGGCGCGCGACCTGGTTAAGGTGGTAGCCCGTGCTGAACACATCGGTGTGCTCGCCGATCAGCAGCAGCCCGCCGCCGCGCTCGACGAACCGGACGACCGCCTCGATTTCCTGCGGCCGATACGGCTCGGTGGGCACCTTGAGCACCAGCACGTCCACGCTGGCGAGGACGGCGTCGGTCAGCGGTTCCTTGATCCGGCTCATCTCGTAAAAACGCGTCGAGAAATCGTAGATGCACCAGTAATTGTAGCCGGACAGGTGGCCGTACCATTCGGTGTCCATGGGGCGCTCGGTCGGCTCCCATTTCGAATGGAACTCGTCCACGGCAATGCGCCCGGCCTGGCGCCGGCCGACCGGATCCCAAATGACGCCCAATGTGACACAGACGACCGCAACCGCAGCCGGCACGCCCACGCCGGCCAGCTCGCGCCAGGGCGCCGGGCCGTGCGCCGCAACCTGGCCCGGTGAGCCTGCGCTTTGGGGCGACCGAGAAGCCGTCGGCGCCGCGCCCGCATCGTTGCGGAGGAAGTGGGTCATCCAGCGCGCCTGCAAGAACAGCAGCGGCAGGTCCAGGGCGATCAACACCCACGCACTCCAGAACGGCCACATGATGTCGAGCGGCTCTTCGTATTCCGTCCGCAACGCGCGGTGAATCATCCAGCCGGCCAGCGCTGCCACGCGCAGCGGCAGCCAGATGAGCACCGGCGCGGCCCAGGGCAGCAGATGCCGCAGCCCCGCGCCAGCCAGCGCGCGCCAGCGGCTGCGTGGCGTTTGCGGAGCGGCCTTGGCGGGGCGGTTCTTCGGTTTGTTCTTCGAGGCCGCCGCGGCAACGGGCGCGGCGACGGATTTCAGCCGGTCGCGGCCCAGCGCGAGCCAGATCGTCAGACCGCTGATCAGGAAGCACCACGTGTGCGGCGGCAACAGCAGCTCCCAAGTGGCCCCCAGCGCGTGAACCTGCCGCATGGTGAACAGGTGAATCGTCGTTTGCTCGGCGGCGGCGTCCATCCCGAACAGTCGGCAGACCTGCGCCAGCACCCACGCCAGCGGCGACGGCAGCTCGTGCGACCACGACGTCCACGTGCGGTAAAGCAACAGCGCCAGGTCTTGCAGGCCGAGCAACAAGCCGGACCACGCCAGGCCCTGGCCGAACGCCGTTTTCCAGCGCGCCAAACTGCCCGGGCCGGTCTGCTCAGAGCCGGTCGCGGTCGGGGCTTCGGGTCGCCAACCAAGCAACAGCCCGGCGGCGAGCAACAGCGGCGCGGCGCGGTACGGCCACGGCGCGACCCAAATCGGGGCAATCAGCACCAGCGCGCAAAACAAGCCGAGCAGGCCGCCCGGCATGAGGAGTTCCGGTGGGCGAGCGTGGCCAAGCACGGACTCGCCCGTGCGGCTTGCGGGCAGGTGGGCGACCACGAGCAGCGCGCTACCCGCCAGCACGAGCGCCGCCCACGCCGCCCATTGCGGCGCGCGGTAATAGCCCGTGCCCACCAGCCCCGAGGCCGCCAACAGAAATACGCCTGTCCAGAGTCGCGTCATGGTTCAGTGGCCGCGGTCGGGGCGGTGTTCGTTCGCGGCGCCGGCCGGGGCGGCGTCCACATCGGCTGGTCGTTGAGGTAGGTCAGAAACCAGCGCCAGAAATCGGCGTTCTCGCGCATGCCCTCGAATGGCTCGCCCCCCTCGTTTTCCAGGTTCTGGCAGGTGGCAAATAGGCTGTCGGCCACGACCACGAATTTGCCGCGTCCGATGCGGCGCATGGCGATGACCATCGGGTCGGCGCCGGTCAGCGGATTGCGCGGGCCGTAAGCGACCGGCTGCGCGTCCGGCTCGGTGCACTCGACCGACCAGCCCGCGTGAAACCGGACGTAGGCCATGTAATCGCCGCCGTTGTAATAGGGCGCTTTGAAATGGCCGAACGGCTTCGGCTCGGGGCCGTAGCCCTCCGCCGCGCCGCGTCCCCCGACGTAAAATCCAAAGTCCTCCAGCAGCGACCGGCTGGCCGCGGATTCGGGCCAACCGACGGTGATGATGAAGATGCCGCCGTTCTCGACGAAGCGGCGCACCGCCGCCCGTTCGCGCGCCGAGAAGGGCCGACCCGGTACCGCCGACACCACCAGCCCGGCGCGCTCCAACCGTTCCTCGGTGAACTCGGGCAAGCCGAGCACCACGTAGCCGCTGCGCATCAACGTCAGTTGCAGTCCGCCCAGCCCGCTTGGCCGCCACGACTCGCCGCTGGCGCGTTCCAGATGGGTTGTGTCCACGTAGGCCAGGAGGTTTGGCCCCGGCCCACGCCCGTCGGGCAGGACGTTGGCCATGCGCGCCGTCCATGCTGACGCGGCTGCGGTCGCCGCGGCCAGAACCAGGGCGATGGCAACCGTCACAGGCGCGCGCCGGCGGCGCAGGGTCAACCCGGCCAGTACCACCAAGCCGAGCAAGCCGACCGCAAACCGCCAGCCGGCGAAATCCGCCCGCTGACAGAGCGTGGCGAACAGAGCCGCGACGTAGGGGTGCGAGCCGTAGAGGATGCCGTTAGTGAAGCCGGAGGTGTCACCAAAAACGACCACGCGGCCGCGCCCCCAACGTTGTTCGGCGGCGAGCAGCACGTCCCCCAGCCGCTCGCCGGCGTCGTATTTCTGGTTGCCCATCATCGAGCCGCCCTTGGTTTCGTCGTTGGTGGCGTCGCCCGGATCATTCCAGCCCCAGCGCCCGATGAGGAATGGTCGCGCCGGCCAGCGCGTCTGGACCGATGCGCCGATGACCACGCCGAACTGGTTACGGTCATCGCGCAGGCCCATCGCCGCCGGGTGCGCCAGCGCGACATACGAGTGCAGCCAACCGCCGACGGCGAACATGGCGGAGTCGAACGCCACGCGCATGGCTGTGGGGCCGAGCACATCGTTGAAACGGTTGCCGCCGTCCTTTTCGCGCACCGTGTGCTCGCCCAACAGCAACAACGAGCCGCCGCGCGCGACGAAGTTTTGGATGCGTTCCAGTTGCCCGGGCTCCCAAGGTTTGTTTGGGAAGATCAGCACCAGCAGGTCGGCGCCCTCCAGGTCCGCGGCGGACAGCTCGGGCGAGATAACGCAACGCGCGCCGTAGCGTTGCCAGAACTCCGGCCAGATGCCGTACATGCCCACGGTCAGTCGCCCGTATTGGCCGTGCTCGGGCTTGAGCCAGTTGAGAAAGCCCTTTTCGTACACGACGATCTTGCGGCCCTGCAAACTGAGTCGCTTGGGCTGGAGCAGCGTGGCCGCTGGCACGGCCAGCGCCAGCGCCAGCGCGGCGACGGTGCCGGCATCGAGTGCGCCGACCCAGCGGCGCAACGCGGTCCGCCGCGCAGACGCATCGTGAGTTTTGCGCGGGTCGCGGCTTGCGACGGGCGCGGGCGAACCCACGGGCGTGACGGGTTGCACCGAAGCGGCGGCCCGCGAGCCGAGCCGCCACGCCGCGAGTGTCACGACGGGCAGGTGCAAAAGGAATCCCACCAACGGCAGTTGCCACAGCACGACGTCGCCCAACGGCTTGGTCTTGCCCGGCAAGCCGGGGAAAGCGGATTTGACCTCGATTTCAGGCAGCCATTGTCGCCAGCGCGGGAACGCGGCCAGCAAAACCAAATAGGCGACGTGCGCCGCGACAATCGCCGCGCCCCAGCGCAGCACGAGGGCGCGTTTACCCGGCGCGTTGGATTCGCGAATCAGGAGCAGGCAGAAAGCAAAGGAGAGAGCCAGATAGTCGAGGCCCGCGAACGTCGGGCCGACCGACAATGGCCAGGCCAGAACGGCACTGAGACCACGGCTGATGCCCTGCGCGAAACGATCGGCCGCCCACCAACCCCAGGGAATCAGCGTGACTGCGAATTGGTAGAGGGCGAAAAGCAGCGTTGCCGGAGCAGCCGCCCGGAGGGATGGGCTGGGTTGGCCGAGTCCGCCCGCCGACAGCCAACCGAGCGTCAGCGCGCAGGCCAGCACGTGAAGGACCGGATGCGGAGCCGCCAGGCAGGCCGCGACGGCGGCGAGCTGCAGGAGCGGCTTGAGCCAGCGTCTCCAAGGCAACGGTTGCCAGCGGGTGACGGCCAAAAGGCCGGCGAGCAACAGCAAGCCCACCAGCACGCGTCGCAGCGGATGCGCGAGCAGACCGACCGACCCGGCGGCGACCCAGGCGGCCGCCAGGCCCGAGATGGGCGCAATAACAGCACCGGCCTCGCGCGTTGGCGAGGCCGGTTCGAACGATTTGTCCTGGCCCTGGTTGAAAAGGCCCATCGTCTTCGGTTCTGCCTACACCGAAGACTTAACCGGAGAGCGGTTCACCAAGCAAGCCGCGTCGCAGGTTGGCCAGTGGCACGTTTGCGGGCGAGCGCTCGGCCACCGGCTTGTCGAGCTGCGGCGCGGATGCGGTCCGCTCGACGCGCTCCGAGGCGGGGCGGGTCAGTTGAGGAGTCCGGGGGCCGACGGTCACGACATCCGGGCAACGCTCGGTGCCGACCGGGCAGGCCCGCAAGACCGGAAGGACCGCGCGCCGGCCTGCCACGGATTGCAACGCCTGTGCGTCTATTTGAGCCGACCGGGCGGGTGCGGCAGTGGGGCAGGTTATTGGGTCTGGCGGGCAGCGGGTGGCCAAGGGCGGACACTGGGTTTCGACCGGCGGACAGAATGTCTCTCCCGTCTGGCATGCCGTTGCCAGTGGGGGACACTCGGTCTGGACAGCCGGGCACTGTGTTTCCAGTGGTGGGCACAGGGTCTCGGCTGGCGGGCAGAGTGTCTCACCGGTGCGGCACGTTGTCGGCAACGGCGGGCACTCTGTTTCGACAACCGGACACTGCGTGGATACGGGCGGGCAAATCGTCGCCCCACCGCCGTTCGGCGTGCAGGCCGTGGCCAGGGGCGGACACAGAGTCTCCGCGGGCGGGCATTCGGTAGTGACTGGCGGGCACTGCGTCGCTGTGGCCGGGCATTGCGTGGTCAGGGGCGGACAGCGCGTCGCTATGGGTGGGCACTGCGTCTCGGTGCCGGAACCGCCGCACTGGGTTTCGACCACCGGGCACTGCGTTGCGGTAGCCGGGCATTGCGTTGGGTACGGCGGGCAGACTGTGATGACGACCGGGCAACGGGTTTCTGCCGGTGGGCAGCGGGTTGATGCAGCCGGGCACTCCGTGCTCACGGGCGGGCAGTGCGTAGCCAGCGGCGGGCACTGCGTCGCCGTCGTCGGGCATTGGGTCGCGACCGGTGGGCAGCGCGTCTGCGAGCCGTCCACACTGCAATAGGTCTGCACCGGCGGGCAGACGGTCTGCACGACCGGGCAGACGGTCTGCACGGTTTGACAGGCGGTTGGGGTTGGCGGGCATGTGGTGTCATGCGGCGGGCAACGCGTCTCGAGGATGGGACATTGAGTCAGCACCGCGCCCGTGGCCGAGCATTGCGTCGGCGTCGGCGGACAGCGGGTCTCGACCATCGGACACGCGGTGGCGCTTGGCGGGCATCCGGTCGGCGACGGTGGGCAACGTGTCCTGACTGTCGGGCACTTCGTCTCGACAACAGGGCAGGCGGTATCCACGGCCCGGCACACCGTGAGGGTAGCCGGGCATTGCGTCGCAATGCCGGCCGGGCACTGTGTCGTAGCGGGGGGACACCGAGTGGTCAACGGCGGGCACTGGGTCTCCGTCGCTACGGCGCTGCAGTGCGTGGCGACGACTGGACACTGCGTCTCCGCCGGCGGACAGCGAGTCTCGACCGGGGGACACTCAGTCTCCGTGGCCGGACAGTGGGTGGCCGCGACCGGGCAAAGGGTAATCGCCCCGGCGGGCGAGCAGGCGGTGGGTAGCGGCGGACATTGCGTTTGCACCATCGGGCAACGGGTCTGGGTCGGCGGGCAATAGGTCTGCTCTGGCGGGCATTGCGTCTCGGCCGGTGGACAGCGAGTGGTCACAGGCGGGCAGCGGGTGGCGGCCTCGGGACAGACCGTGTCAGCCACCTGGCATTGCGTGGCGACAGGTGGGCAGTGGGTTGCTGCCAACGCGGTAATGAGACATTGCGTGGCCACCGGTGGGCAACGGGTGTCCAGCGCCGGACAACTGGTTTCGAGGGTCGGACAGACCGTCTGCTGGTCAGCGCACTGCGTCACCGACGGTGGGCAATGCGTTGTTTGAGTCGGGCAACGGGTGTCCACGACCGGGCAGGCAGTGTCCCGCGGCGGACAACGCGTGGCCGCAGCCGGGCAAACCGTGATGACGTTATTCCGGCACGTCGTCGGTGTGGGCGGACACTGCGTGGCCGTGGCCGGACAAACCGTAACCGCGGCCGCGATACAAGCCGTGGGTGTGGGCGGGCAGGAGGTATTGGCAGGTGGACAACGGGTCGCCGCGGGTGGACATCTGGTTGCCGAGACCGGGCATTGTGTCAGCGCCACCGGGCACTTGGTTTCGGCAGTGGGACATTTGGTCAACCTCACCGGGCATTTCGTGTCGGCTGGCGGGCAACGGGTAGGCACCGGCGGGCACTTGGTGGCCACCGGCGGGCAGGCGGTTTCAGCATTGTTACACGCCGTCGCCCTGGCCGGGCAGGTCGTCAAGGCCGGTGGGCAATGAGTGGCGACCGGTGGGCACTTGGTCTGCGTCGGGGGGCATCCGGTGGCGACCGGTGGGCAGACGGTGGCTCTCACCCGGCACGTGGTATCCACAGGGGGGCACTGGGTGTCCACCGGCGGACATTTCGTGGTAGTCGCCGGACACTGGGTTGCCACTGATGGGCAGACGGTGTCCACTGTCCGACAGTGTGTCGGCGTGGGCGGACACCGGGTTTGGACGGGCGGACAGCGGGTTTCGGCCATCGGGCAGCGGGTTTCGGCTGCCGGGCACAAGGTCTCCACCGCGGGGCAGACCGTCTCGGCGGCCTGGCAATGGGTGACCACGCCCGGGCATTGCGTGCTCAACCCCGGGCACTGCGTGTCCACCGGCGGGCATTGCGTGGTCGTGGGCGGGCAGTGCGTGTCAGTGGGCGGACAGGTGGTCTCTTGGGGCGGGCAACGGGTCTGGATGGGGGGACACTTTGTGGAATAAATGGGGCATCGGGTTTCTTTGGCCGGGCATTTGGTCAGTTCCGCAGGACAGGCTGTGGGGATCGAGGGACAAACTGTTTCGGTGACGGGACATTGCGTGAGCACGGGTGGGCAGCGGGTTTCGGCTGCCGGGCACACCGTCTCGGCCACGTGGCAGACGGTGGGGTGCGGCGGACATCGGGTTTCAATCACCGGGCAGCGCGTATCCACCACCGGGCAGCGCGTGTCCGAAGGCGGGCAAACGGTCTCAATGGCCGGGCACTGAGTCTCGATGGCCGGGCAAACGGTCGCCGACGCCGGACAGACAGTCTGGGTAGCGGGGCAGCCGGTGTCTTGCGCCGGGCATTGCGTGGGCAAGACGGGACAACGGGTGGCGGTTGGTGGACACACGGTGAGCTTGGGCGGACAAACCGTGACCGTCGCCGGGCAGGTGGTCGCCGAGACCACGGTAATCGTCACCATGGGAACGGCCACCTCGCCAGCCTTTTTGGCGTCGGCGATGGCGGCTTCCAGCGCCTGCAGCACACTGTCCCGGTGCAGCCGCAAGTAGCGTCCGAGTTCATCCAGCTTGAGGATGGCCGGACTGTTGTTGCCGCCTTCGACGTCCTCCCAAGGACCGCCGGGGTCGTTGGCGGTTTGTAGCCAGCCTTCGCCGTCCCACTCGGCCTTGATTTCGCCAGGATTGTCACCCGGTGAGAGGCGCAGTTCGGCCGGGGTAAGGTTGGCGACCGCCTGTTTTAGCAGATCCTCTTCTTCTTTGCCCACGTCAGCGCGGCTGGCTGGCACCTGCCCGACAAGGGCTATACAAACCAGGAGACACAGAACGCCTGCGAGACCTGGGAACGATTGCAACACTCGGTTGCGCGGGGGAATGGGGGTTGAAGCCGCTGCATTCATGGTCGTAGTTGGGTTTTACGGTGTCACCTCTACCACACAACCGACCGCGAGTCAAGACATGTGCAGCTTGCCCGGCGCGGGCCTCCTGGCCAAGCCACCTCCACCCTGCTTGCCCGTGCAGCGGGCTGGAAACAGACCTGCCTGTCTGGCACGGTTCCCGCCGGCGGCTGAGAGCGCCTGCCCTGCCGGGACTCACTGCCGGTAGAGCGCGATCTGCGCATCGCGTCGCCGGCTGGCGGCAGGGCGCGCCCGACTTTCAATCCCGAGCACGCCCGGCCCTGCTGGGTGAATCACGCTCGCAACATGAAAGTCCCCGGCGGGACCCCGGCATGGAAACCGGCTTGACGTCCCGCACCGCTCGGCCCAGAGTCCCCCTCGCAATATGCCGACATTCGGGAGCACCGTATGTTTGCTGCAACCCCCAACTGAGAAAGGACCACTCATGACCCACAACCCTCTGAAACCTCGTCTTGTTCGCCGCGCTGCCGTCATGGCGGTCGCTGGCCTGCTAACGGCCTTCTGCCAGCCGGCCTTGGCTCAATCGGATGACTTCAACGACGGCAATGACACGGGCTGGACGCACTACGCCCTGCCAGTCTATGGCACTCCGACCTATTCTTTCCCGGCTGATGACAGTGGGGGGAAGGCCTACAAGCTCTACGCGCCGCCGACAGGCGCGGACCCTACGGCCTCGGCAATGCCCGGGCCGGCAGTTTTCGCGCCAGTCCCGTGTACACCGGGCGGTTTTCCGTGGGCGTGGACTTGTTGCAGTGGAACGCCGAGTGGCGACAGGAGGCCGGTCTTCTGTACTACTTGCAGGACATCAATCTGGGCACGTCCGACGGCTACGCGGCCACCTATTCGTCGGCTTACAAGACGATGTACATCAGCACGCTGTTCGACGAGCGCCCGGTGACGGCGGGGCAGTTGGCCGATGGCTCGATTGTGCTGGATCCGACGCATCGCTACCGGCTGGTGGCCAGCAGTCACGAGGGCTACACGCATTTGTTCCAGTTGTTTGACAAGGCGCAGCCGGATGCTCCTTGGGCCTCTGTCATCGCCTACGACAACACGTACAGCGCCGGTGTATGCGGCTTGCTGGTCTTCCAGCAGAGCTATCCGTCGGACACCATGGGCGCAGAGGCGACCTTCGACAATTACTTCGCCGGGGTGCCGCCCGCTGGCACGATGGCGGCCACGATTACGGACCTGTCTCCGCCGCCGGCCGGCCGGGCCACGGCCATTTATCCGACCATCACGGTTGGCATCCTGGATCGCGACACGGCCGTGGACACGACCTCGATCGTTCTATGCCTGGACGGGACGTGGATTCCGAACAGCGCCCTGACGATTGATCCGCAGGTGCACAAACCGGATAACCCCGGCGGTTCTTTCAAGGATTTCAGCGGCGCAACCGTCAGCTACACGGTCAGCACAGTGTTTCCCTGGGGCAGTGGGCACACCAACCTGGTTGCGTTCAAGGACAGCGCCAACACCTGGTTCACCAACCGTTGGACCTGGACCAGCGCCTACCCGTTCCTGTTCGCCAGCAACAGCCTGCCCATCGGCAGCCTGAGCGTTCGCGGCTTCGATGTGCGCATGGTTCAGAGCGACAACGGGGGCGTGAACCTCGACAACAGTCTGGAGCGCGCTCTGCTGCAACTGGCTTCGCCGCCCCAAATCCCCGTTGACCGCGCCGCCACGAGCCTTGTCCAGACGCTGGACTGGGACAAAACCCTCGAGCCGCCGAGCAACGTGCCGGGTTTGTGTGCCGGCTCTTATCGGAACATTGCCCTGGAGGCCTACGCCTACCTCGAGCTGAAGGCCGGGGTGCATCGCTTTCACATTGTGACCGACGACGGCGCCGGTCTGTACTCGGGCAACCGGCTGACCGACCCCCATCCGCAGGTGCTCTGGCAGAAATCCAGCAGCGTGGCCAATACAACCTTTGAGTTTGTCGTCGAAGCCGACGGCCTGTATCCGGTCCGATGTCTCTGGCAGGAGACCGGCGGCGCGGCGAACCTGCACCTCTGGTCGGTGAACCTTGCCGACGCGTCCGAAGTGTTGGTAAACGACCCGGCCAATCCCGAGGGCGTCGTGAAGGCCTGGTATCCGCTGGTCTGTCTGTCCGCCCCGTCGGTCACGGGGCCGTACGCCGTGGACGCGGCGGCGGTGAACGTCCTGCAAACCACTGACCTGGTCGCAGCCGACTGCGCTCCCACCGTGGTTGGGCAGATGGTCACCGGGGGCAAGTTCACCGTGCCGGTTGCCGACACGGCGCGGTTTTACCGCTTGGACGGGCCGCGCCAGACGCGTATCACCAGGATCGTGAAAGCGGGTTCGAGCATCGAAATCAGCTACCAAGTGAACTAATCCGCGGCGCGGCGGTTGCGGCTCCGCCCTCAACGCCTGCGCGCCAGGATGGTTTGTTCACGAGCGCCCTGCGCGGCTGCGCCTCGCTGCCAGGGCGCCCGAAGCGCTGCAACGCCCGGAGAAACGGTCGGGCCGCCCCGACCCCGCCGCTTAGACTGATTTTCGCGCGCTGACGTCGTGCAGCGCCACGCCGACCTTCCGCAGCGCGTAGCCGGTCTCGCGCAGGAAGTCGCCGTAGGAAGTCATCCAGTGGAAGCCTTTCATCTCCTCCAACAGCGCGGCGCAGTCGCCCTCGATGCGCATGTCCACCTGAGAACGGCAGATGTCCAGGAACGGGTTGCCCACGATGCGGCCTTGGAAACCGACCCACTGCTTGCAAGCGAAGTCGGGCACGAGGTTCGTGCACACCTGGCCGATGCGCATTTCGACCTTTGGCGCGGCGCCGTAGTCGGACTCGAAGTGCGTGAGAATCTTCGTCCGCTCCGGTTTCTTGCCGTCCATCTTCCGCGGGGCGGTGCAATGGGCCAGCGTCACCACGTTGCCGTGCGGCGTGGTCGGGTCGTTCAAAAACACCGGCAGTCCGGAGATGTAGTGCAGCAGGATGCCGGACGGAATCACCACGAAGTCCGACTCGCAGAACGCCAGGTAGCCGTCGTCGTTGAGCAAGCTCAGCGGCATGCAGGCGGTGGTTTCCGAGATGGGCATGATCGTGCCCATGCAATGATGCACCGTGATGGCGTCCGTCCCGGCCTCTTCCAGGATGTCCTTGAAGACTTCGGTCAGGATGAAGGCGTTGACCAAGAACTGGCGGGCCGTGTGCAACGAGACGCCCCGCTGGCGCAGCAGCCGTTGGGTGTCGGCCTCGGCCTGCCGCGCCAGGCCCGCGTCGGCCTTGGCCGCCTTCAGGCGCGGCGCCAGCTCGGAGTACGGAAAATCCACGATGTCCAGTTTCCAAACGGTGCGGGCGATTTGCGGGGCTTTCTCCACCATGCCCGCGCCCCAGCCGCCTGCCCCGCCGATGGCGACAATCTTCTTGCCCAGGGTGTTCTTGAGGCCGTGCAGGGCGCGCAGTCGCCAAAGCATTTCGGCATAGTCGTCCACCACCAGATCATGCACGTCCATGCCCGGCTGGCCGTATTCGTCCACGGCCTTGCGCAGGAAATGGGGGTGGGCGATTTCGTACCACAGGTAAACCGGCCCGGACCTGTGGCGCAGGAACATCAGGTTGAACTTGTCCGGCCGGGTGAGCGTCTCGAGGGTGTCGCGCCAGGCGCCGGCGGCGTAAATGACCATCACGTCATGGTCGCCCTGGGCCAGGGGCGTGGCCTGTTGCTTGGTGGCGGCGGTGGCCACGGGCGCGATGTCCAGCGGGAACGGCGCCGTGGCCCTGAGCCTGGCCAGCTCGCCGGCGATGCGTTGCTTTTCGGCCTCGACGTCGGCCTGGGTCTGAATGCCGCCCCAGCCGCGCCAACTGGTGGCCTCGCGTCGCTGGGGCAGGCCGAAGGTCAGCACCGGCTGGACCTTGAGCGGTTTGACGACGCGCGCGGGCCGCGGTTTGGGGTGGGGGGCATCGGCCGCCCCGAGGTCCAGCGCCGGCAGGGCCAGACCGCCAACCGCCAGCGCGCTGACGCGCAACAGGAACTGGCGGCGATCGAGGTCCTGGACGGCGAGCGGCGCGGGCGCGTGGCCGGCGCAGCAGGTGCAGGTGCAACGGTGGGGAGCAACTGGCTGGGTCATGGTCGCTTCAGCTTGGCTCGCCCGGCGTCCGATTCAGGCCCGCCGGGCGAGCGGGTATTTGCGGTTTGGACATTCGCATCAACAAGCCGGCCACGCACGGGGCAGCCAAGCATGTCCGCTCGCCCGTTGCCGGCTCAGATGAACTCGTTGAGCAGGTTCTCCAAGTATTCCTGCCGGCCGCTGGTGTTGGGCGCGGCCTCGCCCTTCTTGAGGATGTAAGCTTCCAGGTCTTTGAAGCCGACCTTGCCCGACTCGATCTGCGCGCCAATGCCCGTATCCCACGAGGCGTAGCGTTGCTTGACGAAGTCGGCCAGCCGGCCGTCGGCGCGGATGGCGGCGGCGATCTTCAACCCCCGCGCGAAGGTGTCCATGCCGCCAATGTGCGCGTGGAACAGGTCCACCGGCTCGAAGCTCTCGCGGCGCACTTTGGCGTCGAAGTTCACCCCGCCCGTAGTGAATCCGCCCATCTTGAGGATCGAGAGCATGATCAGGGTGGTCAAATAAACATTGGTGGGGAACTGGTCCGTGTCCCAGCCCAACAGTTCGTCACCGGTGTTGGCATCAATCGAGCCGAGGGCGTTGGCGGCAATGGCCGTCTCCAGTTCGTGCTGCATCGTGTGGCCGGCCAGCGTGGCGTGGTTGGTCTCGATGTTCAGCTTGAAGTGGTCCAGCAGGTCGTACTGCCGCAGGAAGTTCAGGCAGGCGGCGGCATCGGAGTCGTACTGGTGCTTGGTGGGCTCCTTGGGTTTCGGCTCGATGTAGAACTGGCCCTTGAACCCGATCTGCTTCTTGTAATCCACCGCCATGTGAAGGAACGCGGCCAGGTGATCCAGCTCGCGCTTCATGTCGGTGTTCAACAGGCTGGTGTAGCCCTCGCGGCCGCCCCAAAAGACATAGCCCGCGCCACCCAGCTCGTGGGTGACCTCGATGGCCTTCTTGACCTGGGCGGCGGCGTAGGCGAAGACATCGGCGTTGCAGCTTGTCGCCGCGCCCATGGCGTAGCGGGGATGCGCAAACAGGCAGGCCGTGCCCCAGAGCAACCGGATGCCCGTGCGCTGCTGCTCTTCTTTGAGCACCTTGACCACGGCATCCAGATTCTTGTTGGTCTCGCGCAGGGTCTTGCCCTCGGGAGCCACGTCCCGGTCGTGGAACGCATAAAACGGCGCGCCGAGCTTCTCCATGAACTCGAACGCGGCCCGCACCCGGCGCTGGGCATTGGCGACCGTCTCCGAGCCGTCGTCCCAGGGCCGTATGGCCGTGCCGGCCCCAAACGGATCGGCCAAGCGATTTCGGAAGGTGTGCCAGTAAACGACCGAGAAGCGCAGGTGCTCGCGCATGGTCTTGCCGGCAACGACCTCGTCAGCGTTGTAGTGCTTGAAAGCAAGCGGGTTCTTGGACTTTGGTCCCTCGAAGGGGATCTTGGCGATGTCAGGAAATGCGGCTTTCATGATTTGCGTTTAATGTGTCAAGCAACAGCGCCTTCCTAGCCAAACTCTGCCGCGGCTGCAAGCTGAATCGGGCGAATTTTGCCCGGCGAGACACCCTACCGGCTGCATCTCGGGCGTCCGCACCGGCGGCCGGCGACAGGTTCGACGCCGCCGGCTGAGGCCGGGCTGCTCCACAGGACGTCCACTCCATTGCGCCCGGCCGGGCAAATCGCTTTGACGCGCCAGCCTTTTGTTCGCATCGTGACGCCCATGATTCTGCTCCAACTGCTGGCCTTGCTGGGGGCGGCGGCCCTGCTGGCCGGATGCCTGACTCCCCAGCCCCTGACTTATCCGGTCACCCGCCAAACCAACCAAGTGGACATTTACCACGGCGTGCCCGTGCCCGATCCGTACCGGTGGCTGGAAGACGACAACTCCGCCGAGACCAAGGCCTGGGTCGAGGCCCAGAACCGACTGACGTTCGGCTATCTGGCGACCATCCCCCAGCGCGCGGCTCTGCGCCAGCGGCTCACTGAACTGTGGAATTACGAGCGTTACAGCCCGCCTACCCGACACGGTGGCCGGTATTTCTTCAGCAAAAACGACGGCCTCCAGAACCAGGCCGTGCTCTACGTGGCCGATGCGCTGGACGCTTCCCCGCGGGTGCTGCTGGACCCCAACTCGCTGTCCCCGGACGGCACGGTGGCGCTCAGTGGCGCCGCCGTCAGCGACGACGGCACGCTGTTGGCCTACGGCTTGGCCACCGCCGGCAGCGATTGGCAGGAGTGGAAGGTCCGCGACGTGCGCACCGGCGCCGACCTGCCGGACCATTTGCGTTGGATCAAGTTCAGCACTGCTTCCTGGAGCAAGGACGGTCGGGGTTTCTTTTACAGCCGCTACGACGAGCCGGACCACCAATCGGCCCTGACCAAAGTGAACTACTTCCAGAAACTGTATTTCCACAAGCTCGGCACGCCCCAGGCCGCCGACCAGCTCATCTACCACCGGCCCGACCAAAAGGAGTGGGGGTTCGCCGGGCACGTCACCGATGACGGCCGTTACCTCGTCATCACCGTCACCCGAGGCACCGACCCGAAGAACAATGTGTTTTATCTGGACCTGCAGGACCCGCAGGCCCGTGTGGTCGAGTTGCTCACCGGTTTCCAGGCCGACTTCACCTTCGTGGACAACGACGGCCCGCTGTTCTGGTTCAAAACCGATCTGGCGGCGCCGCGGGGCCGGCTCATTGCCATTGACATCCGGCAGCCGGACCCGGCGCGCTGGCGCGAGCTGATTCCCGAGTCGGCCGACACGCTGGTCGGGGTCAACGTGGTCGGGGAACGCTTCGTGGCCGAGTACCTCCAGCACGCGCGCAGCGCGGTGAAACTATTCGGCCTGGATGGACGTTTCGAGCGTGAGTTGGCGCTGCCCGGCCCGGGGAGCGTCAGCGGCCTGGGCGGCAAGCGCCGCGATTCTGAGACGTTCTACGCCTTCACCAGTTTCACCGTCCCCGGGCGGATTTACCGCTACGACTTCGCCACCGGCAGCAGCCACGTCTGGCGCGAGCCAAAACTGGATTTCAACCCGGACGACTACGAGACCCGTCAGGTCTTCTACTCGAGCCGGGACGGCACGCGCGTGCCGATGTTCATCACGCATCGCAAGGGCCTGCCGGTGGACGGCCGTCGCCCGACGCTGCTCTACGGTTACGGCGGCTTCAACATCAGCATCACGCCCGCCTTCAGCGTGCCCAACCTGGTGTGGCTGGAACGCGGCGGCGTGTACGCGGTGGCCAACCTGCGGGGCGGCGGCGAATACGGCGAGGCCTGGCACCAGGCGGGCACCAAGCTGCGCAAGCAAAACGTGTTTGACGACTTCATTGCGGCGGCGGAGTGGCTGATTGCCAACCGTTACACCTCGCCCGACAAGCTGGCCATCGCCGGGGGCAGCAACGGCGGTTTGCTGGTGGGCGCGTGCATGACCCAGCGACCGGAGCTGTTCGGCGCCGCTTTGCCGGCGGTGGGCGTGATGGACATGCTCCGCTTCCACAAATTCACCATCGGCTGGGCCTGGGCCAGCGATTACGGCAGCGCCGACAACCCGGAGGAGTTCCGCGCCCTCCATGCTTACTCGCCCCTGCACAACTTGCGGCCCGGCGTCCGTTATCCGGCCACGCTGATCACGACGGCCGACCACGATGACCGCGTGGTGCCGGCGCACAGCTTCAAGTTCGCCGCCCGCCTGCAAGCCTGTCAGAAGCGGGGCGGGCCGCCGGTGCTCATCCGCGTCGAGACCCGGGCCGGACACGGTGCCGGCAAACCGACCGCCAAACTCATTGACGAGGCGGCGGACAAGCTGGCCTTTCTGACCCACGAGCTGGGCGTCCGGTAGGCCAAGGTCGCCGCCACCGGCGGTTGCCGCCGGCCGGCTGCGGGCGGCAAGGCGCGCGCTCAGGACCGAGGCTCGGCGTAAAGGCCAAACTCGGCCAGGGCCGGACAGGCGGCCGCCTGCGTGATGCGCAGTCGCACGCGCTCGGTTGTCACCGGCGCGGGCAGGCGGATCAGGCGACGGTTGCCGATGCTCGTGGCGCTGGCGAACTGGACCCACTGCCCGTCCTGCCACTGGTCCAACGCCACCGCTTCGATCCGCTGCCCCAGCGGGAGGTATTCGCGCAGGTCCACGACGTTGAACGTGGTGCGCCGGGCCAGGCGCACGACCAACTCGGGCGTTTTCACGTCGTCCGGGGTTGTCCAGTAAGTCTCCCGGCGGCCGTCCAGCAGGAGGTTCGGGGCATAGGCGCTGCGCGGGACGCGCACGGCGCTGGCTTGCAGGCGCGCGCCCACCGCCAGGTTGCGGGCAAACGTGGCGTCCAGCACCCGCCGGAATCCTTGCAGCGCGCGGATGTCGGTATCGGGGATTTGCCCCCGCCGGTCCGGAGGCAGGTTGAGATTCAGACAGCAACCCCGACCGACCGACGCGTAGTAAATCTCCAGCAACTGGGCCGGGGATTTGACCCGTCCGTCCTCGGACGGGTGATAAAACCAGCCGGGGCGAATGCTCACGTCGCACTCGGCCGGCAGCCAGGCCGTGCCCGGGCGCTCGCCGTGTGTCAGCCCCTCGGTGGTCCCGCCGGGGTGACGGCCGGGCTTGGTCAGGTCCAGCGTGGCCCAGCAGGGGTCGCCGGCCACGCCGCGCTCGTTGCCGATCCAGCGGAAATCCGGGCCGGCGTCGCTGAACATGCACGCGCCGGGCTGCAGCTTGCGCACGATCTGCCAGGTGGTTGGCCAGTCATAGTAGGTGCGGTTGTCAATCTGCCGCTTTTCCCGCGCGCCGCCGTAGTAGCCGTCGCCGCCGTTGGCCCCGTCAAACCACACGGCGAACAACTCGCCGTAGCCGGTCAGCAGCTCGCGCAACTGGTTGCGATAGTAGGTCAGGTATTCGGCCCGGGCATAGTCCTTGTGGTTGCGATCCCAGGGCGAGAGGTAAACCCCGAACTTCAGGCCGTGTCGGCGGCAGGCGTCACTGATTTCCCGGACCACGTCGCCCCGGCCGCCCTTCCACGGGGAGTGTTTGACCGAATGGTCGGTGAACGCCGAGGGCCACAGGCAAAAGCCGTCGTGGTGTTTGGCCGTGAGGATCAGACCGGCCATGCCCGCCGCCCGCGCCACTCGCACCACTTGGTCGGCGTCAAACGCCGTCGGGTGGAACACGCTGGGGGACTCGTCCCCGTAGCCCCACTCCTTGTCGGTAAATGTGTTCACCGTGAAGTGCAGAAAGCCGTAAAACTCCAGGGCGTGCCAGCGCAGTTGGCGCTCGCTGGGCACCGGGCCGTAGGGCGTGGGGCCGCCGCCCGGGTCAGCCAGGGCCATGACGGACAGAACCACGGGTGAAAACCCGGCCGCCCAGGCAGCCAGGCAGCGCGTGAAACGTGTGGCATTCATCGGTGCACAATAACTGGAAGGTTACCGCTCAAAGTCTCTGCCGCCGCCCTCCCCGGGGCAGCCGCCTGCCCCCGGCGGCCCAGCAAGTCGGGCAGTTTGTCCAGGACACGTGTCTTGATCTGAATGCCGGCGCCGATGACCGACATGGCCAGCGCGACAACCAGAACCGCATTGAACACGGCGCGCCGCCAGCCCCGGCCCACTGCGTCGCCCAGGTAGCTGCGCTTGTTGTTCATCAACAGAAAGGTCAGATACGCGATCGGCAGCATGGTGAAGCACACGGCCGAGGCCACCACCGGCAGCCAGAGCGGGGTCGAGGTAACCACTCCGGACAACCCCACCACCGGGACCAGCGTGAAAAGCCGGTAGCGCTTGACCGTGTATTCGAGGCCGAGCATCTCGCACATCGTAAAACCGCACACCACCATGTGGGCGCTGATGGCGCCGCAGGTCATGGCAATGAACCCAAGGTCGAAAACCACCCGGCCGAGGTTCGCGCCCATCACCGGTGCCAACGCCCGCGCTGCGTCCACCGGTCGCAGGTCGGTGCGCACGATGCCGTCGCTGGCCGGGTTGTAGATGGTGTTGGCCATGGCCATGATGATCAGCGAGGTGACAAGCACGAAGGGCAGAAACATGGACATGACCAGGTCCCAACGCGCCAGCGTCTTGTGTTGCGGACCCCAGCCCTTGGCCAGCAGCGAGTAGCCGTAGAGAAACGTCATGTTGATGCCCACCGCCGCTCCGATGGCACCCAGCACTGTCTGCACCCCTTCCGGACTGCGCGGCAGATGAAAACCAAACAGACCACGGGCCAGGTCGCCCCACCGCACGCCGGTCCAAACCACCACTGTGGCAAACGCCAGGATCACCAGCGCAATCACCCCGCGCAAAAACCACTCGTAAATCCGGATGCCCCGGGCGCGGCTGCCGTAGTTCCAAGTGGTGAACAGGCTGATCCCCAGCAAGAGGAAACCGACGCCGAGGCTGACGGCATAACCGGCGGGCGTCAGGCCGCGGGTGTCTGGACCTGTCGCATATACGCCAACACCCAAGAGATCGGCCAGGTCCCTCGCCGCGCCGGCCGCCAAGCCATATTGGGGGAAATGCCAGATCACGGAGGCGACAATCGTGGCCACGGCCCAGAGCAGCGGGATGACCGGATGCAACTCGCGGCCAAACGCCCGATAGGGTCGTTCGCCGGTGGTCAACACCACGTTGCCCAGGGCGGCCAACATGCAAACCCCCAGCAACATCGCCACCGGTTGCACCCAGAGCAGTTGGTAGCCAAACGACGCCCCGGCCACCACCGAGGCCACGGCGCTGCCCGCCCCCAGCGTCATCGCGCTCTGCAGCAACCCCGGCCCGGTGCGCGCCACGTAGCCGGTCGCGCGTCTCCAAAACGGCTGACCTTCCAACGCCTGCAACTCGGCCACCTCACGGGCCAGGCTCTCGGGATCCCAGCGGCTTGTCATCGGCAAGCCGGCGTCGTGTCGGGGCGCGCGCGTCTGCATGTCTGCATCATGGGAAGGCGCGCGTGTTCCTTCAACGCAAAGTTTCGGCCGCGCCCCGACAGCGAGGGGTCTCAGCGCTGGGTGTTGCCAACCCCGAGCACAAGGCTGCAGCTCCGGACTGCCGCCGGGCCGGGCGCGTGTTCGCGGGCGACGCCCTTCGGCCGTTGGGCCATCCGGGGACCCGGCCATTGCCACGGGGGCAGAAGCCGACAGTGGATTTGGCTTTTCACCATGCCTCAACGGTGTTTCACTCGGCTGCCGTGAACGCGGACCTGGGCATCTGGAGCAAACTCACACGCCTAACCATTTTCTTGCTGGTGGCGGCCGGATTGCTCGCGGTCGGGCTGCTGGTCGGGCACTGGTACGTGCCCGTGATCAGACAGAACGAGCGAATGCGCCAGGAAATCTACCGACTGGATACGCAGATTCAGAAAGAAGTCGAAACCGGTCGGCAGTTGAATGCCGCCATCCAGGCGCTCAGCAACGATCCCAAGGTGGTGGAACGCCTGGCGCGCGACCAACTGGGTTACGCCAAACCGGGCGAAACGGTGGTCCGGTTCACCAACGCCGCACCAGCCCTCCGCTGAGTCAGCCCGGTCTCACATTGCTCCGCCGACCCCAGACGCCGGGTCGGCCCGCCCAGCACGCCAGCACGGGCGGCGTGGTGGCAATGGGATGGCAGACAGCACGGCGGTTACTGCGGCGGCTGACCGGCCGGGCAGTGTGCTCGGATGGCCTCCCGCAAGGTGTCCAGTTTGAACGGTTTGCTGATCACCTGGGCAATCTCCGGCATGGGCACGCCGCTGGCCGCCAACATCTCCGCGTGCGCTGTGATCATCAGCACCGGCAGCGTCGGATGGGCAGCCCTGATTTGCCGAGCCAGTTCGTCGCCGCGCATGCCCGGCATGGCGTAATCGGTAATCACCAGATCAAACGGGCCTTGCGCCAGACAGGCCAGCGCCGCCAGTCCACTGGTTGCCGTCTCGACGGTGTGCCCGTCAAAAGACAACATCATTTTGACGGCGTCACACACCAACGGCTCGTCGTCCACAACCAGAATCCGGCAACCGGGTATGTTCGGCTTGACCATTGGCCTGCTTCTGACACCGCTCGAATATATTCAGAACCAGCGCGACAACACAACTCCCGCTTGCGGATTATTCCTCCGGCGCCGCGCGACCGGCTGCCCGCGTCCGGCTCGAAGCGCCCCCTGCATCGGATGCTGGCGGCCCGGGGCCGCTGTGCTATCTTGGGCGCGTGAGTGGAGCCGCCGCCACGTAGCAGACCATGAAACCGCGTATGCATATCACCAAACAACTGGCCATCTTTCTGGAGAACAAACCCGGCACGCTGGCCCGGGTGTGCGACGCCCTGGCCGAGCAGAAGATCAACATTTACGCCCTCACCGTGAGCGACACGATTAACCACTCGGTCATCCGAATGGTCGTCAGCGATTACCGCAAGGCGCTCCACGTCTTCGAGGAACACGGCACCCTGGTGGTCGAGGATGATGTCCTGCTGGTGGAGGCGGACAACAGGCCTGGCACCCTGGCCCGGCTGGCTCATAAACTGGCCGCAGCCGACGTGAACATCGAATACGCCTACTGCGCCACACCCGCCGACGCCCCCTCCGGCCTCCTGGTCCTGCGGGTCAGCAACGTCAAGAAGGCCCTCAAGGTGCTTAACCTCTAGGCCCCAGAGCGCGCCCCTGCCGACCCGGTCCGCCAGTAACCGGCGTGCGCCTGCGCATCCCGGACTGCTCGCCAGGCCGACCTCATCATGCCGCATCCGCTCCTCTACGAAATCCACGCGCGTCGCTGGTTGCGTCAATGGTCCGACCGGCTCGGCCGCACCGTGACGCTGGCCAGCGTCCCGGACGAGGCCTTTGCCGACTGGCAACGCCTGGGCTTCACCCACCTGTGGTTGATGGGCGTCTGGACCACCGGCCCGCGAGCGCGCCACTTGGCAGCCAACGACCCGGCCTTGCTGGCCGCCTACGATGCTGTGTTGCCCGGCTGGCGCTGGCGGGACATCGGCGGCTCGCCCTACGCCATTGCCGATTACTCGGTGCCGCCCGAGCTGGGCGGCGACAGCGCCCTGGCCAACTTCCGCCAGCGGCTGCACGCCCACGGCCTGAGGCTGGTGCTGGACTTCGTGCCAAATCATCTCGGCCTGGACCATCCCTGGACGGCTCAACGTCCGGAGCTGTTTGTCCAAAGCCCGCCCCACAGCCCCGGCGCGTTTCCCCTGGAGACACCCGCCGGAACCCGCTGGCTGGCGCACGGTCGCGACCCCTACTTCCCACCCTGGACCGATACCGCCCAACTGGACTTTCGCCGCGCCGACACGCATCAGGCCATGCGGCAGCTAATGCTGTCCGTGGCCGACCGGTGCGACGGCCTGCGCTGCGACATGGCGATGCTGGTGCTGCGCGACGTTTTCGGCCGCACCTGGGCGGACCGGCCGGCTGACGGGCCGGTCTCCACGGACGAGTTCTGGAGCACGGCTATTGCCGACCTGCGCGTTCGCCTGCCCGAGTGCTTGCTGTTGGCGGAAGTGTATTGGGGACTGGACGGCCGCCTGCAGGCGCTGGGTTTCCACTACACGTACGACAAGCCGCTTTACGACGCGCTGATCCGCGGCGACGGACCGTGGGTTCAGAGCCATTTGCTGGAAGCGTCGCCCGATTTCCTGGCGGCCAGTGCCCACTTCATCGAAAACCACGACGAACCGCGGGCGGCAGCCTTGCTGGACACGGCTCGCCACCGCGCCGCCGCCCTGGTCACACTGGGGCTGCCGGGGTTGCGCCTGGTGCACGACGGGCAGCTCACCGGCGCGCGCCTCAAACTGCCTGTGCAACTGGCCCGCGCGCCCGCCGAAGCCCCGGACCCGGCCTTGCGTGACTTCTATGAGCGGCTGCTGACCGCGCTGCGCACCGCGGAGGTCGGCGCGGGGCAGGCCCGGCTGCTGACGCCCCGGCCAGCCTGGCCAGGCAATCCCACTCACCGGCACTTCGTCCTGGTGCAATGGCAGAACGCCCAGCCCGCCTTTGCCCTGGTGGTTGCCAACCTCGCCCCGCACCGGGCGCAATGTTACGCGCCGCTGTCTGTTCCCGGTCTGAGGGGCAGGACCTGGCGCTTGCACGACCTGTTGGGCAGCGAGCGGCACGAGCGGGCCGGCGATGACCTGGCCGCTCGAGGGTTGTATCTCGACCTGCCGGCGCACGGCGCTCAGCTTTTCCTGGCGCGACCGGACTGACCAAAGCCCTCGATCGCCCGGCTGTCGGAATGTCCCGGCCCCGCCCAGCCGTCGCTACGCTTACGCCTCGATCAGTCGAACCTGCAGGGGAATGCTGATCAGCGGCTTGTCGTCCAGGGTCACATCGGCGGAGTAAATGCCCGGGGTGGCGAAGCGGACCTGCTGCAGGTTGAAGATGAAATTGCGCGTGCCAAAGTGCAGGTCCTCCGGAAGGGCTATCTCCACCGGAATCTGCACGGGCGGCAGCACGGCGCGGCCGTCGGGGTCCACCAGCGCCACCCGCAACGTGTGCGAACCTTCGTCGGCTACGGTAAAAGTCAGCCGCAGCGCCACGGCGCACTGGGGATGCACCGCCGGCATCTGCGACGAGCAAAGGGTGTCAAACGCCCCCAGCAGGCTCAACTTCCCACGCTCGTCGGTGGCGGCGTCGCAAAACACAGCTACCTGGGCCGTCATGAGGGTCGCAAGTGAGTTGGGACGCTGGGGGAATGGGACACGAACGTCAGCGCCGCGCCGGGCATCGTGCCATCGTCGCCGGATGTCGTTCCCCGGTCAACGGGTTGCCGGTTGCTGGATTTCAGCGGCGGCCAGCCGCAGCGTGTTGACCACGTTGACGGCGTCCTGCCGGCGCACACCGCTGACCTGGAGGATGGCCTGCACGTCGGCCAGAATGGCCTGCACGCGTTCGGCCGGCAGGTCGGCACAGTCGAACGCGGCATTCAGGTCCTGCGCCAGGCGCGCCCGTTCCGCCGACTCCAGATTGGCCCCCGCCAGCACGGCCGCCAGCTCGTCCACAAACCGGGCGACGGTTTGCCCGTCGGGCTTGGCCGGGCCGCGGGCTGCAGCCAGCAGGTTGCGCGCGAGGCGTTGTTTGACTTCCGGCGAAACGTCGGCCCGACCCGCCAGCGCGGCCAGGTCGGTCTGCAGTCGGCCGATGTTCTGCAGTTTCAAGCTTGCTACGGTGTTGGTCGGCCGAGAGGCGGTCGCGGGCGGGGTGGTCGGCTGAGCCGGCGAGGGCACGCCCTGGCGGACGTTGCTCTGGTCGCGCAGTTCCTTGGCGCGTTGTTTGATGAGAACGCCCTGAGCGCCCTGGGCAGCGGCGCTCAGCGCCATAGCGGTTGCCAGGCCCATAAGAATCCAAGCTTTCATGGCGGTTGATTGGTCGTGTTGCGTTTGCTGTCGCGCCGGAGGCGCAGGCCACAGACGGGGGCCGGCGCCGCGGCGGTTCATCGGTTTTGGGGTTGAGTGGCCAACAGCGCCTTGTTCTTGGCCAACAGCCCGATGTAATCCACCAGGATGTGTTCGGCCTCGTCGAGCACGAAATCCACGGGCGGCGGGCTGGCCTCGTCCAGCAGCTCCGGATCGGAGTCCCCATCGGATGGTGCGACCGGGCTGGCGGCCGCGGCGTTCGTGGCCGCGGGGGTGGCGGCGTGTGGCGCGGCCACGCCAGCCACGGTGTTGGTGGGCACAGTTGGCGGGGGCAGACCAGGCTGGTCCACGTTGGCCAACGTCAGCTCGTAAATCTTCAGCTCGGGCGTCTTGCGCGCCAGCCGTTCGGCCTCGCGCGCCTTGCGCCGGGCCTCGGCTTCCTCCTTCTCCTTGAGGCGCTGCGCTTCGTTGAGCGAAATGCTCTTGTCGGCCTGGAGTTTTTCGAACTGCTCGATGTCCTCCCGCACGTAGGCAAAGTCCTTGGAGGCTTGCACCCGCGCCCGGGAACGCTCGGCCAACTCGGCGCGGTAAGGCTCAACCATGTTCAGCCGGTCAAATTGCGTGCCCGGGATGGTGTCCCAGGGCAGGGGGTTGTCCAGGGCGCTTTCGCCCACATCCGGCGAGTGACTCAGCACCGAGGGCAACTCAATATCCGGCCGCACGCCGCGCAACTGGGTGGACTCGCCGTTGGCCCGGTAGAATTTGCTGACGGTGTATTTGAGCATGCCAGGGTCATTGGTCACCACGGCGCTCGGGCGCATGAACGTCTTCAGCAGACTGGGCGCCTGCACCGTGCCCTTGCCGTGTGTGGCCGCGTCCCCCACCACCAGCGCCCGGCCGTAGTCTTGCAGGGCCGCCGCCACGATCTCGGAGGCCGACGCGCTCAATCGACTGGTCAGGACCACCAGCGGCCCGGCATAAAGCAACCGCGGGTCTCTGTCTTCCCGTGTCGAGACGTGCCCTTCGGCATCCCGCACCTGCACCACCGGGCCGCTCTTGATGAAAAAGCCCGTCACGCGAATGGCTTCCTCCAGTGAGCCGCCCCCGTTGCGGCGCAGGTCAAGAATCAACCCCTGGATGTTCTCCTCCTTCAGCTTGCGAAGCAACCGGGCCACGTCGGTCGAGCAACTCCGGGCCTCGGACCGCTCATCGCCGCCACTGAAATCCATGGTCGAATAGAAGGAAGGCAGGTCCAAAACGCCAATGCGCATCGGCTGGCCGTCTTCCGCCGGCCATTCGATGACCTTGGCCTTGGCTGCCTGGTCCTCCAACCGAATCTTGTCCCGAATGAGCGTGACCACCTTGCGTACCGACGGATCCGGCGCGTCAGCCGGGATGATGGTCAGCCGCACCTCGGTGCCCTTCGGGCCTCGGATCAGTTGCACCACCTTGTTCAGATTCATGTCCACCACATCCACCGCCGGCCCGTCCCCCTGGGCGACGGCCACGATGCGGTCCTTTTCGCGGATTTTGCCGCTCTTTTCGGCCGGCCCCCCGGGAATGAGTTTGCGGATGGTGCAATACCCGTCCGGCGACGTCAGCTCGGCGCCAATGCCCTCCAGCGACAGGTTCATGCCCATCGCAAAGTTTTCCATTTGCGACTTGCCCATGTAATCCGAATGCGGATCGTACACCTGCGCCAGCGCCGTCAAATACACCTGCAACACGTCGGCGCTGTCCCAGTCGGCAAACAGGCGCAGGTTGCGGTGGTAGCGCCGGGTGAGCGTCTTGACGATTTCGTCCGGCTTCGCATGACCGAGCTTCTCCTGGAGATACTCGTAACGCAGCCGCTCGCGCCACAGGCGCTTGCCCTCGGCCAGGTCCTTCGGATACGGCAGCTTCCGACGGTCCAGCACCACACGCTCGTCGGTGTCAAACTTGAACTCCTCGGTCTGCAGCAGCTTCTCCACATAGGCCACGCGCTGCTCCAGTCGCTCAAAAAACCGGTTGAAAATGTGATAGGCCGCACGCGTGTCCCCACGCCGCAAGGTCAGATCGTCCAACTGGTGCCGATAGGCCTCAAACTCTTCCAGGTCGGATTGCAGAAAATGCAAATGCTGCGGGTCGTAAGTGCTCAGGTAACGGTCCAAGAAGTTGGACGAGACATTGTCGTCAAACGCCTGCCGCGAGTAGTGATGTCCCTCCAACAGGCGCGCGGCCACGTAGGCGATGCGCCCATCGGCCGGGGTGGGTTGCAGCTCGGGCCGGACCACGGGCTTGTCGGCGGGCGGCAGGTTTGTCAAGCCGCTGCCCCCGGTGTGGGTCACCTGCGCCCCAACCGCCGCCGCCGCCAACATGGCCACAACCCACGCGGCACAACGTCCCAATCTCCGCCACATGCTCATCGCCGCTAAGCTTAGCACAAATCGCACGGAGTCTAAGCACAATTGTTCCTACGGCAAACCTCGTTTTGCCGGCTCGCATCGGCCCCGGCTGAGACCAGTTCCAGCTCGCGCGCACGGGCCTCCAGACCGCCGGCCAAATCGCCCAGCCCGGCAGCACCTCGCCCGGCTCAGGACGCGTTGCTCTCGCGCGGAAGCCTTGCGATGGAACCGTCAAAACGCCTCCGGTGGTGTCTCCCCAAGCGTCACTTCAAGGTTACCACCTCTTCAAACTCGAAAACTGCCCCCCCACACCCGCCCCCCTTCGTCTCAACCAGCCACGCCAGACCGTGCTCGGCCTTCAAGCCCCGCGTGCCGACCCAGTTTTCGACCAGCACCGTAATACGAGCCTTGTCACGCATCGCCACCATAACCTTGCCGATGGACCTTGCTTACCCCCCCCACTCGCCACAAAGGCCCCAGCCAGCCACCCCTAGCCCCTCATGCATTCAGTGCAACCTTTTGTCGCATATGCGACAAAAGTTGGGCATCACCTCGATCGGTCGAATGTTCGCAGTTGGCGGCCTGCCTCTCGGAGGACCTCGACCCGCCGCCGCCACGCCCTCTGTCCCAGGTAGTCCGACGGCAATATGCGCGCGGGCAACAGCGGATCGTTTGTCACTGCCTCCAACCACGCTTCCCGCTCGGCTGCTGCCCATCGCAGCAACGCCTTGGCTGCGGTCTCGGTGCGCAATGTGCCTTCCGGACGTTCTTCCAGCACTTTCAGATGCTGCGCATAGCGGCGATTGATTCGATCAAAGTCCCATGCACCGGCAACAATCTCCAAGTCCGATTCCCCCGCACATGGCCGGGCTTCCAGCAGGAGCAGCGATTCCACGTTGACCCTCCCTCCGGCCAGAATCTCACGTTCCGCCTCAAGCGGATCAGGCGTAATCCACACGCTATTCTGCAAATAGCCGAATCCCTTTTCGCGCAAATACCGTCGCAACCGGTCGCGCCGACTATCTTGTCCCACAGGCACATCAAAGATCACCAATCGCCACTTGCCATCCCAAGACCTGGCCCACCGTTCTTCGGGGTCGCGCCCACCCAACGCATGCAGCCGTCCCTTCGCCGTCAACCGGTAAAGTCGATCCTCCTGCGCACGGGGATCGCGCTCAATCAGTTGCTGCTTTGTCAACTTGGCGACCTGCCGCCACAAACCGCTGCGGTAAGCCCAGCTTTCGTACGAATCGGTCAAGTTGCGAAACGTGGGTCTGGCAAGTAACTCAGCCGACCAGAGCAGCAGGTTCAGGAACTCTTCGGTCTTGGGTTGCATGCCCTGATCATCCCCGAAGGACCTCAGAGAGTCAACACCAACTTTCATCGCATATGCGATAAAAGTTGGTAGTGGGAAAAGTCGGATGGGTTGCGCCTTTGTGCCGCGGGGGCAGCAACACTCCGGACCGCACGAACTGCAAACCAGTCGTGTCGCAGGCACGGTTGCGAGTGCTGGCACTTGGCTCAATAAACAGCGGCAAAATCAGGCATTTCGAGCCAGCCGCAGTTGAGGGAAATGTTTGAGGCGGCCACGCAGGCGGGTCGCAGGATGCCTGACCAGCAGGCAGCCGCAATGCCTGGCACGCTTGTTGCCCCTGGGGTTGTGTGACCATTGCCATTCCCATCTGGCAGAACCGGGTGTCGCCCGTCTTGGACGCGGCGACGCGGTTGCTTCTGGTCGTGCGACAGCGCGGACGCGGAGTCAGGCGAAAGGAAACTGTGCTCAGCCCGATGTCAGTAGCCGACCTGGCCGCGAATCTGGCCGGGTTGGGTGCGGACGGGCTGTTGTCCGGGGCAGTGCCGAGCCGCTGTTGCGGGCGCAGGGCGTCCGAGCCGTTATTGTCGGCGGTATTGGCCAACGGGCGCTTGAAATCTTCGCCCAGCATGGCATCACCGTGCGGGCAGGTGTACCTGGGACGCGGCTGGACGAGATGGTGGGCGCGTTTCTGGAAAGCCGCTTGGCGCAAGCGCCGAATGGCTGTGGACAGCACGGCCATCGCCATGCGCGGGGGCATTATTACCGTCATCACCGTGGGCACGATGTGCAATCCGAGAACGCTTGTTGAACGGCGTCTTGGACGCTCCCGGCCTCAAGCCCAGAATTGTTCGCCTGCGCATCGGGAGAATTCGACCGGGCGGGTGGTACCGGCCGCCGTTGGTAAAGGCGTCGGGGATTGTAACCTTTTTGCCAAACTTGGCTCAGTTATTCCAAACTGAACACAAGACAGACATCAACCAACAACCGAAACATGAGCGAAACACAAGCCATTCAAGAAACCGCGCCGGCAGGCCGCATCCCGCTGATCGGCGAGACCGCGCCGGCCTTCAAAGCGCACACCACGCAGGGACCCATTGATTTCCCCAAGGATTACCAGGGCAAATGGGTCATCCTATTCAGTCACCCGGCGGATTTCACGCCAGTCTGCACCACCGAGTTCATGACCTTTGCCAAGATGCAGCCCGAGTTCAAGGCGCTGAACTGCGAACTGGTGGGGCTGTCCATTGACAGCCACTATGCCCACATCGCGTGGCTGCGGACCATCAAGGAGAAAATCAAGTTCAAAGACATGGCCAACATCGAGGTCACCTTCCCGCTCATTGCCGACGTCAAGATGGAGGTGGCCAAGGCCTACGGCATGGTCCAGCCCGGCGCCAGCGACACGCAGGCGGTGCGGGCGGTTTTCGTCATTGATCCCAAGGCCAAAATCCGCGCCATCCTCTACTACCCGCTGTCCAACGGGCGCAATTTCCAGGAGATCAAGCGGCTGTTGATCGCCCTGCAGACCAGCGACAAGTTCGGCGTGGCCACACCGGCGGATTGGCAGCCCGGCGACGACGTCATTGTGCCACCGCCCGGCTCGTGCGGCACGGCCAAGGAGCGGGTGGAAAAACCCGAGTCGGACGCCGACGCGCTGGACTGGTTCATGACCTTCAAGAAATTGCCCAAGAGCAAGCTGAACCTGCCCGCAGCGGCGAAGGTGTAACCGTGCTTTGCGGTCGTTCAACCGATCCGATCACGGACCTGGCGGCGCGCGACGGCACGCACCCCACGCAGACCCACGCACCGTCGCGCGCCGGCGATACCTACCTGCGCACGAGGCCAGGGCCGAATCGGCGCCGCGTGTAACTTCGGGCTGAATTCCGGCTCGGTATTCGTGGAATGACGAAACGAAGCGTGTTGTATTTTGTGGGTGGCTTGGCCGTCGGCATCGCGGCGGCAATGCTGACGGCCGTCGTGCTGGCTCCCCGCTTGATGCTCCGCGAACAAATTAGTCCTTATGGGCTGGCCGAAACCGTGGAGCGGATCACCAACAACGCTGTGGCTCAGGGCTGGGTGGTCTCCAGCGTGATGCGGCTGGACGAATCGGTGAAGAAGCACGGCGGAGGCGAGGTGCGGCCGGTGCGCTTGGTGAACCTCTGCCATGCTCGACACGCAGCCCGGATCCTCAACGACAACCAGGCTCAGATCGTCTCGGTGATGATGCCCTGCACGATCTCTGTGTATGAAAAAGCCGACGGCCGGGTGGCTGTAGGCACAATGAATGCCGGGCTACTGGGTCGGTTGTTTGGCGGGGTGGTCGCTGAGGTCATGGCGGGGCCGGTGGCACGCGCACAGGAGCAATTTGTGGCCTTCTGCAAACAGTGAGAGACACCCGTCACCGCGTGCAAACGACCGCTCCGGCTCTGGATCGGCGCACGCTGCAGGCCAACCACGCCCGCCTGCTGGCGCGCAACGCGGTGTATGGTCGCTTTGGCTACGATCCGGAGGCCAGTGTGCAATTCGTGTTGAGCAAGGCCCTGCCGCTGCGCGGGCGGGTGCTGGACGTTGGCACGGGTAAAGGGCGGTTTGTCCTTGCGCTGGCGCGGCATGTGGCCAGAGTCACCACCGTGGACATCAACGCGGAGGAGCAACGGTGCGCCCGGTGGGAAGCCGCGTATGCCGGCGTGGCAGCGCGAATCGAGTTTGTGCGGGCCGATGCGCGCGGGTTGCCTTGGCCGGCGGCTAGCTTCGATGCGGTGACATCGTGGAACGTGTTTCACCACCTCGACGATCCGAAGCGGGTGTTTGCCGAAATGCTGCGCCTGCTCAAGCCGGGCGGCAAACTGGTGCTGGCGGACTTTTCGGCCAGCGGCTTTCGGATCATGGACGCGATCCATGCCGCCGAGGGCCGACGCCACCCGCATCCGCCCAATCGGTTGGTGCATTGGCGGGCGCATTTGCAGCGCGAAGGATTCGTGGTGCGGCGCTTTGAGGGGCAACACGAGGAACTGCTTGTGGCCGAGGGGCGCACCCACGAGGCTCAAACCTGTTGCCGGGGGGCCTGCGCCTGTGTCGCTTGACGTCCATGGGTGAGCCGTTGCCATACGTCTTCGGCCCGGGTGCCACCACGCCGGCCGGGATGGTTGCCGGGCGCGGACCTGGTGCTGCTCAAGGTTGGCAGCGCTGACTGCCCCTGTTGCCACGTGGACCGTCAGCGCATCCGATGGCCCGTTCCGCCTGCAAGCGCTTTTTGGATCTTCGCTGGGGAACTTGCTGGTGGGCCAGTCCGTCAACCCACTTGACCCGGGCCAAAGGCTCGACTACCCTGCTGGCGTGAATTGGGACCTGAACCTGTGGCTGTCGGACGCGCTGCTGTTGCGCAGCGCGGCAGTCGGGTTCTAGGCTCTCATTGGACTCCGGAACCCTGCTGCCGCGTGGCGGTGGGGTTTTTGTTTGCCCACCCCCCTTGGCAGCCACACACTGCCCGAACCATGCTCAAAGACCCGTCGAAAAAGTACCGTCCGTTCCCTCCGGTGCACCTGCCCGATCGCCAGTGGCCCAACCGGGTGCTGACCCGCGCGCCGCGCTGGTGCAGTGTGGACCTGCGCGACGGCAACCAGGCCCTGGCCATTCCGATGAACGTGAGCCAGAAACTCGAACTGTTCCACACCCTGGTCAAATGCGGCTTCAAGGAAATCGAGGTCGGCTTTCCCTCGGCTTCGAACACCGAGTTCACGTTCAATCGCCGCCTGATCGAGGAACGGCGTGTGCCGGAGGACGTGTGGTTGCAGGTGTTGGTTCAGGCTCGCGAGGACCTCATCGAGCGGACATTCGAGTCGCTGGTGGGCGCGCGGCGGGCGATCATTCACCTCTACAACTCCACCTCGCCGGCCCAGCGTCGCGTGGTCTTTGGCATGTCCCGGGAGCAAATCATTCAGGTGGCCGTGCGGGGGGCGACGCTCATCCGGGACCGGCTGCCGCGGCTCAAGGACACTGAGGTCATGCTCGAGTACTCGCCGGAGAGTTTCTCGGCCACGGAGGTCGAGTTCGCCAAAGAAGTGGCCGAGGCCGTGATGGATGTTTGGCGACCGACGCCGGAGCGCAAGATGATCCTGAACCTGCCCGACACTGTGGAGGTGACGACGCCGAACGTGTATGCCGACCAGGTGGAGTGGATTTGCCGCAACATCAAGGACCGGGAGGCGCTGCTCCTCAGCTTGCACACGCACAACGACCGCAACACCGGCACGGCGGCCACGGAGCTGGGCCTGCTGGCGGGCGCGGACCGGGTCGAAGGCACGCTCTTTGGCAACGGCGAGCGCACGGGCAACCTGGACATCGTGACCGTGGCGCTGAACCTCTACATGCAGGGCATTGATCCCGGCTTGGACTTCAGCAATCTCAACGCCCTGAAGGAGGTCTATGAGCGGTGCACGGGCATGACCGTGCCCCCGCGCCATCCGTATGCCGGCGAGCTGGTTTTCACCGCGTTCAGCGGCTCGCACCAGGATGCCATTCGCAAGGGCCTCAAGGAGTGGAGCCAGGGCCTGCAGCAATACTGGGACGTGCCCTATCTGCCGGTAGACCCCACGGATGTGGGCCGCCAGTACCGCGAGGTCATTCGCGTCAACAGCCAGTCCGGCAAGGGGGGTGTGGCCTACCTGCTGGAGAGCGAGTACGGCATCGAGTTGCCCAAGGAATTGCAGCGCGAATTCGGCCCGATTGCCAACGACGAGGTGGACCGCCTGGGCCGGGAAGTGAGCGGCGCCGAGCTGAAGGCCATGTTCTGGCGGGAGTATGTGGAGCGCGCCGCGCCGTGGCAGTTGCTGGGCTTCGAAACCCAGAGCCGGGACGGCCGGGTGCATTGCGTGGCCCGCCTGTTGCGCGACGGTCAACCGGTGACTGTCTCCGGTGAAGGCAACGGTCCCCTGGCTGCCCTGGTTCACGGCCTGGTGGGCGCCGGCGTGCCGCGATTCGAAATCATCCACTACAGCGAGCACGCCCTGAGCACCGGCGAGGAGGCCAGTGCCATCGCCTACATCCAAATTCGCCACGCCGACGGCCGCACACGCTGGGGGGCGGGCGTGGACACGAACATCGAGCTGGCGGGCGTGCGTGCCGTGCTCAGCGCCTTGAACCGGTCATGACACCGTCGCCGCCCGGCTGCCGCGGCGTTGCCCGTGCGGGCCAACACGCCAAACCGGCCCGGCCGGGCCGGCGATGGCCCGGCCTGTGCGGGCTGGGCCTGCTTTGCGCCACGTTGCCGCAAGGGGAGGCGGCCGACGCGCCCGCGCTTCGCAAGGTGCGGGACCTGGTCATCTACCAGGACAGCCGGTTCTACGCGGCGTTCCCGTCGGTGGTGCGGCGACCGGACGGCGAACTGCTTGTGGCCTTTCGCCGCGCGCCGGAACGGCGGGTCTTTGGCGAATCCCACACCTCCCACACCGACCCGTCCAGCCAGCTTGTGCTGGTGCGTTCCGGCGACGGTGGGCAGTCGTGGTCGGAGCGGCCGGAGCTGATTTTTGCGCACCCGTTTGGCGGTTGCCAGGACCCGTGCCTGGTGCAACTGCAGGACGGCTCGTTGCTCTGCAGCAGCTACGGCTGGGCGCTGTTGGAAGCCGCGCGCGCCGCCCGCATGACCAATTCCCTGCGCCACGGCCCGTTCGTTTTCCTGGGCGGCTGGCTGCTGCGCTCCGGCGACGGCGGCCGGACCTGGAGCGAACTGCCGCCGCCACCCCACGTGCCTGCGGACGCCACCTGCGACGCCCTGGGCCGCCCGACCGCGGCATTCAACCGCGGCGCCATGTGCGAGGGACGCGATGGCAAACTCTACTGGGCGGTGGCCGTGCATCCGGACCTGTCCCCGCGTCGCACTGAAACGCACCTGCTCGTGTCAGCAGACCGGGGCCGGACCTGGCGCTACGGCTGTCCGGTGGCGCAAGACCCGAAGGTCACGTTCAACGAGACCTCGCTTTACCAGACACCCCGGGGCGACCTGCTGGCCTTCATGCGCACGGCCGATTTCGATGACCACACGACCGTGGCCCGCTCGACCAACGGCGGACGCAGTTTTCAACCCTGGCAGGACGCCGGCTGGCGCGGACATCCGCACCACGCCCTGCGGTTGCCCGACCAGCGCGTTCTGCTGGTTTACGGCTACCGCCACGCGCCCTTCGGCATCCGGGCCCGAGTGTTGAACCCCGAGTGCACGGACGTGGCCACGGCACCCGAGTTTGTCCTGCGCGACGACGGCGGCAACGGCGACCTGGGTTATCCGTGGGCCACCTGGCTCTCGGCTGACGAGGTCTTGGTGGTCTATTACTTCAACGTGGCTGACGGCCCACGACACATTGCCGGCACGGTCGTGCGCGTGTCGCGGTAGCCGGCTTGTCGCGGCCTGTCCCGGCTGGCAGGCGAAAGCCAGCGTCATCGCAGCGATGTCCCGGGCGGCCACAGCCCGTGGGCCGGGGTGAGCGCGCTCGGATCGCTCGGACCGTCAGCCCCCTGGCATGGCGGCGAGCAATACGCCCAGCCTTCCGGAGGTCAGGCGGAGCTTGAGTTTGTGAAATGACGGCCTATCCTGCCACTGCCGCGCGCGGGCGGTGCTTGTTGGCCGGGCAGGTCCGGGCCATGCGGGTCGGACCGCAGGAAGATGCGCAAGACCACCAAGAGTTGGGACAGTTTTGAAGCCGTGCGCCAGGCCGCCGAGGCTGGCGATCCGGAGGCACAGTGTTACTACGCCATTTGCTACCAGACGGGCCACCACGTGCCCCAGGACTACCATGAGGCGGTGAAGTGGTTTCGGCGGGCGGCCGAGCAGGGCGACGCCACCGCCCAGTGCTACCTGGGGGTGTGCTATCAGCTTGGCCAGGGGGTGATTCAGGATTACGGCGAGGCGGTGCGGTGGTTTCGGGCCGCGGCCAACCAGGGCGACCCAGCGGCGCAGTTCAACCTGGGGGTCTGCTACGAGACCGGGCAGGGCGTGCCGCAGAATTACGCCGAGGCGTTCAAGTGGTTCCTGGCCGCCGCCGAACAGGGCGAGGCCCAGGCCCAGTTCAATGTGGGCGTCTATTACGAGGAAGGGCGCGTCGTCCCCCAAAACTACACGGCCGCCGTTAAATGGTACCGCTTCGCCGCCGAACAGGAGTGCGCCCCCGCCCAGTGCAATCTCGGTCTGTGCTATGAAACCGGGCGGGGCGTGCCACAAAACATGACCGAGGCCGTCAAATGGTTCATCCGGGCCGCCCGCCAGGGCGACAAAACAGCCCAGCACAACCTGGGCATTTACTACGCCCACGTCGAGGCCATCCAGGAGCAAGCCACCGACCAGGCATCGCCCCCTCCCCCGGACGCCACGGTGTGAGCCTGCCTTCTCCCAGTTCGCCCCGCGTCACTCCGGGCTTTCCCCGCCGCCGCGATGCGCTACCTTAGTCCCAGCGATGCCAGCCGACATGCAGAGCGTTCTGGTCATTGACGACGATGCAGCCTACCGGGCTGTGTTGACCGAGTGGCTGACCGATCTGGGCTGGCAGGTCGTCCAAGCGGCGACGGGTCGGAAAGGCATCGCCCTGGCCCTGCGCCACCGCCCGCGGGTCATCTTGTGCGACCTGATGATGCCGCGCGGCAACGGCTTCCAGGTCTGCCGCACCCTCCGCAGCCGTCCGGAACTGTCTCAGACCCGCTTGATTGTCACCTCCGGTCGCGACTTTGCGGCCGACCGCAAAGAAGCGCTCCAGGCCGGGGCGGACGAGTATTTGACCAAACCGATCTCCCGCGCCCGGCTGCTGGCTGTGCTGACACGTTGCCGGGCCGAGGCCGCCCCGGCTCCGCCGGCCCGGCTGCGCTTCTGGGGCGTGCGCGGTTCGATTCCCACGCCGGGTCGCCAGACCGTCCGTTACGGCGGCAACACCACATGCCTCGAAGTTAGGGTGGGAGATGAAATCCTCATGCTCGATGCCGGCACCGGGGCGCGGTTGTTCGGACAGGCGCTGATGCGCGAGTTCAAGAATCGCCCGCTGAGCCTGACGCTGTTGTTGACCCACACCCACTGGGACCACATCCAGGGCCTGCCGTTTTTTGCGCCGCTCTACGATCCGCGCCATCACATCCGCATCGTGGGCTGCGAAGGCGCGCGCCAGGGGCTGGCCACCATTCTGAGCAACCAGATGGAGAACCCCTACTTCCCGGTGGGCCTGCACGAACTGCCCGGTAGCGTGCAGATCGAGGAGATGCGGGAGATGAGTTTCCAGGTTGGTCCGGTGCGCGTGGCGGCCTGTTTCGCCAACCACCCCGGCATGTGCGTGGGCTACCGGCTCTACGCGGGCGACCGGTCCCTGGCGTTTTTCCCGGATAACGAGCCGCTCCCACCCGGCAAAGGCCTGTCCGCCGCCCGCGCAGGTCGCAGCCGGGGGCGGCATGAGCGAACCGATCCGCGGCTGGTCGAGTTTCTGCGCGACGCCGATGTGCTGGTCATGGACGCGCAGTTTGATTGCCACGAATACCCGGCTCACGCCGGCTGGGGGCACGGTTGCGTCAAGGACGTGGTCGCCCTGGCCCTGGCCGCCGGGGTCAGGCGGTTGTTCCTGTTTCATCACGACCCGGACCACGACGATGCCAAGATCACGGCCATGACCCGAGAGGCGCGGCGGTTGGTGGCCCGGCGGGGCGGACGCTTGCGTGTGGACGCCGCCCGGGAGGGGCTGGAGATTGATTGGGGAGGCGCCCTGGCGGCGGGGCGGCGCCGTGTCGCCGACCGGGCGACGCAGTAAGGGACAGGTGAGCCGGCCGGCGGCTTCGCCATTGCCGCAGCAGGCCGTCGGCGTATCCTCCACGCCGCATGAACCGCATCGTGGAACGCTTTGCGCAGCTCCGGCGCGACGGGTCGAAAGGCTTCATCGTGTATATCGGCGCCGGCGACCCGACCCTGGAGGCCACGCGCCAGTTGGCCCTGGGATTCGACCGGGCGGGCGTGGACGTGCTGGAGCTGGGCGTGCCGTTCAGCGACCCGCTGGCAGACGGGCTGGTTAATCAGCTCGCCGCCCAGCGCGGCCTGCAGTCGGGCACCACGCCGCCCAAGGTGTTGGAGACCGTTGCCGCCATCCGTCGGGATTCACAGATACCGATCGTGCTCTACCTCTACTTCAACCTGATCCACCGCTTGGGAATGGAGCGGTTCATCGCGGACGCGGCCGCGGCGGGGGTGGACGGGTTGCTGGTGTTGGACCTGCCGCCGGAGGAAGCCGGCGACTACGAGGCGCTCATGCGCCAGGCCGGCATGTGCAACATCTACCTGGTCGCGCCCACGACCCCGGAGGCGCGCATCGCCTACATTGTGAAGCGCGCCACGGGGTTCATCTACTACGTTTCCCGCGAAGGCGTCACCGGCATGCGCGACCGGCTGGCCGAGAATATCGGCACAATGACCAGCCGGATTCGCGCGCACACCGACCTGCCCATCGCCATCGGTTTCGGCATCTCCACCCCGGAGCAGGCGCGGGCGGTGGCGGCCTGTGGGGACGCGGTGGTTGTGGGCAGCGCGGTGGTGGACCGGATCGCCCGGCACGGCCACGCCCCCGACCTGGTCGAGCAGGTCAGCGGTTTCGTTCGTTCTCTGGCTGCGGCGGTCAAAAGCCCGTGAATCGAGGTGCAACCCATGAAAGCAGCGCCAACAGATTCGGAGCGATATGCCATCATCATGGCCGGCGGACGCGGCGAGCGGTTTTGGCCGGTGAGCCGCGACCAACGACCCAAGCAACTGCTCGCCCTGCTGGGCGACCGCTCGTTTCTGCAACAAGCCGTGGACCGCGTTGCACCCCTTGTGCCGGCCCGAAACACCTTTGTCATCACCACCCAGGCCCAGGTCGCCGCGGTGCGCAAGCAGTTGCCCCGGCTGCCGCGCCAGAACGTCGTGGCCGAGCCGGTCGGACGCGACACCTGCGCCGCTGTCACCTTGGGCGCGGCCCTGGTGGGCGCGCGCTCGACCACCGCCGTCATGGCCGTGTTGCCCGCCGACCATGTCATCCCGGAGGAAAAACAATTCCAGCAGGTGCTGGCCGACGCGTTCGATTTGGCGTCCCGGGGCCGGGCGATTGTGACCATCGGCATCCAGCCCACCGAGCCGGCCACCGGCTACGGCTACATCCGCGTGGGCGAGCCGCTGCCGCCGCCCCCCGGGGTCAAACCTTACAAGACCGCCTTCCACCGCGCCGAGCAGTTCGTCGAGAAGCCCGATTACGACACGGCGCTGGGCTACTTGCAGAGCGGCCGCTTCCGCTGGAACGCCGGCATGTTCATCTGGAACTTTGTCACCATCACCGAGGGCCTGCAAAAACACCAGCCGGAGATGTACGCCGCCTGCCAGCGCTGGTTCGCCGTGGCCGACCAGCCGGCCCGACTGGCCAAAGTGCTGGCAAAGGAATACCCGGCGATCCGGCGCATCTCGATTGACTACGCGCTGCTGGAGCAGGCGCAGAATGTGGTGGTGGCCGACGGGCGATTCGCCTGGGATGACCTGGGGTCGTGGACCGCGCTGGGTCGCCACCTCAAGCACGACGCCGAGGGCAACGCCGCCGAGGCCGACTTCATCCACGTGGACGGCGCGCGCAACATCATCTTCGACGCCCGCAGCAAGCACCGCCGCACACCGATTGCCGTCGTTGGCCTGCGCGATGCCATTTTGGTTCAGACCGACGATGCCGTGCTGCTGGCACACAAGAGCCAGGCACAGAAGGTCAAGGAGCTGGTGCGCAAGCTGGCCGAGCACCCGCGGTTCAAGCGGTTAATCTGAGCGCCGCGGCCTCCGGGATTGTCATCCGGCCGCCCGGCCGATAGGGTGACGGCCGGCGGATGACTTCAACGCAGCAAATGGCCCTGTTGTCTGCGGCCAACTGCCCGGTGGCCTTCGACAACCTGACCTGCCAGCTTTACGCCACGGACGCCTCGATTTACCAGATCGAGCCGGCGGCCGTGGCGTTTCCCCGCAATGCGCGCCAGGCCAGCGCCATTATCAAGGCCGCGGCCGAGGCCGACCTGTCGGTCACGCCCCGCGGCGCCGGCACCGGACTGACTGGCGGCGCGCTGGGCGACGGGCTGGTGGTGGATTTCGCCCGTTACAACAACCAGATCGGGCGCTTCGACCCGGACCGCCGGACCGTGCAGGTGGGGGCGGGCGTGGTCTTGGACCAGCTCAACGCCTTTCTCAAGCCTTACGGCTTCTGGTTCGGGCCGGACGTGGCCACCAGCTCGCGCGCGACGCTGGGCGGCATGATCGCCAACAATTCCTCGGGCGCGCGCGCGCCGTTCTACGGGACAACCGCCGATCACGTCGTGGCGCTGGAAATCGTGCTGGCGGACGGTCGGGTGCGGCGGGTCGGCCCCGGCGAGGCCGGCTTGCGTGCCGAGCAGTTGGCAGCTGAAGAACTGGTGCAGCTCAACAGCCTGGCCATTCAGGAAAAGCTGCATCCCGGCCTGGTCAAACGATGGCCCGGCTACGCCTTGGACCGCTTTCTGCGCGAGCCGACCAACCTGGTCCACCTGTTCTGCGGCAGCGAGGGCACGCTGGCGGGGATTCTCTCGGCCGAACTGCGGGTCGTGCCGCTGCCGCCCGCCCGCGCGCTGGCGCTGGTGTTCTTCGATTCGGTGGCCGAAGCCATGCAAGCCACGGTACAGTTGCTGGACCTGCGACCCGCCGCCATCGAGCACGTGGACCGCCTGCTGCTGGACCAGACCCGCGGCCAATCCGCCTTCCAGGCCGCGCGCGACCTGATGGACCTGGACACGCGCCCGGCCGAGTCGGTGCTGTTGGTGGAATTCTTCGACGACGTGCAGGACAAGCTGGCCGCGCTGGCCGCGCTGAAACCGGGTCGGCGACACCGGCTGGTGACCGACGCCGCCGAGCAGGAGCGCGTTTGGGCGCTGCGCCGCGCGGGGTTGTCGCTGCTGACCGGCTGCAAAGGCCCGGCCAAGCCCACCACCGGCATCGAGGACACGGCCGTGCCGCCGCGCCGACTGCCCGAATACGTGGCCGCGCTGCGGCAGTTGCTGCAGCGGCACGGGCTGCAGGCCTCTTTTTACGGCCACGCAGCGGCGGGATTGTTGCACGTGCGGCCGTTGCTGGACCTGCACCGGGCCGAGGACGTGCGGCGTTTCCGGCAGGTGGCCGAGGAGGTGTCCACCTTGGTGAAAGAGTTTGGCGGCTCGCTGGCGGCCGAACACGGCGTGGGTCTGGCCCGCACCGAGTTCATGGCCGACCAACTGGGCGAGGCGTTGCTGGAAACCATGCGCCAGATCAAGAGTGCGTTTGACCCGCACAACCTCCTGAATCCGGGCAAACTCATCCCGGATGGCCGGTTTGCTTGCGACACGCACCTGCGCCTGGGGGCCGGTTACACGCTGAAGTTGCCCTTCCAGCCGGTGCTGGCGTTTGCGGCCAAGGACGGCTCGTTTGTGGGCAACCTGGAGCAATGCAATGGCTGTGGCGGCTGTCGCAAGCTCACCCCCACCATGTGCCCCACCTTCCCGGTCACCGGCGACGAACTCATGTCCACCCGCGGCCGCGCCAACGCCATCCGCGCCGCCCTGGAGGGGCGCGGGCTGAACGGCCGCGACCCGCTGCGGTCCGAGGAGCTGGAGGCGGCCCTGACTTTTTGTCTGGCCTGCCGCGCCTGCGTGACCGAGTGCCCGTCCAACGTGAACATGCTGTTGCTGAAGGCCGAGTTGCAGCACGCCCGCTGGCAACGGGACGGGCTGCCGGCGGCGGCGCGGTTGTTCAGCGCGGTGGACACGCTCGGGCGGTGGGGCACGCGATTCCCGCGCCTGGCCAACAGCCTGCTGGCCCGCGATTGGGTGCGGCTGCTGCTGCGGCACGTGGTCGGCATCTCGACCCGCCGGCCGCTGCCGGCTTACACGCGGCGGCGGTTCGACCGGTGGTTTGCCGCCCGAACGCCAACCGTCCCCTCCCCGCGTCGCGGCCGGGTGTTGCTCTGGGACGACACGTTCGTTCGGTATCACGAGCCGAGCATCGGCATGGCGGCGGTGCGCGTGTTGGAGGCACTGGGCTTCGAGGTGAGTCTGCCGGTCGGTCGGATGTGCTGTGGCCGGCCGGCCTTCAGCCAGGGCAACTTGGACGCCGCCCGGCGGGCCGGGCAACACAACCTGGCCCTGCTGCAGCGGACCGAAGCCGACCTGCCCATCCTGTTCCTCGAGCCGTCTTGCTACACGATGGTGGCCCAGGATTATCGCGAACTGAAGCTGGCTGGCGCAGAGGCGGTGGCCGCGCGTTGCGTGCTGTTCGGCGAGTTCGTGGAAACGGTGCTGGAGGGGCACCCGGACGCGCTGCGATTCACCGAGACGCCGGCCCGGGTGCTCATTCACGCCCATTGCCACGCCAAGGCGCTGCGGGACACCGCCTGCAGCCAGCGGCTGGCGGCCCGTCTGCCAGGCCGCCAGGTCACCCTGCTCCAAACCGGCTGCTGCGGCATGGCCGGCGCATTCGGCATGTTGGAGGAGAACTACGACCTGTCCCTGGCCGTGGCCGAGCCGTTGCTGGAGCAAATCCGGCACACGCCGTTCGGCACGGTCGTGGTTGCCTCGGGCACC
>Ga0101944_10000755_pt1 | contig 85998 bp, 61 predicted proteins | sample DewCreD2012metaG_FD_75245 | JGI IMG/M metagenome (GOLD analysis project Ga0101944, IMG submission 75245) | Hot spring sediment bacterial and archeal communities from British Columbia, Canada, to study Microbial Dark Matter (Phase II) - Dewar... ... | reverse complement strand
TCGATGGGTACCGCGGCAGCGACGTCTGCAGCCGGCGATGGCGGCACCGTGCTGTTCGTGTTCGACACCCACGAGACCAACCCCACGCTGATCCCGAACCTGCCCTTCGACACCAGGCGCGATCTCGCGCCGCTGATGCTGGTCGGCACCAATGCGATGGTGGTCACCGCGCATCGCTCGACCCCCTATACCGACTTCCGCCAGGTGATCGCCGAAGGCAAGCAGCCGGGCAAGGAGCCGCCCTACGGCACGATCGGCAATGGCAGCCTCGCGCATCTGGCGATGACGCAGCTGCTGGCAGCGGACGCGCAGCAGACCCGCGATGCCGACCGGAAGAGCGACCTGGAGGCGGACCGGCTGAAGTATGATCCGCAACTTCGCAAGGCGGTAGACTTCCTGCGAGAGAAGCTGGCCTCTATGAACTCCGGCGGCACGCAGGCCCGCCGGTAAGGGAGGTACTCCCGTGAGCGGCCGCAAGTCCTCCGCCGCCCCGGCCCGGAGGAAGGCGGCCGGTTCCCTAGGCCGGCGGAAGTCAGCCCTTCTACCAGCGCTTCTGATGGTGGCGCTTGGGGGTGCGGCGACGGGGATTCTGATCTCCATGTCGCGTGAGGCCGTTCCTGTCGTGCGCACAGCGCAGGCTCCCTTTTCTGGGAAGCCTGCCGCCGTGCCCTCCCCGAAGACGCCGGAAGGCGGAAAAGCCAGGCCGGCGCCGACAACCAGCACGGAAACACACCGGCGGTCCGCTGCAGGCCGCAAGAGATTCCCCGCTCCGCCCCCCAAGAGCCAGAAGGTTGCCCTGGAACGGCTCCCCTCGCCTCCCCGGTCCCAGAACGGGCCGGACGGGGGACAGGTGGCGCTGACGTTCGATGCAGGGGCGACGGCCGAGCCGGGATGGGACATTCTGAAAACGCTGGGGGAGCATTCCATACGATGCACATTCTTCCTGACGGGCCGTTTCGCCCAGCGGAATCCGGAACTGGTGAAAGCCATCGTGGCCGGTGGCCATGAGCTGGGCAATCATACCTTCAGCCATCCGGACCTGCGGAAACTGAACGACGACGCCATCCGCGAGGAGCTACGCAAGGCAGAGGAAGTCATCTCAGACATCGCGGGGATCTCCACCAGACCCTGGTTCCGCCCGCCGTTCGGGTCCCGGGATCGCCGTGTGCTGAGTGTGGCGGCGGAGGAGGGTTACCAGTGCGTCTACTGGACCCTGGACTCCTGGGATTCCTACAAGAAGGGGATCACGGCGGAGGAGACCCGTGAGCGCGTGCTGGGGCGGATCCGGCCGGGCGGCGTGGTGCTGTTCCACATCGGAAGCCGCGCCACGGCGGATGCGCTGCCGGACATTCTGGATGAACTGGACCGCCGGGGTCTGAGGTGTGTTCCGGTGTCGCAACTGGGCGCGCCTCTTCCGCGTTGACAGACCCTGCGGGCGAACGTTAGAATGCATCTTCGGCCCGCTGGCGAGCAAGTCCATCCGCTTTTCGCGCTCGCCCGCAACTTGCCGGGAAGACGGCGCGAGGCCGCTCCGCCCGGAGATCGGCACAAGCGGGTCTTCAGGGACGTCACTCGCATGCGCTACAAGGCCCCCAGAGGCACCAACGACATTACACCGGACCGGTCCTGGCAGTGGCAGGCGCTAGAACAGCGGTTCCGGGACTGTTGCCGGCTCCACGGATTCCGGGAGATCCGCACCCCCATCTTCGAAGAGACTGAGCTTTTCACGCGCAGCATTGGCGAGGAGACGGACATCGTCTCGAAGGAGATGTACACCTTCGAGGATCGCTCCGGGCGCAGCCTGACATTGAGACCGGAGAGCACGGCGCCCATCGTGCGGGCGTGGGTGGAGCATTCGCTGGGGGCGGAGGGGCTGCCCACCAAGCTGTTCTACATCTACAGCGTTTTCCGCTATGAACGGCCTCAGGCGGGACGCTACCGCCAGCATCACCAGTTCGGCGTGGAGGCCATCGGCTCCGACGACCCCACACTAGACGCGGAGATCATCGGGATGGCTGCCCGGTTCCTGACGGACGCCGGGGCCGCGCCGTTCTCTCTGAAGATCAACAGCACCGGCGTCCCGGAGTCGCGGCGTGCCTTCGTCCAGGCACTGAAAGAGAGCGTGGAGCCCTTTCTCCCGGAGTTGTGCCCCAGCTGCCAGACGCGCTATGAGAAAAACCCTTTGCGGATGCTGGACTGCAAGGAGGAGCGCTGCCGGGAGCTGACGCGCGAGGTGCCGCATCTGGTGGACTATCTGGACGTCGAGTCGGCGGAGCATTTCGCGAAGGTGCGGGAGGGGCTTGAGGCGCTGGGTCTGGAATATGAGGTGGACCACCGTCTGGTCAGAGGGTTCGACTATTACACCCGGACGGTCTTCGAGTTCCAGACGGACGCTCTGGGAGCCCAGAACACGGTGTGCGGCGGGGGGCGGTATGACGGGCTGGTGGAACAAATCGGCGGCCCACCCACTCCGGCCTTCGGCTTCGGGATGGGTGTGGAGCGCCTGCTTCTGGTACTGGAGGCGCGTGGAGCCCTGAAGGGTGGCGAACCGGCCCCGGACGTGTTTCTGGTACGCGTGGGCGAGCGGGCGCAGGTGGCGGGTCTGGCTCTCGCGGACCGGCTCAGACGGCAGGGGTTCTCTTGCGAAATGGACTACGGCGGGCGCAGTCTGAAGGCGCAGATGAAGAAGGCCGGCAAGTCCGGAGCGCGCTTCGCGCTGATCCTGGGAGAGGATGAACTGGCGGCCGGACAGGTCACCGCCCGTGACATGCTGGCTCAGCAGCAGTGGAGGCTGCCGCTGGAAGGCTGCCCGGAGATGATGCGGGACTACCTGCAGACGCCGGAATCGCAGACCATCGGAACCATTTGAGGCGGGAAGGCACAGGCGCATCCCGTCCTGGATGATCTGGGAGAAAGAATGCTGAAAAGGACAATCTACTGCGGGGAGCTGCGTCCGGAGCACGCCGGACAACGGGTGGTGCTGGACGGCTGGGCGCACAGTGTGCGCAACCACGGCGGCCTGATCTTCATAGACCTGCGCGACCGCACGGGCATCGTGCAGACGGTCATTGATCCTCAGTCGTCGCCGGAAGCCCACCGTACGGCTCAGGCTGTTCACAGCGAGTGGGTGTTGGAACTTCAGGGAGAGGTCCGGCGGCGGCCTGCCGGGACCGAAAACCCCAACCTGGCCACCGGAGAGGTGGAAGTCCTGGTGGACGCTGTGGAGGTGCTGAACCCCGCGAAGCCGCTTCCTTTCCAGATAGATCAAGACACACCTGTAAACGAGGAGCTGCGCCTGAAATACCGCTATCTGGATCTGCGCCGGCCCTCCATGTTCCGCAAGATGAAGCTGCGCAGCGACGTGGTGCGGCACATCCGGGAGTTCATGTACGCTCAGGGGTTCATCGAGGTGGAGACGCCTGTGATGACCAAAAGCACCCCGGAAGGCGCGCGGGACTACCTGGTGCCGTACCGCCTCCAGCCGGGCCTGTTCTATGCCCTGCCTCAGGCCCCCCAGCAGTTCAAGCAGCTGCTGATGGTGGCGGGGTTCGAGAAATACTTCCAGATCGCCAAGTGTTTCCGCGATGAAGCTCAGCGCGCCGACCGTCAGCCCGAGTTCACGCAGCTGGATCTGGAGATGAGCTTCGCCACCCAGGACGACGTTCTGGCGGTGGTGGAGGCGCTGACCATAGACGTGGTGGAGAAGTTCTCCAGCAAGAGGCTGATCAAGCCGTTTCCCCGTTTCACATACGACGAGGCGATGGCGCGCTTCGGGACGGACAAACCTGACGTGCGTTACGCGCTGGAGCTGGTGGACTGCGGGGAGATCGTGGCGCACTCTGAATTCGGTGTGTTCCGGAACGCCATCGCTTCAGGCGGTCAGGTGAAGGCGGTGCGCTATCCGGGAGGCGCGTCCCTTTCTCGCGGCCAGATTGACGAACTGACGGAACTGGCGAAGGACGCCGGCGCGAAGGGGATGGCGTATCTGCTGGTGGAAGAGGGTGGTTCGGTCCGGTCGCCCATTGCTAAATTCCTCTCGCCTGAGGAAGTCTCGCGGCTGGTGGAGGCTGCGGAAGCAGTTCCCGGGGATATGATCGCCTTCATCGCCGACCAGCCGGCCATTGTGGCCAGAGCTCTGGACCGGCTGCGCAGGGAGATCGCCGGGCGGCTGGGGCTGGCGGACCCGGATGTGCTGGCGTTCTGCTGGATCACCGATTTCCCCGTTTTCGAGTGGGACGAGGAGAACAACCGCTGGACCTTCGCACACAACCCGTTCGCCATGCCCCACCCGGAGCATGTAGACCTGCTGGATACGGATCCGGCCGCGATGCGCTCTTTCTGCTACGATCTGGCGTGCAACGGATCGGAGTGGGCTTCTGGCTCGGTGCGGATCCACAAACCGGAGCTTCAGAAGGCCATTTTCCGCAAACTGGGATACACGGACGAGCAGATCCAGGCGCAGTTCGGGCATATGCTGGAGGCATTCGAACTGGGCGCGCCGCCGCACGCGGGCATCGCGCCGGGGATAGACCGGCTCATCATGTATCTCACCGACGATGAGAACATCCGGGAGGTCATTGCGTTCCCGAAGATGGGTGGGGGGATAGACCCGATGATGGGTGCGCCGTCCGAAGTTGACCCCGCGCAGCTCGAAGAGCTTGGCATTCGGGTGGTCCGTCCGCCCGGTCACGACAATCCCGCGCGGAAATAGGCGGCGCGCGGACTGAAGAAGAAAGGGACGGGCGATGGCCGCGCCAGCCGGAATTCAACCACTGATCTCCGTCCGCAGTGTCAGCAAGATCTACCGGCAGGGACGGGTGGAGGTGCCCGCGCTGGTGGACGTGTCGCTGGATGTCGGGCCGGGCGAGTTCGTGGCCATCATGGGACCGTCCGGTTCGGGCAAGTCCACGTTGATGAACATCATCGGCTGCCTGGACCGCCCCACCAGCGGCCGCTATTTCCTGGAAGGGCGGGAGGTGGACCGGCTTCCGGACGCGGCTCTGGCGGAGATCCGCAACCGGAAGATCGGCTTCGTCTTCCAGAACTTCAATCTGCTTCCCCGGATGAGCGCGCTGGGGAACGTGAAGCTTCCCTTGCTCTACACCCGCGGGAGGCGTCCGCCGAAGGACGCTCCGCGCCGGGCGCTGGAGATGATGGGCCTGCAGCACCGACTGCGGCACAGTCCGGCGGAGCTCTCGGGCGGTGAACAGCAGCGGGTAGCCATTGCCCGGGCGCTGGTGAACGACCCTCCCATCCTGTTCGGGGACGAGCCCACGGGAAACCTGGATACCCGCACGGGAGTCCAGATTATGGGGATCCTGCAGCGGCTGAACGAGGCGGGAAAGACCATTGTCATGGTGACCCACGAGCCCGAGATCGCGCGGCACGCCCGCCGGATCGTGCGGTTCCGCGACGGGCGCATCGAATCCGACGAGCCGGTAACGGACCGTCTGATTGTCCCGCAGGAGGTGATGGAAGAGCAGCAGGCACGCCCCGATTGACGAGGGGGAGCGGGGCGTGCTAGAATCGGCTGCGCAAGGAGCGATGTCCGAGCTGGTCGAAGGAGCACGACTGGAAATCGTGTAGCGGGTCCCAAAACTCGCTCGTGGGTTCGAATCCCACTCGCTCCGCCATTTCTTGCGCCTCCGCCGGCGCTCCCGCCGCCGGAAACTTATCCGGGCCGGGCGGGGTAATACTGTTGATGGCGCGACGGGCCCGGTCCCGCCGGCAGGGAACCGGTAGACCGGGCCGGCCTCACTCCCGTTCTCCACACGGCTAGATGCAGCAGCGCAGAACAGAGCAGCACACTTCGGAAGCATCCGGGCGGAGGCGTCCGGCGGCGCGTGCCCTGTTCCGGCTGGGAGTGATTGCCGCCGCACTTCTTGGTATCGTCTCCGGCGTGATCGCGCTGCGCATACAGGCGGCCAACTCCTTTCAGAGCACGGGTTCTCTTCCCGCCTCTCTGCGCCTGCCCGGAGAGATGCGTCTGCTGGTCATCTCTCCCCACCCCGACGACGAGACGCTGGGGTGCGGTGGTCTCATTGCGCGCGTCCGCGGATCCGGCGGGCAGGCGCGGGTGGTGTTCCTGACCAACGGCGACGCGTTCAAGGTGGCCGCCAGCCGCGAGGAGCGCAAGATCCGCCCCACACCTCAGGACCTGATTGATTTCGGGGCCGAGCGCCAGCGCGAGGCGATGCTGGCCGGTATGAGGCTGGGACTCAAGCCTTCGGAGCTGCTTTTCCTGGGATTCCCGGACAGAGGGTTGACCCGTCTGTGGACTGGCAACTGGGCAGTGCCGTTCACATCAGGCTACACCGGCGTCTCGCAATGCCCATACCGCCTAGCGTATCGTCCAGGAGCTCCCTACACAGGACAGGAGCTGCTGAGGATCCTCTCCGAGGTGATCTCAGAGTGGCGGCCCACCCTGATCTGCGTCCCGGGGCCGCTGGACGACCATCCGGACCATTACGCCGCCTATGCTTTCACCACCGCAGCAGTGGCCGATCTGGAAATGCGGGGCCGCTTCCCGGAGGGACGCCCTCGGCTGATGACATATCTCATCCATCGCGGCCAGTGGCCCGCTCCCCGTGGCCCCGCGCCGTCACGGCCACTGGCTCCGCCGCAGCCCCTCATGACGGTGGGTACGCACTGGGAAGTCTTCCCGCTGCGTCCCCACGAGATCAGCGCCAAGCAGGCGGCCATCGAGGAGTACCGTTCGCAGACCGCTGTCATGGGATCGTTCCTGCGCAGCTTCGTGCGGTCGAGCGAGCTGTATGGACGCGAACCTGTGCGCGCCGTAGCCGCGGTTCCGGACGGTCTTCTGATCGGACTGGATGGCCGCGCGGCCGTGTGGGAAACTATTGAGGCTCAGGCGCCCAGCCCGGAGGCTGACACCGTGGGCAGGGCGCTTCGCCGCGGGGCAGATATCACCGGCCTTTCGGTGGCACGGGACTCGCACAATGTTTACTTGCGTATGCAGACTGCCGGGAGCCGGGGGAAAGGAGTCTCCGCGCGTCTTCAGGTGCGTTCGCTCGGTCCGGACGGGTTCCGCGGGATGGAAGTGACCGTCAGCGCTGCAGGAAAGGTCCAGCCGCCCGGTATTCTGGCCACCTGGAGGGGACAGGCGCTGGAGGTGGCCATTCCCGCCGGGAGGCTGGGTGATGCGTCGCTTGTGTGGGTGGGCGCCAGCACGCATTACCTGGGATTTACGGTGGACAAGACGGGCTGGCACCAGTTGGAGATGCCGGGCCGGGTGATCACGGCACGGAAGACAACCCCACGCGTACCAGCCAGACTGCCAGCAGGGTAACCACGGCCGCCGCGAGCGCGGCGATCTGCAGACGTGCGGGAACACTCCGCCCGGCTTTCGCTGCGGGCCTGACCACTGCAGCCCACCAGAGAGAGCCAAGTATCAGGAACGGCAGCAGAAGCGGGTGATATCGGAGGGATGAGGCGATGTCTCCGTGCAGCAGCGCGTGCAGGGAGCGGCCGACCCCGCAGGTGGGACAGGGAATGCCAGTCAGCCGCCGCGTGAGGCAGGCGGACGGGAGCTGGTCCAGCGGGATCAGCCAGACCGCAAAAAGCCCCACCCCCAGAACGGCCCACGTCAGCCATCGGCCGAGTCGCCCGCGCTGATGGGCTCCAACGTGCCGGGAAGGCCCCTCCCTTTCGACTGCCCGTTCCAGTGCGTCCATATCACGCTCCCCCATTATCCCCCAAAACGCGGCAGATCGGAGATCCCGCCGTCTCTCCCTTATGGGTCCGCTTTGGAGAGGCAACCCGGCTGATGGGAACGCACTCTGAAAGCCCACAACTCACGTCCCCCGGGAGCTCAATGATACGCCGGTCGAGTAGCGCGGCGAAAGCCGCGCGTATCGAGACCACGTATTCCCGGGTGTGGTTTCAACACGCCCGGCTTCGCCGGACGGCTCAACCAGCGTAAAAACAGTTCCGGGAAAGACTGCCCACAACACTGGACACCCCCTCATCCAAACCTTCTCCCACCAGGGTAGAAGGCTTTACTGGCATGCGGTCTGCGGACTGAATTCCCTCTCTCCCAGATTTCGTTACCGGTAGCGGCAGGACAAACCCTCTTCCTGAGAACGGGAGAGAGTTTGGGTGAGGGGAAATTGGCGCCTCAGACACTGGACGCTTGAGTCTTGGTGGTGTGACAAGGGTAAGTGCTGAGGAGCACCTTGAAGGGATGCCGAGCTGCAGAGAGACAAGCGACCGGATTTGTGGTAGCTCCTGAAGGGTCTTGCGACCTCGTTCGAGCAGTATAGAGTCCACCCAAACTGATGTCTTCGGATGATTGAGGGACGGTGATGCCCGAGGGGTAGGGAGGGCACCTTCCCAATTGTTACACTTCAACGTGCCTGTTCAGACTTTCAGCGATACCAAAGGCCTAACCGGGAAAAGTATTTAGCAATCTTTTTTCGCTATCACAATGTCGGAAAACTATTCGTGACTATCCCCTTATTGCTTACCATCTCGGGTAGGTCTTTCGCAGCCGAGCGACAGTTGGCCGTTATCTCTTTCTGAGGAAAGTGGGAGAACGTCTCCCACTAGGAGGCTGCGACAGTTGGAAGGCAGCTGCGCATAGCGACGAGGTTGCCTTCGCATTCGCCACATCTGGAGCCTGTAGTGAAGCCGGAGCAGCAACTGCAACTGGGTTGGATCCGCCCCCTCTCTCCAATTTTGCCATCTTGGATTGATTATCCAACACGCCACATAGCGAAGAGCTGCCAACATCAGTTTCCAGACCGACGGATTGCCCGTATGCTCCCAGTGGTAGTCAATATATGCCGCACTAGCGCCCCGCTGACGTGCATCTCGCAGCCAATTTTGACGCAATAGATGCAGCTCATCAAAGTGATGCTCTACACAGATGGAGGCGGTGCAGATTCGGAATCCCTGACGCTGCAACTGTCGAGAGAGTAGTACCTCCTCTCCGAAGCCAAGGCCCCCTGCTCCAAGTGCCTCATCAAAACACGTATTAGGTCCCAGCACGGCCCGCTTGACAGCGAAATTGCCACCCGTTAGCTCCAAAACGGCCGGCTCACGAAGATCATCAGCATTCACACCTAACCAACCGAGATGAACACTTCCCATCCAAGATCGCCGAAGATGGGGGGGTATATCTATGCGGCCAGCGACAGCATCTGCTTTGCCCTCCATAATTGGCATGCACATATATTCTATCCACCCTTTTGGAAAACGCATATCGTCATCTGTGAACAGCAAAACGTCACCACTACTCTCTTTAACTCCGCGATTACGGGCTATTGACAATCCCTTCTGCGGCTCAAATACATACCTGTTTCTGATACCTGAGAGAGGAGTCTGCAAAAGTATCTGAGACGTATTGTCTGTGCTTCCATTATCCACTAAGATTAGTTCGACTTGCCAGCCACATGGAAGATTTACTTGCCCTAGGGAAGCGAGCGTCGCTCGCAAACTCTCCGCACGGTTCCGGGTGCATATGATGATGGACACACTCAACTGAGCACTTTTGTGCATGATAGATTTCCCTTGGACCATTCGGCAGCGCGGAAAACGCAATTGGCTTGTCGCACTTCGCGCGCCATTGCAATCGTAGCCCAACCAACTGCAGCCACACATTGCTCTAACAGGTTATTCCCGTTTCTTGCCGGGTTTAACTGCTACTATTCGCATCCACTTTTCGAAGGCGTCCCGCCGCGAGTAGGCAGTCTCCCCGGACCGGAAGCTCGGATGGCTGCTTCTGGGTGCCTGCTGCGTTTTGCAGGTGGTCGGCATAGAATACGAGGACGCGCAGTTCAACCCTCGCCAATATCGCTGAACCTGCTTAAACCATATGCCTGCCTCGTAGCCCGGTCTCGGGAGAGCGCTTTCCCGCCGCGCGTAACGGGCTGCTGGATAGATGAGCCAGAGACCGAGGAACAATGACATCACACAGCCTCTCACCCGGTTAGGAGGGTTTGGCAAAAGAGGCTGCCCAACTCGCTGTCGCGCTAACCTGTTCCCAGAACTCACCCTACGGTGGTTGAGCCGTCCGGCGAAGCCGGACGAGTCGAAACCACGGCTGCCGAAAACTGGTCTCGATACGCGCGGCTGACGCCGCGCTGCTCGACCACCGTAGTAGAGCCGGATGCGGAGAAGGCCGGGCGGGTCACGGATCCCTGTTCAGCACGCGGTAGCGCAGGAAGAGGTGGTCCGGGTCTCGGATGCCGGTCCGAAGGCTGAGAAGTTGCAGGCGCGGAGTCTCCTGCGGAGGCCAGGTCTGGCTCCCGGTCAGCGGCCGGCGGGACTGCGCATCTCCCAGGCCCGCCAGACGGGGCGATACCGTGTGGAAGCATTCGTCCACCAGCCGGAGCGCCAGCATCTGGCCGAACAGAGATGGCCCGCCCTCGCAAAGAAGATACCTGACGCCGGCCGTCTCTTTGAGATCCCGCAGGACGGCTGTCAGATCCACCCGGCTGTCGCGCTCGAAGACTCTCACATCAGCCCCCCTATCCCGGAGGCGAGTTGTGGGCCGCTCTCCCGCCCGGGTGGTGTAAATGATGACCCTGAGATCGTCCCGCCCGAACACAGCCATCTCTTCCGGGAACGAACCGGACGCGCTCACGAAGCACTGGATGGGATGGAGCGGGCGGCCCTGCAAGATCCTCCACTCTTCAATGGCCGCAGCATCTGCGTGCCGAAGAGCACGGGCAGCCCACGTGTGCCGCGGCTCGGCGCGAGCGGTGCCTGCAGCCACCAGCACCGCATCCGCCGCCCCGCGCAGGAGGCCCATCAACCACTGGTCGTCCGCGCTGCCGTAGGAGATAACCCGGCCCTCCGATCCCCCCTCCACACTCAGCACCGCCACTCCGTCCAGTGTGGCGACGAAGTTGGTGAAAACATATGGCCGTCCCGGCGGAGGATCCGGGAAGGTCAAGTCGCCGCCGTACGCCTCCCGGAGGCCGGGGGGAAGCCCGGGCGCAGCGTGACCGGTTCTATCAAGGTGGACCGTGAAGAGCGGCCTCACGCCCATTCCGTCTCCCGCGCCTCCGCCAGAATGTTGAATACAGGCTCCGGGTGGCGGCGGAAGTCGTAGGGCAGGCAGGCTCCCCGGCGGCCGATGATCCGCGCGGTATAGCCCATGTCAAGGAGCCAGTCACCCATCGTCTCAGGGTCAACTCCGGCAGCCGCGAGCATCGGGAGGTTCATCTCCATCAGGATGGCTGGCCGGTCACGTTCCAGCGTCCGCCGCATCCCCTGCAAAGCCGCCATTTCGTGGCCCTCGATGTCCAGTTTGATGGCATCCACCCGGCCGGGAGGCTCCGCCAGCCGGGCCAGGTATCCGTCCACGGTGACGCAGCGCACACGGATGGTCTCACCTTCGGATGCGCCCGCCAGGCGTCCCCAGCCGGATTCACCTTCCGGGGGAACGTGGAAGGCTACTTCCCCTTCCCGGTCTGAAACAGCGGCATCCACCAGATGGACCTGCCCGAGGTGGTTTTCCCGGATCGTCTCACGCAGAGCTGCCACGTTCGCCGGCAGCGGCTCGAAGGCGTGAACCTGACCGGCAGGTCCCACCCTGGCTGCGGCGTGCACGGTGTAAAATCCCACGTTCGCGCCAATGTCCAGAAAGCAGCCGCCGGGGCTCAGAAGTGACTCCAGAAGCGCGGCCTCCCTTTCATCGTAGAGCCCGAAATACATCCATCGCTGGGCGCGATCTGAGAGGTCCAGCCGCATCCGGATTCCCCGCACATCTCCCCACACGTGCCGGACACCGGGCGCAACCCACCGCACCAGAAGTGCGCTCAGTGTCCGCTTCCCGCGAACGGGCAGCCGCGCCAGAATGCTCCTCAGCGCCTCCAGACGCCGGATCTCGACGGCGGTATTGTCAGGCTCCGTTATCCCTTCCCACCCCGGCACGCGGCAACGCCTGCTTCCTTCTTAAGCCTCCACCGGATTCTGGCCGGCGATGATCCGGTCAACCCGGCGCGCAACCTCTTTCAGGTATGCTTCGTCTCCCGCCGGCAGCTCGCACGTCAGCCAGCCGGAGTATTTCACCTGGTCCAGGGCCCGGCGGACCTCCGGGTAGTCCGCGTCGCCTTCGCCAAGGGGCACCCACTTGCGGCCGTCACGTCGGAAATCCTTCAGATGAACCTTGACGATCCGGTCTCCAAGCGTGCGGATCCAGTCCTCCGGCCATCCGAAGTCTATGACATTCCCAACATCAAAGTAGGCCCTTACCCAGGGCGAGCGGAGCTCGTCTATATAGCGGGCGAACTCTAACGGGCTCAGCAGGAATTTGTTCCAGACGTTCTCGATGTTGATGCGCACTTTCAGGCTGGCCGCCAGGTCCAGGGCCTGACGGATGCCCTCCTGCGAACGCCGGTAAGCATCAACATAACGGGTCTCTTTGTTCACGACGGCGGGGACCAGCAGAAGGCCGTCCGCGCCGATCTCCTTCGCACCCTTCAGGGCCGTTTTGAGATCCTCCAGCCCCTGACGGCGAACCGCCGGATCGGGATGCGATAGAGGCTTCCCCCACCCACCGAAGATGACAGAGTGCGCCGGAATGCCGGACTCATGCACGGCTTTTTGCACATCCGCGATCGCTTCTGGGGTCATCGGCGGCGGAACTTCGATGCCCTCAAAGCCGCAGTCCCGGGCCAGCTTGAAGCGGTCCGGTGTGGACATCTCGCCCTGGACCATGCCGAGAACGATCGCTTTCTTGAACCTGCCGTTCTTCTGCTCCACCGCCGCCTCCGATCCTTTTGTCAGCACTGCCGCACCCACCTGGGCGGCTGCCGCGGCTTTTGCCGCCGTTTTCAGGAAATCCCGTCTGTCCATCGGCATTCTCCCTGTGGAAGGCGCGAGGCCTCCCGGGTCTCCACCCTCTTTACACCTTCGGCAACTGCCAGGGAGCCCGGTAGCGCGAGGTCGCCTCTGCCACGGCGGCCCGGGAGCCCTCCACACGCTGCCTCCGGTCATTCCAGGACAGCTTCTCCCCCGAGAACAGGGCGGCGTGTCCCATGCCAATGGCCACCGCCAGCGGCAGGTGATACTCGAAGTTGCATGGCGGCTGCTGTCGCGTCTTGATGGCGTCCAGGAACTCCCGCTGATGCCCCGGCGAACGGGGGATGCTGGGCTCCGGCAGCTTTACGTCCTCGGCCTTGCCGCCTTCCAGGAACAGCCGGCAGGATCCGTAGTCCGCCGCCAGAGTGCCCTGAGTGCCATGGAACAAGACCATCAGGCGCCGTCCGCGGTCCGGCTCGGGGCCGAAGCCGAAGTTGTATCCGTTGGTGGCGGTGTGCGTGAAGGTCATCGAGAAGTCCGGATACTCGAACAGCATATCCACCGTATCCGGGATGTCGCTGACGTCCTGCAAGGCGAACCGCCCGCCTGACGCTTGCGCGGAGCGCGGGATCCCCGGGGCCATCGCCCAGAAGGCCAGATCCATAATGTGGGGGCCAAGCTCGTTCACCCAGCTTCCCACGCACGCGCGGAAATACCGGTGGCCACCGGATTCAAACAGCGCGCGGTTGAATGGCCGCTTCGGGAGAGGGCCCAGCCACATATCCCAGTCCATTCCCTCGGGCGGATCGCTGTCCGGCACATTTCCGAGCTTGCCCGGATACTCGTTCAGGGAGACGATGGTCCGGACACTGGTGATCTTGCCCAGCAAGCCGCTCCGGACGATCTCCACCACGCGCCGGAAGTTCTCGCCAGCGTGGATCTGCGTCCCCAGCTGTGTCACGCGGCCGGTTTTCTGCATGGTGCGGACCATGGCCACGCCCTCATCCGGGCGCAGGCACATGGGCTTCTCGCAGTAGACGTCCTTTCCCGCCTCCATAGCGGCGATGGAGATGAGCGGGTGCCAGTGCGGCGGGGTGGCAATGACCACCGCATCGGCCTTAGTCTTCTCCAGCAGTTTTCGAAAGTCAGAGTAGACCTCGGCGCGGCCGCCTGCCAGCTCCCGCGCGGCTTCCGCATGCGGCCGGTAGACGTCGCAGACATCGGTGATCACCGTTTCCGGCAGGCGTTTGAAGTCGTTCATCAGGGCAGAACCGCGCCCCGCCACTCCGATGAACGCCAGCAGGATCCTCTCACTGGGCGGAGCCGCAGCGCCCTGCGCCCGGAGCCTGCGCGGGGCCAGCCCGCTGCCAACCGCCGCCCCCACAGCCAGAGCCGTGGAGGCGCCCTTCAGGAACTCTCTTCTCGTGACGTTTGCGCCTGTCTTGCGTGCCATCTTCCGGATCGTCCGTCCTTCCGCCAGATTCGCCTCAAGCGGCCATGCGCCGCCAGGGAGGCCCGAACATCCCACCTTTCATCTCTTTAGCGCATCAGACGCGCAATCCTCCGCGCCGCGACGCAACACTTCCTCAACAGCAAGAGAGCCGTCCCTCCCCCTTCCCCGTTGCCCGGAGACAAGGTCAAGGTTTGAGTCTGAAAGTTGGCCAGCAAAAGGGGCTTTCCGTCTTGACCCCCGTCCTCTCCGGCCGGTAAAATGGGGAGTCGGACGCTCGTTGCCGCGGCGCAACCCGCGGGGTCTCTTATGGGGAAGTTCATCATCTTTGCAGGATTGTTGCTGGTTGTTCTCGGCGCGGTGGTGGCGGCCATCGAACACCTGGCCGGATCCCGCGGAGGCCTTCTGCCGGGGGATATCGTCATCCGCCGCGGAGGCTTCACGTTCTACTTCCCCATTGTGACCTGCATCGTCGCCAGCGTGTTGCTGACCCTGCTTCTTTCGTTTCTGGCAGGGTTGCGGAGGTGACACAGGGTCATTCCGGAGAAGCTGGTTCGCTTCGCACGGCGGATTTTGATTATCACCTTCCGCCCGAACTGATCGCGCAGGAGCCGCTGGAGGACCGGAGCGCTTCGCGCCTGCTGGTGCTGGAACGGGAGACCGGGCGCGTGGAGCACCGCCGGTTCCGGGAAATCGGGAGCTTTCTGCGGCCGGGTGACCTTCTGGTGGTGAATGACACGCGGGTCTCGGCGTTCCGCCTGCGGGGGCGAAGACCCACCGGGGCCGCGGTGGAAGCCCTGTTCCTGCAGCGCGCAGGGGACGGCCTTTACCGGGCGCTGATGAAACCCGGAAGGCGCCTGCGGGCGGGGGATGAGGTGCTGTTCGGCGAGGGGGAGAAGGAGGTCCGCGCCGAGGTAGTCCAGCGTCTGGACGACGGCAGCCGCCTGGTGCGGCTTGTGTCCGAAGGCGCGGAGGAGAAGATCCGGCAGATTGCCGAAACTCCTCTGCCTCCCTATGTGCGCCGGCCGCTGCCGGCGGGCGAGCGCTATCAGACCGTATACGGAGCCAGAGAAGGCTCGACGGCCGCTCCCACGGCGGGGTTGCATTTTACTGCGGAGCTTCTGGAAGAGCTGAAAGCTCAGGGGGTGGGAATCGTCAATGTGACGCTTCATATCGGGGCGAGCACGTTTCGGCCGGTGCGCTCCGAGACGCTGGACGGCCACCGGCTGGAAGGAGAGTGGATCTCCCTCAGCCAGGAGGCTGCGGAAGTCATCAACAATGCGCAGGGACGCGTAATCGCCGTCGGAACGACCTCCGTCAGGACGCTGGAGGCGGCGGCTGCGGGGCCGGGCCGGGTCAGGGCGGTGGAAGGCGAGACCGACCTTTTCATCAAGCCCGGACACCGGTTTCAGGTGGTGCAGGGGATGGTCACCAACTTCCATATGCCCCGCTCGACGCTTTTGGTGCTGGTCTGTGCGTTCGCAGGCCGGGAGAAGGTTTTGCGCGCTTATCAGGAGGCGGTTCGGGAACGCTACCGTTTCCTGAGTCTGGGCGACGCCATGCTGATCCTTTGAGGATCTGAGGCGCGGTGGCACGGTGTCGCCCCGGCCCGCTGCCGCGGTTCCGGGACACGCGGCGGAGCTTGCGGGAGACGAACGGAGGTTCAGGACGATGCGGCTGGAGGATTGGTACAAATACGTCGAACAGCTTGAGAAGGGACAACAGGAGGAGGCTTCCCCTGAGCAGCAGCCTGCGGCACCCCCGGAGAAGCCATCCGCAGAAGCTACCGCGGCAGGTCTGGCCGCAGAGTCTCCCGCACCGAGCGCTCCTCCGATTCGCCCTGTTGAGCGGACCGAAGACGCGGCGCCAGCCTTGACAGGCAGCCTGTTCGAGACGGACGAGGTGCTTGCCCGGCCGATTCCACCATCGGCAGCATCTCCCGCAGCGCCGGCGTCCGAGGCATCTTCCGTCCCTCCCATCACGCCGGGGGATCTGGACATTCCGGAAATCGAGGAGTTCCTGCCCTTCCTGAAAGAAAAAGAAAAGGACGGGAAGGATGCTGCGAAGCCGGAGGCGGCTGCTCCGGCACAGGCGCCTGTGACGCCGGCGAGGCCATCAGCCGCACCGGCGCCGTCCGTTCCTCCGGACTCCGCCACGGCCCGGAGAAACGGCGGAGATGCGTCTCCTCAGGCCATCCGCCAGCCGGTCACTCCTGTCCAGAAGCCATCGCCTGAGTCCGCTCCGGCGGTTGCAGAACAGAAAGCGTCCCCCGCTCCGGCAACGCCACCCACCGGGACGGTTCCTCAGGCTCCACAGCCTGCCGTCCGGAAGTCACCGGAGGAGACGGTGGAGAAGCCCGTTCAGCCCTCCTCTACGCGACCGGCCGGCGCGGAAAAGGCTCCGTCCACAGCCGCAAAGCCGCAGAAACCAGCTACACGGCCGGCTCCGGCGCCCCCGCCTGTCCCGGAGTCCGGGGTGGAGGAAGAAGAAGAACAGGCGGCGGAGCCGGTCTGGAACCGTCTGCCCGCGCATCTTCAGGCGTTCGCCAGCATGCAGGTGGAGGAGGTGGCCCAGCGATCCTACAAGCGCGGCTTCCGCGAGTCGCGCCAGGAGCTGCTGGCGCGGCTGCTGGATCCACCTCTGTCACTTGAGGAAGCAGCGCGCATCCTGAACGTGTGTCCCACCACCGTGCGCCGTTACACAAACCGCGGGCTTCTGCCGCACTTCCGCACGGCGGGCAATCAGAGGCGGTTCCGGTTCAGCGATATCGTGGCTTTCATGGAATCCCAGCAGAACGCAGGCCGCAGAAAGCGCGCCCGGCGGACGGGAGAAGAGACTGAGAACACCGATTCCTGACGGGGAGCGGGTGTGTCCCGTTTGAAAATCGCGGTCTTTTCCGAGAGCTTCGAGCCGGTCATCAATGGAGTCTCCGTCTCCATCTCGCTTCTGGCAGGCCGGCTGGAGGCTCTGGGGCACGAGGTCTACTGCTTCGCGCCGCGCTATCCCGGTCATACGGACGCATCTCCCAGGGTGTTCCGGTTTCCCAGCGTTCGCGCGCCCGGCGTTCCGGATTATCCGCTGGCCCTTCCCTGGAGCGGAGGGCTGTTCCGCGTATTCCGGGAGCTGGCCCCGGACGTGGTGCACACGCACACACCGTTCGCGCTGGGGCTGCGCGGACAGAAGTGGGCTGCGAAGCTGGGAATCCCTCTCGTGTCCACCAACCACACGCTCTACACTGAGTATGTCCACTACATCCGCCCGGTCCCGCCGACGTTGATGCGCTCCATCGCCGTCTGGTGGATGCGGCGCTATTACAACCGCTGCCACCACGTCATCGTTCCGAGCGCCGCCACCGGGCGCAGGCTGGAGTCCTACGGGGTGCGCACGCCCTGGACCGCCATCCCCACAGGCATCTCCTTCCCGGATGCGCCGGAGGGAGTGGACGGGCGCAACGTGGTCGGGGCATCACCGGACGAGAGGATCCTGCTGTATCTGGGACGCATCGCCCGGGAGAAGAATCTGGATCTTCTGCTGGACGCCTTCCGCATCATCTCGGAGAAGGAAAGAACCGCACGGCTGGTGGTGGTAGGAGGCGGGCCGTATCTGGAGCGGTGCCGGGAGCGCGCAATCGGGATGCGCCTGAACGGGCGGGTCACATTCACCGGCCCGCTGCCGCGGGAGGCGCTCCCTGCGGTGTTCCGCGCCGCGGATCTGTTCCTCTTCCCCTCAGCCACCGAGACCCAGGGACTGGTGGTGGGTGAGGCCGCTCTTCACGGCTTGCCGTGCGTGGCGGTGGACGCGGGAGGAACGCCGGAGTTCGTCCGGCACGGCGAGACCGGTCTGCTGGTGCGGCCGGATGCGCAGGAGTTCGCGGCTGCGGCGCTGGAGCTGCTGGAGGACCGGGAGCGCAGGGAGGCATTCTCGCGCGCTGCCCGGGATTTCGCTGCCACCCTCACCGTGGACGGGATGGCCCGCAAGGTTCTGGAGGTCTATCAAAAGGTAACTGCGGAGCGGGGCACGGGCTCTTGATGGACGGCGCACGCGCGGGATATCCTGCAGAGGCCACGGAGAGGAAGGATTGAGGATTTGCTGAAGCGGCTGGCTACTGCGCCTTCGCGCGCGATGCGCGCACTGTATGACTGGACCATCGGATGGTCGCGTACGCGCCAGGCCCCGTGGGCGCTGTTCGGGATCGCCTTCGCGGAAAGCTCCTTCTTCCCCATCCCCCCCGACGTTCTGCTTATTCCGATGGCCCTGGCCGCCCCCCGGCGGTGGTGGTTGACGGCTCTCATCTGCACCGCCGGATCGGTGGCGGGCGCTGTGCTCGGCTATTGTATCGGGCTTGCGTTCTACGAGACGGTGGGCGTGCGGATCGTGGACTTCTATGACCTTCACGCTGCGATGGAGACGGTGGGGCAGAAGTATTCAGAGAACGCCTTCGCCGCCGTCTTCACAGCCGCGTTCACTCCCATTCCGTTCAAGGTGTTCACCATCGCTGGAGGGGTGTTCCAGATCCCTCTGCCGATGCTGCTGGCAGGCTCGGTGGTGGGACGCGCCGGGCGGTTCTTCCTGGTGACCGGGCTGCTGCGGCTCTTCGGTGAGCCGGTGCAGCGTTTCATCGAGAAGTATTTCGACATTCTGTCCCTCGTCTTTGTGGCCCTCCTGATCGGCGGGTTCGTGGTGGTGAAGATGATGGGGGGAGGGCACTAGGGTTACCGCTATGCAGCCAGGATCCCGCAGGCAACCGTCACTGACAGGCCGGCCGGAATCCGGCATCTTCCTGGCGCTTGTGGTGATGGTCGCCGTCGTCGCGGCCCTGAACCCGAAGGCGTTTTTTCAGTCTTACTCGCTGAACCTCTGGCTGTTCTCCCTTTCGCTCTACGGCATTCTTGCCATTGGCGAGATGCTGGTGGTTCTGACGGGTGGGATAGACCTGTCTCCCGGGTCGCTGATCGCGCTGACCGGGGTTCTCTCGGCGCTGGCGGTCAAGGCGCTGGTGGCGGCCGGTATGAACCCGGTTCTCGCCGTGGCAGTCGCGGTGGCGGCCACGCTGGTTGCCGGGGCGTTGATCGGCCTCGGACACGCGTTCTACATCAACCGGCTGGGCGTGCCGCCGTTCATTATCACGCTGGGGACGCTTATCATCGCGCGCGGTGTGGCGGAGCTGATCACGCGGGGAAGCACCATCAGCGGGCTGCCGGAGGAGTTCAACGCCATCGGCGCGAACGGCTCGGCCCACGTTCCCGGACTGCCGTTCCTGCCCGTGGCCGGAGTGATCTTCGCGGTCATCGCGGTGGCCGCCCATCTGCTGGCTCAGAAGACCCGCCTGGGGCGGCAGATCTACGCCGTGGGCGGCAATGCGGAGGCCGCCCGCCTGTCGGGTGTCAATGTGGAGGGGGTCCGGGCGTTCTGCTATGCCGCGAGCGCCGCAGCCGCGTCCCTGGCGGGCGTGCTGTACGCTTCCAGCGTCACCATCGGCGACCCGAAGGCCGGCCTGGCGTATGAACTTACGGCCATCGCCGCGGTGGTGATTGGCGGCACCAGCCTGATGGGCGGAGTAGGAACTGTGCCGGGCACCGTGCTGGGGGCGGCCATTATGAGCCTGCTTCCGCTGGGGCTCACCTATATCCGCGTGGAGGCGTGGTGGCAATCCATCAGCACAGGCGCCGTGGTGGTCCTGGCGGTGACAGTGGACAGCATGCGCCGCAGACGCCGGGAGCGCGCTCCCGGGCGGCGCGAGCAGGAATAGAACCTGCTGACGGGGAACTTGCCGTCAAAAGAAGCGGGGGCGCCTGTGCCCCGGCGGTCGCGAAGGGAGCTTCGAAGATGATGCTTCAAGTCCGGATGTTGGCGGTTCTGGCTGCGGCGGGTCTGATGGTAAGCGGTTGTGGGCAGGAGGCGGCGCCGCCTGCGGCTCCCGGAGGAGGATCCGGCACGGTCATCGGAGGGCTCGGCAAGTCCATCCATCCTTTCTGGGACCAGGTGGAGAAGGGCATGCGCGACGCCGCTGAGCCTCAGGGCATTCAGGTCGAATTCTACGTCCCCACCAAGGAAGACGCCCGGAAGCAGGCCGAGAAGATCAAGAGCTGGGTGGCCGTTGGGGTTTCCGGCATCCTGTTCGCTGCCTCGGATCCGGAGACGGTGGGGCCGGCCATCAAGGACGCCACGGCGCGCAATATCCCCTGCGTGGCCATGGACACGGACGCCCCGGACAGCGGACGGCTGGCCTACGTGGGCACCGACAACTATGAGGCGGGCAAGGTGGCCGCGCGCGTGCTGGGAGACCTGCTGGAAGGAAAGGGGAAAGTCTGCATCGCCACGGGGTCACTCACTGCGTCCAACTCCCTGGAGCGGATCCGCGGGTTCAAAGAGGTGCTGGCGAACGATTACCCGGGCATCACCGTGCTCCCTGAGATCCTTGTGGACAACGAGGACCGGGCGGTGGCGGAGCAGAAGGCCAAGGCCAAGATCGCCGCGGAGCCGGACCTTGCGGCCTTCTTCGGGGTGTATGCTCTGAACGGTCCGGCTTGCGCGAACGCGGTCAAGAGCGCAGGAAAGCAGGGGAAGATCCGGGTGGTGTGCTTCGATACGACTGCGGAGCACATGAATATGCTAAAATCCGGGATGATAGACGCCGCCGTGGGGCAGCGTCCGTATCTGATGGGCAAAAAAGGCCTGGAGCTGCTTGCGCTCGTCATCAAGAAGGGGCCGGAGGAGGCGCTCAGGGAGATGGGCGCAAAGAACGGCGCCATTGATACCGGCGTGGATGTGGTCCGCCGGGAAGATGTCGAGGAGTATCGCGCCAGGCTGAAAGAGCTTGGCATCCCCGTGGAGGGCTGGTAAAGGCGGAAAGCCGTTCCGCTTAAGCCTTCAGGTAGGAGGCCGGAAGGCGACCTTGAGACTGAAGAAGATACAGATCCGCGGGTTCAAGACCTTCGCGGATACCACGGAGATCGAATTCACGCCGGGGATCACGGCGGTCGTCGGGCCGAACGGCTCGGGCAAGAGCAACATCTCCGACGCCATCGCGTGGGTGATGGGCGAGACCAACGTCCGCAACCTGCGCGCCACCCGCACTGAGGACGTCATCTTCAACGGCAGCGCCGCCCGAAAGCCGGTGGGGCTGGCCGAAGTCACTCTCACACTGGACAACTCCAGCGGCAGGCTGCCCATTGGCTTCTCCGAGGTGACCATAACCCGGCGCGCCTTCCGCTCCGGCGATAGCGAATACTTCATCAACAAAGTCCCCTGCCGTCTGCGCGACATTTATGAGCTGTTCCTGGACTCCGGCGCGGGGGGCGGGGCGTACTCCATGATCAGCCAGGGCGAGGTGGATGCTCTGCTGACCGGCAAACCGGAGGACCGCCGGGAGCTGCTGGAGGAGGCTGCAGGCGTCAAGAAGTACCGTCACCGCCGCAACGAGACCTGCCGCAAGCTGGAGCACACCCGCGAGAACCTCTCGCGCGTGGACGACATCATGAACGAGCTCCAGGCGCAGATGGAGCCTCTGGCGGAGCAGGCGGAGAAGGCCATCCGCTACCGTGAGCTGACCACCCGGCTCCGGGAGATCGAGGTTGGGCTGCTGGTCTCCCGCGTGCAGACGCTGAACAGCGAGATCGAGGGGTGGCGCTCACGCGACGGCGAACTGCGGGACGAGTTGGCCGCTCTGGAGCGGCGCATCATCGAGCAGACGCAGGAGGAGGAGCGCTGCTTGGAATCGGCGCGGAAGGCTCGCGAGGAGCTGGAGGCGGCTCACGAGACCCTGTCACGGGCTCAGAGCCGGGCCGAGCGGCTGCGGTCGGACCTAGCGCTGGCGCAGGCGCGCAGACAGTCCGCCGAGGAGACGCGCCGGCGTCTGACGCTGGAGATCGCAAGCCTGTCCTCACGTCTGCAGGAACTGGAGGAGCGCTCGTCCCGTTCCGGGGAGGAACTGCAGGATGTGCTTGCCCGGCGGTCCGCCCTTGAGGAAGAGGTCCGAAGGGCGCGGGAGATGAGCGACGGGGTGGCGGCGAAACTGGCGGAATGCGAGGAGGAGCTTGCCCGCCACGAGTCCGGCGCCCGCGGACTGGCGGAGGACAAGGCAGCTCAGCGGAGCCGCCTGGAGAGCTGCCGGGCGCGGATGCGACAGCTCGAAGAGGAGGCTGCCGCGCTTCTGAGGCGGCAGGAGGAGCTTGAGGAGCGCCGGGGGCAGCGTTCGGCGGAGGCCGGGGAAGCCACGGCTGCCGCCGCTGGCCTGGAGGAGCGCCTGCGGACTCTGGACTGCGAACTGGAGCAGGCGCGCTCGGCGGCCGAGCGGCTTGCTGCAAGCCTGCGTGACGAAAGCGCGCGTCTGGAGGAGATCACACGGGAACATCTGGAGCAGTCCAGCCGCCTGAAGACCCTCAAGCAGATGCAGGAGGCGGGCGAGGGTCTGTATGCCGGCGTGCGTGCGGTTCTCGCGGCATCCCGCCAGGGACGCCTGCGGCCGGGATATGCCATGGTGGCGGACGTCCTGGAGGTCCCGGGGCACCTGGATCAGGCTATTGAGGCGGCCCTAGGCGGTGCGCTTCAGGACATTGCAGTGCGCGATTTCAGCCTGGTGCGGGAGGCGATCGAATACCTGAAGCAGGGCGGACACGGCCGGGCGACGTTTTTGCCGATGGACCGTCTGGAGCGGCCGGAAGTGCTGTCCACGCAAAGGCTGCGCGGCGAAAAAGGCATTGTGGGCTGCGCCTACGATCTCGTGGGGTTTGCCCCGGAGTATGAGCCCGTGGCGCGGCTGCTGCTGGGGCGCGTGCTTGTGGCGGAGGATCTGGACAGCGCGGCGGAGGCCGCGCGCAGGATGCGGGGCTGGTCCAAGATCGTCACACTGGACGGGGAGCTGCTGCTGCCGAGCGGCGCGGTCACCGGCGGCAGCCGTCCGAGACGCGGCCCCGGACTTACCGAGCGGCGCCGGGAGATCGCCGCGCTGGAAGAGAGCGTACGGGGGCTGGAGCGGCGCAGGCGCGAGTGCGAGGCCCGGGTGGCGGACTTGAAGGAACACCTGGAGCGCGAGACTCACCGGACCGGCGAGCTGCAGAAGGAAGCCGGGGAAGCGCGGCTGGCGCTCACACGCATCGCCGGGGCAAGGGACGCCGCGGCCAACGCCCTTCGCGAACTGGAGGATAGCTCCCGCGAGCTGGCTGGGAGACTGGAGGGGTGCTCCCGGGCTCGCCAGCAGACTCAGGACGAGATCCGGATGCTGGAGGCCATGCTTTCAGACTCGGATGCCGCGGGAGATGAACTGGAAGCCCTGCTGGAGGCGCGACGCTCCGAAGTGGCGGCGTTGCGCGCGGAGGCCGCGGCCGCGATGCGTTCCCTGCAGGAGACGGCGGCGGAGCTTTCGGCGGTCTCCGAGCGGGAGCGCGCGCTGAAGCAAGCGGGGGCGGCTCTGGAAGAGGATCTGAACAGGACCCGTAGCCTTCTGGAGGAGCGCAAACGGGAGTTGGAGGCAGGCGGAGACGCCGGTGAGAGGGACGCGCTGGAGCTGGAGGAGCTTGCCGCACAGGCCGACGAGGCGGCCGCCGAGATGGAAGCGCGGCAGGTGGAGCTCATGCAGGCTCAGTCGCGCGCTCAGGAGCTTCTGAATGCTCTGGACGGCGCTTCCCGCGCGCTGCGCGAAAGCCGCGAGCGCTCCGCAGCGCTGGCTTCCGAACTGCACGAGCTGGAGCTTGCCCTGGCGCGGGGCGAGGCCGAAATGGCCCAGATGCTGGAACGGCTCTGGGATGAATATGAGATCACCCGCAACGACGCCCTGACCTGGCCGGAGCCCCTTCTGGTAAAGCACGGGACAGCTGCGGAAGTGGCGAGGCTGCGCCGGGAGATCCGCGCGATGGGAGAAGTGAACACCGGTGCGGTGGCGGAGTTCGAGCGCGTCCGCGAGCGCTGGGAGTTCCTGGCTTCCCAGCGGGCGGATCTGGAGGAGGCGGAAAGGGATCTGCTGCAGGCCATCCGGGAGATTGACGACAGCACCCGCGGGCTATTTATGGAGACGTTCGAGCGGGTGCAGGAACATTTCGCCGAGGTGTTCACACTGCTGTTTGGCGGCGGGGTGGCCCGGCTGGAACTGACTCAACCGGAAAACCTGCTGGAGACAGGCGTCGAGGTGTTTGTGCAGCCTCCAGGCAAGACGCTGCAAAATATGAACCTACTGTCCGGCGGGGAAAAGGCGCTGACCGCGCAGGCGCTCCTGTTTGCTCTGATGCGCGTGAAGCCCAGCCCGTTCTGTGTTCTGGACGAGGTGGACGCTCCGCTGGATGACGCCAATGTGGTACGCTTCGCCGAGCTGGTGCGCCAGTATGCGCGGGACTCCCAGTTCATCGTCATCACTCACAACCGTGCTACAATGGAAGCCGCGGATGTGCTCTACGGCGTCACCATGCGCGAACCCGGCATCTCCAGCCTCTACAGCGCGAAGCTCTCCGACGTCTGAGGAGCCGCCGCGGACGCCGCAGGAGGAGTTTGAAGACTTGTCCGGGACACAGGGACTGCTTCTGAATACGGGAGACCGCGTGGTCTTTTTCGGGGACAGCATCACCGCCGCGGACCCGGGATATGTCAGCTTCATCCGGGAGATGCTGGATAATCTCTACCCGGAGCGCCGCATCGAGATCGTCAACAAGGGTATCGGAGGCAATAAGGTCACCGATCTGCTGGAGCGTGTGGACCGGGATGTGCTGGCGCTGGAGCCGGACTGGGTGAGCATCGCCATCGGCATCAACGACGTATGGCATGGCCCGAACGGCACTCCGATAGACGTTTTCCGCCGTGTTTACGAGGAGCTTCTGGATCGCATTGCGCAAGGGTCGCGCGCCCGAGTGGTGCTGTGCACGCCGTCCATCATCGAGGAAGACCCGGAGAGTGAACTGAACATCCAGCTCCGGCCGTATGTGGAGGCTGTCCACGAAATCGGGCAGCGCCGGGGACTGCTTGTGGTTCCCATCCGTGAGGCGTTTCTGTCCGCGCTGGAGCGCGCCCGGCAGACCACGCAGCGGCCATTGTTCACCACGGACGGGGTTCATCTGAATCAGGCCGGCAACACGCTTTTCGGGACCACCTGGCTGAAGGCGCTCGGGGCCTTCGGCGACCTGCTGCCCTGATGACGCAGCGCGTGACTCCCCCCGGGCGGCGAGCCGGGCCGCCGGCGCCCACCCTCAGAGATTATCTCGGCGTCAGCCTGTTCTGGCTGGCGCTGTCGCTTTTCTGGGGCGCTATGCTGGTGATGGTGCTGCCGTTCCGCGCGGAGGAGCTGTTCGGGCGGGACGGCAAGGACGCGGCCCTGGCCAGGCTTCTCAGCACGGGAGCCGCGGTGGCAGCCGTCACTCAGGTGCTGTCGGGCGCCCTGAGCGACGCGGTGGGATTCCGCTGGGGGCGGCGCAGGCCCTATATGCTGGCAGGTACGGTAGCGGCGACCGCCGCACTCCTTCTCTTTCCGTCCGCGGAGAGTATGGCTCAGCTGCTGGCGTGCTATGTGGCCATTCAGTTTCTGCTGAACATCGCCATCGGACCGTACCAGGCGCTCATTCCCGATCTCATCCCGCTGGCGCATCACGGACGCGCGTCGGCGTTCATGGGGGTGTGGGCGCTTCTGGGGCGGATCGGCGGTCCGGCCGTGGCGGCGGTGCTGCTTGCGCGACCGGACGGTCTCTCGCAGGTCATCATCGTCTTCGCGGTGCTTCTGAACGGCTTTATGGTGGTGAACCTGGCCCTTATCCGCGAGCCTCCCTCCGGCGGCCGGACGGCCGGATTCCGGGACACCCTGCGCCGGATGCTGCAAATCCCCCTGCGGCCTTATCCGGGCTTTGTCTGGATCCTGATCTCCCGTTTCGGGATCATGATGGGGCTTTATACGGTGATGTTCTGCCTGCTGTACTACGTCCGCTACTCACTGGGCGTGGGCGGCGAGGCCGAATCGCTGGCCGTGGTGCGGAACTTCATGGTGCTTTCCACCCTGACCGGTCTGGCGGGTGCGGTGGCCGGAGGAATGATCAGTGACCGCATCCGCAAGGTGCGCGTGCTCTACGTCTCCAACTCCGTTTGCGTCGCCGCAGGTCTGGCCTTCCTGATGGTCCCCGATGTCAGCGCCGCATACTGGGCGGTGGCGCTGTTCGGCGTAGGGATGGGGGCGTTCCAGTCCGTGGACTGGGCGCTGGGCTGCAACCTGCTGCCGGAGCACGCGCCGGCCAAGTATCTCGGCGTATGGGGGATGTCCGATACCATCCCGCAGGTCATCGCGCCGCTGATCGCCGGGCCGGTGGCCATCATCTTCAACCGGCCAGATGAGCCCGGTGTGGGATACCGGGTGCTGATGGTCGTGGCGATGGTGTACTTCATTCTGGGAACCATCGCCCTGAGCCGCATCCGGGAGCGGACACCGCCGGGAATGCGAGGCTAGTCCCCTTTCCGCGCATCGTTTTGCGACCTGTCCGCAGGGACGTGTAAACTGCTTCCAATGCGTTCCCCATCCGCTCACACAGGCGATACTACCTCCAGCGCGTCGCGAAGGGCGCTGGGGTCCGTTTTCGCCGTTGTCTTTCTGGACGTGTTTGCGTTCGCGCTGGTCATTCCGCTCCTGCCGGTCTGGGCGCAGCGATTCACCGCCAGCCCGTATGCCATCATCTCGCTGTCGTCGGTCTATGCGCTGGCGCAGTTCGTGTTTGCGCCGGCGTGGGGAGCCCTCTCGGACCGGGTAGGGCGCAGGCGGCTTCTGGCGTTGTCCATCGCCGGGGAGGGAGCGTCCTTTATCGGGATGGCGCTCGGCAGCGGGCTGGGCTGGCTCTATGCGGCGCGCGTCGCGCAGGGGATCTTCGCGGCAGGAACATTCGCCATCCCGCCCGCGCTGGTGGCGGATGTCACCACGCCGGAGAGGCGATCCCGGGGCATGGGATTTATCGGAGCGGCTCTGGCTCTGGGTTTTGTGCTGGGACCGGGAACGGGCGCGCAGCTTGCAAAGATCTCCACCGCTCTGCCGTTCTTCGCAGCGGCCGCTGTTTCGGCCGTGAACCTGCTTGTGGCCATCTTGCTGCTGCCGGAGACGCACTCCGTTTCCGTGAAAGAGTCTACCTCCCGGGAGAGCGCTATATCGCCAGTAATGGCGCTGGCCCGGAAAGGACTTCCAACGTTGATGGCGCTGTTTGCCGTGAACACCTTCGCCTTCAGCAATATGGAGAGCTCCTTCACGCTGTTCCTTCAGGCGCAGTTCGGCCTTGCGGAGCAGGAGACGGTGGTTCTCTCCGGCCGCCTTCTGGCGTTCGTGGGGGTGGTGGCGGCCGTGGTACAGGGAGGCCTGATCGGTCCCCTGACGGCACGGTTCGGTGAGAAGGTTCTCCTGGCTGCCGGCTTCGCCGCAACGTCTGTTGGTCTCGCCGCCGTTCCGGGGCAGCATTCGACGGCGGCGCTCCTGATGCCCCTTGCTCTGGCGGCCGCCGGATTCGGGCTTATCGGCCCGTCGCTGATCAGCCTCATCTCCCGCGCCGCCGGACCCGAGCATCAGGGCGCCGTTCAGGGACTGACGCAAGGCCTGGGGAGCGTCTCGCGGACGCTGGGTCCGCAGGCCGCAGCGGTGAGCTTCGGAGCGCTGGGCATCGGATGGCCGTTCTGGACGGCTGCGGTGTTGCTGGCGGCATGTTTTGCCGTGACCGCCGCCGCTGTCTGTGGACCCGCTGGGACCGCATCCGCCAGGCCCGGTCCTGCAGTGGAAAGGAGGAAAGACCCCGCGTGAAGAACCGGCCTGTCCTGACGATCATCTTCCTGACCGTCTTCATAGACCTTCTGGGTTTCGGGATGGTACTGCCTCTGCTCCCCGTATGGGCGGAGCGCCTGACCGCCAGCAAGTATCTCATCATCCTGCTGGGTTCCGCGTACTCCCTCGCGCAGTTTGTCTTCGCCCCGGTTTGGGGAAGGTTGTCGGATGCCATCGGCCGGCGCCCTGTTCTGCTGCTGTCGCTGGGCGGCGGAGGGCTGGCCTATCTTCTGATGGCGTTCGCGGAGAGTCTGGGCACGCTATACGCGGCGCGCTTCCTGCAGGGATTCTTCACGGCGGGCGGTCTTGCTGCGGCGCCGGCGCTCATCGCGGACGTCACATCCGAAGAAGAGCGCTCGCGGGGGATGGGGCTTATCGGAGCGGCGTTCGGACTGGGTTTCATCTTCGGACCGGCTGTTGGCGCCGCTCTGGCGCAGGTGGGACTGGGAGCGCCGTTCCTGGCGGCGGCGGGGTTGTCTTTCGCTAATTTCATCTGGGCGGCGGCTATGCTTCCCGAGACTCTGGACCGGACCGTGGCGCGCGAGGCGCACACGCGGTTTCTGGATCTGCAGAAGCTGCGGGAGACACTGACCTCTCCCGTACTGGGACTGCTGTTCTTCCTGCTCTTCATCAACACGTTCGCCTTCAGCAACCTGGAGCAGACCTTCACCCTGTTCGTGCAGGAACGGCTGGGACTGGACGGCCGCGCAGCCGGGCGGACTACGGGTTTCCTTCTTGCCTATATCGGAGTGGTCGCTGTGCTGGTGCAGGGATTTCTCATCCGGCCGCTGAGCCGCAGGTTCGGCGATGAGCGTCTGCTGCTGGCGGGCATTCTGTTGACCGGGACGGGGATGATGCTGATGCCTGTTCCCCGCGGCGTGAGCGGGCTGATGCTGGTGAGCACGCTCATCTCTTTCGGGTGGGGACTGGTGAATCCATGCACGTCCAGCCTGATCTCGCGCTCGGCCGGCCGCGACCGTCAGGGCGGAGTGCTCGGGCTCTCCCAGGGACTGGCCAGTCTGGCGCGGATCGCCGGGCCGGTGTGGGGTGGGTTCGCCTTCAGCCGCATCGGGATCGCCTGGCCCTACTGGAGTGGAGGGGTCATTCTGCTGATGAGCTTCGCCGTGGCAATGATGCGGCTGATTCCGTCAGGAACGGCGGTACGTGGGGATGCGGGAGATGCCTGAGTGGACGCCCCGGGACCTGACCATCCGGCAGAGGGAGCGACTGGAGCGCCTGCACCGCCGGTTCGGGCGCGAGCCGTTGCCGCCGGATCTGCCCTGCATCCTAAAGGAGCAACTGGGCATAGATCTCACCTCGCGACTGGGCGCCCTGGAGCTTGGCCATCCTTTCATGGTGGCGCCGGGAGAGTGGACGGGAGAGTTGGAGCGTGTGGTGGCTGCCGCGGAGGCAGGCTGGGCGGCGGTGGTGCTGCGGACGGCGGCAGCCTGGGGACCGGATGGTGGGGCATCACTTTCCCACCTGCGCGCCCGGCCGGGCCCGGGCGCGCGCAACCTCTACCACCCTTCCGATGTGCGCCGCGAGCGCCCCGCCCTGGTCTGGGACCGCCGGCTGGACAGCCGGGGGCCAGAGGAGTATCTCGAATTCGTCCGCGCCGCATCATCCAGTGCGGGAGGGCAAACGGCGATCGTCGCCTCGCTTGCTTCGGCCCCGGACCGGGCGGAGGAGGAGTTGGCGCACGCGGGAAGGCAGCTGCTCGCGGCGGGCGCGGATGCGCTGGAGGCGCTCTGGAGTCCCGGAGACGAGGGATGGACTGGCCGCCTGCCTGGAGAGGATCGCCGGTGGTCCCTTCGGGTCATCTGCGCTGATGTGCAGACTTTGCAGGAGACGGAACGCGGCCGGGCTCAAGAAGCCTTTCAGGCGGCTCCGGCCCTGACGCTTGACTTCGGGACTCCGGCGGCGGGCGGGCCACGTTCGTTCCGGCCGGGAGATCTGGCAGGGTTCCTTCAAGAGTGGAACCTGGAGGGACGGGCGGTGGCGGCTGCGGGCGGCGTTTACTCCGGGCGCGACGCGCTGGCTTACATCCTGGCGGGGGCCTCTGTGGTCCAGGTGTACAGTTACATCGGGGGCAGGGTGCGACCCGTTCTGAAGCAGAGCCGTAACAAGTTCGAGCAGGTGCTGTATCGTTTGCTTTTGGATCCTCGCGATGGCCTGGCAGCAGGTATGGCGGCCTTGAAGAACCGCTTCGGGATCTCCCGGCTGGCGGATGCCGTCGGTCTGGAGCATAAGACGGCAAAGGGCGCCTAGCTTGACCGGCGGAAGGGAGTTACAACCTTGGCAGCGCATCCGGGCACACAACAGATTCTGATGGACCTGGTGGCCATCCCCAGCGTGGGACAGGAGCCTGTTCCTGAAGGCCGCGAAGGCGGCGAGGCGAGAGTCTGCCGGTATCTGGCCGGATTGCTGGAGTCCGCAGGCGTGGACTGCCAGATGGAAGATGTTCTGCCCGGAAGGCCCAACCTTTACGCCCACCTGGATCGGGGATGCGCGCGGACGGTAATCCTGTCCGCCCACACGGACACCGTGCCCGCCACGGACTGGGAGGGTGACCCGTTCCGGCCGGAGGAGAAGGACGGCCTGATCTTCGGGCGGGGCAGCTGTGACACCAAGGCGAGCCTGGCGGCTTTTACGGCGGTGATGCTGGAAGCCGCGCGGAAGGGAGCGGGCGAGTTCAACCTGATTTTTGCGGCCGTCTGCGACGAGGAGGTTAGCTTCGCGGGGTCGCGCGCGGCAGCCGGACGTCTGCGCGCGGATCTCGCCATTGTGGGCGAGCCCACATCCCTTGCTGTGGTACACCGGCACAAAGGGGTCATGCGTTTTGTGCTGGAGGCCAGAGGCCGCAGCTGCCACTCTTCCACCCCGGAGAAGGGCGACAACGCTATATACAGAATGTCCCGGGCGGCTCTCGCCGTGGAGCGCCTGGCAGGTGACTGGCAACAGGTCCGGGATGCAGATCTTGGTCCGCGCGCCATCTCGGTGACCACCATCTCAGGCGGGCAGGCCCCGAACATCGTGCCCGATCTGTGTCGCGCTGATGTGGACGTGCGCTGCCTGCCGGGAGACCGGCTGGAGGATCTGCTGGAAGAGGTGCGAGCGAGGACGGGTAACGACGCGGCCGTCCTGGCCCCGTATATGGAGGGCCCGGCGCTGGACACGGATCCGGAGCATCCCCTGGTCCGCCGGCTGGCGGAGGCATCCGGACGAGGGCTGACGTGCGCTCCCTACGCCACCGATGCCCCGCAGTATGCCTCCCGGGGGATTCCCGCCGTGGTCTTCGGGCCGGGCGATGTGACGCTGGCGCACACCCCGCGTGAGCACATCCGCCTTGCGGAGGTGGACGAATGTGTCACCATTCTCCGCCGCTTCCTGGGGATGTAGTTCCTCGGCGCGCTATCGAGACCACACGTTGCGGAATCTGGTTTCGGCTCGTCCGTCTGAAGCGGATGGCTCAACCAGCGTATTGTCTGTTGCCATTTGAGGTCAAAATAATCCTCGACGGAGTGGGGACGGGTATGTTAAAGTCAACTGGGCTCCGGCAGGTGAAGGCGGCGCGGGCCCGGGAGGATCTGGAATGAGTCCAGGGATCACACGCAGGCAGTTCATCGCAGGGGCTGTGGCGGCGGGAGCGGCCGCGCTGGCGGGTCCGGCTGTTGAAAGCTCCGGCAGGAAACCGAAGTCGCTGACCGACCGTGTGGAGATCGGGCGGACGGGTGTCAGAGTATCATACCTGGGACTCGGCACAGGGACCGTGGGTTTCAACCACGCCTCGAACCAGACGCGTCTTGGCTCCATCAAGTTCGCCCGCCTGATCAATCACGCCTATGACGCCGGCATCAACTTCTTCGACTGCGCTGATAGCTACGGCTCACATTCGTATCTGCGCGCCTCACTGCGGCGCATCCCTCGGGACAAATATGTCCTGCAGACCAAGATCTGGTTCCGCACCAGCAAGGACGCTCAGGCAGACCTGGACCGCTTTCGCAAAGAGCTCGACACCGATTACCTGGACATTGTCCTGATCCATTGCGTAACGGACCCGACGTGGGCCGCCGACCTCCGTCCGATGATGGACGTCCTGGAGGAGACCCTGCAGAAGGGTGTCATCCGCGCCCACGGAATCTCCATCCACGACCTGGAGACCCTGCGGCAGGCCTCCGGCCATGAGTGGGTGCAGACTGTGTTCGCCCGGATCAATCCGGAGGGGGCGGTGATGGACGGAAAGCCTGCCGAGGTTGTCCCGGCTCTCGAAAAGATCCACGCTTCCGGCAAGGGGGTCGTAGGGATGAAGATCCTGGGCGAGGGGCGGATCGCCGAGAAGCGCGAGGAGTCGCTCAGGTTCGTCCTGGGGCTGGAATGCGTGGACGCCATCGTCATCGGCTTCGAATCCCCGGGACAGATTGACGAGATCATCAAGATGGGGAACAGGGCTCTGGCCTGAATGAGAGCACCTGCAAGACGGGCCTCAAGGCCGAACAGCGTTGGTTGAGCCGTCCAGCGCAGCCGGACGAGTCGCAATCACACGCTGCGATTCGTGGTCTCGATACGCGCGCCTGCGGCGCGCTACTCGACCAGCGTAGTGTGGACTCAGCTGCTGGTGACTGGATGCCACTCCTGAGTAACCTCACCCCTTGAGGCCGGTGAGGGTGATTCCCTGGATGAAATACCGCTGCGTGAAGAAGAACACCAGCAGGACGGGGAGCATCATCATCGTGGCGGCCGCCATCAGCAGTCCCTGCTCTCCGCCGTGCATCCCCTGGAATAGATACAGGGCATAGGAAAGAGGCATCTTCTGGGGCGAGTTAATGTAGATCAGCGGGCCCATGAAGTTGTTCCAGCTCCCCATGAAAGCCATGATGGTCACCGCGGCCAGCGCGGGCTTCACCAGCGGTAACATGATCCGCCAGTAAGTAGTGAACGGATTGCAGCCGTCTATCTTGGCGGCTTCCTCCAGCTCCATCGGGATGGTCATGAAGAACTGCCGCAGCAGGAAGATGTGAAAAGCGCTGCCCAGAAACGCCGGAGCCCAGAGAGGCCGCAGAGTGTCCACCCATCCAAGCCAGCGGAAGATCAGGAATACCGGGAGCATTGTCACGGCGGCGGGCAGCATCATGGTGGCCAGCAGCACCACAAAGAACACCTCCCGGCCCGGCCAACGCAACCGCGAGAACGCATAGGCCGCCAGCGAGCTGCTGAGTAGCAGCCCGACGATGGAGAGCACTGTCACATACACCGTGTTCCACAGCGGAACCAGCCCCCTGTGGTATTCCGCGGGAAGGTACTCCAGCGCCTCGGCGTAGTTCTCCCAGCGGGGGCGGAAGTAGCGGATCTCGGTCAGCTCGGAGACAGGCACTTCGATGGCGCGGGAGGGGTCCTGGACGTCCAGGGGCAGCACCCGCGCCCGGTCCCCGGGCAGCTCCTCCAGAATGCGCACGCGCTCAGACGTTTCTCCCCGCCGCAACTCGAAGACCTTCACCTCTTCGCCTCCCACGCGCACAGTAAGCGCTTTGGTGGGGATGAACGTCGGCGGGAAGGCCTTCATCTGATCATCGAACTTGAGCGATGTGGAGACCAGCCAGAGGAACGGCAGGATGAACACCGCCGACCCGCCGGCTAGCGCCAGGTGCAGCCAGCTCTGCCGGTTGATCTCGGCCCACCGTTTGCGCGTTTTCCAATTTCCGTCTGTCGGCGGCTGCAAAACGGCGCTCAGCCGGAACCAGACGACCCACACCAGCGAGGCGGCCAGCAGTCCTCCCGGGGCAGGCAGGAAACTGAGAAGGACTGCAGCTAGCGCCAGCGCGGGCAGCAAGCCGATCGCCAGGCGCACCTTCATGCCTGCGCTCCAGACCCATCCGGTGAACGCCATCGCGCGCTGTGCGGCGGCAACGGCCGCCGCCAGGGCGATAATCCAGTAGAGGGCAAGCAGCAGCTCGCTCTTCACCTACGGCTCATTCCTCCCCCGCCTCACCGGGACGGTAGCCCGGATCCTCCGGCAGACCGGGCCGCCGGGATGCCTCCACCGCCAGACGGTCGCACAGCTCGTTTTCCTCGTCTCCGTCGTGGCCCCTCAGCCAGCGGAACTCCACCCTGTGCCGCTCGCACAGCTTCAAAAGCTCCTCCCAGAGGTCCGGGTTGAGCGCCCGTTCATTGCCGGACTTCCGCCATCCCTTCTCGCGCCACCGCCGCGCCCAGCCCTTCGTCATGGCATCAACGACGTAGCGCGAGTCACTGTAGAGAATCACATCGGAGGGATTCCGGATGCGCTTCAGCGCCTCGATGCAGGCCATCAGCTCCATCCGGTTGTTGGTGGTGCAGCGGTATCCTCCAGAAACCTCCTTGCGGTGCGCTCCGCACTTGAGTACGGCGGCGTAGCCTCCGGGACCCGGGTTACCGGAGCAGGCGCCGTCGGTATAGATGGTGATGGGCGCGCGGCCTGAGCTGGAGCATCCCGCTGTCATCGCGGAGAGCCTTCTTCTTCCGGTATTCCGGCAGTATCCACGGCCGGAGCCAGCAGGGCGGCTGGTCTTCCCCACCGGGTCAAAACAAACCACTGCCCCTCTTCCACTTCCCGCAGGATGCGGCCGAAATGTCTCCTGAGTTCTGTGACGGTGATGGTTCTTTTCACTGAGAATGTCCGGCCGTACTCGAGTGCTTCACAGCCCGAGAACCTTACGCAGAGCCTCATCTACCCTGGCCAGGTCCGTCTCCGACAGGCGGCCAATCCGTTCTGCCAGACGATCCCGGCTCACGGTCATGATCTGCTCGCATTTGATATATGAGGAGTCCCGCAGGCCGTTCAGCGGGTCGGGACTTACCGGCACGTGAAATGGAACAGGCTTGCCAGACCTGCTTACTGCCACTACGATTGTATTTGGATATCTCTGGACCTGATTAGCGGCGTCCGTCTGCACCACCAGCGACGGACGTCTTTCGGCCTGCTCGGAGCCTCGCCCCGGACTCCAGTCAAGCCAGTACAAATCGCCTCGGCGGATCTCAGGGGTCATCGCGCAGCACGACTTCTCTCTGAGCTTCGAAAGCGTATTCGACGTCGCATTCCGCCGGTGACTCGCTCAATAGCTCGAAACCTCTTCGAAGCTCTTCCTGTTCCTCCGCTTCGATGGCACTCCGCAGGGACTCCTGGACCAGAATATTCACGCTTTTCCCACGTCTTACGGCAATGTTCCGGGCCGCCAGGTACAGATCTCTCGGCAGGCGAACGGTGAGGCTATGGGCGCGGTCACGATTCGACATCAGCTTTGCACTCCTTTATGATACCAATGCATGATACCATAACATTCACTTCCTCTCGCCCTCATAGTGCACCCACCGTGGAGCAAGGCGCAGTTGAGCCAGGGTCAGCACCAGCACGATCAGGAACATCACCCACGCGATCGCCGAAGCATACCCCATATTGAAGTAGCGGAACGCGTTGTCGAACAGATAGAGCACCGGCACCCGCGTGGCGTTCACCGGCCCGCCGCCCGTCATGATGTAGACGTTCTCGAACGTCTGCAGCGCGCCGATGGTCCCCATAATGAGATTGAAGAAGATATAAGGCGTCAGCATCGGCAGGGTCACGTGCCGGAACTGCTGCAACGGTGATGCGCCGTCCAGCTCCGCCGCCTCGTACAGATGCTGCGGAACCCCCTGAAGCCCGGCCAGCCACAGGATCATCCCGCCGCCCGCTCCCCACAGCCCCATCAGGATCAGCGCAGGCTTGGCCCACTGCTCGCTTGCCAGCCAGTTGGGAGGATCAATGCCGGACCAGCTTGTCAGAAGCATCCTCCACGCGGCGTTCAATAACCCGGCGTCCGGGTTCAGGATCCAGATCCAGAGGATGCTGCTGGCCACGATGGGAACAATCGAAGGCAGGTAGTAAATGGTCCGGTAGTAGTGCATCCCGCGGACGCTGGCGTTCAGCAGCATGGCGATGGCCAGGCCCGTCGCTATCCCGAGAGGAATCCCAAACGCCGCCAGATAGGCTGCGTTGTAGAGTGTCTTGGAGAACAGCGGCCAGTCCTCCGTGAACAACATCCGGAAGTTCTCCAGACCCACCCACCTCGGCGGATGCAGTACGTCGTAATGACAGAAACTGAAGATGACGGACGCCAGAAACGGACCCGCAGTGAACACCACCAGTCCCAGGAGCCACGGAGAGGCGAAGAGGTACCCCCACATTGCCTCTCCGCGCATCAGCCGGCCCACTGGCCCGGACCGCCGCGCCAGAATCGCCGCGACGGCGGCCAGCACGGCCAGAGCGAGCGCCAGAATGGCCATCGGCACAGCCAGAGGGATGACCGGGTATCGCTCCCGCGTGAACGTGCGGTCCAGCTCGGCCTGAACCCGGCGGGTGCCCGCCGCCAGCGCCTCCTTCGCCGTCATCTTGTGCCGCGTGGCATTCTCGAAGGCGATGACGTGTTCATCCCAGAGAAGCTGACCAACGTGCGTGACCGGCCGGAACCGGGCATAGGGCATCAGCTCGCGGAACAGGCGCAGAGGCTCCCGGAACTTCGGGTAGCGGTCGGCGTAGACGGCGTGGACCGCCTCGTTGACCCGCATATTGGCGCTGAGGCGCGGCACGAACATCCGGCCTTTGGAGCGGTTGTACTCCTCCTGCGCCTTGCACCCGATCAGCATCGCCTCCGGCGACTGCATCCACTTGATGAACTCCCAGGCCAGCTCCACGCGCTCTTCCGGCACACCCCTGGGGATGGCCCATGAGAAACCGCCGGCCCACGTGATGAACCTGGGCTGTCCCTTGAAACGGCCTTCCTGGCGCAGCCGCGCCGCGGGAACGGGGGCCGGAGCCACCCCGAAATCCATATCGGGGGCATAGCGCGCCAGCGACTGCAGGAACCAGTCGCCATCTATCTTCATCGCCACCCGCCCGATGATGAACGGGTCCATCTCCGGCGGGAGCGCGGCGAATCCCCGTTGATAGGCATCCAGCTTCTCGGCGCCTTTCAGCGCGTCGTAGACGCTGGTCATATACTCCAGCGCTTCCACCGTGTAGGGGTTGTCCATGGTGCACGTCCGCCCATCCGGACTCATGAACTCCCCGCCGTTCTGCCAGGAATACAGGTACAGCCAGCTGTTGCCGAAGTTGGGAATGAAGCCCGCCCGCGCGAACGTCCCGTCCGGATTGTATTCGGTCAGCCTGACGGCATACTCCCGCAGCTCTTCCCACGTCTGAGGAGGCCGGTCAGGGTCCAGCCCCGCCTCCCGGAACGCCTTGCGGTTGTAATACAGGGCCCGGTCGTCCGTATTGGAGGGGATGGCGTATACCTTGCCGCGGTAGGTGGCTTCCTTCCAGGTGGCCGGGTAGTAGTCCTCCGGGCGGACGCCGTATGGTTTGTCCCGGTCCCGTTCGATGAGATCGTTCAGGGGACGGAAGGTGTCCCGGCTGGCCCAGTCGCCGATGGTGAACCGGTCCTGATGCACCACATCCGGAGGGGATTTGCCGACGATGGCGGTCATCAGTTTCTGCGGGTTCATCCCGCCCGCGCCCATGCTCAGCATGCTGACGCGTACGCCCGGGTGCCGCCGTTCGAACTCGCGGACGCGGGCCTCCTCGATCTTCGTTTCTTCGGAGAGCTGCACCCCCCAGACGACCAGAGTGACGCGATCGTCCCGGTCGCGCGCGCACCCCGACGCCAGCAGCGCCACAGACGCGCACACAAGCGCCAGGAGCACTCTCACGCGGGAGCGGCTTCCCTTCTCTGCCAAACACGCGGACACACGACGCATTGCCGCATCATCATAGCGGAGCCGCCCCCTGCAGTTCAACCCTCCTTTTCATCCCCCGGTTGTGGACTGGATCCCGCCCGCCCGCCGCGCAGCCTCCCACGCCGCAACAGCGCATCGCGCAGCAGATACTCGATCTGCGCGTTCACGCTGCGAAGCTCGTCCGAAGCCATCCGCTGGATCTCCTCGAACACTTCGGGACTCAGACGAAGCAGAAATGTCTTTCTCTCCGGCATCCGGGCTTCGCTACTGGTAGAGAGTCCCCGTGTTCAGCACCGGCTGGGCTGCATGCTCGCTGCAGAGCACCACCAGCAGATTGGACACCATGGCAGCTTTGCGCTCTTCGTCCAGATGAAGCTTCTCGTACTGCTCCAGCTTGTCCAGAGCCATCTCCACCATCCCCACAGCTCCGTCCACGATCTTCTGCCGCGCGGCGATGATGGCCGCGGCCTGCTGCCGGCGCAGCATGGCCCCGGCGATCTCCTGCGCGTAGGCCAGATGAGTCAGGCGCGCCTCCATCACCTCGACCCCCGCCAGGGCCAGCCGCTCCTGCAGCTCCTTCTGAAGGTCGTGCGAGACCTCTTCGGCGTTGCGCCGCAGCGAGACGGTCTCATCCTCGGCGTCGTACGGGTAGGAGGAGGCCAGGTGCCTGACAGCGCTTTCGCTCTGGGTGTGGACATACTGCTCGTAGTTGTCCACTTCGAAGCTGGCCCGGTAGGTGTCTCGCACCCGCCAGACCACTACAGCAGCGATCTCGACGGGGTTGCCGGCCAGGTCGTTTACCTTTAGCTTCTCGCCGTTCAGCGTGCGGGCTCGAAGTGAAACGGACCGCTTTGTGAAGAACGGATTCGCCCACCAGAAGCCGCTGGATTTCACCGTGCCGGAGTAGCTGCCGAACAGCAGCAGCACCTTACTGCCGTTGGGCTCCACGATGAAGAACCCTCCGCACAGCAGCCCGAAGACTATCAGCAGGATGATGGCGGGGACAGGTGGCGCGTCCGCGCGGATCGCCTGCACGAAAAGATAGATGATGACGGCCAGCACGGCCAGAGTCACCGCCAGCATCAGCCAGCCGTTCGCAGCTTGGTACTCTTTTTCCTGATTCATTCTGTAAAGCCCTTTCCCACATTGAAGGTATCAATATGATATCACTTCAATATCTACGAGTCAAGAGGCGCTGCCTCTTGCATTCCGCGCGCTGATTTGCGACAATACGGCGATGCGGCGAAGCTCGACCCTGCTCAGACGGGAGGCCCTGGACGGCTTCCTGTTCATATCGCCCTGGATCATCGGGTTCCTTCTGTTCACCCTGGGCCCGATGGCTTACTCGCTGTACGCGTCCTTCTGCGACTGGGACATGCTCCATCCGCCGCGCTGGGTGGGGCTGACCAACTACCGGCAGATGTTCACCGACGACTTCCGCTTCGCGAAGTCGCTGGGCGTCACGCTGAAGTATTCGGCCATGGCGCTTCCGCTCGGCGTGGTGACGTCGCTGGGCATCGCCATCCTGCTGAACCAGAAGGTGAAGGGGCTCACCTTCTTCCGCGCGATTTACTACATCCCTGCCATCCTTCCAGGGGTAGCCGTGGCAATGCTCTGGAAATGGATCTTCAATCCGGAGTCCGGGGTCATCAACCTGCTGCTCGCGCGGCTGGGAATCAATGGCCCGGGTTGGTTCACTGACCCGGCCTGGGCGGTGCCCGCGCTGGTCATCATGAGCCTGTGGGGAGCGGGAGCGGGGATGATCATCTATCTGGCTGGTCTGCAGAGCGTGCCCACTCAGCTCTACGAGGCTGCGGAGATTGACGGCGCAGGAGCATGGATGAAGTTCCGCAGCGTGACTCTCCCGATGATCAGCCCCACCATCTTCTTCAATGTCGTGATGGGCATCATCGGCAGCTTTCAGGTGTTCACCAGCGCATTTGTCATCACGGGAGGGGCGGGAAGCCCGGCCTACAGCACGCTGTTCTACGTGCTATACCTGTATCAGAAAGCCTTCAACTACTTCGCCATGGGCTATGCCTGTGCGCTGGCCTGGGTGCTGTTCCTCATCATTCTGACCCTCACGCTGATCGTGTTCTGGAGCGGCAAGCACTGGGTCTACTACGAGGCGGAGAGGAAGGGCTGACGCTCCGATGCGCGCGGGCGAGCTGGCGAGAAGCAGGCGCAGGCAGGAGGCGACAGCTCGGGCGGTGGCCTATGTCATCCTGGTGGCCGGAGCGGTGGCCATCATGGTCCCGTTCGTCTGGATGGTATCCACGTCCCTGAAGGACAAAGACCAGCTCTTCACCCGTGAGCTTCAGTGGATCCCCACCCTCCCCGTCACAGTCCGGGTAGCGGAGCAGGAATACAACGTTTACACATCCCTGAGCGACGGGCGGTACGGTCTGCTGGTGGAGCGCCTGCCGGCAGGAAAGCTGCGCATCGCTTGGCTGGGGAAGGATCGGCCTCCGGAGACCCTGTCGCGCGTGCCGGATGATGTGGAGATCGTGCCGGAGGAACAGGTGGCGCAATACCGCAGGCCGGGCGCGCGCTGGTCCAACTACCGCGAAGCGCTCACTCCGCCGAACTTCCGTTTTCTGCTGTATCTGCGCAATACACTGATCATCACCATCGCCGCGCTGGTCGGCCAGGTGCTGAGCTGTTCGCTCGTGGCATTCGGATTCGCCCGCCTGCGCTTCCCGGGAAGAGGACCGCTTTTCATCATGGTGCTGGCGACGATGATGCTTCCCGCCCAGGTCACCATGGTACCGCTGTTCAAGCTGTTTGTGACGGTGGGCTGGTACGACACCTTCCTGCCGCTGACCGTGCCGGCGTTCTTCGCCACCTCTGGCTTCTTCGTTTTCCTGCTGCGGCAGTATTTCATGGGCATCCCGCTGGAGATGGACGAGGCGGCGCGGATAGACGGCGCGTCGAGTTGGCAGATCTATCACCGCGTGGTGCTTCCACAGGCGAGGGCCGCCGTGGCGACAGTGGCCATCTTCAGCTTCATGGCGCACTGGAACGACTTCCTTGGTCCCCTGATCTACCTGGGCAGCCCGGAGCTGCGCACGCTGTCACTGGCGCTGTACGCGTTTCAGGGAGAGCACAGCGTTGATATCCAGCTGTTGATGGCGGCGGCAACGGTGGTGATGCTTCCGTTGCTGGTCCTGTTTGCGGTGGCGCAGCGCTACTTCATCCAGGGCGTGGTCATCTCCGGCGTCAAGGGCTGAGATTCGGGGCGCTGTTTGACGTGCCTTCCCCCGCGGGCCTATAATGCCCGCAGCGCGCGGGAATGCGACAGAGGCGCGCAGCGGAACTGGAGGACAATGGTCGGATGAAGGTTGCGATAGTCGGCGGCGGAGGACGGGTGGGGTCGAATGCCGCTCTGTGTATGCAGTTCGGGGCGGTGGCGCGGGAGATCGCTCTGGTGGATGTGGCGGCGGACCTTGCCGCAGGAGAAGCGCTGGACCTGCGTCACGGAGCGTCGCTTGCAGGCTCGCAGGTCTTCACATCGGGTGGATATGAGCTTGCCGAGGGAGCGGATGTGCTGGTCATCACGGCCGGTCTGCGGCGCAAGCCCGACGAGAGCCGGCTGGATCTCATCAACCGCAACGTGGGCCTGTTCCGCACCATCCTGCAGGAGTGCCGCAAGGTGCGTCTTGCGGATGATGCCGTGCTGGTTGTGGTCTCGAATCCCGTGGACGTGCTGACCTATCTCGCGGTGAAGGAATCCGGCCTGCCGCCGGAGAGGGTCATCGGGCTGGGGACCCTGCTGGACACCACGCGCTTCCGGTCGCTGGTTGCGGACTTCCTGCAGGTGGATCCTCTCTCGGTCAACGTGCTGATGCTGGGCGAGCACGGCGACAGCATGGTGCCCATCTGGTCGTCGGCCACCATCGGCGGAGTTCCCATCGCCAGCCATCCGCAGGGGTCGCCGGAGAATCTGCAGGCGGTCACGGACCTGACGCGCAGAAGCGGGGCGGAGGTCATCCGGCTGAAGGGTGGCGCGGGCTACGCCGTCGGCTGGGCCATCCGCGAGCTGGTGAAGGCCATCCTCTACGATTCGCGTTCCGTGCTGCCCGTCTCCACTCTGATGACGGGGCAGCTGGGCATTTCGGACGTGTGCTTCTCGCTGCCCACCATTGTTGGACGCAGGGGCGTGCTGGACGTCATTGTCCCTCAGGTTTCCGATGAGGAGAAGGCTCAGCTCCAGCAGAGCGCAAAGGTGCTCCGAGAGACCATCGAGCAGGTTCTCGCCTCCTAGCCGGAGTTCGTTCTCCACGGCCCGGTGAGCGGTTCCGGGCCGCTTGGTCCAGAGAGCGGTAAATACGGTGGTCGAGTAGCGCGGCGTCAGCCGCGCGTATCGAGACCACCCACTGCCGGCAGTGGTTTCGACTCGTCCGGCTTCGCCGGACGGCTCAACCACCGTAGAAGAAAACGGGCCGCCCTGCCGGGCGGCCCGAGGAAAAGATACCGCTTGTGGATGGTTCGCTTACGCCTTCCGGCGCAGGCGGAGCAGTCCCAGTCCGCTCAGGCCCATCAGCGCGCCCATCTGGAAGAAGACTGGCTCGGGGATGGGTTTGACGGAAAGGGTCATTGGCCCGGAGTAGTAGTCATAATTAACGCCATCCCACTCTGTATAAGGCGGCTCATACTCTTGCTTCGCAAGCGTACCCGTGAGCCGGAACTCGTTGGTCATCCCATACGAACTCAGGGGCTTTGTAACAACGATATCGTCAGAAGAATCCGCGTCGCTCCAGTTTATTGGGATGTACACGAGGCCGTCACTCAAGAGATTCGCCGCGAAGTTCACGGTACCATTGGAAGACGGCGTGAACTGCTCCACGGACCATGTACCCTGCACGAGGTAATAATTCCCTCCCGGTACCTGGCCATACCAGAGACCACTATCGCTATCGGAATTGCAGGGCCGCGGGCGTAGCGTGACGCTGAATTTCTCCGGCATCACGGACGAGGTGGCGGCGGCGCTGGCCAGGCGCTTCGGCCCAATGATCTGGGACGCGTTGCGGCAGCTGGGATACCTTCCGGCTTAACCGGGCGGCAGCGCCCGGGTGCAGTGTCCACAGACCATTGCACCTTCCGGCACCACCAGCCTGCACCAGGGGCACCGGCGGCGCCGGTCCTCGACCAGTAGAGCCAGAAGCCATCCCAGCGGCCCGGCCAGCATACCCCAGAAGACGCCGTAGGCCACGCGGCCGTGAATGGAGCCGATCAGCCCGCCGATCAACGCACTGAACGCCCAGGCCGACAGGCCAACTGCGATGATTTCCGGAGGCAGGCCGGCGGCAGGGTTTGAGGCCGTGGGCACCAACATAATCAGTCCGACGATCATCAGGATGACAGCCAGGGCGGCGTAGACGCTGTCGGTAGACGAGTGGTGGATCGGAGCTGGTTGGGGTGTGGCCGAGACCGGAGGCGCGGGACGCGGCGGGCACCGGTGCGGCGTGCCGTCATAGTAGCGCTGCTTGCAGCGCGGGCATTTGTGCAAAGTGAGCGCCATTCGAACCCTCCCTGCCTCGAGTATAACACATGCCGATCGGCGACACACTGACAGTGGAGATGGACGTGCCCTCCTCCAGCGCGGGCGCGCGTGTGGCGAAGCATCCGCCGATGCGCGACGGGTTCGATTTCCTCTGGGCACGCCCGACGACTGACGATAGCTGGCCCAGCCAGCCGTGGTGGATCTGCCCGCTCACCGGGCACCTGCAGATGCGGCCGCTGCAGATGAGCCACGCGTGGGCCTGCACGAGGTAATAATTCCCTCCCGGTACCTGGCCATACCAGAGACCCCACCACCCCCCCCAAGGGGAAGCCGTAGTACTTTCCATGGTCAAGTGAAAGGCGGCATAGTTGAGGTCGTCAAATCCGTTCGCTGCCAGTTCTGAGTTAACCTGCGCCTCATAGTCAAAGAAAAACACGGGCCACCAGCTCCCGGTGTTGCCCTGGTCCGTTTTCGCATAGCTGAAATCTTTCTTGACGAGAACACCGGACGGCTGATAGTATTGGCCTGTCTGCCCGATGGCGATCCAAGCTCCGGACGGCTGGGCCAGCATTGCCGCCAGCACCGCGGCAACCAGTAACACGCGTTTCATGTGAGATTTACCTCCCTCGTCTGGAAGTCTTCCGAGCTTTCCACCGGACGCCTGCGGCGCTCCTCCGGTGGTCCGAATTTACGGCTTTAGGATAGCACTCAGGAAACGCGTCGGTCAAGAGGGAAGTCGCAAAACAGGTATTATTACCGGGGTGTGGGCTCGACCTGTCCGCAGGCTTTGTTCCGGGTGCCTTCGCCTTCAAGGCTTCCCTATTACGCTGGTCGAGTAGCGCGCCGCCCGGCGCGCGTATCGAGACCAGCCGAGGCGGGAGCGTGGTTTCGACTCGCCCGCCTCCGGCGGACGGCTCAACCACCGTAGTGAGTGTGTTTTGGGAACAAGTTCGCGGAACTCATGGGGCGGACGGACTTCAGTCGCATGCAGGACTGGTCATCCCCCTCATCCAAACCTTCTCCCACCATAGGGGGAGAAGGCTTTATCTTGCCCTCGTCCTGGTGAGCACCTTCGATTTATGCCTGCCCTCATTAGCGGGCGATGGGAGAAAAACCCTCTCCCTGAGAACGGGAGAGGGTCTGGGTGAGGGCGAATTCTCTCCAGGCAAGCCGGTCACGGCGCCGGGCGTTGTGACCGACGCATACGGTGGTCGAGCAGCGCGGCGTCAGCCGCGCGTATCGAGACCACACATTGCAGGCTGTGGTTTCGACTCGTCCGCCTGCGGCGGACGGCTCAACCACCGTAGTGGGACGAGGCCATGGGGGACCGCGATGTTGACAGGGAAGTTGACAGGGAATGGGAGTGCGTGTTACGGTACCCTGATACTACCGCAGGCCATTCAGGACGAAGGGCGATGCCACGATGAAATGCCCCTACTGCGGGCACCAGGAAGACCGCGTGCTGGACTCGCGGACCGTCAAGGACGGCGAAGCCATCAAACGCCGCCGCGAATGCCTCCGTTGCCAGGGCCGCTTCAACACGTTCGAGGAGATCGAGGAGCGGCAGCTGGTGGTCATCAAGAAGGACCAAGGCCGCGAGCCTTTTGACCGCCGCAAGATCCTGAGGGGGATGAGCACCGCTTGCGAGAAAAGACCGGTCAGCACGGAGGATCTGGAGCGCGCCGTGGACGAGATCGAGATGCTGTTCCGCAGCCGTCCGACGCGCGAGGTGAGCTCCCGGGAGATCGGCAAGCTGGTCATAGAGAAGCTGCGCGAGTTGGACCAGGTGGCCTTCGTCCGCTTCGCGTCCGTGTACTGGGAGTTCGAGGACGTGGAGCAGTTCAAGGAAGTGGTCAACGCGCTGTCCAGCCGGCGGTCACGGTCCCGCAAAGCAAGGGAGGAAGGCGAACAGGACACGGGCGAAGAATCATCCGGCAGGGGCCGGCATTCTCCGGAACCCGGCGCATGATGCGTGCCCGCCCGCCCGGTTGGGGGGAAGGGCAGGCCGGAAGGCTTCATCAGGGAGGATGAGATGCGAACCTGTTCCGTGTGCGGTGGGCTTCCCGCAGGTTACCGGGGTGGATGCTGCGGGTGCGAGTCCGGGCAGTATGCCTCTCGGCGGTGCGTCCGCGACGCGCTGCTGGCGGAATCTGCAGACGCGCAGTGGATGCGCATACTGGCCGCGCGGCTGGAGCTCTCGGGGATTCCCTGGAGGCTTGAGCTTCCCGTTGCCAATGAAGGGATGCCGGTACTGATGGAGCCGGTCAGCACGACAGCGGCGCTGTTCGTCCCGGAAGACCTGCTGGAGACCGCGCGAAGGGTCCTGCTGGCGGAGATGGCCGCCAACTGAGTGGCAGTTTCTCCGGGGAGAACGCCGTCCCCCACACTGGTCCGCCGGTCGCGGTCCGTGAGCGCCCCCTCCTTCCTCTGAATCTATGAGCACCAAAGGACTGACCACCAGAATCATTCTGGGAATGCTGGCCGGCTGCGTGGCCGGTCTGCTGCTGATGCGCTTCTTCCCCGTGGGCATCCAGCCCGGCGACCGTCTGACAGCAAGGCTTCACGATGGTTCCACCATCAGGCTCAAGGTGGACGACGCGACGCGGCCGGAGAAGACCCTCGATGTGCTCACACAGTCCGGCGAGAAGGGTACGGCCTGGCTGGAACGGGGCCAGACAGCGGGTAGCGTGTCACTTCCGGACGGGAAGCGGGTGCAGCTGGCCGGGCTCAGCCTTCAGGAAGGAGCCGCCCGGATCTCCGAAGCGCTGGGAAAGCCTGTGCAGAATCTGCGCGTAGCGGAGCGCCGCGGCGTCACCCTGCTTCCCACCCCCACGCGGGTCTTCTACATCCTTGGCGAACTATTCTTGCGCCTGCTGAAGATGCTCATCGTCCCCCTGATCGTCTCGACCGTGCTGATCGGGGTGGCCAGTCTGGGAGACCTGCAGAAGATGGGGCGCATCGGCGGGCAGACGGTAGCCTACTACGTGGTCACGATGCTGATCGCGTGCTGCATCGGCCTGGCACTGGTGAACATCGTCCGGCCGGGGGACGGGCTGGATCTGCGCGCGGCGGCAGGAGAGGCCGGGCTGGCTGAGAGCCCTCCCACGGTGGCCGATCTGCTGCTGCGGATCGTGCCGCCCAACCCGGTGGAGGCGATGGCGCGCTTCGATGTGCTGGGGATGCTGTTCTTCACTATCCTGACTGCGCTGGCCATCCTGAAACTGGGGCACGAACGGGCCCACACGGTGCTGCGGTTTTTCGAGGGATTGAACGGCATCGTGTACGTGCTCATCGGGTGGGTTATGTCGCTGGCGCCTGTGGGAGTTGGCGCTCTCCTGGCGTATTTCGTCGCAATCCAGACGCCGGACTATCTGGTGACCCTGGCGGGCAGTCTGGGGAAATTCGCCTTCTGCGTAGCGGCGGGTCTGCTGATCCATATGGGGGTGCTGACGCTGCTGGTATGGCGGCCGGGACGGTATTCTCCACTGGAGTTCCTGCGACGCTCCACTCCGTTTCTGACGACGGCGTTCAGCACGGCGAGCTCCAGCGCCACGCTTCCGGTGACGCTTTCAGTGGTCCGTGAGATGAACGTATCGCGGCGCATCTCCAGCTTTGTCATTCCTGTGGGCGCCACGGCGAACATGGATGGCACGGCGCTCTATGAGGCGTGCGCCGTGCTGTTCTTCGCGCAGGCATTCGGCGTGGACCTCAGCTTCGGGCAGCAGGTCATCGTGGCCTTCACCGCCATGCTGGCGGCGGTGGGAGCGGCGGGCATCCCAAGCGCCGGTCTGGTCACTATGGCTCTGGTGCTTACGGCGGTGGGACTGCCGCTGACCGGCATCGGACTGTTGCTGGCCATAGACCGCCCTCTGGACATGCTGCGGACAGCGGTGAACGTCTACGGCGACGCCAGCGCCTGCCGTGTCGTCCAGACCTGGAACCCCTCCATCCGCCCCGAAGAGGACGACGAGGCGGAGGAGAAGCTCTGAAACCGGCGGCCCCGCGGCCGGTTTGACAGAGGGGGGACAGTGGGCTATATTGAGCACGAAACCACCCCGGGGAGAGTCACGGACCGGACTTGAAAGACCTTCACGAGATCCTCAGAATCCTCGAAAAAGATGGACGGCTGACGGCGGCGCAGGTGGCCGACATGCTGGGCCGTCCCGTGGAAGAGATCGAAGCCGTCATCCGTAAGGCTGAACAGGACGGAATCATCCGCCGCTACAAGGCTGTGGTGCACTGGGATAAGGCCGGCGAGGAGCGCGTGTTCGCGTTTATTGACGTCAAGGTGACCCCGACGCGCGGCTTCGGCTTCGACGACGTGGCGGAGCGGATCTACAAGTTTCCTGAGGTCACAGCCGTTTATCTGGTCAGCGGAGACCACGACCTGCGGGTAATGGTGCAGGGTTCTACGATGCAGGAGGTGGCGAACTTCGTCTACGACAAGCTGGCCACCATAGACCGTGTCCAGTCCACAGCGACGCATTTCGTGCTGCGGCGCTACAAGGAGGACCGGGAGATCTTCGCGGAAGCGGAGGAGGATCATCGGCTGGCCGTCACGCTCTGACGGCGGCTCTCCGCTGAACCCCTTCCCGGGTGCGTATCCGGGAGTTGACGAGGCTTCACACGCATGTTGAGTGTCGCCAAACATGTCCAGGGTGTCCGCGCATCGGGCATCCGCAAGTTCTTCGACATCGTCGCCGAGATGACCGACGTCATCTCGCTGGGAGTCGGGGAGCCCGACTTCGCCACCCCCTGGAACATGCGGGAAGCCTGCATCTGGTCGCTGGAGAAGGGGCACACAAATTACACCTCCAACTGGGGGATGCTGGAGCTGCGGGAGCTGATCTGCCAGCATCTGGAGCGCCTGTACGGCGTAAGCTACTCGCCAGCAAATCAGGTGCTGGTGACGGTGGGGGTTAGCGAGGCGCTGGACCTGGTGTTCCGGGCCATTCTGGATCCGGGCGACGAGGTGGTCATCTTCGACCCCTGTTACGTTTCGTACGGACCGTGCGTCTCCTTCTCTCACGGCGTCCCCGTGCACGTGCCGACGACGGTGGAGCAGGGCTTCGTCCCCACGCCGGAGCAGTTCCGCGCCGCCATCACCCCGCGGACGAAGGCGGTGCTGGTGGCGTTCCCGTCAAACCCCACCGGGGCGGTGGCGGACCGGGAGACGCTGCAAAAGATCGTGGACATCGCCCGGGAGGCGGACATCTTCGTCGTCTCGGATGAGATCTACGACCGTCTGGTCTACCGTGCCCCGCACGTCTGTGTGGCAGCTCTGGACGGAGCCTATGACCGCACGATCCTTCTGGGCGGGTTCAGCAAATCGTATGCGATGACAGGTCTGCGCATCGGTTATGCGGCCGGACCGCCGGACGTTATCGAAGCGATGATGAAGATCCACCAGTATGTGACCCTGTGCGCTCCCATCACCGCTCAGAAGGCCGCCATCGAGGCTCTGCGCGACGGGGAGGACAGCGTTCGGGAGATGCGGGACGAGTACAACCGCCGTCGGCGGCTGATCGTCAAACGCTTCAACGATTGCGGGATGCCGTGCATGGATCCGGGGGGCGCCTTTTACGCGTTTCCATCCGTCAAAGATTTCGGGCTGAGCTCCGAGGAGTTCGCGGAGCGGCTGCTGTATGAAAAGCGGGTGGTGGTGGTGCCGGGAAGCGCATTTGGCGAATGCGGAGAAGGCTACGTGCGGGCCTCTTATGCCACCGCCATTGACCGGATCGAAGAGGCCGCCAGCCGGATCGCCGATTTTGTAAAGTCGCTTCCACGGGCTGTGGCCGTGGGATGATGGGACCGGAATGAAGCAAAGCAAGCATCTCGTCGCCGCCCTGTGGGCGATCGCCCTACTGGCGGCGGCTCTCCCCGCGCTCGGGCGCGCCCGGACCGACAGGGTCCGCATCTTCACCACCTGGGACTCCACGTTCTTCTACGCAGCGTTCGACGTCAACGACCCGGACATTCAGGGCGCGTCCCGCGCTCCCAACGCCCCGGTGGCAGAGGGCGATGATGCAGTGGCTGTCTACTTTCACACGGACCGCACGGACTCTTCCGGCCTGGATGAGAATTCCTTCCGGATGGTGGTCAGCGCGGCGGGAGGGGCAGAGTTCGCGAGAGGCGAGAACGGCGCCTGGAAGCTGGTGCCCATCACCACATTCAAATACTCTGTGCAGCGCAATGGCAGCCTGAACGACGACCAGGACGACGATGTGGGCTACAGCGTGGAGATGGCCATCCCGTGGAAGGAGCTGGAAATCGAGGCGGACGTCGGCACGGCACTGCGCTTCAATGCCGCCATCTGGCTGGCCGGCGAGCACAGAGGGTTTGTGAGCCTCTCTCCCGAAGCGGCCCGGGTTGGGAATCTGGATGACCCTTCCCTGTGGCTGGAGCTCTGGTTGCGAGGGCCGGTGCAGCCGCTTCTTGCGCGAAGCGAGGGACGCGTGCTGGCGAACCGGGTGGCTATCCGGCCGCCAGTGGTGGACGGACGGATCTCGCCCGGAGAATATCCGGAAAAGGGCATGCTGGAGGTGGAGAAGCCGCCGCTCGCGCAGGCGGTGCGGGTGTTCCGGGACATTCCGGTGGAGTCCCTGGTGTTTGCGGAGTATGAACCGGACCCCCTCGGGACGCGGCCCGCATCCAGCCTGCTCAGCAAGCCGTTCGGGGGAACGGGGCCGTGGACTTCGGGTTTGAGCGTCGCCTGGCACAGGCAGCAGATGCGGGATGCTCTGCGGGCCGGGATTGATGCGCTGCTCATCAGGATCCCCGCTGAAATGAGCCTGCCAGCCGCGGATGTGGCGGCGGTGGCGCTGGCGATGGCGGAGGCGTCCGCAGCGGAAGGAGCTCCGCGGGCCGCGCCGCTGATCGTGACGGAACAAGGCCAAACTCCTCCGGCGGAAAAGCTGTGGCGGGTCGCTGCGTCGCTCTACCGGCAGATCCCGGTCTCGCAGAGGGCGGAAGTGCGGTTGCCGGAATCCCGGGGAGGACACGCATGCCTGCCGGTGTTCGCGCGGGGCGTATTGCAGATCACGGCCGAAGAGCGCGCCGCCTGCGATGCGGATGCCCGTCGCGAGTTTGGACGCGGACTGGTCTGGATCGGCGGACCCGGCTCCACGGGGGTTGACGGAATCCTGCCGGATCCGTTCAACGCGGACGGATGGGCGCAGGCGCCGGCGGGAGAGGGTTGGATCCGCATTGGCTCGGTGACACCAGGCTTCGTGCGCCCGGAGGGATATCTGGACCATCGGGGACAAGATACGCTCCGGCAGGCATGGGCGGCGCTGGCCGCGCAAAAGCCAGACTGGGTGGTGGTGCGCACGTTCAACGGCTTCAGCGATGGAAGCGCCATCTGCGCCACCTCAGAATACGGTTATCTGGCCTCGGATGCCAATGCTCTGGAGGCGCTGCGCTTCCGGGGTGGGTCCGAGCTGGCCGTGACGTTCCTTTCGGCCTCCGTCGCGCCGGTCATCGCTCCGGGCGGGGTCAGTGTGGCACGTGTGACCGTGCGCAACAGCGGAGCCCGGTCGTGGCGCGCAGCTGAGCGCATTCAGCTCTCCTACCGGTGGTATCAGGGAGGCCGGCTGTATTCCCGCGGGCTCTTCACGGTGCCGCTTCAGAGAGACGTGGGGATCGGAGCCGTGACCGCATTCAACATCGGCGTCGCCGCAGCAGACTCCGATAGAGACCCGCTCCCCGAAGGCGACTGGTTGCTGGTGTTCGACCTCCTGGGACCGGACGGCCGTCCATTCTCCGCGCGGGGAGCACGCCCGCTGGCTGTGCCGGTCCGCATCGGCGCCCCTCCGGCGTTCGCCGGAACGGCGCTCGACCTATCGCTTCCTCCGGCCCTGATGCCCGGCGAGACGGCCACTGCGTCACTGACGCTCCGCAACGACGGGACGGACACGTGGAAACCCGGCGGCGCGCAGGTCACCATCCTGCTCGCAAGGGCCAGCGACGGGACGAAGCTCACCAGCGCCGCAGTTCCGCTGCCGGTGGAGATCCAGCCCGGCAGGATCGTGGATGTGCCGGTCACTTTCCCTGTGCGTGACAGCGCCGGGCGCGCCATAGCCCCGGGTGCGGATGAGGACATTCTGATAGCCCGGGTGGAAGCGGCGGTCACACGCTCCGCGCAGGAACCGGGTGCCAGGATCTCCGCCACCGTCCCGCTTGTGCGGGCCTACCGCGGGGCCTCTCTGAAACCGCCGGATGTTCCCATCCTGACATGTACCTATGGCACGCCGGTGCGGTTCGCCCTCCAGGTGATGAATACGGGGACGGCGGTCTGGCGGGAACCCACGCGGCTGGTAGGCCGGCTGTATTCGCTGGACGGCGTGCTGCTCCTCTCCGAGGCCGGCGAAGGCAAGATGAAGCGGGGGATCAGGCCGGGCGAGAGCGTGAGCGTGCCTGTCGAGTTCCGGCCGCCGGCCTATCCCGGGCAGTATTTGTTGCGATGGGAGGTGGAAGGCGGACTGGCTGGAACAGGGCTGGCTGACGAGCGCTTCCGGGGCGACGGAGTCTTTACCCACGTCGTCACGGTGGATGGCCCGGCGCTGGAGTTCGTGGACCTGTCCACGGCCTTCGACACGGATGTGATCGCCTCACAGGATCCGCTGGACGATGCCCGCTTCGATGAGGGCGGCGCAGCGCTGGCTGCGCATCTGATGCCGCCGCTGGTGACTCCGAACCCGTCCCCATCCGACCGGTTCGCCGTGGGGCTGTTTGGCGACGACCCGCCTGGAGGCCTGGCGCCCGCCGGCAACCCCAGCTGGCGGTGGATCAGCTTCAAGTATCCGCCCAAGGGTCCTGGAATGATGAACGCTGTGTCCGCTAAGGGCCAGAGCGTAACCCTCCCGGGCGTCAATTGCTCGCGGGTGCACATTCTGGCGGCCTCGTCCGACGGGCCGAAGGAAGCGGTGTTCGGGCTGGGATACGCGGACGGAGCGGCGACTGCCCGCGTGAGCGTTGGAAGCTGGAGCGAGCGGACTCCCGGCAGCGTGGTGGCCTGGGAGATGCCCGGCAGGATCCGTCAGGGAGCCTTCGTGGCGGAGCGCGCCTGGCTCTACAACGTTACGCTGCAGGCGGACGCGGGCCGTCCCCTTTCTTCCCTGAAGCTGCCCGACGACCCGTCCATCAAGGTGCTGGCCATCACATTGGAGAAAGCGCAACCTGCTCCGGCGGGCCGGAGATAGAAGCTTCTCACGTCACTCCGGCCTGTCCAGACGGCCCAGTGCGGCAATCTCCAAAGTCTCGTCCAGGGAACGCACTCCCGCGCCCCCTCCGGCGGCTGTAAGGTTGCAGGCCGCCGCAGCGGAGGCGAAGGCCATGGACTGCGGAAGCGGCCAGCCCATCGCCTCGCCGCATACCAGGCCGGCCCGGTAGACATCTCCGCAGCCGGTGGCATCCACCACCAGATCTTTCGGCACGGTCACAGCCGGCTGGCGATGGACCAGCACCCCGTTCATATCGTACGCTTCCGAGCCCTCGGCCCCCAGTGTAAGCACAAGCATCCGGCCCAGGTCACGTGCGGCACGCGCCGCAAAGGAGCGGACATCGCCATCCGGAACCAGGCGCAGGATCTCCTGATAGCTGGTGACTACCAGTTCCGCGCAGGAGGCGACATCGGGACGGTCTACTGCGTCCATGGCGATCACGCGCATTCCCCGGTCCCGGGCCACACGGGCAGCACGCGCGGCGTTCTCTCCGCAGTACGGGTCCAGAGTAAACACGCGAGCTTCCGGCAGGTGGGCCACCGGCTGGCCCTGCATCTCCCGGAAGTAACGGCCGAACATGGTGCGTTCGGCGTCCGGTGTCGCCAGGATCAGGCAATAGGGCGTCTCGGCGCGATGCGACGCCGTGAGCAGGGAGGCGTCCACGTGAGCCAGATTCCCCAGCTCCTCCAGCAGCCACTGTGCCCGATCATCCCTGCCCAGAACCGTTCCCAGCAGCAGCACGCTCAAGCCCCAGCGGTCCCAAGCGATGGCCGAGTTGACCGCCTCCCCGCCCGGCCGAAGCTCGTCGCTTTCGATCCACACTGAATCGCCCGCTTCGGGGTACCGCGGGATACGGATGATGCGATCCTGACAGATGGTTCCGTAGCAGATGATGTCGTACAAGCCGGAGACTCCATGTTGGCGAGTTGTGTCGCGCCCATGCTGCCATAGAGCGGAGGCTTCATCAAGTGCCACGGGGAGGGAACGGGCATCGGGACGGCAAAGGGGCCAGCGACCAAGACGATGAGACGGGAGGCATCCGAACCATGCGCGCTTTCTGGTTCGCCGCTGCGGCGGCGCTGCTGACGTGCTCGGCACTGGCGCAGGAGAGAGAATACCGGGCCTTCTGGGCGGAAGGATTCAACGCGGGCATTCACTCCCGTGAGCAGATTGACCGGATGATCCAGCGCCTGACGGAGGCGCACTGCAACGGCCTGTGGCAGCAGGTCCGCAAGCGCGGCGACGCCCACTACCGCTCCACGTATGAGATCTGGGCGAGAGAGAATCCTCAGCACTTCGACGCGCTGGCCTACCTTCTGGAGAAGGCGCACGCGGCATCTCCGAAGATCCACGTTCACGCCTGGATCAACACCTGCGCCGTGGGTGGCGACACGCGGCCGGGGCATATCCTGGTGGAGCATCCGGAGTATACCAGCATTTCCGACGAAGGGGTGGCTTTCGACAACGAGGCGATGAAGATAGATCCCGCCCACCCCGGCGCCAACGATTGGACGTTCCGGGTGTATCTGGACGTAGCGCGGCATTATCCGGTGGACGGTATCCATTTCGACTTCGTGCGCTACGGACATCCGAGATGGGGTTTCAACCCGGTGAGCGTCGCGTTGTTCAACCAGGCCACAGGAAGAACCGGCAAGCCTGCGTGGGATGACCCGGAGTTCCAGCAGTGGAGACGGGATGCTGTGACGGCGCTGGTCCGCAAAGTCTACGCCCACACAAAAGCCATCGCGCCTGACATCGCGGTCTCTGCGGCCACCATCGCGTGGGGCAACGGTCCCGGGAGCTACGACGAGTATCTGACCAGCCCGCCCTACTGCCGGGTGTATCAGGACTGGGCGGGCTGGATGCGGGAAGGCATCCTGGACATCAACTGCCCGATGCTCTACTTCTCCAACACGCGCTACCGCGAGTTCTGGCTCAACTGGATCGCGTTCGCGAAAGACCACAAGTATGACCGGCAACTGGTCATCGGACAGGGAATCTGGCTGAACAGCATCCCGGACACCCTGCAGCAGATCCAGGACTCGCGGGCTCCTTCCGCAAAAGGGAACCGGGCAGATGGCATCTTGCTTTATTCGTACGCCGGCACCAACCGCGCGGAAGACGGCAGCGAACAGCAATACAATCCGGATCTCTACCGAGCCCTCTCGCAGCCCGGGCCGTACGGCGATCCGCCGTTCGCCACACCGGTAGAAGCTCCGCCGCTCAAACCACCCTCCGGCGGCATCGTCAAGGGCTTCGTGCTGACGGATCCATGGCTGGCTCCCATGGTGCGGGCAGAAGTCTCCCTCTGGGATGGGCGGGAACGCCGCCAGACGGTGACGGACGTGACCGGATTTTACGCGTTCATTGACGTCCCGCCCGGACGTTACACGCTGACCATCTCCCCGAAGCCGTTCCGGGATCAGACGTCGCAGATCATCATCGCGCGGGAAGGCGACGTTGTGACCCACCACGTATTCCCCGGTACGGCCAGCAACCGTATCTCCTACCCGTGGATGGTGGTGGCGGGCAATGACCGCTGCGACGGCGTGGTGTATCTCTGGGATGCAAAGACCGGTCAGGGCCGCAGGGTTCCCGTAAGGCCGGATACGCCGTTGCCCTTCCAACCCGGAGATATCGTAGCGGTATCGTATCCGGGAGGAGGATTGCCGCCGGTCATCCGCCTGATTGACATCAGCGCACAGTGGGGCCGCAGGCTTCCCCGGCCGGAGCTCGCGGTGACACCGGCAGCAAAACTACACAGCCCCGAGTGGCCCACCGGACGGCCTGTCTGCATGGAGGGCAGAGTCGAGCGATTGACACCGGATGGGTTCATGCTGCGGGACGGCTCCGGCACGGTGGAGGTTTCCGGGCGTTATCTGAAGCGCGACTTCCGCTTCAGCGCCAGTCCCGGCGAACGCGTGCGTGTGCGGGGAGTGGTGGATAAGGAGAGCGGCCTGATGGTGACTCCGTTCGACCATCAGGCCGTCGAGGAGTTGCACGACGGAGGATGATGAAAAAAGTTTAAAATTTTCATCCAGCCAGCCTTCATAAGGGAACACGGGGAGCCGATGTATCGTCTAGAAAACAGAAAGCTTCCCACCCTCCTTCTCTCTCGCTCCCCGGTCAGCCCAGGCTGACCGGGGAGTTTGTTTTGGCCTCGTGACCCGCTCCCCCGTCCTGTCCAGGGGTTGAGCCGTGCGCCGCAGGCGGACGAGTCGAAACCACATCCCTGCAGTGCGTGGTCTCGATACGCGCGGCTGACGCCGCGCTACTCGACCACCGTAAAAGCGTTCAAGGTGTGTATCACAAACCAGAGTTCAGGGTTGGACGTTACCTGAGAACGCGGTCCAGTTGATCCTCAGGAGTCTCGCTTTCGAAGACGGTCTTGCCTCTGTAGACGACGCGCTTGATGTTTGCGCCGGAGAGCCGGAGCGGAACGCCGTCCCGGGTTCGCAGGACCGCCGCCTCGCCGTCCACGGTGATGTCCCCGGCCTGGACCTCTTTCCGCCCGGCGCGGCTGATGATCACATAGTCCGTCACCGGGCCAGCCGACACAGCAAGGGCCGTCACTTCCGGCGTGGACACCAGCGGACGCACCTCCACCTTCGGAGCAGTCCGGCCTCTGAAGGGATACAACACCAGGTCGAACACGGCCGGCAGGCTGCCGGACCGGGAGTAGCGCCAGCCCGTAGACTCCACCTCCCCCGTGCCTGTTGCGACGGCTCCTCCGCCCCGGGCGATGAAGAACTTCTTCGGCTGCGAGACAAGGCCGCTCGGTGAGGCCGGAATCATCATCAGGTTGCCGCCATCTGCATAGGTAGTGCGCACCGACTTTGTCTCCGGGTCTTCCTCCAGAGCGGCGTCCTCATTGAAGTGCCAGTTCTGGTCGCAGGTGTGGCTGCCCGAGCCCGTGAGCGTATCGTTCACCACCCAGTAATCCGGCTTGACAAAGACAATGCTCCTGCGGTGCTCCACACCCTCGTAGCCCCTGTAAGTGGACAGCAGGAAGTCCAGACCGTTGTTGGATACCCAGCGATCAATGCTGCCCCAGCAGGGCGGCTGGTTCTGACCGTCCACGCAGACCGTGTTGTGATACGCAGTCTGGACATACCGCGCGCCATCCTCACGCTCGTAGCTTTTGATTCCGGGATCAATCAGCAGAGGCCGCCCGTACGCGTAGAGGGTGAAGCTCAGGTAGTCGCGATGGCCGTGGCTGGCGTGGCTGGCCTTGAACACCAGATGGCGGGCATCTTCGTATGCCTCGCCTGGTGCATCGTAGGGACTTCGCATGACGGCCCAGGCGCCGTCGGGGAAATGTGTGGATGCGCACTCCGGACGCCTGCCCTCCCTGCCCTTGCTGAGGATGTAGCGGATATCCTCACGCTTGAAATACTCCATACTCTCCGGCAGGATGTAAGGATGTGTCCCGCGGCAGTCCCCGATGGCGGGCATGATGCCGTTCGGCTGCGTGATGGCTCCCAGGAAGTCCTGCACCCTGTCCATCCTGCGCAAAACCTCGGCATCCACCGCAATGCCTGCCGCGTCGAGCGCCTTCAGGGTGGAAAGCATCCCGGCGTACGCCATGCAGATATAGCCCGGCGCGTCCTCCATCTCTTTGCCGTCCAGGTGAACATCGCGCAAGACATTCTTCTCGAACCCGTTTTTCCCGAACTGGAGCCACGCCCTCTGGTCCTTGAACTCCGGGATATCCAGAGCAAGATCCATAACGTGCGATGTGATGGTGGACAGCCAGTTCCCTCCGCTGATGGTATCGTGGCTGAGGTAGTTGCCGTGTTGCCAGAGGGCATACAGATAGTTCGCCCACACTTCATCCTCAAGCCCGGTGGCGGCGGTGATCAGCGGAAAGCCCTCGCGCAGCCACCCCAGCCTCATCGCTGAATCCAGCGTCCGCCAGGTCGGAGCATCGGCGTAGATGGTCTCGGGCGGGCACGGATTGGCGGAGAGCCAGTCGTAGAAGACGGCCCGGAAATGATCACGCCAGCGCGGCTGCCCCGTGTTGTAAAACGCCATCAACGGATATGCGAGCATCCGCCCGCGATTTAGAAAGTTCTTGTATTCGTACCAGTCGCGGGTTTCCTGATAGCTCCAGTCTATGGGGATCTTCTCCCCCCGGGGACCGTTGGCGTACTCCTCCGCGGCGCTCAGGTCCGCATTCGGGTCGGGAGGATTGGCGGGTTTCAGCCGTTTTGCGAAGTAGGCCCGAAGCTCCCTGGCCGCCGTACCCCAGTCCTGTGCCTGGACCGCCGCGTCATACTTCTCCAGACCGGGCAATCCTGGTTGGATGCGCTCCGAAAGGAGCTGCATCACCTCCGGCAGGCGTGGCACGGTATGGCTTTTGTAGATGCGCACGGAGTGAACCTGCGCACCTTCGCTGCCGGCGCCCAGGTCGAACCTGACCCACCGCGCCCGGCATTCGGGCAGGCGAATGACCTGGAAATGCCCGACTTTCTGGCGCTCGTAAACCTTCTGGAACGGTCCCGCCGGCCCCGTATTGGAGATGCTGATGACAAGCTGTTTTGCGTTGCGGGGTTCGTTGTAGCCGACGGAGCCAAACTCCACGCGGTCGAAGACGCGCTCCTGACCCAGATCCACCAGGAAGACCTGCTCCTGCTCCACCTGAGCGAAATGAAATGCGCCCCTGCTGATGAGTCCGTCGCTGAGCAGAGCATTCGCATCTGCCCCCTTTTCGAGTTGCGCGCCTGTGGAGACTGAGGCTCCCAGTTTTGCGGAGAGATAGTTCGTGGGCCAGGCTCCGGCGCAGACCGCCACGCAGAGGAGACCCATCGTGAAAACTGAGACAAGATCGAGGTGACGCATCATTTTCCGGCAACCACTCCCCCAAACGCCCACGTTCCCTGTAATGAGACTGTTATCTGCGATACTCAAGGACTCCTGCGGGCAGGCGATTTCCACTGGCGGCTCTGAACCGTGAGAGGGCAGCAAATACGCTGGCCGAGCGGCGTCAGCCGCGCATATCAAGATCACGGGCTGGCGGGTGTGGTTCCGCCTCATCCGGTCTGCGCCGGACGGCTCAACCAGCGTAGGGGATGTGCTGGGAACTGCTGGAGGAAGAGTTCCAGGAATGAGTTCCCGGAACGATGAAGACCACCGGGCGGCGGAAGAGATCTTAGGTGGCTCTTGCAGCGCAGAACACAGAGCGCTTCGCAGGGCCCTCGGAGAGATGCGGGGAACTTTGCGAGAGGAGGGTTGTTCTCAAGAGTCTGACGGGGCAAGCTGCTTCGACATCCGCCAGAACACGCGGCTGACCACCGCGCCGGAGACGCGCGAATAGAACGGAAGCGGGCCGACCGCGTTGATGACCGCCACCTGGTAGCCCAGGGACTTCATATCCTGAAGGCAACGAAGATACACCAGGGTCCCGATCCCCCCTCCGCGCAACCCGGTGGATGTCGCCATCGGGCCGAACCAGCCCGGCCTCACAGCGTCGAACGCCGCAAATGCGACAACCTCCCCCTCACGCTCCGCGATGAACACCCGTGGAGGCTCCAGGGAGGCGGCGCGCAGGATTTGATACCGCCACCCGGCCGACGTGCCCTCCCGGTCAAAGCACGCCTCCAGCGCCCCCCGGTCCTGCGGAGTTAGCCTGCGGCAGACGAGTCCCTGACTGCCAAGCTTCTCCTCCAGTTCTGGCGCCTGCCAGTCCGAGGTGGACAGGTCCACGTCCATATTGAAGGTCTCGCCCGTGCGCTGATAGCCCCGGCGCATCAGAAAAGCAACCGCCGGGGTGTAGCGGGGATCTATCCCGGCCGTCAGGTAGTTCGGACGGGTGAATCCTACATCCAGGGAAACCGCCCCCCGGGCCAGACATCCCGCTTCCACATGGCGCAACAGCTGGTGTGCAAGCCCCATCCCCCGCCGGTCTGGAGCTACCCCGAACATCTTGACGCCGGCCCGCACCCGGCCGTCCTCCTGCCGGCAGACCGCCATCATCCAGGCCACCGGCCGTTTGTCTTCCACAAGAACAGGCGCCAGCGCGGGATCGAAATCCGGATCCTCCAGCGTCTTGTGGCGGAAAGTCTCCCGATCGAGCGGGTCATAGACGCAGGTCTCGTTGTGAAGCTGGCGGACGCTCTCCAGCAGATCCTCGCTCAGCGGGCAGCAGACAGGTTCCTTCACTTCATCCGCCTCCAGTTCAAGGCATCCTGTACCACTCTCTCCGCTGTCTCCTGGCTGTCCACCCACAGGAGGATGTCCAAACCCTCCGGGCCCAACTCCTCAACCAGAGTGCGCGCCTCCTCCGGCGTCCCTCCACGCACCATGACGGATTTTCCCGCCTGCCGGATGCGGCGATACATCGGGATATAGCCTGCCCAGCACGCTGAGGGCTGACCGGCCCCGGGAGTCCACTGGATGGCGTGGATAGTGGGGATCTCCAGGAGCAGGTCCAGGTGCTGAAGACAGCAGGGGCCGTCCAGATGATAGACCGCGTAGTCCAGCCGGGCGCACTGCTCCTCCAGATAGGGCACGACGAACTCCGCGAACATGGCCGGCGAAATCATCGCGCTGAAGTCGCACTGCACCTTGGCCATCGGTCCGGGCGCATACGTGTTGAACGCGGAGAAACAGCAACCCCCGTGCTCATCCCGGATAATATTGTAAAGCGGGTCGTGGAAGTCGAAGTAGATGTCCGTGAGGGCGTCCTGAAACCGGTGAACGTGGTCCGGGGCGTCCATCAGGGCGAAGAGCAGGGCATCGTTTCCCAGCAGGCTGGAGAGCGTATCCAGACCCTCGATGAGATCCGGAAAGCTGACGAGCGCCCTCCCCTTCAAATGCTCCATGCCCTGGCGCGCGAACTCCCTGCTGAACTGCCAGTACCGGTTCTCTGGATCCGGTTCGGGTATCTCAGCCGTGCGGATATCACCAAGGCACGGGTGATACCAGACCGTGCTGTCGCCAAGCTCGGGACGAGCGCCCAGATAGAGCGACATGGTACCCGGCCCGATATGCGTGTCCAGATAAGGAAAGGCATCCCCGCCATAGTAGGTGCGGGCCATCTCCCATTCGAAACGGCGGATGCGCCATTCCGCGTCCAGCCAACGCTGCTCCAGGGACTCTGGCTCGGGCGCCGGACCCGGCGGGGGATCAGCCGCCGGAGCGAGGACCTGCAACAGGACGCGGTCTACTGCCTCCTGCTCCCACCAGGCGGCAAACCGCTCGCGCGACGTCTCCCATTCGGGGCTTGAGATCAGGGGCATTTGAGGCGCCTTTTTCCTCTCTCAGTCTTCAAAATAGACACGGACACTATGAGGCTCCTGGCTTGATCCCGGCAGCCGGATCGTTCCGTTTCGGGCGTCGAAATCTTCCCAGTCTTCCCCATCCATCGTGACCCGCCGTACGGGGGCACCCTCTGGATGGTGCACGCACAGGACGATGGCCTGCGGAGTCTGACGCGAGGGCGGCGTTATCTCGGCCTGAACATACCCCTGCCCCAGGCGGGACTCAATGCGGAATCCGGCCGGTCCGAATGCGGTGGGGGCTCTGTCCAGCACAATGCGGCAACCATCACGGAACCACTCCGATGGAGCAAGAGGCGCAAGCCAGAGCTCGTCACCGTATTCATTCACCAGCATCATCCGCGTCTGCTGAAGGAAGTATCCCGTCTCGTGGGTCTTGTTCCAGGCGCCCACGTTGTTGAAGTGCTCCCAGAGGGAGAGATTCCCGGTATTCAAGAGGGACGCCAGCATGTTGAAGTAGGAGCGCAGGAACGGCTTGCGATCCCTGCGCATGGCATAGATCTCGGGATACCGCCCGTAATAGGGCTGCACTTTAGCAAAGCCGCCCAGATCGAACCATTCCCGCTCGTTGCGCTCGGCGGGGTAGTCGAACCAGCCGCTCTGGAGAAAGTGGCGGTCCTCCAGCAGATCCAGCGCCGCGCACGCCGCCTCAGAGGCCGGCTCAAGCACTCCCTGAGCGGCCAGATGGTGGGCTCCCAGCTCGACGTCATAGGCCCAGCTGCGGTTGCCGTCTTCCCCCGGGAAGAAGTCCCCCATCTGACCCGGAGTATGCGCCGATGATGGGAGGGGCCGTACCCACCTTCCGTCGCGGAGGGGCTCCACCGGAGCCTCTGACCGGACCCGCTCCAGAGCGGCGAGGATGTCCTCGCGCATCCGCGATGCTGCTTCCAGAACTCGCGGAGCTGCAGGGTGGCCAATATCCGCGAGAGCCTCGCCGGCAGTCTGCAGTCCGGCAAAGTAGTACCCGTTGAGGTAGAAGTAGTACGCATAGTTGCCCCAGTCGGCCATGACACCCGGCGTCATCAGGCCGTGCTCGCGGACGCGCGGCCATCCCTCCGGCGTGACCGTTTTGCCGAGCTGCCCGATGACCCAGTCGCATACCCGGGCCACCTCGTCCGCCCGCGCTGAAAGCCATTCGCGGTCGCGTGTCAGCCGGTATTGCCTGCCCAGAGTCCAGAGGTGCCAGCCTGTACCCATCAAGGTATACCCGGTGGTCAGGAACCCCTGCGGGCTGTAGCGGTGAATGAAGTAGTCCAGAGAACGTTCCGCAAACTGCCGGTGCCCGAGCATCCCCATACCCCGGATGATGGAGTTGGCTTCGCTTTCGAGCGGGCCGTAGGCCATCGAGGCGATCCACGGAGCGACCCTGCGCCCCTGCTCTTCGCTGCGCGCGGCGATCAGGCAGTGGACCTGCGACGCCCGTATGACATTCTGCAGGAGCGGATCCGGCACCTCGATGAGGGCCGCCTGGGCCATTACCTCTGACCAGTAATCAGCAAAAGACTTATACAGATCTGTATCGTTTAGCCCCTTGAGTTCCTCTTCGCTAAACGATCCTCCCGGAATGAGCACCGCAGCCTTGCACTCTGCCCCGGACTGCCCCCGGAGGATGACCTCGCCGGAGGCGTCGCTTACCTCGCACCGGAAGCCATCCGGACAGACGACGGCAGCCAGGCGGTTGCCGGATTTCACGAGCAGACAGTCCTCATGCGGCACGACTGTCAAGACACTAGAGCCTGTATCAGAATCTGCTAAAAACTTTAACCACACGCGCGTTGCTCCGCTGCCCGGAGACGTCCGGATCTCCGTCACGCAGACGGATCTCTCGAACAACCAGACGCTGTCCGGGACAGGTCTGCCCACCGGGGCAACGAACGTGCGCACCTCGTATTCCACCCCGTCCGCATCCTTCCCGCGAAGCTCCTGTGCGGGAAGCCAACCACCCGAGAGCGAGCGGCGCATCGGCACGCCCTCGCCGCAGATGATCTCCATCCGGGCCGGATACTTGAGCGTCCTCGCCACCCCTTCCGGCGGCGGAGTGTCCTCGATGCGGAACCGTACCGAGCCGTCCTGGTCCACAATGAACTTGCGGGGGTCGCACGCAAGCGAAAGCAGGGTCGGTCCGTTGTCCTGCACGGGATTGTGCGTTTTCTCCAGGGCCCGGCGGAAGGTCTGCTCCGGCATCTCACGCACGCGCTCCAGGATGGTCCGGGTCTCGCGCCGTCCGGCGAGATACGAAGGGATGTCCGGAGAACCGCCCGCGGCAGCCAGAACGCCAGCCTCTGCCGCATACACCGCACCTTCGCGCAGAACATCGTCCACCCCGATGCTGAAGCCCGGCACCCCGGCGCCCCGGAAACGCAACGAGGGACGCTCTGAGCGCCAGTAGTCCGCCGCGATGAACCGCAAACGGAGGGTGAGCGGCTCCCCGTCCCACGACACCTCCGTCACCTGCCCTTCCTCGGTCACGACCTCAGTGTTGTGGAAGGCAGCCCGAAGAGGAGCGGAAAAGCGCACCGGGGCACGGAGGGTAATCTCAGTCTCCTGCGGCCGCAGGCGGCTGAACGCCTTCAGTGCGGCGAAGGGCACATCTTTGCCGTCAGGGGACGGCAGGATCCAACGGACCTTACGGGTTCCCGCGCGAAGCCACCCGTCCTCCCCGGCCAGGTCCGGCTCCAGCGCCAGTGTCTGTCCGGACACCCGGACCGGAGCGGAAAGAGGACGCCACCGCCCCTGCCAGAGGGTGGGGCCATCCCAGGCTTCCACCCGGACGGCATTCGCTCCGGGGACAGCCGCGCCGGAGGGAAGCTCCATCTCCAGTCGCCGCAGCAGGCGCCGCTCCAGCCAGACAATCCCTACGCAGGCACTGCCGTCCGGCCAGACCGGAGCGACCTTCTCAAGAAGCGGACGCTCAAGAAACACGTCCTCCGCAAGATACTCTTCCGTGCGGCCCGTACGGGCCCCCTCGGCGCGCCCGGGATCACAGGTGACGAGTTCGCCAAACCGGCCCACATCGAACGCGGAAGGAGACACGCCGGATGCGTCTTGAGACCTTATCAGACGGGCCTCCGCCCAGTTGGCCATGTCGCTGACCAGCCCGTCCCCCGCGTCACCGGCGATCAGGCGAAGCTCCTGGGCCCCACGGACGGACACGCGGACCGGCTTCGCGGGATCGCCTTCACACATCACACCGCTTTCGAAGCGTGTCTGGCCATCCACAATGACGGAGAAGGTCACACTGCCCTGTGAGCCTCCGCCCTGATCCTGGACACCCACCTCGCAGAGGAACTCATCATACAGCCCGGCCAGGTCCAACACCAACTGTCCCGGGGCGTGATGCCCGATGCCCTTCGCGTATGTCTTTCCGCCGATGCTGATCGCCGCCGCTTCCCGGTCCGGTGCGTGCGCCGCAGTGTCATGGCCGATAACACCCCACCCCGTCGTCTCCGCGAGGAAAAGATGCCGCAGGCTGCTCAGGTACTCCGCAGATGCCGATGTCTCCTCAGCCATGGTCCCTCCAGCCGGATGCGCAAGCGCGAAGGCTGCAATCGCCCCCGCGAGCCAAAGCTTGAAAGAAATGCCGCGCGCTACTGCCACCCGTATTCGTAACCGGTCTCATACATCGCCACAACGTTCTCAGCCGGTCCCACCGCCTGGATATTGTGGCACGGCGCGAGGATGTAGCCACCGCCTTCGCCCAAGATGCGAAGGTTGTCCAGCACCTCCTGACGCACATCCTCAACGGTCCCGAAAGGCAGCGTCTGCTGATTGTCCACTCCTCCGTGAAAGATGAGCCGGTCCCCGAAGTCGTGCTTCAGACCTTCCCGCTCCATTCCCCGGCAACGCCACTGCACGGGGTTCAGAATCTGGATGCCGGCTTCAATAAGATCCGGAAGGATGTCCCGGATGGCTCCGTCGGAGTGGTGGAACACGAAGGAGCCGTGCTGCTTCGTCAGATCCATCATGCGCTTCATCCGGGGCAGCAGGAACTCCCGGATCTGTGTGGGCGAATACATCAATCCTTCCTGCCCGCCCAGATCCTCCGCCACATAGGTGATCATGACGACGCCAGGGATGGTCTCGAAGATGCGAAGCGTGGTCTGGTAGGCCAGATCGAAAAGACGATCCAAGCAGTAGTGGACGATCTCCGGGTTCTCCACCAGATCTATGAATGCCTGCTCCTCGCCGCGCAGGAGCTTATACACCAGGAACGGTTCCGAGCCGCCGCCCTGCACCGGCAGATGCTCCTTGCCCTTCACCTGATCCGGCAGCACGGAGAAATCCCAGTCATCCACCCGGGGCCAGCGGTAGTTCGCTTCGATCTCTTCCGGTGACGAAAACCTGGCAAGCGGCGGTTCGCCCACTACCTCACTGTAGACGCCGGTTCCGTAGTCCACCGTCCGGCGCCGCAGGCCCCAGATGTCTGTACCCTCCTCCGGTGGAGGACCGATGTAGGCCGGGCCCACGGTCACAGGACGGTCTATATGCAAGCGCTGGAGCATCTCATCGTACGTGCAGCCGAGATGCGCGCACAGCTTCTCCGTGGCCTCGCCGGTGGCCCAGTAATCCATGGGCACCCGGTCGGGTTTCTGGCGGGTCAGTACGGCAAGCCACCGCTCGCGGGGGGTCATTGTCTCTCTCGGCATTGGACTCCTCCTTACCATCAGCCGGCAGTGCGGCATCGGCAAAGTTCATCGGACAGCGAGCGCAATTCCTCCCCGCCTCCAAGTGTGCGCCCGCGAGGTCTGCTGCGATTTTGAGAGGTTTGAAGAACTGGTAAATATACCGATTGCTTTCCGTCTCAGATGGTCGCATACTTGGCGCAAGACAGATTTGCGCCACCCATCCGGCTCCCGGGCGCAGGGAGCCAGCCGGCCGTTCCACAGCAAAACGGCCGGTTCAAGATTGAGAGGGTGGACCATCACGGTCGAGGGAGGAGGTCACTTATGAAGTATCTCGTTGCCGTGTTTCTTGCGCTCGCAGTGGGGCTCTGCGCTCCCGCACAGGCCGCTGACCCCATCAATGTGGGAGACATCATCAGTTTCGTCCGCGGCCCCGGAACCGGATCTGGCGGGGAGTTCATCGTCTACAAAGGCGGAGTGCCCGTCTACTCCACATTCTGCGTGCAGATCGCTGAGCTGCTGTCGCTGTCTCCGATAGACAATCCCACACGGTGGCTTTACAAGGTGGGCAACATCTCGGAGCAGATCGTGCTGGCCGGGTCCAAGCCGCTGGACCACAAGAGCGCCTGGCTGTACACGCAGTTCCGGGCGGGAACGCTTCCCGGATATGACGGATCCGACGCGGCCGCCAACGCCCTCCAGAACGCCATCTGGCACAGTGAGGGGCTGGTGGCGCTGCAGCCCGGAAATGCGACCATGTGGTACAACATGGCTGTCGCGGCCGGCTGGACGGACAACGGGCTAGTGCGCGTGATCAACCTGATGTATCCGGACGGCTATGCGCACGCGCAGGATGTTCTGGTGATGGTGCCGATCCCCGAGCCGCTCTCCATGACGCTGGCAGGACTGGGGCTGGGCGCTGTCGCGGGCCTGCGCGGCAGAGCGCGCCGCAGAACCTGAAGGAGCGCCGCCACGCTCCTGAGAGGAAACCAAAAGGCCCGCCGCATAGCGGCGGGCCTTTCCCCTGCAAAACGGCGGCGAATATCCCACGCCTGAAGGTCAGGAAGAAGGCGCTCCGTCTTTCTCAGCCTTTCCGGCAACAAGATGACGCTGGAAGTAGTCCGCCATTAGCGTGACGTCGCGGTCCAGCCCCTCCCAACCGTGTCCTTTGCCCTCACGCACGATGAGCTCCACCGGCACACCGGAAGCGCGCAGAGCCTCCTCCAGACGCTTTGACTGCTGCAGTGGAACCAGTTCGTCCCGGTCTCCGTGGATCAGAAGCACGGGCGGATCGCCTGCCGACACGTGCGTGACAGGCGAGATCTGCCGGGCGATCTCAAGCCTCTGCTGCGGATCTGTAACCGGGATTAGCCGTCCGCTCGCTGGATCGGTCCGCACGAACTCGAAGGGAGCCATGAACGGCTTCAGCTCCTCACTGAGCGCCTGGAACACATCCCTGCCCTCCCGGCCATAGTTCAGGAAGTCCGTAGGAGGAAACAGCGCCGCGACAGCGGCGACGCGCGAAGGCAGACGCTCCACAGGGTCTTTCGCCGCAGGATCGCCTGGCGCAGCCGAAAGCGCCACCGTCAACGCCAGGTGACCGCCCGCCGAAGCGCCCGTTATTCCCAGCCGCTCCGGATCCACCCCGTAGGCCGCGGCATTTGCACGGACGAACCTGACCGACCGGCGCACATCCTCAATGGCCTCCGGAATGGTGAACCGCGGCTGGCTTCCGTGCACCACGGCAAATACGGTGAAACCCCGCGACAGGAACGGGCGCAGAATCTCGGGGCTGATCGCCTCGTGCGAGGAGAACCAGCCGCCGCTGATGACGCAGATGACCCCGGCTCCGTTCGGAGAGGCAGGCCGCAGCACATCCATCGTCAGCGCCAGCCCATACCTCCTCCCGTAGATGACGTCCCGCTCCCGGGTGTAGCCCGGCTGCTCGTCCGCTGCCGCAGAAAGACCCGTCAACAATAGCGCAGCGCAGGCGGAGATCCAGAGCACCATATCAGCCTCCACGGAATTCGCGGGCCGGGCGGCGTGGGAATTCCCTGAAGCTGCCCGGCCCCTGCATTAGCGAACCAGCTTGAACGTCCTGATCTCGAACGGAAGGATCTGGAACGTAAAGGAGCCGCCGCTCGACGGCACCTCTTCCAGGTTGTCTTCCATCAGATCGCACTCGTACACGCGGCTGAACGGCAGGTCCACCGACACCGTCACCGTCCCCCGGCGATTGTGGCACTCATAACAACGGAGGATGATGGTGTCCTCCCGTTCCGCCTTCTTGACCGTCTCCAGAATAACGTGTTCGCTGTCCACCCGCAGGAACGACTTCACAGGAGGCAGAGGACCTTCCGAAGGCTCCACGGGCAAGACTCGCATCGGCACGTTCAGGCCGTATGCCTCGCGCACGGTTCCGGCCTCCACGTAATCCCCGGCGTGCGGCATGATGGAATACGTGAACACGTGCTCGCCCATGTCGGCTTCAGGATCCGGGTCCTTCGGGGCACGCAACAGGGTCAGGCGCATCTCGCTGCCCTTCGTGTGGTGCCCGTATTTGCAGTCGTTCATCAGGCTCATCCCGAAGCCCTCCTCCGAGATGTCCGCCCAGCGATGCGCACAGACCTCAAAGCGCGCGAAATCCCAGCTGGTGTTAGTGTGAGTGGGCCGAGTGACGTTGCCGAACTGGATCTCATAGCGCGCCTCGTTCGCGTTGACGTCCACCGGGAACAGAGCTTTCAGCACGCGATCCTTCTCGTGCCAGTCCACCCAGGTCTCGAAGTCTATGCGGGGGCAGTCCGCGTAGATGATAATGCGCTGGGACAGACGCGAGCGGCTGAACGAACGGCGCACCTCCAGCGCTGCGCGCACCGGACCCTCTTCTACAACCTCAAGGGAGTCCGTCTGCGTCACGTCCTCCCACTTGTCTTCGTAGAAGAAGTCTATGTCCCAGGCCGGCCAGTCTATGGGCTTGTCCTCATAGATTCGGAGCAGATTGGCGCGCTCGCCCGGCTTCACCAGCTCCCGCCCGGTGGCCTTGTGAAGCAGCGAAACGATGGTCCCCTTTGAGTCCAGCTTCACACGGAACCAGGCGTTCTCCAGCGTGGTCCGGCTGACCTTCAGAGGATTGCGGGTAGGGGCCGGCTCCCGCGCAAGCAGACGATAGACAGCGTAGCCTGCAGAAGGGGCGCTGGCCGTGAATAACAGATGATCCCCTGAGCGCTGCGCAGGAACCTCGTGGCCATCGGGTCCCACCACAGCGCGCGGAGCATCCTCCGGCGCGGGGACGCTGACGACGGCCTTGCGCTCCCAGGGAAGGGTGTTGAAGACGAGAACCGGTGAACCCTCTCCGCGGGTATCCACGTTGCGGGCGATCCGCTCCAGCGCCCGGCCGGCGGCTTCCTCCCCCACCCGGAAGATCTCCGGATACATCCGGTCCGTGTCTTCGTAAACCAGGCGGATGGAACTCCCGGGAATGACATCGTGGAACTGGTTGCAGAGGATGTCCTCCCACTTCTCCCGCAGCTCGGCGGCAGGATATTCGAATCCCAGGGGCATCGCCAGACAGGACAGCAGCTCCGCATCCCGGTAAAGAAACTCGGCCTTGCGGTTATAGCGTTTGTTCCGGGCCTGGGTGGTGTAGGTCCCGCGGTGCAGCTCAAGATACAGCTCTCCCACCCACTCGGGATAGTCTATCTGCGGATCATCAATGGAGTGGAAGAAATCCGTGACCTTCTTCTGGATGCATCGCGGCAGCCCTTCCAGATCCTTCGAACGCTGCAGGAACTCCAGATGCCGCCGGTCGGGACCGCCTCCTCCGTCGCCCCATCCGTAGCTGAGAAGGGACTCGTCACAGCGGTCCTTCTCCTTGAACTCTCGCACCTGCTGAAGCAGCTTGCCCGGCTCGGGATAGGCGTTATAGTCCGTGGTAGGCGGGAAATGCGCCAGTACCCTGGAACCGTCTATCCCCTTCCAGTAGAACGTGTTGTAAGGGAAAGTGTTGAACTGGCTCCAGTTGATCTTGATGGTGGAGAAATACGGCACCCTAGCCTTGCGCAGGATCTGGGGTAGCGCAGCGGAGTAGCCGAACACATCCGGCAGCCACAGGACGTCGGTCTCGATCCCGAACTCATCCATGTAGAAGTTCTTTCCAAAGAGAACCTGGCGGATCAGCGATTCACCGGAGCTCAGATTGCAGTCGGCCTCCACCCACATGCTGCCGGTAACGTCCCACCGTCCCTCCTTGACCCGCCTCTTGATCTCTTCGTAAAGGGCCGGATACTGCTCTTTGGTGAACTTGTACAGCTGCGCCTGGCTCTGGCTGAAGATGTACTCGGGATACTGCTCCATCAGCCGCATCACAGTGGAGAAGGTCCGCGCGCACTTGCGCTTGGTCTCGCGATAAGGCCACAGCCAGGCCACGTCTATGTGCGAATGGCCGTGCACCGCCACGGTGGTGGCGCTGGCGGAAGCGGGGCACTCCAGCAGAGGTTGGAGGATCTTCCGGGCGCGGATGGCGGATGCGCGCAGAGAGGCGTCATCCGTGTTGTGGTAATCGAAAGCATCCACGCTCTTATTGAGCGTGTAGATGATCTTCGCCCGCCGGGGGCTGTCGTCCGGCAGCTGCAGCGCCAGCAGATACAGCACCTCCAGATCGAACCAGTAGCGCTGGACTTCCGGGTTGCGGACCCCGATCTCGGCCCTCGCGAACCGGCGCTTTGAGGGGTCGTGCGGGGAATGCCAGTGGATGGAGCTGGCATCTACCACCAGATCGAACTCCTCTCCCCCCCGCGCCTTCTTCAGCAAGAGCAGTTCCTGATGGTTGCCGTCTACCCCCTGAAAAGGCTTGCCATCCAGGAAGGCGCATGCCTCTCCACCGAAGTCCAGATATGCGGCCACTTCCCGTCCCGCAAAGGATTCCGGCACCCGGATGCGCAGCCGGAACCAGGCATTCATCCCACCCCCGCCCCACCAGTCTCCCACGCTGATGGGCCGGAAATCCTTCGCCGCCAGAGCCTCCTCGATGCGCTCGAACTCGGGCGTCTCGCGGTAGACGATGTCCGTGATGGGCGTCAGGCCGGAGACCATGTAACCCATGATCTCGTCCTTGCGCCGGCGGATCTTATTCAGAATGATGCTGTCCTTGGTGAAAGTGAGCGGTCCTCGGTATGGCATGGATATCGCGTCTCTCCCCGTCCTGTACGTGAAAGCCGCCGTCCTGGAGAGGACGGCTTGCTCAGGAGAAGGCTTCCACAGCCGAAAAGGTCATTCCTGCCCGGATCCGCCCTTCTCTCCAGCGCCGGGCCAGAGTTCCTCGCGCTCTTCGCGGCTGAGCAGACAGCCGGACCGGCAGTTGGGCTTGCAGTCTCCGTTGCAGGGCTCGACGTGGATGGTGACACTGGAGAACGGGAAGCGCTCTTCGATGTCGCAGCCCATAACGTCACAGATGCGGTGGGCATCCTCCACGCTCATGTCCGACTCCACCAGCAGATGAAACTCTATGAACCTGCGCCCTCCAGCCTTACGGGTGCGCAGGCGATGGTAGCCGCGGATGGTGGGAGTCAGACGCGCGATATAGTCCCTGATCCAACGCTCCTCCTCAGGGGGGAGGCTTGCGTCCATCAGATCCCGCACGGACTCGGCGGTCAGACGCCAGGCGGCCCGGATGATGAGCAGGGCCACCGCGATTGCGGCCACGGGATCGAACCAGTGGAAATGCACACCGGGGACCAGGGACTCCCCGACCCAGATGGCTCCCAGCGCGAACATGACTCCGGCGGAGGTGTAAACATCGGTCCTCAGGTGCCATGCGTCGGCTTCCAGGGCGATGGAATCCGTCTCGCGGGCCACGCGGAACAGATGGGAGCTGACGGCGATGTTCACCACACAGGAAAGGAGCATGACGGCGGCTCCCCAGTGAGCCATCTCAAGAGCTTCAGCATGCGCCAGCTTCAGGGCGGCTTCCCTGACGATCCAGGCGGCCGCGGCGAAGATCAGCAGTGCCTCGATGGCTCCGGAGATGTTCTCGGCCTTGCCGTGGCCGAAGGGATGGTCTGCATCGGCAGGCCGGCCTGACGCCCGGACGGCTGCGAAAGCGATGAGAGCCGCCACCAGGTCCATGGCGGAATGCACCGCCTCTGAGATGACCGCCACCGATCCGATGGCCAATCCAACGGCCAGTTTCACGATGACGAGCGCGGTATTGGACCCGACGGAGAGCATCGCGGCCCGCTGCTTGCGCAGGCTGTCTATCGCCGGAGTGGACACGCTCATTTCAGAATGCCGGAAACCATTCAACAGAAAGGACCCCGCGAGACACGCTCAATGACAGTCCCGCGAGGTCCGACCGTAGAAATCCTCGCTGCCCCACTCTTGCCAGGGGCCCGGCCCCGTCCCGCCGTGCGCGGGATGGCCTGATCCGGCGGCAGTATACCGCCCTCCGGCCGTCAGCGTCAAGAAAACGCCCCGCTCTCAGGAGGCGGCCGCCAGGATAAGTGCCGAGCCTTCCCCTCTATCGCACAGGGATCAAACGGACCGCGTCGAACACCAGGAACGGACCGTTCTCATCCGAGACATTGCGGATGGAGAGGACGGGTTGCGTCCCCTGCTCCACACGCCACACCCCGAGGTCCACCCATTCGTTTCCGATGCGGGACTGGTCCACCGTGTAGATCCGCGTCTTGCCCTCCCCGGGCTCGCCCTGGCGCACCTTCAGCACCGCTCCCCCCGGGGAGGCGGGGCGGACCGGAGAGGCGTACACCCCGTATTCCACGGCCTGTGGACGGCCGATGATGATGCCGGGCACGTAAGCCTGGATGCGGTACTCACCCGCTTGCGGCACAACAGCCGTATACCGGCCCTCCGGCCGCCACTCGGGACGGATTACGTGATAGGTATAGGTGTAGCCGTAACCCATGGGATGGACGAGCGGCGTCCACTTTGTGCCCTCGGTCATCCGCTGGAATCCGGGGGAGCTGTCGTCCACAACCACCGCCTCAGGCTCACCGGGGAACACCCGCAGATAGCCGCCGGACGGCCTGGCCGCAGCCGGCTCCCCGTTTACCAGAATGCGCCTTGCGTCTCCCACCCAGACCACCAGCGAAGGATCCTTCTCCCGCGCCGTGATCGCGACTGTGCCATCCTGCCGGAACGCGACGTCCAGAATCAGCTGAGGGTTCGCGCAGCGCATCAGCTCCCGACCACTGAACACCGCGCGGCGGGCGCGGAAGGTGGAGTAACTCAGAATGCGGCGTCCGTCCCGCGTCCGCACCGCCAGCATACCACCGTTCAGCCGGTGCTGCCCGGCGCGGAAGCTTACCTCGCCCAGCGCGGCATCCCCGAACACGGCGAAATCCACCTGGCCACCGCTGGCCACACGGACCGCCCGCACCCTACCGTTCGCCCCCCCGTCCACGGGCACCATCTGCACGTCCAGCTCCGGCCTCTTGCCCTGATACGGATACAGAACGGTGGTGAAGCGCGCCTCGCGGCCGGTCCGGCGGAAGGAAGCAATGGTGGTGTCGGTCAGTTCCTCTTCCGAGAGCGGGACGTACCCTCGCCGCTTCTCGATCGCCGCCGGCTCTGTGTCAGCCCGCCGGATGATCAGGTTGCCCCTGCCGTCCCCGTACGTCGTCTCGATAAGCCCGGCTGCGGCATCAGTCCTGACATCCGGGGCCAGGATGTTCCAGTTCTGATCCCACTGGACATCCCGCTCGGCCGCAGCAGCGTCATCCACCAGGAAGTAGTCCGGGCGCATGAAGATGATCCGCCTGCGCACCTCCGGGATGCCCCTGCGGGCGTACCCGAAATGGACCCCGTCCAGATAATCCGCCCCCTCGCCGGCCATCCACCAGGTTGGGCCGGGATCACGGGTGACATCCAGCCCGTCCGCCACCAGCATGCTGTGTATCCGGCTCTGCCAGTAGTTGTCCGGATGGCCCTCCGGCGCCTGCCACATTCCGCCCGGATCTATCAGGAGAGGACGGCCGTAGGCATAAAGGGCGACGGAGAGCAGATCCCAGTGCCCGTGGCTGCCCACCCAGCCCCCGTTGTGCACGTAGAGCTGCCTGGCATCTTCGAAAGGCCTGCCGTCGCCTCCGAAGTCACTGCGCATGATGAAGTAACCACCGTCCGGGAAACTCTTGGAGGTCTCGGCGGGAGGTTTGCCTTCTTTTCCTTTGGTTGCGATCCAGACGAAGTCCGGACGTCCCACCTTCCGGCCGACGTCCGCCAGCTCCTCGCGGTAGTCCTCGTGCCAGGAGTCCCCGCACATCACCACGAAACCATCCGGCTGCAAGGTGTGCGCCATCCACTCGTACATCCCGGCCAGGTTCCGCTTCAGCCGGGGGACCACAGTCTCGTCCAGTTTTGTCTCGCCCCGGGAGTAATCGTCCATCAGGGCCTTCAGTCGCCGGGCCACCATGGCGTGATACTTGATGGCAGCCTCGTGCTGCGTGCCGTCGGGCCGGACAGTCTCCAGCGATACCTCGATCAACTTGTCCGCACCCCAGGAGGCGAACTCAGGGCTGCGCTTGAACTCGGGAAACGTCCGTCCGAACTCATACAGGCCGGTGGCAGCCTGAGCCAGCCAGTTGCCTCCCACATCCGTCCCCAGCAGAAACTCCGCGTTGTCGTACCAGTGCATGAAGTAGATGAGCTGCTCGTCGTTGGAGAATCCGGGGTATTTGAAGACGCGGGAGAAGACATACGCCAGATGGCCCGGAGCCCTGCTGGTCGCCGCCAGCTCGTTCCACACCTGATGCGAAGCCTCGATGCCGGTGACCTTCGGGCTGGGGCAGTTGTCCAGCACCCACTGGATGCGGAAGTCCATGCCGGCGCGCGCGTATTTCTCGTCGCCGGTGGCGGAGTAGGCGCCCCAGAGGGTCCGTTCGATCTGCCACCCGTAGAGCCACGGTTCGAACTTCTGGCCACATTCCGCATACTCGGGATTCCAGTAGCTCTGAATCCGCCATGGCAGCACCTTCAGGCTATCGCCTTCGCCACACCAGAGCTTTTGCGCCATAAAGCGGTCCGCGGCCGCCCGGTCATAGGAGGGGTCGGGCTTCGGGTCCATGATGGAGGCATCGAACAGTTCGCTCCGGCTGCGGAAGTGGCGGACCATCGCAGCGATGGCCTCTTCCCAATCGCCTGCGTCCACCGCCTTCTTCACCTCGGCGAGCTGCGGCAGCGTCAGGTCGAAGCGGTCGAAGAACGCCCGCAGGTTGGCCTCACGGTCCGGAACGGGTTTTATATGGGTCTCGAACGCCAGGCTAAACGCCTGCTCCTTGCCTCCAGACCGGGCGCGCCCGCCGGTGTAGCGCTCCGCAGGCACGGTGTGGAAGCGAACCTGACCATCTCCGCCGGTGACGGTGAGCTCAAAGTATAGAGAACTCTGACCGTCCAGCTTCGCCCGGAGAGGGAACAGCAGCACCCGGTCCTGCTCGTGATGGCGCAGCCCCTGCACCCGGCACGTGGCACCGTCAATGGAGAACGCCCCCAGCTTCCGCGACTTGGCGGGGGAATCGTAGAGGGTCAAGGTGACCGTTTCATCAGTGGCCCAAGTTTCCGCCGAGTTGTTGACATACAACCCGATGCGGTAGATCTCGCCCGTTCCGGGCGAGACGGCGAACGTCTGGCCGAGCGGCGACGCTGTTGTCAGCATCACATCGCCCGCCGGAGGAGCAGCCTTCTCACCCAGCCGGGCGTAGTTCAGATAGTCGTCGAAGAGAGGGCCGCAGCTTACGGCTGCGGGACCGCTCAGGATCGCTGCGGCGATGGCAACCAGGAGAAACCGGCGTAGCATATTCCTGAACTCCCTGTATGATGCGCCCGTCTTCGCCTTCACGGCGCGGGCTCGTTATTGAGGAGGATGGCGTTGCCGCCTACCTCACTTATGACTCTCACACTCTCTGCCCCGTTGTTCTGGTGGATTCTGGAGCCGCACTCACCAGCCTCTGCTCCCTGTTGCATCCCTCAGAAGAACGCCACAACTTCTAGCTTGCCGGACGTAACGGGCAAAGTGATCAGTTCCCGCGCGGCATCGAACGCGGAGTGGTCCTGCCCATTGACGGTAACCGACTTCATTGGAAGGCCATCCGGGTGCCGAAGCCGGAGCACCGCCGAAGCAGCCGGGTTCCGGGACGGCAGATCCAGAGACGCCTCGATGCGCCCTTCCGCGACGCGCGAGCGGATGAGCACGCTGATCGTCCCGAAGAACGTCCCGCCCCGCTCCAGGCGGGCTTCCCTGCCATCCTGCATCCACTGCCGCGGCACTCCCATTCCGATCCGCAACTCGTCGCACTCTTCGTAGACAAGCGCGTTGCGGATGAACTGAACGAACTTGCACTCGTCCGGGGTCTTGTACAGAGGCCCGCCTCCCCGTCCGAAGTGCGGCACCCACTCCGCAAAGCAGACGGTATCCGTATAGAAGCTGGCCCAGAAGGTGTTGTAGAAGACCCGGATGAAGTGGGGCACCTCGTCACGCCGCAGGTGCGCCATTGCGTTCGGGCAAAGACACGGCTGCAGGTTCATCCCTCCGAAGTCGAAGAATGCGGCGCGCTCGTCCTGCACGGCGTAGCCGCTCTCCTTGCTCAGGAAGATGTTGTCCTCCAGATCCTGCAGCATCCATTCCACCACCCGGTGCGCCGGATCCACCAGCTCGCCGTCCAGCAGATGCAGCGCGGGATACAGACCCTCGCGGATCCACCCTTCCTTGCGGTGCGTCAGCACACGGGTGCGGGGCGGCACATACGGGATCCAGGTGCCGTCCTTCAGTTGGACGACCGGCGCTCCGGCGATGGACTCCCGGACGCTTTCCAGAATATCCCGGCGGTAATCCTCCGCATCGCGCAGGATGCGATCCGCCTCGGGATGCCCGATCTCCTTCAGAGCCCTGCCCGCAGCTACCATTCCCACGTGATAGTAGGCGTTGGTGGCGTACCAGTAAAGATACTCCTCCACATCCTCCAGATCTCCGGGAGGGGCGAGCCCCCACTCCACCGGACGGGAGCCGTCCGGCTCGGGGATCATCGTTCCCTGCCGCTCCCGGGTAATCCAGTCGCAGGCCGCCACCAGCGCCGACGCAACCCGCTCCAGATACTCGCGATCCAGGGTGTAGAAATAGTGCTCCGCCAGCTTCCACAGGGCCCAGCCATGATGCATGTTGTAGCCCTGAGCGGTATACGGATCGTTCTCAGGGTCGGGATGGGCCGCGTAAAGAAGCCCTTCCTGGCTCTTGAAGTTGCCAGGCAACGGTTTCTTTCCCTGGCAGACGATGAACGGCTCCAGAAGCCGGATGGCTTCCTGGTATTCGCCGCGCATCTCCAGAGACTGCGCCACCATACACGTCTCGTTGGCGAAATTGGCATAGCGGACCGTGGCTGCCCCGTGCTGATACAGGCCCGTATCCGGGTCGCGGTCGGTGGTGATCAGGACGTGCCAGAGGTTGGCCCGGTACAGGTCGTTCAGCACCCTGTCCGGAACCTCAAGCTGCATCCCCCGGGAGGTGCGCTCCTTCCAGTAGGAGACCACCTCGCCGTGGCGGGCATTGTAGTCCTGGCGCATCAGGGCATTCAGTTCAGCATCGTCCAGCAGCTCGATGTAGGTCATGGTCTGCTGAATGGAATGCGACTCGCCAGGGCCAAGCTCCACCCGGTACAGAACCGCCTGACGGGGTGCGTCCGAGTTCTCCAGCTCCGGATCCGGGCTGCCGGGAACGCCCGGAACGCAGTCCGGGACGATGGTCAGTTCGCCTCGTCCCCGCGTGTCAATGCGGCCGCGGATGGGAGTGAGGCCGGAAGGAGCTTCTCCCTCCGAAGGCGCCTCCAGCCGCAGCAGGCCATCCGGGGTAACGGTCATCGGCCGCTTCAAAGAGAGCTCCGTCCAGAACCAGGCCGTGCGGGTCTCCTCTGTGGGGTTGGTGACCGTCAGCTTTTCCAAGAGCACGATGGGCTCATCACCCCGGCGGGCATCCTCATTGTGGCCGATGGGCTCCAACAGGGGAGCGGCGAAAGCCTCGCGGTGGAACTTCAGTCCCTCGTTCTCCCACTCCGTATGAATGACCGGCAGCCATCCCTCCTCCAGATGCCGCTCCGCGCTGCGGCCGCACTCTTCGGTAAAGTCCGGCTTCTCCAGGGTGGAAAGCGAATATCTCAGGCTGCGCACGCTCCAGGGCCGGCGGTCACGGTCGCGGCCAGGTGAGCGCAGGCTGTTCTCCAGCAGCTCTACGTCGCCGGACGCCAGGATGGTGAACTCCTGCCGGAGGTTCGGGACTCCCAGATGGGCCTCCCGCGGAGGCTTGGCCGGCATAACGCTCATCACCCGCTCCAGGCTCTGCTCCGGCATCCGGGCGACCAGATCCATAACGGTGCCTTCCCAGGCATCCGCCGGACGCTGCCAGCGGGAGAAGCGCAGCCCGCGCGAACTGTCGGAGACGAAGGCGTCTATGTCGCGGACGTAGACGCCGCCCTCGCGAACCACGTCGTCCACGAACACCGAGAAGCTGTCCCATCCCGCCGTGCGGAAGACAACGTGCCCCCGATCCTCGCTCAGGCGATCAGGCGCAAAAGCATAGCGCACGCGCACCGTGGCGTCCGCACCTTCCCTGCCAGGAGTCAGCACCTCCAGCAGATGCGCCGAGCGCGCCTCGACGGTTCCGTTCCATCCCGGCCTCTCCTGAGCCGACGGCTTCCACTCCAGGTCCAGTTCCGCCTCGCGCCAGACCGCGTCTGTGAAAACCTGGACTGAGCTCAGCGATACAGGCTGGTCGAAGACGACGCGAACGCGATAGGTCCGCCGGAACTCGAAACCCGTACGCTCCACGGCGGGGTTCTCATCCGTAGTCAGCGGCCGGAGCTGGAGGGTCAGAGCGCCCTCCTCTGCAGAGATGTCACAGTGCGCCGTCACCCACTGTCCGTTGTACGGATCGTCCAGCCGCTGCCATCCTCCGCCTCCGCCATCCGGCCAGATGCGGTACCAGTACTCCAGACGCACGCTCCCGGGAGAGGGCAGAGCGTCCCCCCGAAGGACTACCCGCCGCACGTCGCGCGGCCGCCGCCACTCCAGCATCGCCCATCCGCCGGCCGGAACCTCGACCGGCCCCTGGCCACGCCCGTTCAGCGCCGGAGCATAGACCGGCGTCGAGCCCTCAGCCTCGCCTGTAAAAGCGAAGCCCCATTCGGCCACATCCACCGGCTCATCGGCCGCGGAAGATGCGCGGGCAGGAGAACGAAGGGCGAAGGCCAGAACCACAGCCGCGCCCGGGAGGAGAAGATCCAGCATCAATATGTCACCTCGCGGAGTCCGGCTTTCTCAGGGAGCAGCCCGACCAGCGCAACCACAGCTCCCCGCGCCGGTTGTCAGATCTACAACGCCGGTATTATGCCCCCATCCTGCTCACTCCTGCACGCCGGTCTCCCGACGCCAGGAGGCCAGCCGGGCGGACAGCACGGGAACATAAGCCACAATGGTCTTCTGGTCGTAGAGCCGCTCCCAGATGGTGGGCCACTTGCTCCACGGCAGCCCGCACTCATCCCGGATTGCTCCCGTGGACGAAAGCCGCTTCAGCACGTGGCGCGTGCGCTTCAGCGCCTCTTCCAGAATGCGCCACTCCCCGCCCAGTTTCTCCGCCTCCACCAGGAGCCAGCACATCCAGCACCGGAAGTCTATCTGTTCGACGGGATAGGCGATGTTGCGCCTGGCCATATCCAGATACCAGTCGCGGTACCGCTTTGAGCCGGTGAGCTTCAGCGTGGAGAGCATACCGCGCATCAGGAAGTGCCAGCCGTAGGAGTTCCCGACATCCTTCTCCCAGTCCCAGGAGCGCATCTGCCGGATGGTCCAGTTGGCCATCTTCCGGGCCGTCTGCAGGAAGAACGGATCACCCGTCTCCCGGTAACAGATGCCCAGAACCTCGCCGAAGTTCGTGCAGTCCGCGCCGGCCCTGACGCGCCGTCCCCGTATGGGACCGCCCTCGGCGAAGCCGGGCGCTCCGTCCGGGCAGACCAGGGCCTCCGCATACCGCCGCATGGCCTCGATGGTCTTGAGGCGCACACGGCGGTCCCCGAAGAAATGCGCTGCGCGGATGACCCCGTCAATACGCTGATAGCGCATGTGCACCCACTCCATCTGGTCCATCAGGAAGCGGCGGGAGTGGAAGAACGGCGCAATATTGCCCCGGTAATGATTCAACTGGATGTCGAACGCGAACTCCATCGCACGCCTGGCGCAGATGGCGAAGCGCTGATCTCCTGTGCGCCAGTAGTGGTAGAGCGGCGCAAGGGCATTGTTGGCGTTGGCGGTGGATTCGACCCCCTGTTCGCGGAGGGTATCCCACTCGCGCCACCATTCCCCCCACCAGAGAGTGCCCTTCCACTGCCGTTGCAGCAGCCACTGCGCGCAACGGTGCACCGCATTGCCGAATTCCCCGAAAGTGACGGGGTCTCCACCCTCTGGAAGCGCGCCCGTATCCGAATAGTGCTGCGGAGGCAAGCTGAAGTAGCGCGGCCCGAGGCACTCGCCGGCCCCTCCGGCGTTCGGGGCCACGATCAGCCAGCCCTCGAAGGTCCGGCCCATCCCGCGGTAGAACAGTCGGTGCACGTCGGGATTGGCCGTCGTCATCCGGCCGTCGTGTGGAGGAGCCACTCCACCGAAGACCAGCCGCAATCCCCGCGCCGGATCTGCCATCCGCTGAAGGTATTGATGAGGGTGGAACGGCCGTTCGGGAAGGCAGGCCAGGTCCTCCGCCCGGATCCCTTCGAAGCCGCCATCGCGCTCAAGACTGGCGCCTGCGCCAGCGCCCAGTTCATCCACGAATCCGCAAGCCAGGCCTAGCACTCCCGAGGGGAAGGCGCAGGTGACCCACGGGGACAGACCACCTTCGGCAGCCGGGCGCCCGAACTGCAGGGAAAACGGGAACTCCGCCAGCCGGAGACTGAGGGCATACCGCTCCAGGTAAGCCTGCCAGCCAGTCTGGTTGACAATGCGCCACCGCCAGCGGATCACGGGCGAGAACGCATACAGTATCATCTCCAGCTCGCAATCGAACCCCTCATCCGGGTCAAAATCCGAGGGGTCCGAGGTATAGGGTCTGAAGCGCGGAACGCGTCCCCGCAAAAGGAGCATGCACCGGCCCCGAGAACGCTCCTCCACGCGCCAGCCAGCGGGTTGGAACGAAGCCAGACGGCAGGTTCCTCCTCCGCCGCCGATGATGCTGCGCGCGTCCGGCCAGAGGTGGAAATCCACTGGTCCGTCCACCAGAGCCACGCCGTCCCGCTCGATGCGCAGAGCGTCCCCCGGTCCGGCGCTTACCAGATAATGCCCGGGAGAAGTTACCTCAATCCGGCCTTCCCGCTCACGGACGTCCAGATCGGGTCCGGGTTCCTCAAGATCCGGGTAAAGGCCCAGATAGAACGTGGCCGGGCTGCCCTGACAGACCTCCGGGGCGGCCGCCACCCGCACCCATACGGTCCGCCCTTTCTCATCCTGACCATCGTGCTCGATGGACGCAGGAACCGGCCGGCCTCGCGAATCCACCAGGCGCAGGGACGGCACCTGCGATGGATCCATCGGATGAACGGGAATCCCCTGCTCCACCGGACAGCTGCAGCTGGCGAGTCCCTCCGGGCACGTCAAACTAAGTGGGATATCCTTCAAGGCAGATTCTCCTTAGCCACCATGGCCGCCCGGACGGCTCGGATAAGCTCCGGATCGCCGGGATAGGCGTGTGGCGGAACGTCCTGCCAGTCGCGCGGAGCCTCTGCGGGAGCCCGGGGGACATCGCCCAGCGTCTCTGGATGGAAGATCTCGATCTCCGCTTCATCCCGCAGATCACCCCACGGGACAAGAATACCTCGCTCCTGAAACGGGGGAACTTCCTCGCCATCAAGAAGCGCTCTGACCGCGCCGTCGCCGGGAATTTTATGAACGCGGATGGAGACCCTTCGTCCCCGAATGTGAAGATTCCGGATGGAGGCCTCTTCCCACCCGGCAGGCAGGGCCGGTATCACACACAGGCCCTGCGCCTCCGGCTGCACCCCGATAATGCATCCCACCAGGAAATACGCCGGCATCCCGGTCCAGCAGTAGTCAATGAGGTCCACCCCTTCGCCGGTCTCTGAATCGAAGTACTCGCGGAAGTGCCCGAAGCGGCGGAGCTCGTCGAACACCATCTTCGTGTTGCGCCAGGCCAGGCTGGAGGCAAGCCGCCAGTATCCATAGCGGCGCAGCCCCAGAATCACAAAAAGCGTCATCTCCACCCAGTTCGCGCCCATCCAGTGCGCGCGCGGACCGAAGCCGGGCTCGTTGCGGGCCAGGGTGGGCGGGCCGTAGGGCGTGCCGAAGGTGGCGGGATCGCTCAGAAGCGCGGCCAGTGGCTCGTGGCGGCCGCCGGGTGCGATGCCGGCCCACAGAGGGAAGAAGGTGGAGATATCACGCGCCCGCGCCCAGGAGGGCACCACCTCGCCGATGCCGTAGTAACAGCGATCCTCTTCGTGCCACATATAGGCGTTCATCAGAGTGGCCCGGCGCAGGGCCATCTCAGCATAGCGCGCGGCTTCGCTGGCGTGGCCAAGTTCCCGCGCCATGGCCGCGAGTGTCTGCTCCTGGACCGCGAGATAACAGTTCAGATCCAGCGCTTCCTGATACATTCCCCCGCCCGTAAGGCGCCAGGTGGGCAGGGCGTCGTCATCACGGGCTGACTCCCAGGAGTAATTCCCCCAGTGACACAATCCCTCCCCGCAGCGATCACGCTCGCGAAGCCACCATTCGTGGTTGCGCCTGCCGGACTCCCAGGCTTCCTGCAAGAAGTCACGATCGCCGCTCCAGAGATAGGTCTGCCAGCACTCCCACAGCAGTATGGGAAGCGTGGCCTCCTCCGTCTGTGTGCGCGGGCAGGAGGTGTGACTCACACCGTATGGGTAGCGCCCCTCCGGTGTCTGCTGGCGGAGATGATTGCGCAGGAACGCCATAGAAAGGCGCGGGTCCACCTGATTCTGGAACAGGACAATCAGGCTCTCGTGCGCATGCATCCCGTAGCTCCACCAGTTGAACGGATCGTGGGCGTGCACGCGGCAGAAGTTGTAGAACGGCTCCTGCATCGCCCCGAGCGGACTGAACGTGGAGGCCCGGACCAGCTCAAGGCAGGCGTAATAGCACTCCTCCCACCCCTCCTCCGGGACGCTCAGGGCTGGATAGGAGAAGTAGGGTGATACCGCCACCAGTAGCGAAGACCCGGCATCAAGGGCCAGCGCCTCCTGGCAGGATTGCACCGCGGCGTCGAGCGCCTCCTGTTCACTCTCTTTCCGATACCACTGCGGAGCGATGTCGGGGTTCCAGTCATCCTGCAGAGTGAATCTCCGCAGGTTCACGGCCATCCGCACGGACCGTGTCTCACCGGGTGGGATCTCCACAGGCTCCATCTCCCGGAAGATGATGCCTGTTCCGCTCAGGTCGCCCGGCGCGTGCTGTCTGCGGGTAACATCAGCCGGACGCGATGACAGCAACGTTGCAAGCATTCTGCGGCCCCGGCTGCGCCCACGGAACCATTCGTAGAAGCAGGCCGCGCCCAGCCGCCCCTCGGCGCTGGATCCGCGCCAGGCCAGCCCTCCGGCTGTGGTCTCCACACCCGGCCCGAACTTCTGGTCCGGCAGCGTGAACGGCTGCGGCGGCGGCTGCTCCAGAGAGCCGCGGGAGAGGGCATCTGTCACGAAAAGCTGCCGGGGGCGCTTCCCACGGTTGCGGGCGGTGATCTCCACCAGCAAGGTGTCCGAGCGGGCGCAGTGAAGCAGCGTTTCGCACTCCAGATCCTCTCCCACCTCGACCCGCAGGATGGCCGTATCCGCGATGTGCAGCAGAGTGGCGGACGGGGGCCGGAAACCAGCGTCATCGGGGTCCACGGATATCCCGATGACATAATACAGATCCGAGTTCGGGTTCACGACACCGATCAGCCCGTCGTGCGGAGCCAGCTCCCACAGTTTCTCTTTGTTGAGCAGGTGCCACGCCGTATCGGCGTTGTAGTCCGTGCCGGGCGGGGAGGCGAAATCCTTCACAAGGTACGGACAGGGCTTCTCCGCCAGGCTTTTCAGGACCGGCCACGACGTTCCGGCAACCGTCCGGGCCATCTCTGAAGGGAGCACGCCGGCTTCCGGCGCAGCAAACCGGGGCGGCGAAGCAAGCAACCGGGGCTCGCCTTCTCCGCAGAGCTGGGCTTCGCGGGGAGCAAGCATCCGGTGAAGCTCCTCCACTCCGTCGGGCAGCCGGAGCGGTTCGCTGTGCAGTAAGATGCCGTCAGCGTGCACCTCGCCGGAGGCGCATTCAAGCGCCAGCTCCACGGCTCCGGCAGGCAGGTTCAGAGACACGGAGGCCCACTTCCATCCCCCCGCCTTCTCCAGAGGTAGCGGGTAACCGGTCTCCCTCCCGCAGACACTCAGGGAAAGAGAGCTGCCGTCTGGCCCTCCGGCGCACCGGTAGCGCAGGGAGGCCGTCCACCGGCCGCCCGGCCACAGGTCTGCTTTGAGGAGCAGCCGGCTGCCCGCCGCCAGGCGCACGTAGCGCCGGGCTGCCGCCCCCCAGTTGTCCACCACCTGCGAGGACAGGCCCGACTTACCGGCCCCGTCCTCGCACTCAAGCCACGTCCACACTTATCCGGCCCCTTCAGCACTGATGCCCTCGGCCTCCAGCACGCTCGCCAGGACAGGGAGATACGCGGTGATGGCGATGTTGTCGTAGGAGCAGATCCAGCGCGCGGGAGGCACCTGATACCTCTGCAGGAACGGGTACGTTCCGGGAGCCTCCGCGGACTCGCATGAGAGCACCCACTTCACGATATCCACGATACCATCAAGGATCTCACGGTCCCCGCTCATCCGGTAAGCGTGCGATGCCAGCGCGAAGTGGAAGGCGAAATAGTGTGTCCCGAACTCGAAGCGCGGAGAATACAGCGTCCATTTCGCCAGCCGAATGTATGTGTCACGGTACCGCGGATCATCCGTCAGCCTGCAGAGCGGAAGGAGTCCCTGCAGGATGTAACGGGTGGAATTGGAGTTCTCCTTCGAGGCGGTGTCGGCTACGAACCCGGTCTCGATGGAGCTTCCACGAGCGTTGGCAGGCCCCGGCTTTTCCGGAAGCCATCCTTCCTCGGCGATGGTATTCACCACCCAGTCCCCGATGCGCTTGCTGAGCTCCAGGAAAGAAGCATCTCCTGTCTCCGTATAGGCGAGGGCCATCGAGTCGCCGATGATGGCCATAGCCCGCTCCGTCAGGCGCTCCATCCTTCCACTGCGATCGGGCAGCATGGGCGCGCCGTCCACATCGAAGTAGCGGTCCGCCCACCAGCGCAGCATCCAGATGGCTTTCTCGCGGGCGCGGCTATCGGCGAACAGGTGAGACGGCTTGATGATGCCTCCCACCCTCTGATAGCGCGGATGGAACCACTCCTGATGGTCCAGCAGGAAGCGCCGCGTGTGCATATAGGGGCCGTTGCCATCCTCGGACTTGCAGAACTGGATGTCCCAGGTGTAGAGATAGGACAGCTTCGCGCACTCCCAGTATCGCCAGTCGCCCGTCCGGTAGAAATGATACAGGGGCGCCAGCGCGGCATTGCCGCTGTTCGTCTCCTCGATGCCGAGGTTGTGGTCCACGTCAATCTCACGCCACCACTCACCGAACCACAGCGTGCCCTTCCACTGGGTGTCAAGCAGCCACTGTGCGGCCCGGTCCACCACGTCCTTCCAGGGACCGAACGATGGCTTTAGACCGGACTCCGGCAGCTCGCCGCATCGGGCGTAGTGCTCAGGCGGCAGGATGAGCGGCACGGGCTGCAGCTCCGATGCGATGTCCACGGCAGAGGCATCCAGCGCCAGTGAGCCCTCGAAGGTGCGGGACATCCCGTTGAAGAACTTGCGCCAGATGTCCGGGGAGTGACCCCCAAACCCTCCGTCCGGCGGCGGACAGATGCCACCATGGCCGATGCGCTCCGGTGAAGCTTCCACACCGGCGCCTTTGCCGACCCACTCCGCGAAGGGAGCGGTAAGGCTGAGACGGGCGCCCGGCGTCCGCACGGTGGCCCATTTGCGGAACCATCCCCCGCCCGGCGCAACATCTCCGGAAACCACTTCCGAGCCCTGCGCCAGCGGGAAGCCCAGCACGTAACGGTCCAGCCACATGTAGAAACAGTTGAAGCGCATCCGGTCTGTGATGCGCCAGCGCAGGCGGACAACCGGAGAGAACGCGGTGACGACGAATTCCGCCTCTACGTCGTAACGCTGGGAGGGATCCAGATCGGTGGCCTTCGGACGGACGGCCACATAGGCTCCTGTGAAAAGCACCCGCACTCTGGCGGAAGAGCGCTCCAGCACACGGAACCCTTCTGGATGCAGTTCGGCGGGACGCAGCCCACCAACAGTGCTGCGGGCATCGGAACGGATGTCCATCCAGAGGCGGCCATCCACCACCGGCCCCTTTGCGGTGGTCAGCCGGATGCCGTCCGGCTGCTGCAACGGTACGCCTGGCCGGGCAACGTGCGTGAACTGCAGAACATTCTCGAGCGGGCGGTCGTCCTGGAGAGCGACCCCGGGTGCATCCGCGTCGGGACGATCCAGCCTTGGCTGAACCTCGACGCCGCGCCGGATGCTTCGTCGGTCGATGCGC
>Ga0101944_10000754_pt1 | contig 86026 bp, 71 predicted proteins | sample DewCreD2012metaG_FD_75245 | JGI IMG/M metagenome (GOLD analysis project Ga0101944, IMG submission 75245) | Hot spring sediment bacterial and archeal communities from British Columbia, Canada, to study Microbial Dark Matter (Phase II) - Dewar... ... | reverse complement strand
CTGTGCTGCGCTCGATCCAACGCAGCGTGAGTCTCGTGCGGTCGTTCTTCCAGCTACAAGATACTCAGTATGCCGCAGATGCCATTTAACAGATATGCAATTACTTATGCAAAGAGCGATAAGACCCATTTGCCGGTGAAAACCAGGGCGGCGGACTTGGAATTTGCGTGTGGCTCATACCAAATTTTTTTCCTGCCAGTCAACACATAAAACCTGCCAACCAGTAATTTTTTCCGGTGGGACCTCCTCGCCAACCGCCGGCCGGTAGCCAGGGATGAAATCGGCGGAAACCACCCAGCACTGGTCATAAGCCACGCCGTCCAACTCTGGCAAAAGGCTGTCATTCAGGCGCAGGGCTGGGCGGGAGGTGTCCGGGGTCAGGTCGCAGCCCAGGGCGGCGGAGACCCGGGCCAGGGTGCTGGCATGGCCCCAGAAGGAGGCAGCCCCCCGCTCGGCCAAAAGGGCGCGCAGTTCCTCCATGGGGCGGGGGCGGATGGCCACCGGCCGCCGCACCAGGCTGAGCGGAAAGGAATTGCCCACCAGCACTGGCTGCCTCCTGAGATTTTGGTTCTGCTTCATATTCATGTCCATATCATAAGCGGACAGCCGCGTCCTTTTCCGGTCCAATGGCGCTTTTTTGCCGGCAGCGCAAAAAATCTCGACAAGACGGCGCGGCGCTGGGATATACGCCCAGATGACGCCCAATGGTGACTCAATCGCCGGCTTTTGCGACATAGAGGAAACAGGTGACGGCAAATGGACCATTTGCTTCAAACGGCCTGCGCAGGAAGACTGGCTGCCGTCGGCGCTTAGCCAGTTTCCCTGGCTTGCGGGACTGCCTTGGCTGGATCGGCGGATCATTTTCGAGGGCAAGGCGCCGAATTGGATGTATGCGTGCGCGGCCGCGTACGCCGCCCAAGGCGGCGCTCGATGCCTTGCCGTAAGACAAATGGGGACGGCGAATCCCATTGCCGTTTATCCGGTTGAAATTGGCGATTTTAATGCCCAAACAATGCCGGCCTATGGTGATTGGTGGCCGCTGGATATGGGGGGCCGGGTTTTGCTGCTAAGAGCGCTTTTTGGCGGGCGGCGATTTGATCCAGCCGGACTACCTCAACTGGTTGCCGGCATGGCCGGCATTCGCGACAAGGAGTGGTTGGGGATTGACGGGCCCGGCCCAGGGTGGCTTTACGCGGCGTTTGCCGCGCTTGCCGCCAAGCATAGACCCAAAGGAGTCCTGGCCTTTTATCCGCCAGCGGATGGTTTTATTGAAATTTACGGGAGCCAGCCGGGGGCCATTCGCAGCCGATTGCCTAGGGCGGATACGGTTCCTGGCGCAACGCTTGGCCTGGTGGGCGATCCCAACTCCGGCAAATCGGTTTTGTCTTATGTGCTGCAAGAGGCAGGCCGCCGCAGTGGCCTGCGGGTTTGGCGGTATGACTGCGATGCGGCTTCCCCCACGCCCCCGTGGTACGTGGACATGGCATCTGCTGGCGAAAGGGAGATGGGGGAAAAAGTACGCCAGTCACAAAAACGGGAATGGACGCATGAATTAGAGCAAATGGTGGCGGAGCGAATCCGCAACTCGCGGCGGAGTTTAAGCCTGCTGATTGCGGATTTGCCGGGGGGTGATCATCGGCGGGGCAAAGCAGCCCAGAGGATACCGCCCGGGCGGGAAGTCATGATGCGGGAGATCGACGCCTTCGCGATCTTGAGCCCGGAGGACAGGCCAGAGGCAAGAGCCGGCTGGCAGGAGGCGCTGCGTGCGCACGGATTGGCGGATCGCATTGTCGCCGAATGGGTTTCCGCCGAGCCGGATGGCTTGCCCGGCGCGAGTCGGCTGCCGGATGGGCGATGGCGGCTCTGCGGGCTGTCGCGCAACCGCAGCTCCAGCGAGCTGGCCGACGCCATGCAAGGCGCGCTGCAGCCGTTTCTCCAGCAGATTATCGCCAACTCCCAACCGGCAGGGCGTGGGCCGGCAGCAGCGAACGACTAGAACAACGGAAACACAGGCTAAACTGTTGGCGTGCCCCCAAAAGGAAGCGACGCCACGCTGCGCCAGCAGTTCGCGCAATTCATCCAAAGGGCGGGGCGTAATCGTCACTGCGCGCCGCACCAGGCTGAGGGGAAAGGAAAATTGCCGACTAATACAGCGCTGTTCTCCGCACGGTTTTCGTTGGATGTGATCATAATCCAAACAGATGGAAGGCGTCCTCCATTTCCACACAAGCGCCGGTCACCCGGTGGACGCGGAGGGGTTAGAAATTCTAAGCGAGGCGAGAAATGACGCGGGATTGGCCGCTTTACCAAGGGCCGGATCGAACAGGCGTTGGGCATCAACGCCGGCTTGCGCGCACCCTTGGCCGCTAAATTTGAGCGGGCGGCTGGTTGCGAAAGCGCCCTCATAATAAAAGGCGGTAAATTGAAGAATCTCCTTGTCGTCCACGTCCCGATACACCAGCCAGACCTCCGGTCGTTGCCGCGCCAAGGTGTGGGCGGCAAAGGCGGTAAGCCGGTTGCCCATGGTCACATTAAACAGAATGCGCGCGGTGTTTTCTTTTTCCACCGCCTCAAAGAGAGAATTTTCGGCCTCCGCCACCTGCCGATAGGAAATGGTTCTAATCTCAACCTCCAAGGGCGCATGCGTTGGGAATCGATGCGGCAATTCTCGCATCGCCTCCGCTGCCTGGCGAAATTCGGGCGCATCGGAGCACCAAAGCAGGACGCGGGCGGGCCGAGCCTCCAGGATGAGGGCCACCAAAGGGCCAAGGGCTTTGCTGACAAAAGAATAAATCACACATTCGCGTCCATCCCAGACCAAGGGATGCGCGGTTTGTGTGCCCGTGCCGGTAATAATGGCCCAGGCGGTCGCGACGTCCGCGGCGGCGGCGATTCTTTGCCGGAAACGCATGACAAAATCCTCTGGCAATTCGGATTTGTTCAGACGCGGAAACATCCACCGCCGCCTGGTCACCAACTGCAATTTGTTGGTTTGCGCCAAATCCACCGGGCGAACTTCGTTTTGGTTGCCAACCATTCCGGTCACCAGCCAATCGCGCGCCAACGCCAGCCTTTCCTTCGCATTCCCCGCCCGCAAAGCCTCGCTCGCCAAGGCGGCGGCCAACTGCCAGGAGGTTCCGGCTACTTCCTGGCCGCGCTGAGCGGGGATTCGCAAGACCAACTGGTCTTGGACGGGGCGCCAACTTTCCACATGGTCCACCGCCGAAGGAGAACTCGCCAACAGTTTGCCAAACGCGCTGGGCGCCAACCAAACCTGTCCAAGACTTGGACTGCGGCCTGAGTCGCGGGTGCAAAGGGGAAAAACCGCGCACGCACAGGGAAATTGAGCGATGGATTGAAGCGGCGGCTTGTCTTCGCCCAGCGGGCGCGCCGATCCAAAATCGGCCAGCACCTCGGAGGGAACTGGCTGGCAGATCGCTTTGGCGAACCAAATTTCCGCCGCCACCCGATTGCGCCACTCGGTTAAAAGCGGCCCCCCAATCTTTTTTGCGGCCGACGCCAGCAACCCAGCCGTTTCCTCGGTCCACCCTCCTGCCAAGGCGCCAAATTTCTCCACCGCTTGGTGCTGGAAATTTTCCAAGCTCATGGCGGAAAAAGAATCCGGACGGCAGAGCCACTGGCAATCGTTCATGGGCCGCAACGCAATAGCAGCAAAAGCAAATCCTGGCAGCGAAAGGCAGGGCGGTTGAAAAGCTCCCAGGCGCCTTCGATCAATGACCCCACCTGCCCGCCTTGGGCGACGCGGCCCTGGCCGATAAATCGTTTCGCTTTCCGATCAAATACCGCAAACAAGTCGCCCTCGGCGGGGGCTGGCGACAAGGCCCCCAAATCCCATTGGGCGAAGCATTTTGATGGTTTAGCCTGGTCGGGCTGCGGTTCAACAATGGCTGAGGCGGTGAAGACCTTCAGGCGGTTTAGCGCTCCCCCTGCGGCAAGCCAATCCTCAAGCTCCTGAAGGCTTCCCTTGAATAGGGCCACATGGCTGTAGGGTTGTCCCCCAGCAGCCGCGGCGGCCAAGGTCAATTCCTCAGTTAATTTCCGCGCCATGTTATCCCTGATGCGTGAAATTTCAGGTCCGGTCGGTCTCGGATTGTGGGCGGGGATGGGGATGTCCAAAATCCAGGCCAACTGCACCTCCTCCATGCGGCGTTGGGCAGCGCGGGCGAGTGGGGCCATGAGGGCGGCTTCCTCGCGCTGGTAAACCACCCGGTCGTCGAATTGGCTAAAAATGGGAGACCCAACTCGGGCCCGCAGGGGCTCCGGCAAGGGACGGCCGGCGGCCACATTTTGAAAAACGGCTTTTGCTTCCTGCAACTCCTGCTCGGTGAGCGAATCCACTTTCCAACTTCGGTGCAACAGTTCCACCGGGACACTGTGCAGGTTCCACAGGCACAACACCTGAAAAGCCGCTTCTTTTCGTCCGGTTTCCAATTCGCCTGGGGCGCAGGGCTCGGAAAAATTGCCATAAGGGGCAACCAACCACATCCCCCATTCCGCTTCGGCCAGCACCGCCACGTAAACAGCCCGTTCATCAATTATTTCGGGGGACAGAAGTCTGATGTCTCCCACCGCGACCGAGTCCTGATCGTACGGCGCAACCCACTCTTGCAAGCGGAAAGCAGGCTCGCCAGCAGGGCAACCGGTTTGGGCGGAGGCCGGGTCAGCCGAGGATGGCTCCTCCGCCTGCCCCTGAAGGTCCAGATGCATACGCCACGCTCGCTGCCATCGCTGGACACGGGCGGTCTCCTCCGGCGAAAGGCTTTGACTGCGAATATGCGGGAGCTTGCTCATGGGTGTTTAAAACAATTCATCATCTTTTCCTTCTGGTAATAAGCCGAGTCGAGCCTTGATTTCCGGTGAAATTCGTTGCTCCGCCAGTTGAACCAGGTATTCAAGTGTATTTTTTTGCAGCAGACGCACGTCCGCCGGGTCTTCTTGAGAATATTGTTGGGCCAGCTTTTGACAGACGCGCCTGACCAGCCCATTTAGACCCGCCGAGGTCACGGATTTTTTCACCCCTGCCGCCTCCAACAGAAGGGGATCGGACATGGCCATTCCGGCGTCGTGCGCGACCAGCAATAAACACTCGCGGTCGCTCAGGCCCGGTTCGAGGGCTTTGGCCTCTGCAAGCGCCAAATTCCTCATTTCCGCCCGCGCGGCGGCATCATCCGGCGAAACGTCCTTGGTTCCCATTACGGCATCGGCATCCGGGAAATCCTCGATGGCCATCACTGTTCCCCGAGTACACGCCTCATCGCCATCCAAGGAAAGGGGCGCATCCAGGGACTCACCATTCGTTTTCGGCAACTCCTTCAACAGGCGTTCGCAGTGGCGGCGAACGGCAGTCTTGACAACCCCCGCCATAACTTTTTGCAGTGCCACTTGGGCCGGAACGATGCGATTTGCATCCGCCGCTGTTAAAGACGAATCCGGTTCCAGATGGGAAAACTTGCTGGCTTGAGCAAACAACCAATCCTTGTGGCGGATGGGGGATTTATTAGGTGTTTCGTGAAGGAAGGTTTCCAAGATGCGCCACCCCTCGCGAATCGGCAGGCAAGCGTTTTTCGCTGCTTGATCCAGCAAATCCTGAAGAATCCTGGAGTCCCACCCCTTAAGCCGGTTTAATATTTGCGCGCCGCCGTAGGCCATCAGGGCATTGCGCGTTTCTTCCAAGCACAAATCCACAGCGCATTTCTGTTTCCACTCGATCCAGTGCTCCAACTTGGTTTCCACGAAGGCCATGCTCAGTGGGGTGTAAGGTGGCCTTTTTCAACCGCCCATTCAATTAACTGCCGGCGTTCTTGGTCATCCACACGCGGTTTGTGGCGGTTAGGCAAGACCCTTTTGTAACGGAAGGGAGTGCGCGCCCATTGCGATGGCCAAAGCGCATCCGGGGCCGGCTGGTGAAATTCCCAGGAGGGGATGGGCGCGGGACACCAGTAAAAATTGCCGAAAGAAGTGGTGGAGCCCTTGGGCCGATGCGGGTCCAGGTCGCGCACCACGACCGGGCCGAACCCGCCAGAGGTTCCGAAAAGGAGTGGAACCATGTGGCAGGAGGAAAAGGCGGAATTTTGCAGAACGGACAATCCTGGGTGGCCCAAACGTGGCCGAGGAGATGGTTTGTAGCCGGGCAGGCGTTCTTTCCATAAATCCTCCCGGACCCACCACAAGGTGCCTAAGGCGGCGTCGCAACTTGGCGCGCGAGCCAGATCCAAAATATTGAGCGAGGACTCATTCTTTCCTGATTCCTCATTATGCGGCTTCCCATTCACTGTGCGGAGCAGAATAACATGGGCCCCGTTGGGCATCAAGCTTTCCGCATCATTAACGGTTCGGGCTCGGGCCTTCGGGCGTAGGCTGATGCCTTTTGTCTATCTCCGTGAAAAGGCCGTCCATGCCCCTGGCAGGATTGCGCCAAAGGATTAAAGTAAATGCAGGAGGTCTTCCACAGAAATATCCGACTGGCGCAAGATCGCGCGCAGGGTGCCGCGGTCCAGTTCACGGTGTGCCGGGACCACGGTTTGGGCAAAAGGGTCATCCCGGCGCATAATGATATGACTGCCATGCTGGCGGCGCACACGAAAACCAATACGCTCCAGCGCGGCAACGACTTGCTGCCCGGAGACTCGCGGCAACTTGCTCATACGGCAAGCAGCAGCGCGTCCATTTTGTCTTCTGGCACCGGCAGGCCGTCTTCCTGCAAGGCCAGAATGTAACCTTCGATGGCCTCCTTGATGTTGCGAATGGCTTCGACGCGGTTGGCGCCTTGGGATATGCAGCCGCGCAGGCTGGGACATTCCGCCACCCAATACCCGTCCTCACCCGGATAAATCAGCACTTGTCGCATCGTCGAAATATACCTGTTGTCACCGGCAGGGTCAATGCCGAGTTCGGGTGCGCTGCCAGCCGCAAAAGAGCGGAGGAATTTAATGGGCGCGACTTTACTACCACCATGCCGCTCCTGACGGAGCTGCTGCCGGCGTAATTGCCATTGGCGGTCAGGCGGCAGCGGTATCGTATTTCTCGCCCATGACGTTCCACTGAAAATGTCGAAGAGGCATATTCTTGCAGCAGGGTTCATCAGCCCTGGTCCAGCTCCTGCAAAAGCAACTGCAGGTTGCGCCCGGCGGTGAGGGCTTCTTTCTCGCCCAGCGGGGTTTGTTGGTAGTGGGCTCGCAAGCGCGCCGGCTCAAGGATTCCCAATTTCAGCAGACCGCGCAAAAGTTCGAGGTCCTTTGGCCGGCCTACCATGAGCTTGACCACAGCTAGGTCGTAGGGATCGAGCGTAAAGACGTTGTCGTAGCCGGTCACAGGATGCAGGCGTGATTCCCAGCCGGCGGGGAGAGTCTCGGCAATGATAGGCCGGAGGATGTCGGCGTAGTAGCCGTGGCGCTGTTCAAAGGCGCTCTCATGCCCCACGGCTTCTTTGAGGAGATCGGCAATGCCTTGGTCCACTGGCTCCACCAATAGGTCGGCGTCGAGCGATAATTCCAAGGGCTGCCCGGCCTCGCCAAGCTGGGGTTGGCCAGGCAACAGGGAGCTTGAGCCCAAGACGATGATCCGCCGGGGACGGGCCAGAGCTGAAACGGAGTTCAACAGGTGGGTTAGAAATTGTAAGCGCATTCGGGGATGGCGGTCTGACGTTCCTGCCATTTGAGCACACCGGCAAACGGGGCGAAATCTTTCAGGCGCTGGGCGGGCTCACTGGGATCGCGCAGAAGCGCCAGGAGTTTCGCGAAGCCCTCGGGGGACGCTTGGGCGCGGAGGAGAATCTGACGCCACTGTTCGAGGCGGTGGGGGGCGGTGTGGCCGTTGGCCAGCCAGCGGTCAATGTTGGCCAGGGGAATGTTCAGGAGCACCGCGCGCGCCGCCGGATCGGCTTGCTCCAGTTTATCGGCCACCAATTCGTGCAAGTTTTTCATGGGGACTCTTGAGGGCCAAATTAGGTGTCAGGATTGAAGCGGATTCCAGACGCGGGTGAAGCCAAAGCCAGCGAAGTCCCTGGTGTTGGTGGTGGCGAATTCGGTGACGCCGTGGTGGCGCAAGGTCAGCGCGAGGCGGGCGTCAATGATGCGGCGAAAGGCAAAGTTCTTTTGCGCTGCCAGCCGCCAGACTTCCGGCATGACGGGAGCGGACTCGACCAAGGCCCAACGCGGATTGGATCGGAAGGCCTGGCAGTAGGCCGCTGCTTCGGCTGGCGGATAGGGATTGGTCAAAATGGCTGGGTTGCAGATTTTGAGATAGACCTCCGTCAGCATGAGTTCGCAAATCACGATGTCGTTGCGAACGTCCAAGCTTGCCAAAAAGGCGCTGGCGGCGGCATGGAGCGGCGATCGGGTGTTGCTGGCGTGGATTACCAGGTTGGTATCGAAGGCGAGCATAGGTTTCAATCATGGCACGCCGCAGTCCATTCCTCCTCGGGGAGCAAAAAAGGGCCGCAATCGCGCGGGGGCGGGAGTTTCCAAGGCTGGTTCGACAATTGACGGGCCGGCGGATGTATTTGTGTGATGTATTCCGCCCCGCGCCGCACCACTTCGGCAAAAGACCACTCCTTCTCCGCCGCAACCCGTTTTAGCTCGCGATAAAGCTCATCGGGTATCTGCACCTGCGTCTTAATCATGGTGGCAATATGCCATGATGGCAAAATGATGTCAAACACAGAAAAATTGTAAGCGCAGATTGTGAGGTCGTTTGAAGGTGCAAGCGCAAGGCAACCTCGGTTTGACCTCTCACAGTAAAACAGTTAATGTTTTTCTGTGAAAAATATAACGGTGAGCGTGGACGAGCAATTGTATCATCAGGCGCGAGTGGCGGCCGCCCAACACCATACCAACGTGACGGCGTTGCTGCGAGCCTATTTGCGGGCGTTGGTGGCCGGCAAGGCCCCGCTGCTTAGCGAATCGAAGGAGGACCAGGAGCGCCAAAACCGGGAGGAATTGGTCCGTTTGTTTCGAGCCGCAAACCTGGAACTGGGGTATCAACCGAATCGCGATAAGACTTATGAGCGTTGAAGCGGTATTGGATGCCAACGTGCTGCTTTACGCGGCCTCGAAAGCCCCCGCCGACCGCGTGAAAGCGGAGATTGGTTTGCGCCTGCTGGCCGAGACCAATTTTGGCCTGCCGCTCCAGGTGGTGTAGGAGTTTTTTCACAACGCCCGGATCAAAGCGCGGCTGGCCATTGACCCTAAAAATCGCAGTTTAACCACGGATAAACACGGATGGACACGGATACCAAAGATTTGCGAGAGCAGAGGCTGGCACCTGGCGGGTGAAGGCCATTCCTGCTTCAGCATCGCTGTTCGTCGTTGTTCATCCGTGGTTTACAACTTCCCCGCTCCCTTCTAACTGCGGAATCCAGGTTGACGCGGACCTGTGTGAGCGGCTGTTGCGGGCCTTGTTGCAACGGCCAATTGTGGTCACCGATATCGAGCTTTTTGAGGCGGCGCGCCGGATTTGCCGTCGTTACGAGCTGCGTTATTGGGATGCGGCCATCGTGGCAGCCACAGCGCGGCTGGGCGCGCCAGTGTTGTATTCGGAAGACCTGAACGACGGCCAGGTTTACGACGGGGTGCGGGTGGTCAACCCGTTTCGCCGGTTGAATTGAGGCGCGGAGGATGCCAGACCGCCGGAGAAGATCGTGTCAGGGAAACGGTTGGAGACGATTGTCCGCCTTCATCGCCTCGTAAAGCTCCAAAGAAACCTGGCGCGGTTGGCCATTCAAATAGACTGGCTTTCCCTCCGGCCATTTGTGGGCGTCCACAAAGAAACCCAGAGCGCACCAGTGTCCTTATGCAGTTGAGGCTCTCTAATATCGGCTTTTAGCCGGGGAGTAAATTTTTCTTCCGGGCTAAGGCAAGGATCGAACCGCGGTTTTCGTGTGCGCGTTGCGCTTCCTTTCCAAGGATTCTTTCATGTGGCGCTTCGATTAACACCAGTTTGAGTTTGTGGTTGATCCGTACCGGTCGAAAGTGCAGCACGCTGGCTTGACGTGGCGTCGCGGAACCCAGCGCATTCGCTCTTGAACCGTTAGGTCCAGCGCTTATCCCCAAGCCAATGCGTGAACGGAGTTTGTTCTTCAGAATGCCTCCGGCGTGATGAATCAGCCCGGACCAGTCTGAAAAGTCGTCGGATAACAGTTCCACCTTGAACCCTGCCTGTCGCAATTCAGCCTCTAACTTCCTCCAGGTTTCCAATGTGAGGGCGTGCTCTTGCGAAGCCAGCGCCCCGGCAGCCCGGGTAGAACGAAATCCCAGCGCCCCTATCGAAAAGAAGACCTTTAAAGTCCTTTCTAATAGCGGCGTTGGCGGGCATTTGAAAAGCACCTGGATTGTAGCTTTGCTTCCTGGGGGCAAGGCACCCTTTGGAGTCAACCGACCTGTTCGCCCACAAAAGAAACCCAAAAGGTAGGTCTTGGGAGCCATACCTTGAGGGGGAATGCTTTGATTCCAGTTTTGCTGGCCGCCGACAGGTTGGCTTAACACACGGATGATAAGAGAAGAACTTGTTGGGTTGCCTTCATGCACACCTCCGAAAATACGGCGTTCCTCGATAGCATTACCACCCAAGGCTCGGAACCACCACCGCAGCGCGCCCCGAATCTCTGATGAGCGGAGTTCTGCTTTGGTTTGCTCCGCTCCAGCACCGAAGCAAGGCGTGAGGAACTCAATATGGTACGTTTTTAGAATCATGGCATTTTCTCTTTACGTTGCTTTGCCATCTGAAACATGACTTGGACGAAGTTGCCCCACCGCTTCCGCTCTTTGACTGTGCCTTCCAAAGCGGCTTTCCGCAATTTATGCCACAAATCAGCTTTTCGTCCACGCAGGAGGCGGTAAATAGCTGCCTTCTGCTCTGTTGTCAGTTGTGCAAAACGATCAAAGTGATTGAATAACCGGTTGTTATCCCAATCTTTAATTTCAAAATCGGCTTTTTCATCCGGGGTCATGTTTTCGGTCGCCGCTTTGAGTTCCGCCGCTTTGCGTTGTCGCTCTTGCTCTTCCCTTTGACGACGAGTTTCTTCCTCTGCGCGACGGCGATCTTCCGCTTTCTTGCGCTCCATCTCCTCGCGACCTGAAGAAACCGCGCGTTGAACTTCCTGGGCGCAATTAAACCACCCATAACCTGCCGCTGTTTTTGCGCCGAGGCCAAAGGCGGCCAGGCCTTCGGCCAACCAAGTTCGAGCTTGTTCTAGGCAGTCGCGGGAGCAGTTGCGAAGGGGCAGAAGGGCAAAGGCAAACACATGACCGGCAGCAACGGCGGGGAAGAAGACAGGATTGGGTTCTTCTGTATCAGGCGCAGAACGGTGCTCCTGCCACTCTCGCCATTTATCAGGCTGGCGCTGGCGGTCAGGCTCCGCACTATAGTAAATTTGGTGATGGCAGGTAACAATGTCCAATTCCAGTTTTCCGAGCGGCGGAAGCTCGCAGGGCAGGCCTTCCACTTTGCCAGTCTTTCCCAAATCCACCGGGTAAGCGGGCAGGAAGGAAACGGCGCCGGCGAATTGTTTGGGGAAGGGGCTGCCTAATTTTTTTTGAGCTTCCGCACGGACGACGCTCCAAAGCTGATCGCCGCAAGCATAGGCAAAGTCAGAAATAAAACGTCCATCCTTGCGCGTGTTGGTCCAGTCCGTGTCCCCCCAGCCAAACACTTGGGCGATGGCGGCCAGCATTTCAGCGGGCGTGGCGAAAGGCTCGCAGGCCGCTTTGAAAACGTTCTCCTGGTCCTGGTCGCTTACTCCCGGTTTCTGCCCAGTTTCGGACCATTCATGCAACGCCGCCAACGCCGCTCGCCGGGCGCAGCCCTTGACAGCGCTACCGGGAATGTAGGGCATGCCGAAGCGATCCAGGCAGAGTCCGGCATTTTCCATCACGCCGCCGGCCATGTTGACCATGAGGCGGGATTGGAGTTGGGCGTAGAGGATGTCTGGACGTTGTCGGTTTCCAGATCCATTGCGCCAACTTAAAAGCCATTGGGTCCAAGCCCCAAGTTTTTCTTGGTGTGCGCTTTTATTGCGGAGGGCGTTATGCCATTCACGCTTCTCGTCTGGTTTGGCCCCGGGAACCGCGAAACGGTCGAAATACAAGCTGCGTGAAGCGCAATGCTCCGCCTTCTCCTTTAAAGCGGCGCGAGTATCCGATGGCATCAGGATGGTCATAAATTATTCATGCTGTTTTCGCATTTCATCAACCTCGGGAACCACGCCCGCAGGGACTAAGGGGATCATGTCCGGGTGCGCCTCGCAGATTCTGGCCAGGTCCAACCGGTCCTTTTGGCGTTTGGTGGCGCGCCGGGAAGCGTCGCCGGCAGCCCATAGTTTGCCCTGCACCAAGTCCTCCAGCGAGGCCACCGGCAGGCGGACACCAAAAAGTTCGGTTTCTTTGGCCCGCGCCGGAAAACTGGCGTAGCGATGGTTAATGGTTATTTGAATCCGCAAGCGGCTCCCTGGCAGGATGGCGTTGAGGGAGTGAGGGTGCGCTTCCACGGCAAAGCCAGCGGCGCGCAAAGCCGCCTCCAGACCCTCAGCGGCGGCAATGGCAAAGTCGGCATCCAAAGTCACCACCGGTTCCACGTAATGATTAACCGCCAGTCCGCCGATGAGGCAAAAAGGCTGTCGGGTTTGGCGCAACACGGCTACCACCCGCTCCAGGTCGTTGGTTTGGCCGGTAATCCCCGTGAAAAAATCAGCGTCAGACATCATGTGGTTTAGGGAGCAAATCGTTTCAAATAGCCAAGATACGCCAGAGCCTCCGCGGTGGCCATTTGAAGCCGGGTGGAAGTGGCTTCCGGTCCTTCCGACAACAAGCGCACATACGTGTCAAGTTCAGTTTCCCCTTGGCGTGGTTCCGGCCTTTGCGGAAGCACCCGCCGTTCGGAATGGCAAAGAAAACGAAAAACCTCGGTTATAAGTTCCTCGTGGCCGCCGCCTTTTGACCTGGCAAAAGCCGTGGTCTGCAACAGCCCGTTTGACACTATAAGCGAGGGCAATTTGCTGATGACATCTCCGTTATTGACCCCTCTAGCGGACGGAGGTTGCCCTTGTTCCGGATGCCAGAATTTTATCGCGCTTGCCGCGCGGATTTGTTCGAGATTTTTCAGCATAGCCGAATCCTTTTAGCAGAGTTTAACAGTGCAATAACCAAGACCAGTGGAGGCATCGCCGCCGAATTGGAACGGTTTGCCGGAGATTTTGTCTTCAAAGGCTTTTTCCGCGTCGTCGGCGGATTTCCCGGAAAAATCCTTTCCGCGGCCTTGGAAAAAGTGGACTACCGAATAAAACAAAGTCTCGCTGGGGACATTTTCCTGGTTAAAGAGAGCGCCGCCTTCGGCAGTTCCAGTCTCGTCGCTGATGCGAACGTGTTGGGCAACCTCGCAGGCGTTTTGGGCGAAGAAACTCATCATGCCGTCGCTGAGGATGACCAAGCGGGAAGCGACCTCCTGCCACACAGGGTCTGACTGGCCGTCTGCGCCCTTCAAAAGTTCGGCTAAAGCGTCACCCAAGCCGTTGAGCAAGGGGCCGGCCTGGTTGAACGTGTATTCCTCCAGCACAACTTTGCCGCCTAAATCCAGAGGCGAGCCATTGCCGCCGTTGTAGTAGGCTTTGTCGTCATCCGGAGTTTTAAGAGTGTCCAATTTTATCCTCAGTGCCTGGTCGCGAACGGCTCGTCGCAGAATCAGCGGGCAAGTGATCCAGGCGAAGCTGCCCTTGGCGGATCGGATGGGAAAGGCGAGCAGCTTGCCTTCGGAGAATTGCAAGGCGCCGGCGCAGGCATGGTTGGCATCATCAGAGCCAAAAAGCCAAGCGGCATCGGATTTGCCGCGTTTCCTGCCGCCTTTGTCACCAGATTCCAGGACATCATTCCACGCATCGGCGAAGGTGCCCTTGAGGCTCGAGGCAGGGATGATGGGAAAGCCGGTATGGCGTTCGCGGACGATGGGCTGGTCAATGGCGCCGACACTGGCGCCGGCGCCCACATGCAGGGGGGTGCGGGTGAACAGGTAAAGTATTTTTGATTTTTGATTTTTGATTTCAGATTTGTTGTCGTTGCTCATAGGGTTATTCTCCAATTTTGGTTAAAGCTGTCATTTATGGGGACGTCTGGTCACGTTCCAAAATATTTCCAGGTGCCGCAGACGCCCAAGCCGTAGCCTTTCTCGCCGAGCAGCGTGCTGCGGCGGTTTTTAATGTCCGTGCCGTTGGTATCGCCATGCCAATTCAAAGCGTTGGCCAGCTTCCTGGCATCGGGTTCAGAATCGGCCTCAAAGTAATATACCGCACCGGCTGGAACGGCCAGGTGGGTGGATTTGGCACCTCCCTGCTCAGCCCGCTCCGAGTCGGCCGGGTCGGGCAGCGCCCAGCCGGTAACGACGATAGGCTTGGGGACGATGGCAGCAACCAAGCGGGCACTGATTCCGCCGCCTTTGGCGAGTTTTTTGCGCTCCGCTTTTCGCAAGCCAGGCCCCTGAGTGAGCAGCACCTGGCCGGTTTGGGCATCCACCCAGTTGGGGAGCCAACCGCCGGGGTGGGCGTTGATGACCTGGCCGGATTTGGCCGTGCCGGCGGCTATCTCAGGCCATATTGCTGGGGTAATCAACACCCATTTGACGAGATGCTTGTCGGAAACAGCAGCAAAGCCCGAGACCAGACCTCGCGGCAAGGGCAAGCAACCTTTGGACGGCTGGAGAGTCGCCGTGCAAAGGCGCTGTTGTCCTCCGACGACAATCTGAACGGGATTTCCGTTGAGCAAAGCTCGAATCAAATCGTTACCATATTTTGGGTGATTGAAATCCTTGTCTTCGGCGTTAGCCAGTAAACCGATCCGGAAACCTTCCTTCAGGCGCAAGTAATGAGCCGCGTAAATTTTGCCGGCCGCCTGTCCCTGTCCGGCAGTTTGGGTTTCAGGATCAATCCCAATGCCAATATTGGCTTCCTGGCACGCAATGCAGTCATCACGCAAAAATTGACTGCTGCCGGCCGCCTCAAGGGGGCCGTCAGATCCGTGCAGGTAGGCGTGGAACGCCTCGGTGGAAATCCAAGGTTCTCCCCCGGCATCTTTTGTGGGCGGTTCGGTGTTGCCGACGGCGTAAAGAAGCGGCTTTGGCAGACTGCTGCCAGGACACGGACTTTCGGATAGTCCGGCCAGTTTGCCAACCGGCTGCAGGGTGACTTTCGTCGAACCTTTTAGCTGGGCGTCCTTGGGGCGGGGGAAAAACCACTGGTTCTTGCTGTCCACTGGGAACGGCCCAGCGGTGGCCAGGCAGCCGAATTTGCGGTCGCGCTCCTCGGTGTAATTCCCGCTGCGACCGCGCCGATGGGAGTGAACGCCCTCCAGGCCCGCTCGGTGAAGAGCGGCGTGGAGCGCGTGGTTGGTCACGTCCGGCAAGGGCCAGGCGGCGGTATGCCCCGCCAAGGATCCCTCCATGGGGCGGCCATCGCGGAAGAACAAAACGTCAGTGGGCTGGAGTAGAATGGTGTTCATGCTGTGCCTTTCGGCTCGGGGTTGGAGTTAGATTCGGGGCTGGTGCGGTTGGCGAACGCCACGGTTTGCATCAGCCCAACAAGGCCCTTAAGCATGGCTTGCGGTTCGGCAAGCCCTTGGATGTAAACGGAAACTTTATCCCGCAACTGGTTGGGGAGAAGATCACTCCAGCGGCTGCCGCGCTGCCGGTTGGCAGCGGTGCCGATTTCCTGCTGGATGATTTCGCTGGCTTTCCGGTTAAAACCGGCATCGGATTGCATTTGGGCGAGACCGGATTGCTGCGCCAGGTATGGCTCCAAAAACTCGATCACCCGGTGGGGGAACTTGGCGCTTAGACAGTCCTTATCCATGGCACCCTGGACTGCCCATAAAAGCTCAAGCCCGCCGGAATCCCATTGGCAACCCCATTCCAAGATTTCCCCGGATCGTTTCATAAGGGCGATGGCGACCGCACTTCGTCCCAACTGTCGTTTCGCCCTCTTTTCGGCGGCTTGCGCGGCGCGCACCACGTCCTGGAGCGGTGACTTGAAGTGCGCGATGGCGATGCCGACGGAGCAATCGGCGGCGGGACCGGGGACAAGGAACGGAATGGGTTGGTGGTCTTTATCCAATCGGCATAAAAAGCCCGGCGCCTTGCCATCCAGCAACACTCCGTCGGCCGCCAGTTTTTGATAATACGGCGACTCGTTTGGTTTTTTAGCCTCGGCCTGATTTTTCTCGTGATTTTTCTCGTGATTTTTTTTGAGAATGCTCGCGTTGGTTTGCAGAAATTCCTTTAACTGGGGGTCGCCCTTAAAAGCCATGCGCAAGCCTTTGGCGCAGGCCAAGGCCGTGTCGGCCGGCAAAAGTGCCACCACGTCATCGCCGCCGGCGTAGATTAGGCGGCCATCGAACGCCTCGACGATGGGGCGCGCGCAATACAGCGCAAAATTGCCCAAGGTTTCGCTGAATTGCAGGTGATAACTGGCGGACAGGGGGCGGCTCGTTTGGAGAAAATCAGCGAACCGTTGTTTTAGTGTATGTCCCTTGCTGTCCGGATCGGAATCCCTTTCAAAATACTCCAATACGCCTTGTTTTGCCTTGCCGCCGGCATCGGTGTAGTCGGCCAGTTGCGTGGCAAAAGGCGGGGTCTTTTCGCCGCTCATCCATTTGCCAATCTGGTCGCCATCCAAGGCCAGCACCGCGAAGTATTTTTCCGAGGCGGGGATTTTGTCCACCGGCTCTTCCTCATCGGCATTGGAAAACGGCATGTGGCCGGCAATCCCATGGGTGTTTGGCATTTTGAAATGGCCGCCATCGGATTTAAGCCCCTTCACATCCTTCAAATACGCCAAGTGCCACAGGCGCTTGACCAGCATCACCGCGCCCATCCAGTCATCGTGCTTGAACAGAACACTCCACGGAGCGCCACGCTGCTGGGCCTTTTCCACCCACTGCGTGCCTCCAGCTACCGCCTCATCCTTGCCATTGAGGGCATCCTTGTTGCAGAAAGTTCCCACCTGCCAGCGACCTTGGTTGGCCGCGTCAAAAGACCGTGTCTGCCGCACGGCATCCAATTGCCAACCGTTCAGCGCCAGCACGACCGACCAGCCCAAACCGAGGTTGTTCAGCTTGACTTTTGGCCCCTGATCTCCGCCTTCATAAAACCGGCCATCCCGATGGTCTTTGGGTATTTCCCGCGAGGCCATCTTGATGACAGCTTCGACCCGTTTTTTCGCTTCCGAAATAGGCATGTCTTGCGCGAAACCTTCCGCTAGTTGCAAGGCTTGCTCCAAAGTTTCCGGCCACGGCGTAACCTGCCAGGAAATCGCCAGAAACTGTTGCACTTGGCGGTCAAAACGCTTTTTCCGGTCTGCCTGGTTAATGCCGCCTTCGGTTGCCGTCAAACCGGCCTCGTCACAGGTCTTCCACACCGCATTGGCGATGGTTTTCCATTCCTGTTGGATAGCCTCAGCCACCGCCTTGGCATAGGCCTCCCCTTTTTGTGCCGGCACCACCGCCAGGAACACATTGGGCAGGTTGGGGGTGAGCAATTCCTCGTTCTCATGTCCAAGAGACTCCCAAACATTCTGGCTGCCATTGCCGATTTGGACTTTACTCCACAATTCATCGCGCCACTGCAAATCAAACAACGGCTGACCCTGCAAATTCGGATAGATCACTGCATCCGGCCCCGCCAGTTCCGACAGCCTTTTCAACGCCGTCGCCACCAGCCAGGACAATAAATAACTGCCGCTCCATAGGTCCCGGATGCTTCGCGCTTGGGCAATAAATTCCTGCACCGGCCCAATCTGAAACTTTAAAAACGCCGGATGCCAAACTTGCTGGTGGTTTTCTTCCTCCTGCACACAGCCTGCCAGCGCCGACACTACTTGCATATGCGTCCATATTGAATGGTCGGGGATGCGTGTGTCGGCGGGCAGGAAGCCCAGGCGATAATCGTGCTCCACCGCATGTTTTCGCCACAATCTCCAGTGGGCAAAAAAGCGCGCGCGCCATCGTTCCGCCTCGTCCTTCAATTTGGCAAGCGACTGGTCAGACGGCACAGGCTGAATCGTTTGCTCCCCTTCAATTGCTAATTCGGCGGTGGCGAATTCCCGGTGAAAACCGCATTTAATCGCCTGCTTTTGATCCCCAGCCCCCAAAGGATGAAGGAAAGAGTTGCGCACTCCATCAAACGCGCAGGCAATGTTGGCTGCCAACGATTTGGGAAACGGAATCCGGTCAATCGCCGCGCCGGTATGATCGGCGTGGCGAAAATAATCGCCCACCTCTGTGTCTGTGAATCCCGCCGCGCGAAACGCCGCCTCCGATCGTTCGCCGTGGGTTTTAATGTCCAGTGCTTTGCTGGGCGGATCATGCAGGTAGGCGGCGAGCTTGCGTTTCCAGAAGTCTTCGTTCATAGGCGGATAGTGGCGGAAGTGGGTGAAAGGGACGATGCGGCCGACAGTGCGGCACAGTCCGGCATCCCTGCCGGAGGCAGGCACCGAATCCCGTTGGCGACGGCAAGTTTTCCACGAGCGAAGTTCATGGCTTTTTCCTGTCGGATTTTTTTGTAGCAGTCCATCTGGTGATTTGACAAGGTTTTTTCGCGGTGGGGGCAAAAATTATTCGCGCTGGTCGCTTTTCTCCCGGTTGCAGCCGGCGCATAAGGGCTGGAAATTGCTGATTTCGCGCAAGCCGCCCTTGGAATAAGGGACGATGTGGTCCATTTGGGCGGTGGACAGAGTGAGGGTGGCGCCGCAACGGGCGCAGCGGTTTCCATGGCGCCGAAGCAATTCAATGCGCCAAGAGCGGGGGACAGACCGGCTGAACCGGCGTTCATCAGGCGGTAGAGGGCGGCCTTGGGCGCGGATGGCCCCCTTGGCGGCGCGCACCTGGGCTTGGTCGGCGGCGGTCATTGGCCGGTTGACGGAATGGATGACCGGCAGCAGAACCGGATGGAGAGCGCCGATCAATCGCAAGTAAAGAGGCTCAAGGAAATCGGGAACCTCCTGGAGACGGTTGGGCAGGTTGAAACGCACGGCGGCGTTGACGGAGCGATCGGTCGTTTCGAAGGAAAAGCCCTGGGGGGTATGCCGGCGGACCTGATGCACCAGGTAAACGCGATTTTGGGCGCGATTGCGGTGAATCCGAAGCGTGTTGATCCAGAGATGAAGCGTGGTGTCCGGAAGGCCCTTGGCGCGGGCGGTGACGCAATAATTCAGGCAGTAGTTGAAGTAATCGCGGTGCAAATGGGGGATTTGCCGGCGGTCCCAGACGTTGAACAGGAAGTGGTTTCCCTTGGTGCCATGGGTTCTCACGCCGTCGCTGCAGGTCAGGTGCGCGCCAATCTCCGCCGGCAGGCCGGACGCCACGCGCCGAAAAGTTTCCCGGCAGGCGCCGGTGAGTTCCGCTTTGCTGTAAACGATGTTTTCGCTCATGCGGACCAATAAAACACGGCCCTCAGCACCGCGTCCACAGGAGGGACGTCGGGGAACGTCCGCAATCCCAGTGTCAAATCGAGTTAACTCAAGAATCTTGAGGCAACGACCCCCTCAAAATTGCCCTTCATCCGGTAAATTTCTTCCCTGAGGCAACGGGTTTGTGAGATTTGCCGCGCCCAGGATGCCCTTGGAACGATTTTTCCCGCCCGGCAAGGCAGCACAGCGGACGGCAGGAAAAAGTGTTGAAGTAGCCCTTTTGAAGCGGTGAAAAGTGTTGAAAAAATGTTGAAGTAGGCGATTTTGCAAAGACGAAATCCGGCAAATCGGAAACTCTGTAACCTGTTGATTTTATTGGATTTATTGAACTGGTACCCCGGCTAGGACTCGAACCTAGGACCAACTGATTAAGAGTCAGCTGCTCTACCAACTGAGCTACCGAGGCACCGTGTCAGGCCGCTGCGGCCGCCGGCAAAAAAACGCCAGCGAAAGGATGCAAAAACTCCTATGCCACCCCGCCGCTCGCGTTTGGCGGCAAGAATTTGCCCTTGCCTGGCCGGGATGGCAAGCACTTTTTTCGCGGTCAGCCGCCCAGCGCCGCCGGATCGCTCACGTCGCCTTTGTTGAAATCCACGTATTCTTCCGTCAGATCGCACGTGTAAATAACTGCCTCCGCGCGTCCGAGGTTCAGGTTGATTTCCAGGTCGAATTCCCGGCCCGCCACCATCCGGCACAACGTCTTGAACGGGACCGCCGTGGGCTGGCCGCGCTTCAGCGAAAAGACCAAGCCCCGGGAACCGGGGACGCGATAGGCGATGTCCACCTTGTTCTCGACCACTCGCGCCGGCGAGTAGCCCAGGGCGTCAATGATCCGCCCCCAATTGGGGTCGCCGCCGAACCAGCTCGTTTTTACCAACGCGCTGTTGGCTACCGCCCGGGCCGCCGCGTCGGCGTCGGCAAAAGTTTTCGCGCCGCGAACGCGCACGGTGACGAAGCGCGACACGCCTTCCCCGTCGCGAACGATCATCTTGGCCAGTTCCAAGGTGACGTGGTCGAGCGCCTGCTGGAAGGTCTGGAAGCCGGCTGAGCGGCCGCGCGCATCTTTCGCCGTGATGATTGGGTTTTTCGCGAGGCCGTTGGCCAATAACAGGACGGTGTCGTTGGTGCTCATGTCGCCGTCCACCGTGATGCGGTTGAAGCTAAGGGCGACGGCCTGCCGCAGCGCCTGCCGCAATGCGGCGGCTTCAAGGGCGGCGTCGGTGGTGAGAAAGCAAAGCATGGTGGCGTGCGGCGGCAGGGCGGCGGGGCGCGCGCCGGTGAGGCTCATGCCCGGCTGGATCATGCCGGCCCCCTTGCAGATGCCGCCCAGCCGCGCGGGCCGACCGCCCAATTTGAATTCCACGGCGATCTGCTTGGGCCGCGTATCGCTGGTCATGATGGCTTCCGCCGCCTCGGCGGCGTGGGATGGCTGGCTGCCCAGGAGGCCGGCGGCGGCCGCAATCCCCCGCCGCACGTTGTCCATGGGCAACGTGACGCCAATGCGTCCGGTCGAGGCCACGAGCACCTGGCGCGGCGGCAGATGGAATTGCGCGGCCGTCAGCCGCGCCATTTCGCGGGCATCCTGCAAACCCCGCGCCCCGGTGCAGGCGTTGGCGTTGCCGCTGTTGGCCACGATGGCCTGCGCCGTGGCCGAGCGCAGGTGCTCCACGCAGACCTTGACCGGCGCCGCGCACACCTGGTTGGTGGTGAACAGGCCGGCGGCGGCGGCCGGAACCTCGGACACGATCAGCGCGAGGTCGCGTTTCCGGCCTTTGTTCGAGCCTTTGCCCGTGCCCAGCCTTTTGATGTCGCAAAACACCCCCGCCGCCAGGAAGCCCCGAGGGGCCGTCACGCTGCCTTCAACCAACTTCAGTGTTTTCATAAAGGCAGTGCTCATAATGGCAAAAGCTTGCAAATGCAAATGAAGAATTGCGCCGTTATGAGGGGCGGAATGGCTCGTTGGGACACCAGAGCCTTGTTCCAGACCCAAGCGGTTCCTGCCGATTCGCCAGACAGCCCGAGCGTCTCAGTCACCCCCGCCTTCAAGTGGGCTGGCCGGTGGGCGCGGGTGTCCGGTCAACGGTGGCAATCGCTCTTGGGGTCGCGATAAGCGATGGGAATGGTCGAGGCGTTTTCACGGCCCGGCCTTTATCTCTCCCTGGGGGAGAGGGAGACCCGTTCGCCAGTGCTCGAAGTTGTCAAGAGATGCGGTTTCACAATGCGCCGCCAGCGATGTTTCCCCCCCCATGAACCCCCTGGTTGTAGGAGCCGACGTAAGGAGGCTCAAATTGGTCCCCGGGCGTGATGGCCATGAAATCTGAGCCTCCTTACGTCGGCTCCTACGCGGTTCAGGGGTGGCAAGGCGCGAAACCAGTTTTCGGGGAAATCTCTCCCCAAGGGAGAGGGACCAAGGGTGAGGGGAAAAGGTGCCAACAAATACGAAGGATTTCCGTTGTCAAACAGCGGGCTGACCGATGCTCCTTGCCCCGCCTTTACCCACTGGAAACGTCGAGGAACCACAATTTGTCACTTTGGGCGATGCAATCCCTCTCCCCCCTTGGGGCGAGAGGGCAGGGTGCGGGGGCGCGTGTCGTTTATCCCAAGCACTCATCAGTAAGGACGCAATAGGACGCGCGCTGAATTCTGTCATGCGCCCCAAAACCGGAGCCGGGGCGTTCTGCAAATTGCGGGCGCGCGGAAACGTGAACTCCGGCGCTTCGGCGGCCAGGGCCAGGCCGAAGTCCAGCAGGGCCTGGTGCCCCGCAGCCTCGACAGTGATTGGCTGGATGAACAGGTTCACGGCGGCGCCCTTGAGACCGCCCACCAAATCCTGCCACAACCCGCCGGCCGCCCCCTCGCGGTGGACGGAGGCCACCGTGACATGCATCCGGGGCTCGCCGGGCTCGCGGCGAAAAGTCAGGGTGTTGACGCGGGCGACAAGTTTGTTCCGCGTCGCGCAAGCCCCTTGGTGGAGGAAAATGTCATGCAACCCAATGGTCACCGGGCTGAGCCGCCCATGCGCGTTGAACCGCAGCCGGACTTCCGTGACCACCGGCGTGCGGTTGCTGATGACGCCTTGGACCTCGACTGTTCCCAGGCCGGTTCCCTCCAAGCTGATGCGGCCAAGCTGCCGGTCCAGCGAGCTACCCGCCTTGAGCTTTTGTTCGTGCCGCCGGATCAGGGCCGAGTGATCGAACACATTCTCCTGCCGGCCCTCGCCAGTAATCTCAAAATCGCATTTCACCGCAAACGTCACGCGGGTGACCGTTCGCTCGGCGCTGATCACGCGCGCGCTTTGGGTGTTGCCCGGGGTTTGAGTGACCGTCACCGGTTCGGGCGAAATCAGCGGCACGAAATACATGAAATCATTGACCGGGTTGCCCCGCGCCGAACCCCGCCCGTAATCGAGCCGCAGGGTGGGACCGGACTCTTCCTTGAGCGGGCCGCCGCCGGCGGTGGCCGGCCAAAGCGGCCCCGCTGCCGCCTGGTGTTTGGAAGAACTGGCGCAACCAGCCAGGAAAGCCGCCGCCAAGGCCAGCCCCAACGCGGCGCGCGCCCGATATTTTTGGCCTGTCATCCGGGCCCTTGATAGGGCAACGGCAAAGATGGAACAAGCTGATTTTTCGCCTGGGCAGGCGCGCTTTCGATTTCTTTTGCGCGCCGTTGAGGGGCAATAGGCGCGAGCCAGTTTCCCCGCCTCATCGGGCGTTCACGCGGTAAAAGCGCGCGGCATTGGGGGACAAGGGCTCGGAAAAAGTCCACGATTCGGTGACGATATTTGTGCGCACGGGTAACCAGTGCGTGAGGTTGGTGGAGGCTTCGACCACCAAATTCGGCAGTCCGATAGGGGCATAGACCAGGAAGGCAAAAGTGCCGGAGGTGAGTGGGCTGGCGGCGATGCGCCAGTTTTCGGGCCGGGTAAAAAACAGACGCCACAAGGAATGCCTGGCGGTGCCATACAAATGGCCGTCAGGCCCAAAGGCGATGAGCGCCGCTTCGGGCCGGGCGGTTTCGCGCGGGTCAAAATGCTTGAGCACGCGAAAGCCGTTGGTGGAATCCCACTGCCAAAGAGTGCCGGAGTCGAAATTGCCGCCGGCATAGCTGGAACCGTAGAGAATGCCGGCGGCATCCATGGCTAGTCCGCCATAGGGATTGGCCGGGCCGGGCGCGCCGGGGAAATCGGCGAGTTTGCTGAAGCCGTTGCCGGCATCCCATCGCCAAAGCGTGCCAACAGCAAAACTGCCGCCACCCGAGGCGGTGCCGAAGACCGCGCCATTGCTGGTGACCAAAACACTGCCTAGAGGATACATGCCGTTGGCCAAGCCGGTAAAATCCGCCAGTTTGACCAGGCTGGAGTTGGTATGCCAACGCCAAAAAGTTCCAAAGCTGCTGGTTCCCCCCATCCGGGTGGTGCCATAAAGGTTGCCAGTGGAGTCCACCGCCACCCCGCCGTACGGGTAACTGCCTGAAGCGGCGCCGGTGAAATCGGCCAGTTTGGTCAGTCCTGCGGCATTTTCCCAGCGCCACAAGGCGCCCACAAAGGCGCTGCCGCCCTCATAGCCCGCGCCGTAAAGGCGGTCCGAATAATCCACAGCGATGCTACTAATGGGGTTGGCGCCGACGGTTGAACTGCGGAAATCACCCAGTTTGGTCAGTCCTGCAGCTTGATCCCATTTCCACAAAAGGCCGCCGGAGTAGGCGCCGCCAGCGGCGGAAAAGCCATAGACTTGCCCCGTAGAACCCATCGCCAATCCGCCGGGATTGGAGCCAAAGGAATCGCCGAAGTGTGATAAAACCGTGTATCCGCCGCCGGGCATCCAGCGCCAAAGAACGCCGCGATCCGCGTTGCCGCCGGAAACGGCGGTGCCGTAAATCGCGCCCGCGGCGCTGACCACAAGACCGTGGGTGAAATAGGCGCCCTCGGGTGCGCCCCGGAAATCGGCGGTCTTGGCGAGGCCGTTGGTGGAAGTCCATTTCCAAACCAATCCCTGAGCCGAAGTCGGCGCGCCGCCCTGCTGCACGGTTCCCCAGAGCGCGCCGTGGTCGTCCCGGGCGATGGCGCCCAGGGGAGAGGTGCCGTTGACGGTGTCGAAATCGCCCAGTTTGGCCAGGCCTCCGTTGGTGTTGTAACGCCAAAGCATGCCGCGATTCATCAGGCCTCCCCCAGTGGTAGCGCCCAGAAGGTTTCCCTCGGGATCAATGAGCACCGGATTGTCGTCAGGAAATGCGCCATTGGGAATGCCGGCGAAGTCGGCTAACTTCTGCAAACCGCCGTTGGTGCTCCATTTCCACAAGGTGCCTTGGAAGGCTGAACCGCCGGACCGGGCGGTGCCCAGCAATTCCCCCTGCTCGTTGAGGGTCACGCCGCCGCGTGGATTGCCGCCGACAGTGGTGTTGCTGAATTCCGCCAGTTTGATCAAACCGCTCGCGCCATCCCATTGCCACAGGGTGCCCGCGCCATTAGTGCCGCCGTTTTCGCAGGCGCCAAAAACCGTGCCCGCCGCGGACACTGCCAGTTGCCCGCGTGGATTCCGGCCATAGGCCAAATTGGAAAAATCCGCCAGTTTGACCAAACCTTGGGCGTCGCTCCATCGCCACAGAGCGCCCATGTTATTGGCGCCGCCGGCAAAGGTCGTGCCATACACGTTACCTTGGCTGTCCAAGGCCAACCCGCCATAAGGTGAGCTCCCGCCCGGTTGGCCGGGGAAATCGGCGAGCTTTTGCAATCCTCCAGCGGCAGACCAGCGCCAGAGGGTGCCAAACCCGGGCACGCCACCGAAACGAGTGCTTCCATAGACCTTCCCCTGACTGTCCACCGCCACAGCGCCGATGGGCTGCTGCCCCAAGTAACCGCCGAAATTGGCCAAAGGGACAATCGCGCCCGTCGCGGCGGAGACTTTGAACAATACGCCCTCGGCGTTGCCCCCATACTCCGCCGTTCCATAAAAATCGCCGTCCGGCCCACGCACCAAGCCGGAGGCTGGTTTTTCGCCTGGCTGAACCTGGTTGACCAGAAGCTCGAAAGTTTGCGCCTTGATCCGCGCGGTGGGCATCGCGCCAAAGATCAGCAAAAGCGAGAAATGCGTCAACAGGCGGTTCTTCATGGATGACTTTCGATTTGCATGACGAAAAGCTAGAGCCAGATATTTGATTGTCAAGCGGATGCCTGCCTGGACAGGCTGAAGTCTTGTTCTTTGCGCTTGGGAGGGAGGGTCAGCGAGGTCGTCGGCGCTTGCTGGCAGGGGCTATTCCGTGCTCTGGTCGCCCTTCTTTTTAAGGGCGGGGGAATAATACTGGCTGACCAGGTGCAGGCAATGGACGGAGTCTTCGTAGCGCCTGGTCAGGCTGCGCATACGGCTGACCACCGACCGGCTCAGGTTGTAGAGGAAAGGCGAGGCCAGGAAGGGCGCCTCTTCCACCATCTGCCGGAACGCGGTCGAACTCACGATTAGCAGCAGGCTGTCCTCGTTGGCCAGCACGTCCGCCGACCGGGGGCCTTCGTCGAGCAGGGAAACTTCGCCAAAGAAATCGCCGATGCCCAGGGTGGACAGAATGATTTCTTTTCCGTCCACAGTGATGGATGCCCGCGCCTCGCCGGATAGGATCAGAAACATGGCGTCGCCATGCTCGCCCTGCTTGATGATGACCGAGTTTTTCGCCACGCTGACCACATCCACATATTTGGCGAAGGCTTCCAACTGCGTGTCGCTCATGGCGGCGAACAATTTGAGGCGGCGGAGCGCGCCGGGGGCAATTTTGTCGAACGTCGCCAATGTGGCGCGCCGGGCGCTGAGGCCGGGCGGGGCGGGGGCGGCGGATTCGGCGAAGAACATCTTGAGTTCGGGGATGCTTTGCGCCTGGCTCCAAACATTGTCCGGATCGCGGTAAATCCAAGTGTCCGCGCGCACCCTTTCCCGCTTGATCCATTGGATCAGGGCGGGCAACTCGACCGGGCCGTAGGCGGCGAACTCACTGCCCCACGCCCAGTATAAGCGGGTCATGTCGTCTTTTTTCATAGCGGGCGAGGCTGGCCGTCAAGTCGCGCAACCGACACCGCAAACGACGCCCAGCTTCGCTGACTTTCCGAGTCTCCCCCTTGGCGGCCAAAGATACAATCTTTATTATGGGGCGCGCGATTCGATTGGGAGAGCCTTCACCGAAAACCGGTTTCGCTCATTGCCCCCCTGAACCGCGTAGGAGCCGACGTAAGGAGGCTCTGATATCATGGCGATCACGCTCGGGGGCAAATTTGAGCCTCCTTACGTCGGCTCCTACAACCAGGGGGTCCATGGGGAGGACCGCCTGGCGCGCGGCGTCCGGGAGGCGATCATCCCATCCAGGGGCGGGTGCGGCTGCGGGCGCGCTCCAGCGACTTGCGGGCGATGTCGGCATCCTCATCCACCTGGAAATCGAACATGCCCACACAGAGGAAATCCGCGCCGTTTTCGTAGGCGTAACGGAAACCTTCCCGGGGATGAATGGCGCCCGCGCCGAGCACCTTGTAGGCAATCCAGGGCCGCCCCAGGTCTTCCATGAAGGCCGCCGTCTCCTGCGGGGTTTCCTCCCAAACGCTGTCGAGCCTGGGCATGGGGCCGGCCGACCAGTAGCGCTTGCTGTTGAAGGTCTTCATGTAAAAGTCGGGTTTCAACCCCGCTTTTTCGCAGGCCTTGATCACCGCCAACTCGTGCGCGGCGGTGCCGGCAATGACCCCCAGTTTTTTGCCGAACTCAATCGCCTTGCCCAACAACTCCACCTTTTCCTCTTTCACCCAGCGATCGGCAATGCCGCCATGCGTATAAACGCCCACCGCGCCGTGGTCCACCGCTTGCTGGATTTGCTCCGTCATCCGCTGCTCGGTCACGGCAATCTGGGCGATCCATTGAATCTTGCCGCCGTGCTCCTTCCAGTAGGCCTTGAGGATGCGGAGCGTGTCGTCGTCCAGCCGCAAAATGGCGGTGTTAAGGCCCTGGGCCTCGCAGCGGCGCAGGGTTTCGAAGACTTTGGCGTCCGTAAAATAATGTTTGAGCAGCGGCGACACATACAGGAGGTCGCGCGCATGGGCAAAGCCGCTGATCAGATTGCCGCCGCAAATCAGGCGGCTGATGGAGAGCTTGCCGATTTTGCCGCAGGGGAAATCTCTGGGCGGGGTGGCCGGGGAACCGGTGTCCACCCGGTCCTGGGCCAGCAGGGACTTTTCCTCAAAGCTCAAGGCGGCGCCAGCCAGCGATGCCGAGGCCAGCGAGCGGCCCAAAAAACCGCGACGGGTGAGATTCTGTTTCATACGCTTGTCCTCGGAAAGATGCCCGCAAGCGCGCCCTCGGTCAAACGGCATTTTTGCGGCCGCATTGGGCAAAAAATATCCCTTGACGGGCTGGGCTCAAATACTATACATTTGTATAGTAATATGAAAATGCTGACCAGAATGCAGGAGCGGGTGCTGGAGTTCATGCAAAACCGCCAGCAGGCCGGGGAGCCTGCTCCCAGCCTGCGCGAGATCGGGGCCCATTTTGGTTTTCGCAGCCCCCGCGCGGCGGCCTGCCATATCGAGGCGCTCGAACGCAAGGGGCTGATTGCCCACCAGGCGGGGAAGGCGCGCTCGTGGCGGGTGCTCTCGCCGCTGGCGCGGTTTCGCGCGGCGGTGGTGGAAATTCCGGTGTTCGGCGCCATCCCGGCCGGCCCGCCGGAAGACCGCCGGCAGGAGGCGGAAGGGTGCGTGATGGTGGATATCCACAGCATCGGCATCCGTCCCACGGCGCGCACTTTCGCGCTGCGGGTGCGGGGCGATTCGATGGTGGGACGACACATCATTGACGGCGACATCGTGGTGCTGGAGCATGGGGCGACGCCGCGCCCGGGCAGCGTGGTGGCGGCGCTCATTGACAACGAAAGCACGCTCAAGACTTTCGTGCTCGAACGCGGCAAACCTTATCTGCGCGCGGAAAACCCGAAATATCCGAAGCTGATCCCGGCGGCGGAACTGGTGATCCAGGGAGTGATGGTGGGGCTGGTGAGAAAACAAGCGTAACATCCAACGTCCAACGTTCAACATTCAACAAAGGAATAATATGGAACAAAAATATGATCTTGAAGATCGGCTGCCAGAGTATTCGGTGAGGGTTACCCGGCTGGTGGAAAAACTGCCAGGGACACGAGCGGGTAATCATATCGCCAACCAGTTGTTGCGCTCCGGCACTTCAGCGCTGCCGAATCATGGAGAAGCCCAGGCGGCGGAATCGGCGGATGACTTCGTGCATAAGCTGAAAATCTGTCTGAAAGAATTGCGCGAGAGCAAGCGTTGGCTTCGCCTTGTGCAGCGAGTGCCGTTGCTCAAACCAATCCTGGTGGATCCGCTACTTCAGGAGACGGATGAACTTATTCGAATTTTTGCCCGCAGCATCCAAACCGCTCGTCGCAACCAACGGCAATCCGCCCGTTGAATGTTGGACGTTCGAGGTTGAGCGTTAAAAGTTGAAGGCTTTTTCCCATGCCTGGCGGAATTGTGCATCTGGATGCCGACGCGTTTTTCGCTTCGGTGGAGCAGGCGGCGGATTCGCGTCTGCGAGGCCGTCCGGTGGCGGTGGGCGGGGAGAAACGCGGCATCATCGCGTCGGCCTCCTATGAGGCGCGTAAGTTCGGCATTTACACCCCGATGCCCACCGTGCTGGCGCGCCGGCTTTGCCCGAAATTGATCCTGCTGCCGGGCGATTTCGAGAAATACGAACGGTTTTCGCGGTGGATGTTTTCTTATGCCTATGACTTTACCCCGGACGTGGAGGTGGCCTCAATTGACGAGGGTTATTTTGATTTGAAAGGGGTGCGCCGGCCGCCGGTGGAAGTGGCGCAAGTCATCCGGGAGGCGATCCGGCAGGCGCTCAAAATTTCCGTGAGCGAAGGCATCGCCGCGAACAAGCTGGTGAGCCAGGTGGCCTCCAAGCTCAACAAGCCCGCCGCTTTCCTGGAGGTGCCGGCAGGGCGCGAGGCGGGTTTCCTGGCGCCATTGCCGAACCGCTGGCTGCCGGGGGTGGGGCCGAAGCTGGCCGACCGACTCAACGCCGCCGGCCTGGCGCGCATCGCGCAGGTGGCCGCCACGCCGCTGGACTTGCTGGAGGCGCTGGTGGGCGGCGGGGCGCCGGCGCTAAGCCGGTTTGCCCGGGGCCTGGACGACCGCCCGGTGGTGCCGGCACGCGAGCCCGCCAAGTCGTTCGGCCAGCAGGAAACTTTTGCTGCGGATGTGGCCGATGAGGAGTATGTCGCGGCAACCTTGCTGCGGATGGCGGACCATCTGTTTGCCAAGGTGCGGGCCGAGGGCAAAAGCATTCGTACCCTGACGGTGAAGGTCCGCTACAACGACATGGCGGAAGACCAGTGCGCCGAGAGCCTGGCGGAGCCAACCAACGTCGAGACCGAGGTCTATGGCCGGGTGCGATCATTATTGCAGCGCGCCTGGAAGAGGAGGGTGAGCCTGCGACTGGTGTCGCTCAAGCTGTCCAACCTTTACGATGGCCGGTTCAGCGGGGAACTGGCTTTGGAAGCGGGGGATGGCAAGGCGGAGGACCGCCGGCGCCTGGCGCAGGCGGTGGACTTGCTGCGGGAGAAATACGGTCGGATGGCGTTGCTGCGCGGCCACGATTTTCAACTGCGCGAAGCGCCTGGCGCCGGGCCGGGCAGGGGAACCGCGGGCAAATCGGCGCCGTGCGTTTCTGGCGGAAGCCAAAATCCGCGGCGCAAATCAAGCGTTCGGATGGCCTTGCAGCTGACTCCGATCCCTTTGGCGGTGCGCAGCTATTACTCGTTCCTCAACTCCACGCTGGCCATTGCCGACATTGTGGCGCTGGCCCGGCGGCATGAACTGCCGGCCATCGGGCTGGCGGACCTGGGCAACCTGCATGGCGCGCCGGAATTCGCGCGGCAGGCGCGGGAGGCCGGCTTGCAACCGCTGGTGGGCGCGGAAGTTCGAGTGGAAGGCCGTCCGCTCCTGCTCTATGTCGAGAACCGGCGCGGGTATGCGAATTTGTGCCGGCTGCTGAGCGATAAATCCGAAATCCGAAATCCGAAACTCGAAACAAATTCAAATGACCAAAAAGAGGAAAATTTGGAGGCCGGGGCTTTCTCCGTTGCTGGCGGCGCGATAGACATTGAATTTGCCAGGCTGGCGAAGTTTGCCGAAGGGCTGGTGGCTATTGGCCGGGACTCGCGGCTGGCCGGCTTGTTTCCCGGACGCTTTTACCAGGCGGTTTATTCCCCCGAGGAGGCGGAGCGATGGGCGACGGAAGCAAAAGTTCCCGGCGTGGCGGTTTTGCCGGCCCACTACGCCACCCCCGCGGAGCGCTGGAAGTTCGACGTGGTGCAATCCATCCGCACCCGCACCTTGCTGAAGCAATCGCATCCCGACAAATGGACCGGGGGCGATCATCACTTTCGGGGACCGGCCGAGATGCGCGCGCTCTTTGGACGACATCCACGCCTGATGGAAGGAACCCGTGACGTGGCGGAACGCTGCCGGGGCTTTGAATTTCCGTTCGGCAAGCCGCAATTTCCGGCTTATGCGCCGCTGGATGGCGCCACGCCAGGAGTGTTCTTTCGCCGGCTGGTTATGGAAGGATTGCGACGGCGCTACCCGGACCGCTGGCAAAAGGTCCTGCCGCAGATCGAGGAGGAACTGGCCATCATTGCCGAGGTGGGTTACGAGGATTATTTCCTGGTGGTTTGGGACCTGTTGCAGGAGTGCCGGCGGCGGGGCATCGAATGGCTGACGCGCGGCAGCGCGGCCGACTCGCTGGTCTGTTATTGCCTGGAGATCAGCAGCGTCTGCCCCATTCGGTTCGACCTTTATTTTCGCCGATTCCTGAACCGGGAACGGATGGCGCTGAACAAATTGCCGGACATTGACGTGGACTTCGCGCACGACCGCAGGGACGATGTCGTCGCGCTGCTGTTCGAGAAATACGGGCCGGAGCATTGCGCGGTGGTGGGCGGCTTTTCCACCTACCAGGCGCGGGGGGCGGTGGGAGACGTGGGCAAGGTGCTCGGGCTGTCCGAGCACCAAGTGCGGCGATTCACAGAACATTTTCCTTGGGGCCGGGCGAAAAACCTTTTGCAACTGCTGCGCGAGAATCAGGAGTGCCGCGATCTGCCGCTACACGAGGAGCCCTACCGCTCGGCGCTGCAAATGGCGGAGTTTTTGGACGGATTCCCGCGCTATCCCAAGATGCACCCGTGCGGCGTCGTGTTGTCGCGGCAGCCGATGGGCGAGCTGACACCGGTTTTCCGCGCCCCCAAGGGCTGGCTGGTGACGCATTACGACATGGACGCCGTGGAGGCCATCGGGTTGGTGAAGATTGACGTGTTGGCGCAGGGCGGTCTGGCGGTGATGCGCGACGTGCGGTCCGCCCTGGCCGCGCGCGGCCTGGAGGTGGATTGGGAAAAGTTTGCGGTCAAGCCGGGTCATGCCATTCGGGCGGCGTCCAACGGGCTGGTTTTTGCAGGCAAGGCGATCGTGCCTTCGGCGGTCTCCTTTCCCCTCACCCCGTCCCTCTCCCTTGGGGAGCGGGAGGGCTTTTCGGCGGTTTTGGGGACAAACGCAAGCACCTCTGGCTTGGATCGTAATTCTCCAAATCAAATGGCTTCCGCGAATTCTCCGCTCGATCCCTGGACCGACCCGGCGGTGTGGGAGATGATCGCCAATGGCGGCTCGCGCGCGGTGCATCACCTCGAATCGCCGGCGATGATCGGCCTCTGCCGCCAGTGCAACGTCCGGGAGATGGACGGCTTGGTGGGCATCGTCAGCGTCATCCGCCCCGGCGCGGCCAACGAGCAAAAAAAACGGCGGTTCATCCGGCGCTACCAGGGGATGGAACCGGTGGAGTATCCGCATCCCTCGCTCGAGGCCTGCCTCAAGGGCACCTTTGGGCTGGTGGTTTATGAGGAGCACGTGCTGCAAATCTGCGAGGCCTTTGCCGGCCTGCCAGCAGGGAAGGCCGACCTGTTGCGCCGCGCTCTGGGCAAGGAAAAGGTGGAGACGATTCGGGAAATCGGCGGCGAATTTTATGCGGCCGCGCGCCGGCGCGGTCGTTCGGAAGAGACCATTGCCGAAGTTTGGAAGCTGGTGCTCGGTTTTGCCGGCTACGCCTTTTGCAAGGCCCACTCCGCCGCCTACGCCGTGGAGGCCTACCAATCGGCCTGGCTCAAGCGATATTTTCCAGTCGAGTTCATGGCCGCCGTTTTGTCCAACGGCAAGGGCTTTTACGATCCGCTGGTCTATGTGCTGGAATGCCACCGGCTGGGCCTGCGGATGCTGCCCCCCTGGGTGAATGAGCCGGGGCCGGCGTTTTTGCCCAAACCGGACCTTGGCGCTATTCGCGTGCCGGTCGCGCGCATCAAGGGATTGACGCGGGCGGTCCTGGAACGGTTGCTGGCCGAGCGGGCGCGCGGAGAATTCGTTTCGCTGCGGGACTTCTGTCTGCGCGTGGCGCCAACGCCGGAGGAGATGGACCTGCTGATCCGGGCGGGCGCGCTTGATGGGTTCGGCCTGAGCCGCACCCGGCAATTCTGGGAGGCGCGGTTGCTGCGCCGCGCCGGCGCTTTGGAGGCGGCGACAGGGCAGGGGTGGCTGATCCCGCCGCCGGGCGCGGAGCGATTGGCGCAAGCGCCGCTGGAAGAGCCCTCCCGCCAGCAGCGCCTGGAATGGGAGGCGGAATTGCTGGGATTCACCGCCAGCGGCCATCCGCTGGAGTTGTTCGGCCACATTGCCTGGGACACCTATTGTCCCGTATCCCGCTTGGGGGAATTCCTGGGGCAGGAAGTGGTCACTTGCGGATTGGTCATCGAGCAGCGCCTTTTTCACCAGGTCACTGGCGAACCGATGAAATTCCTCACGCTGGCGGATTGGACCGGCATCGTGGAGACCGAGCTTTTCGCCCCCACCTATCGCCGCCACGGGCTGGCCACCGTTCGCTACCCGGTCCTGGAAATTGCCGCCACCGTCGAGCCTTTCGAGAACGGGCGCGGTTTCACCTTGCGGGTCCAGCGGGCCGGTCAACCGCGCGAATGGGATGCCATTCGTCACCAGCCCGGCGACCATGCCGGGCACACACGCCGCCAATCCCAGCTCACGGCACAGTCTCCGGGAGGCAATACACAATCGGTCACCGTGCGCGAGGTTCTCCCTCTTCCCCCTTGGGGGGAGAGGGCAGGGTGAGGGGGCGCGTATCCTTTATCCCCAGCACTCATCAGCAATGCCTCGGCGGCAAAGTCCAAGCCTTGCGGTTGGGCTTGGCATGGGGCGGGGAAATCGGTATGTTGCGGACATGCAAAGGCTGATGGCAATGCTGGCATTGATGGGAATTTGGGCGACTGGCTGCGATGATTACAAGAAATCCTCCGCTCCGGCGCCCAAGCCGACCAACGCCCCTGTGGGCAGCAACCCGCTCAATGCGCCCGGGGAATACCTGGGGGCGGTGGCCAAGGCGAAAAAGATGTCGGAAAAAACCGCGGAACTGGCCTCTTTGCGACAGGCCGTGCAATTGTTTCAAGTTCAGGAGGAACGCTACCCCAAAGACTTGGAGGAGCTGGTGGCCAAACAATACCTGCCGGCGCTGCCCAAGCCTCCTTATGGCTTGAAATATGTCTATGATCCCAAAACCGGGGATGTGAAGGCGGTATCGCAATAAGCTCCCACCGCAAGATGAAACTCGCCAAACGCCGGCCCCAAAGGCAAAGAGCCCCTGTTATTTTCCATGACTGAACAAATTGTCATCCTGGATTTTGGTTCGCAATACACGCAGGTGATCGCCCGGCGCATTCGCGAATGCAATGTGTATTGTGTGATCCTGCGCTGCGACACGTCCGCCGCCGAATTGGCCGGCCTTAAACCGGCCGGCCTTATTTTGTCCGGCGGCCCGGCCAGCGTGTATGCTCCGAAAGCTCCCTTGCCGGACCCGGGCATTTTCGAGTTGGGCGTGCCCATTCTGGGGATTTGCTACGGTGTGCAATTGCTGGCCCATTTCCTCGGCGGAAAGGTCGAGCCCGGCCAGAAGCGCGAATACGGCAAGGGCCTGCTCACCGTCACCGACAATGGCTGCCAGCTTTTCGCGGGGCTGCCCCCGTCGTTCCAGGTCTGGAATTCCCACGGCGACAAGCTCACCAAGCAGCCCGCCGGCTTCAACGCCGTCGCCGTCACCGAGAACTCGAATTACGCGGCCATCGAACACCGGCGCAAACGGCTGTTCGGGCTGCAATTTCATCCCGAGGTGGTGCATACGCCGCGCGGCATGGCCATCCTCAGCAATTTCGTTCACCGGATTTGCGGCTGCGGTCGAAATTGGACCATGCATAATTATTTGGAGCAATCGGTGGCGCAAATCCGGGCGCAGGTCGGCGGGGAACGGGTGATCCTCGGGCTTAGCGGCGGGGTGGATTCAAGCGTTGCCGCCGCCCTCCTCCACAAAGCGGTCGGCAACCAGCTCACCTGCATCTTCGTGAACAACGGCCTGCTCCGCGCCCGCGAGGCCGAAACCGTGCGGGAGGTTTTCGGTCGCAACTTCCGCATCAAACTCCAATACGAGGACGCCACCGATATATTCCTCCGGCGGCTCAAGGGGGTGACGGACCCCGAGCGTAAACGCAAGATCATCGGCAAGGCGTTTATCGAGGTTTTTCAAGCGGCGACGCGCCGGGCGGGCAAGGCCCGTTTCCTGGCGCAGGGAACGCTTTACCCCGATGTGATCGAGTCGGTGCCCATCAGCGGCAACCCGGCGGCGCTCATCAAGAGCCATCACAACGTCGGCGGCTTGCCGAAGAACATGAAATTCGAGCTGGTGGAGCCGCTGAAATGCCTGTTCAAAGACGAAGTGCGGCGTTTGGGGGAGGAACTGGGGCTGCCCAAGGAAATTGTGCGGCGTCAGCCCTTTCCCGGCCCCGGCTTGGCGGTGCGCATCCTGGGCGAAGTCACCGCCGACCGGCTCGAAATCCTGCGCAACGCCGATTACATTGTCATCGAGGAGATGAAAAAGCACGGCTGGTATTACAAAATCTGGCAAAGTTTCGCCGTCTTGCTCCCCGTCCGCAGCGTTGGCGTCATGGGTGACGAACGCACTTACGATTACACGATTGCCCTTCGCGTGGTGGAGTCACAAGACGGCATGACCGCCGACTGGGTCAAACTGCCCTACGACTTGCTCGAAAAACTTTCCAACCGCATCATCAACGAGGTCAAAGGGGTCAACCGCGTCGTGTTGGACATCTCCAGCAAACCGCCCGCCACCATCGAGTGGGAATAGCGGTACCTGCCGCGCGAAAGGCGCGGCGCGTGATGGCCTGGCTTTACGGACGCGCCCGAGCCGCGGGGTCATAGCCATCGGCCAGGCGGCTTGGTCATTCCGGCTTAGTTCGCCCCGCGCGGCGCCGAGGATGGCGTCCGTAAGCGAGGCGGCGGCGGGAGTGTCCTTTTATTCTTTGGGCACGACATCCAACTGGAGCTGGGGATTGGCGGCGGGGACGTCGCTGACGGGCAAACCGAGTTCGCGACGGATGATATTGGCGCCTTGGGCAATGGCGGCGGCTTTGTAGAAGGCGATTTCCCGGTTGCAGCCCTGCCGACCGAAGCCGCAGTCGCTGGATAGGATCAGGCGCTCCGGGGGGATGTATTTAAGGGCCTGCCGGGCGACCGCGGCAACGTCCTCCGGGCGGTCGGCTTGCAGCGACCGGTGGCTGACGGCGCCGATGCAGATTTTCTTTTTTGCGTCCTTGAAATCGCCGAACCGCTCGAGGTCCTGCAATTGACGGTCCTTCATTTCGACGGTCCACACATCGCCGCGGCATTGTTCGAGGTAAAGCGCCATGGAGGCGGCATAGCTGGTGTCTTCCATCACCCGTTGCATGTTGGGGTTGCCCCAGCAGGTGTGAATCCAGATTTCCACATCGTCAAGCCCCTGCACCTCGCGGTTGTAGGCCTCGAGCATGAATTTCACCTTTTCATGGTTGGGGCCGTAGGTGTTGGCCATGAAATGGAGGCAGGGCTCCTCGATTTGGATGCACCGGCAGCCGGCGTCCCGCAGCGCCAATAATTCCTTGTTCATGGCCTCGGCAAGATCCCAGATGACCTGGCGCATGTCCTGGTATTTGGGGGTGTGCAGGTCCAGAAAGAGCGACATCACCTGGGAGCAGCAGGTGCCAAAGCGGACGGGCTTGGCGGTTTTGGCCTGGGCCATGCGCCAGAGCTTGGCGTAATCCAGCGGGCGGTGCTCGATTTTATCCACCACGCGGGGCCAGCGCCAGCCGGTGTAAATTTCATGCAGGAGGGTGCCCGGAGGATAGCGCAGCCAGGCGGAACGGGTTTCGGCGGCTTGCATATAATCGCCTTCGAGGCCGCTCCAACGCTGCAAGGGATAATGGTGCCAGGAGCGGCCGGCCATATCCTCATCGAGATGATAATCGCCGTTGGTGAGAATATCCAAGCCGGCTCGCTGCTGGTCGCTGACCACCACCGCGAGGGCATCCTGCAACTTCTCGCGATAGCGAACGTCCATCATGCAGGAGTCAAGCGGCCTTCCCCACATGCTCACGTCAAACCAGCGCGGCCGGGGCCAGGAACCGGTGACAGTGGAGGGCAGGGTTAGGTTGGCGGTAACGGTGAACATGGTTTTATCCTTCGGTTGGGCCGTCCGCGCGACAAAGGCGTCGTTCCCGCCACGGGTTGGCGGGCGCCTCTGCGAGTGGTCCGGCTAATTACTGTATGGTCTCCAGGATGCAACACACAATCTGTCACGGTGGGCGGCGTTCTCCCTCTCCCCCCTTGGGGGGAGAGGGCAGGGTGAGGGGGCGCGTGTCGTTCATCCCAAGCACTCATCGTTAACACTTTCAACAAAGGTTGTCGAAGTTTGGCCTTCGTCAAGGGGTGAGCCCCCAAAAAAACCGCCTGCCGCGGGAGGGGCCGGGATTGGAACAGCCCAAAGGAAAGCAACGGCGCGCGCAGAGTCTTGCGCTCGCTTGGCCGCTCGGATCAATCTCAGGGTTTCCTGGCCAATGTCTCCGCGGTAATCAGTTCCACCGGTGTTTCCCGGTCGGCGGGCGTGGTTTTTTGGCGGATGATTTCCAGCGCGTATTCGATGCCGAAAACGGCGAGCTGATCGGCTCGCTGGTCGGCGGTGGCGAGCATTTTTCCTTCCTTGAGCAGTTGCTGCACGGCGGAGATGTTGTCATAACCCACCACCAGCACCCTGTCCAATTTGTTGGCGGCGCGCAAAGCGGCAATGACCCCCAGGGCCATGCTGTCGTTCGAGCAAAGGAACGCCTTCAGATCGGGGTGCTCGGTAATGACCGCCGCCGCCACCTGGTTGGCCTTGTCGGTCTCCCAGAAGCCGGACTGCGAGCTGACAATCTTCATGCCGGCCGCTTTCATCGCGTCCTCGAAGCCGAGCCGGCGCTGGATGGCGTTGAAAGCGCTGGGGGCCCCTTCGAGGATGGCCACTTTATCGCCGGCCTTCAATTTCCCGGCCAGGTAGTCGCCCACCATGCGGGCGCCTTTGCGATTGTCTGGCCCCACGAATGGCAGCTTGAGCTGTTGGTCGGCCAGCACCGCCGCGTCAAACTGGTTGTCAATGTTGATGACCGTGATGCCGGCGGCCACCGCCTTTTTGCAGACTGGCACCAGTGCTTTGGAGTCGGCGGGGGCGATGACGATGGCGTTCACCCGTTGGGCGATCATCTGCTCCACCAGGTCAATCTGCCGGCTGATGTCCAACTCGTCCTTAATGCCGTTGGCGATCAAATCGTAGTCCGCCGCGTGCGCCTTCTGGTGGGCGCGCGCGCCGTTTTCCATGGTCAGGAAAAACTCGTTCGCCAGCGATTTCATCACCAGGGCGATCCGCGGTTTGCCGGCGGTTTCCTTTTTGCATCCCGCCAGACCCAGGCAGCACACCACCACCGCGATCAATGCGGATGGCGTTAAAACAGTTCTATATGTTCGCATATTCTTCCTGCGGATGGGTGCGTGGTTTTCCGCGCAACCCATTTTGTTTTTTGCGTTTTTTGCGCCCTTTTGGGGCTCTCCGGTTCGCCTCTATTCGCGGTTCTTCGCGGTTTAACCTGGCGACTCGGTATTAGCATTGTTTCCCTCGCTGGAAATGTCGGTCAACCAAAGATCATCTTCCGCTGGTCAAGCGCCGCACCATCAGTTCCTCGAAGGCGCCCTGGTCTTTCCACTCGGTCGCGACCTGGACTGGTTTGCCGGCCTCGTCAATCCGCGTGAAGCCGTCGTCGGTCACCTTGATTCCCAGCTTCTCCATCTTGCACAGTTCCTGGCTGAAGGCCAGATAGACCGCCACCGTGTCAAACAGGGTGCTGCTGCGCTCGTCTGCCTCCCGCTTTTTGTCGCCCAGCCAGAGCCGGTAATTTTCGATGATGGCGCGGGCGATGGGGTCCTGCGAATCGCGCACTTTGGCATAGCGCTCGCCGCGCAGCACAATCAGGCCGCAGGTGTCCAGGGGGGTGATGGTCATTTCCCAAGGCGCATGAAAAACCTTTTGGCAGGCCTTGGCGTCGGCTTTCACGTTCCACTCGGCGTCCACTTTGGTTTTGTTGCCGCCGTAGCCCACCCGCACGCTGCCGTGCATTCCCACAAAACGGGCTTTTTCCGCGATTCGCGGCTCGCGTCTGAGGGCTTCCGCCACGTTTGGCAGCGGCCCGATGGCGATCAGGGTCACTGGCGTCTCGGATTTCATAATCAGATCAATCATCGCCTGCACGCCGTCGGAATGAACTTTGCCCGGGTAAGACTGCAAATCATACCCTTTAATCCAGTCCGCCTGCGGACCGTCGCCGTGGGCTTTATTGTCCAGGCCGACACCCACCGCCACATTGGTGCGCCCGGCTTGCTCGAGGAATTTGGCGATCAGCCGCGGCCGGTAATTCACCTTGCCGTAGTCGCTGACGACGAGCTTGAGATCAAGTTCCGGGCTTTTCAGCACCAAACCCAAAGCCCAGGTGTCGTCAATGTCATCGCCAATGTCGGTGTCCAGGATGACCGGGATTTTTGTTGGCGTCACGGCGTTAAGGGATGCCATTGTCGCCGCGGCCAGGAGAAGCGCGGCCAGCTTGCAAAGCCTGGCGCCTACCCGCCGCTTGCTCCATTGGGCTTGGTCTTTCATCTTTCGCTCGACAAGTTGCAAATGAAGTCTTGCGCCATGGGCGGCGGACGGTAAAGAAAATTCAATCTGCCCAGTCGTCCAGCGATAGAAATGCCTCAGGACGATGGCCCCATCCGGTGGGATGAGGAGGCGGGTGCCTCGTTGGCTATTCAGCGCGGCTCATTTCGCCTTCCGGGCGGGATGATAGTCCCGCAACTCAGCGGTTGAGTCGCCAGAGGGTGAAATTGAGCGCGCCGGCGAAGGTTACCCAGGCCAGGTAGGGCGCCAGCAACACGCTCGACAACGGACGAACCTTCCAGAACGCCACGACCGTGCCCAGCAAGGCCAGCCAGAGCAGCGCGATGTCTGCGAGCGCCAGGGCCGGGCTCTTCATTCCGAAAAACAGCGGCGTCCAGGCCGCGTTAAAAACCAGTTGCAGCAGGTAAAGCGCGAGCGCCTTTCGTTGGACGGCGAAGCCGCCGCGTTTCCAGACGAGCCAGGCGGCAACCGCCATCATGATGTAAAGTGCTGTCCACACCGGGCCGAAAATCCAGTTTGGCGGATTCCAAGCGGGTTTTTTCAACCCCGCATACCATTCGCCCGGCATGAAAAGACCGCCGAGCGCCGCGGCCAGGAACGACAACAGCAGCCATCAGCCCAGCGCCGGCCAGTTGCGGGCTGGAGGTATGGCGGTCGTGGTGCTCGGTGCCCTGCGCATCAAGGCGGAATCTACCCCGGGCGCCGCTGAAAACAAAGTGCGTTTCAATCGCCCGTTGCCCGGATGACCTCTCCAGCCCGATGCCTCAGCCTGGCCGCCTGCCCTTTTAGCGCGTTCATCCGCTTCCTCGGTCGTCATGCTGAAGCGACAGGAGAGTAACAGCCGCCACGCTTGCCGGCGGGGGTGCGAGCCGCACAGGCGAGCAGTCACCAACAACACTCTGCAGGCTGCGAAAGGCGGTCCGCAACGGAGGACCTAGCGGTCGGCCACTAGGCGAAGTGGAGGTCCGCCGGTGGCGTCAGGGCACAGCAGGCGCAGACTGACATCGTGGCCAGGCGGACGGTGGTTCCCCGGAAGGCCAGTTGCGGAGCATCTGGCCTGGAGGGGACCACCGGGAGCCACAGCGTAGGAACTACCACGAGAGCGACCGGCGAGCCCCGGGAGCGCCGTTGCGCAGCACTGGCGCGACGGGACCGCCGGGAGCGGGCGCCTGAATGCGCGAAGCGTAGGGCGTTCGAGTTTCAAGGCGTGTTTGAATTGGCGAGGGGCATCCGAAGTCGCGGCAGCGGGAGGGCGTCCGAACTGGCGCGAGCGGAAGCAGCCAGCGTGACAGGCCGGGGTTGCAGGGGGCCTGGCGCGCTGGGTGCTCCGCGGACGTTGGAATCGAGAGGCGCGTTGGAAGGCGCGTCAGCGGGGGCGCGTCCGAAGTCCAGAGGCGGTCTGAATCGAAATGGGCGTTGGTCGTCGCGCCAGCGTAAGGGCGTCCAAGGCTCGCGAAGCGTTGGCATCGGAAGGCGCGTTCTTGGTCGCGCCAGCGGAAGCGCGTTGGACGGGCAAGGCGGGTTGACTTTCACAACGAGCGGACGGCGGTCCCCGGAAGCGCCATTGCGCCAGCACTGGCGCTGGAGGGGCCGCCGGACGCGGGGACGCGTCGAAGTTCGTGCAGTCCGGCACAGCACGGCATGAGGTTGTTTTGTTCGGTCTCACCTTTTCTCCGTCGGCAGCGGCGGCGGGTTGAACGAGACACCTTTCCATTCGCCGAGAATTTTGAGGTAGTGATACGGGTCTTTCCACGATGACGACGGCTCGACCACCGTGGACTCGGGCCACTCATTCCAACTGGTGACCATGATGAAGTCGGCACCGGCGTCAGTGGCGGCGCGGAGGAAATCGCGCAGGGTTTGCCCATCCCGGCGCGGCATCACGTAGGGATCGTCGCGGAACTGGGAGTTGTCGTGGCCGGGATGGACGGGCAGGAGCATCTTCTTGCCCGCGTCGTGGGCGAGCTTGGTCAGGTAGCGGTATTTGCCGGCGAGGGCTTCGTAGTCGTGCGCGCGGAAGTTCGAGAACGTGCTGTAGAACGCGAAGCTGTCCACGCCCGGCGTGGCGAGCCAGTCGGCGGGGATGCGCTTTTCGCGAGCGAGGTCGCCGGCGTTGGCCGCTTTGGCGTCGTGGGCGATCTTGTCCACGATCCAATAGACGGGACCGACTTCGGCTTCGACGTGTTTCTTCAGCAGCGGAAACTCCGCCGCCGTCAGCCCTGGTTTGGTTGCGACTTGATAGAGATACACCACTGGGCGTCCGTCGAGGCGCAGATACGCGGGGTGATCCTTGTAGCGTTTCAAGGCCCGCGCGAGCATGGCTTGGTAATCCTCGAACTTCTGGTGGAACTGCGCCCGTTCATCGAGCAAGGCGAACTTGAAGCCGAGCTTGCCCGCTGCGGCCACGATGCCGCGATCCACGTTTTGATCGAGGGCGTTGTGGGTGTCCCACCAATCCACGAGGAAGGCATCAATGCCCGCCGCTTTCGCCAGTTGCACATGCCATTCGGCGACCTTCGGGTCGGCGCTGTCGTAGAGGCCCACGAGCGGACGGAAGACGCTGTTGGGCGGCGGCTCGCCGGGCCGCTGCGCCTTCTTCGCCAGCACGTTGGTTGCGGACGATGGATACGTCCAATGCAGGAACGGTTGCTTCGGATGCTGGCCGTCGTGATACCAGCAGTAGTAATTCGCCAGCAAGAGCGGACGCTTGGGTGCATCGGCGGCGGGGAGCGCGGCCAGTGGCGCGAGCAGCAGGGCGGTGAGGACGGTGAGCGCGTGTTTCATAGTTAGGAATCTACTGGCTGGTCATGGCGAGCCCTGGCGTCCAGCCGGGACCCAATCCATTCGCCGAAAATCGGGGCGGCGCCAAAGACGGCGGCAACCATCGTGAAGACAAGGGTGGTCCAAAAGAGTGGTTTGAGCATGGCGGTGATGGTTCGCTGATTGCTAGGAATCTATTCTTGGTGGATGGCTGCTGAAACAGCCGTCAGACCGGCTCGGAACTCGGGGAAAGGGGTTGATCATGATTTATTTCAGAAAGGGTTAACGGGTAAGCGAGGCAACGACTCTGGACAGGCTTGGAGCACGCGCTATCTCTCGTCCATCCGCAAGTATGAATAAGCCTGGTCCTTTGCCAAATTTTCGCCCCGTTTTATCCCAGATGATTGTGATCGTCCGGTTACGGTAAGACACTTTGTCCAGGCAGAACCAGTCCCATGTGTCAGGCGGAAGCAGTGGGTTCACTTCGATTAAATCGTCAGCGCGTGGCCGGAGCCCCACCAGCCCCGTGATGATCAAATCGCAGAACGTGGAGTGGTTATAGTCTTTCCCGCGCTCTTTGGGTGGCTTGTGACCGTTCTTGCCTTGAACCTCCAGACGGGTCCGCGCGAGCCAGTCCCCGGTTTGGGGATTCAGGTTTTCATCAATCCAAGGTTGATCTAACCGAACAACGACATTGGACTCCGCTGCACCCACAGGAATTTGCCGGAAGGCGTGCGAATTGGCATAGATTTGAAGTATCTTGAAATAGTCCTGCTTCGAGATGTTGGTCTGGGGGTAATCATTCAACACATTCGCCATTGCAGTTAACGTCTGGGCGGTCGCATACGGCCAGCTCGGACCGTTCCACTGACACTCGTGACCTTGGTAAGCTACTCGAAACCCGGGATGCCGCTGTTCTGCGGTTGTCGGACCGAATGGAGCGAAAAACCCTTCCGGGTCCATCAACTGTTCCCAAGCCCTCTCATAGCCTTTTCCCTTTGACGGGATGGAGAAATACCAGGGAACAAAACCAATTTGCTCGCGCACATCCGCCAGCTTTCTGGTGGAAATGTCTTTTTGACGGATGACTTTGAAGAATCCGGCTTTCTCATCCCAAAGCAGATCCATCATCCTGTCCGCAATGAAGTCTGCCTCCCGATTAAATTCTACAGCAGCATTCGTCTCGCCCCGGATTTCTGCGATGTAAGCAAGTGCACGGGCCTGGGCATACATGTAAGAATTTATCGTGGGGCGAATGCCCTGACCGCTGATGCCCACCTCCATTCCATCACCGAGCCAGCTTCCATCCTTGCTCCAGAACAGGCCGGTCGGTGTGCCTCGGCGGGTTTTTAACTCGGCATAATTCCCGGCCAATTCCGGATACAGATCAATCAGCAAATCGCGGGACGGATGGACGAGGTGAAAGTTGTATAGCGCGCTGGGAAAGGGAAACCCGTGACCAAGCACGGCCTTGAACTCGTCGTTGCGCATGCCTGCATGCCTGGCCCAGAAATTGGCGTAATCGCGCAAGAACTTCGGATCGCGCAACCAGCGCCCCTCCATGAAGTGGTGCATTCCGGCGCAGGGGATGGCGTTGTATTTGCCGGCCCACGGAACTTCCGGGAGAAATTCGGTGATGATGTAGCCGACCGGCGTCTGTTTGATGTGCTTGCGATAGGTCCACCAACGGAAATAATAGGTGCGCTCAATCAGCTTATCGGGACACGAGAAGAGCGGAATGTTGTCCTTCAGAAATTCATAGGCTTCGGCGTTGGGAATTGCTTGACGATAAATCTCCTCATCGAGGGCATTGAATTGCTCAACATATTGTTTCAAGGAAGCGGTTGTCAGCACCGCCGCCTGGTTGGCTTCTCCCAACGCATTAATCCGCAGCAAAACCGCTTCTTTGCCGGCGCGGCCAGGAGCCATCTTCTTGTAGCGACCGTAAAGCGGATGATCGTCGGGAATGACCTGCGGCTTCATCTGCGCGCGCCAGGCCTCGTAGGTCCGCTTCATCTGCGCGACCCGTTCGGGGTCGCGCGCGGCGAGGTTGTTGGCTTCGCCGGGGTCGGCAACCACGTCGTAGAGTTCCGGGGCGTTGTCACCTTCCATGACGAGCTTGAAGTTCCCCTCGCGGATGGCGCGCAACGGACGGGCGAGATTCGTGTCGCGTCCGGGAATGCGCCATTCCTTGTGGTCGTTGAAAAGCCAGCAAAGCTGCGAGTGTGGAACGCCGTTCGTTTTTCCCAGCACGTAGGGCAACAGGTTCACGCCATCGAGGTTGGCCGGGACAGTCAATCCGGCCGCGGCCAATGCGGTGGGGAAGACATCCATCACATGCACCATCGGCTCGAAGCGCTTTCCGGCGGGCAGCGTGCCCGGCCAGCGCGCGGCGAAGGGCACCCGGATGCCGCCTTCGAGCACGTCGAACTTCTGGCCGCGATGGGGGCCGTTACTGGTACCGAGCAAGGGCGGTTCGGCGCCATTGTCGCTGATGAAGAAGACGAGCGTGTTGGTGTCGAGGCCGGTTTGTTGGAGCGTGTCGAGCAGGCGGCCGATATTGTCATCGAGGTTGACCATGATGGCGGCGCCGCGCTGGCGCACGCCGCTCAGATGCGCGACGCGGGCGAGATCCTGCGGCCGGGCCACTTGCTGATGGTGCGCCGCCATGTAGGCGAGATGCAGGAAGAAGGGCTTCCCGGCCGCCGCCTTGATGATGCGGCAGGCTTCGTCGGTGAGCAGGTCGGTGTTGTAGCCTTCATGCTGCTTCTCCGCGCCATCGCGCGAGAACACGGGATTCACGTAAGTGCCCGCCGCGCCGAAGTAGCCGAAGAACTCATCGAAGCCCCGATTGCGCGGGGCAAACTCGGACTGGTTGCCTTTGCCGAGATGCCACTTGCCGACGAGTTTCGTGGCGTAACCGGCTTCCCTGAGCTTCTGCGGCAGCAGGATTTCCGAGCGGTCCAAGCCATCGCGCGGACCGTCGAGCGGACGGTTGTCCTCGATGCCGAAACGCTGCGGGTAGCGCCCGGTGAGCAAGGCGGCCCGGGTAGGCGAGCAAGAGGGCATTGCGTAACCGTGGCTGAAGACCACGCCTTCCCGGGCCAGGCGGTCAATGTTCGGCGTGGGAAAGTCCTTCCCGCCGGTGAAACCGAAATCGCCAACGCCAATGTCGTCCACGAGGATGACGATGATGTTGGGCTTCGGCGCGGCGGCGAAGGCGGAGGCCCCAAGGACAAACGATGCCAGCAGCACGCTCAAGAGGAGGAGACGCAGGCGACGCCGGCAGATGTAGCGAGGCGGATCTTGGTTCATGGGTGTTGGCATAATGGGCCGTTCCGGGAAACGCATCAAGAATCACTTTCGAACAAGCAGCACCCAGTCTTCGTTGGCATCGGCAGGCGAGTTGCCAAGGCACAAAGTAGCGCAAGGTAGAATGGTGTTTGTTTTATAGACAATGTTGGAGAAGAGTCGTGGTCGGCGCGCTGGAGGTCGTGGAAAGGAAACGGTTTTTCATCAAGGTGTTTTGCCTTCGTTGGACTGCGGTGTTGCACTCAGCGGACTGTTGGGCGGGAGGCAATCGTAGCTGGCGCGCTTCTCGGCTGAGCCGCACACGGTCAGAAGGTTCTTACCCTTCTGGAATTCCCCCGCGTAAGCCTTGAGTCGGATGTGCGCGTTGGTGATGCTGCCGCGCAGGGTCATCGTGTCCTCACGCAGGCTCACGAGCGTGCCGTTCGGATTCTCGATCTGACAGCCGTCTATGTTGACGGTCACCTGGTAGCGGCCCTGGCGACCGGAGATGATGGCGTTGCCCTCAGCCCCGCGCCCGCCGCTGCCAAACACGCGCAAGTTGCGGAAAGTTCCGACTGCGCCGTCGGAGTAATTGCCCCAGCCCAGTTGAATCGGCACGGAGTTGGTGATCATCTTGATCGTGGTGTCCGTGACGGTGACATCGTGATAGACCTTGATGATGTCATCACCGCTCTCGAAATAGCAGTCATGCACCGTCGAGCCGTCACCGCCCTCGAAGCCGTCGCTGTTGTTGTGATGGCCGCCGCGCCGGTCGAGGAAGTCGCACGACACCGCATGAACCACGTTCTCCCATCCGCGCACATGGAAGCCGCGCGGATTGAGCGACGTGAGATTCGAGATCGTCATCACGCCGCCGAAATTCTGGAACGTGCAAATCGTGAACGCCTTGATACCGCGGCTCTGCGACCAGCGTTGCTCGTCGGTGCCGTAGATCACGGAAGTCTTCCGATCCTCGCCCAGGATAAATAGGTCACCTTTCGAGTGAAACGCGCCGTTGACGGTAACGCCTCTGGCGATGCGGATCTGCTTCACCACCGGCGGAACATTCCAAATGAACGATCGCATGCCGGCGTTGGTGAAGTGGATGCTTCCGGAACCAGAGAAGCGCAGGGTGGCACTGGCCTGATCATAGGAGAGCCTGCCCGAGTAAGCTGCGGCCAACTGGTCAACCGGCTGGGCTCGCGAGGTGATCGCACCGGCAATCAGGCACAAGACTGTCAGGCTCCAAGGTGATGTGTGTTTCATATAATTGTCACCGGCAACGGAGGCAATCCACCCAGGTCACACCGTTGGCGGCGGTGGCGTTGGCCAGCCGGTCCTGCGGACGGCAAAAGACGAGAACGTATTCGTTCTTCGCGTTCTTGACGATTTCGTCGTCCATCACCGAGAGCTGGGCCACGCCGGGAATCCAGCCGGGCTCCTTTGCCACTTCCAAGTTTCGCGGGATTTCATACCCGGTCAGCGACCAGTAACGCGCCTGCGCGGCCGTCATCCGACCCGCACCGGATCGCGTATCGGGCGTGGTCGGCATCCGGCCTGTGACCACAAGAACCTTGCCGGCGCCGAGGCACATATCGCGGTTCAAGTAGTCAATGTGAACCGCACAGGTGGCGGCGGGTTGGCATCCGCGTGATCCCGATTGCCCCTCTCCCCGGCCTTCGCCTCCCAGGTACAAGTCCCGCAAGTACTCATTCGAAACCCACTTCGCCTCGGGATCGAATGCCCGGGCAATGCCCGTGAAGATGGCCCGCAAAATGGACATCATCTTTGTCCACCCGACGCCGGGATTCTTCATCTCGACCGGGGCTTGCTGAGCGAGCGCCCGCGTCTTGTCGAGGCGGGCCTGTTCCTTCGAGAAATCGACGGCGATGAAATATCGTCGGCCATCGGGAAGTTGATAGGTGACCTTGGGATATTTCACGCCGCCTTGCGGCCGGTGGGCATGGTCGAGCCCGTACATTCGCAACCAGAGCACTCCGCTTGTAAACCGGCCCTGCTTGTTCCCCTTGTAGCCTTTTCCGTCGGGCTCCCAGTCCGGATCACCGGACCAGTCGCGGGCCGCCTGAGTCACGCCCGCCTCTGTTCCGTATGAACCCCAGTAGGGGTAGGGTGGAATCGGGGGCTTGGCGCAGCCGGCCAGCGATAAGACCACAAGGAGGAGGCCCAAGGGGGTGTTCAAATGGGAAAACCGACGTCGCCCACCCTGCGAGCGTTCTACCCGTAAACAAACCATTTCCGTTCTCATATCTCTTGTAGCCTGCGATCCTGAGTCGCTCTGAATACATACCACGCGTCGCCCGGCAAGTTTCATCCGATTCTTGCAGCCGAACAGTTAAGCGAGCGACAGCGGCCGGTCGCCCTACAAGAGGGCGACGGACTCTTGGAATGGTCAAATCGCTGCGCCTCCGCGATAATCGCCTGTCGGTCCGTGAAACTGGGAAACGCAGGTGCCTTCGGTGCCACCAGATGCGCGACCAGCTTGGTGCAGCCAGTGACCAACACTGGCAACGCCAGCACCACCGCAACAGCAATCCAGACGAGTTTCTGTGTGCGAGTCATCATGTGTTCGCCATCATTATAACTAACACGAACGCCGCGTCCGAGGCTACAAATATTGTGTGACTAATGGAGGATCATCGCACTCGGAATTGCTCCAACAGTAAGCCTGGTGTGGCGTCCTTGAAATACCGGACCTGCGGTTCGTGCGGACAAGGTTCAAGGAGCTTTGGAGGCGGAAGGCGCGTTGGAATTGGCGAGGCGCGTTTGAAGTGGGCGGGGCTTCGGCTGGTTCCGAGCGGACGGCGGTCCCCGGAAGCGCCGTTGCGCCAGCACTGGCGCTGGAGGGGCCGCCGGACGCGGGCGTCCAGGTGGGCGAAGCGAAGGGGCGTCAAGTGGTTTCGGCGCGTGCATCCCGCAGCATGACGCGAGGTCACGCGGTCCCCCGCAGCGTGGCGCAAGGGGTGTCGAGGCGGGCGTCGAGGCCGCGCAAAAAGGGGTGTTACGCTGGCGGCATGTCAGTGAACTCGACGCATCCTGATTTTGACGCGAGCCTGCCAGCCTGGCTGCGAGCCCGCGATGTCATCGCCGGGGAAGACGTGGTGAAGCCTGCCGGCGAGAAATATCTGCCGCGCCTCGAGGCGCAAACGGATGAGGAGTATGACGCCTACCGGGCGCGTGCTTCCCTGTTTAATGCCACGGCGCGAACGGCTGACGGCTACCTGGGATTGCTGTTCTGCCGGGCACCGTTCATCAAGGTGCCCGAGGGCGCGAACGCTCTCGGCAAGGCGATGCGAGCTTTCGTCAACGATGCCGACATGCTGGGGATGTCCTTTGCGAGTTACGCCCGGAATGTCGCAAGGGAAGTCATCGCGGTCGGTTGCGCCGGCACGCTGATGGATTGGGAAGGCGGTCCGAGCCGGACTGGCCAAGGAGAGAACCGGGTGTATGCCTCGCTCTACACGGCGGAGAACATCCTGAATTGGCGCGTCGAACGAATCCAAGGTCGGAATGTGCTGACCCTGCTGGTCTTGCACGAGTCGGTGCGGGGTGTTGCCACGGATGGCGAGCCGGATGAGTTTGAAACGAAATTCGGCGAGCAAATCCGAGTGCTGAAGCTCGGCGTCGGTGGTTGCCAGGTCGAAGTGTGGCGTCCTAAGCAGCAGCGTGATCGCGGCCAACGGGCAGAATGGGAGAAGGTGGAGTCGCTGATTCCGCTCCGATTGGGGAAACCGCTGCCCCTGATTCCGTTCGTGTTCCATGGCGCGAGCCATTCACTGGCGGACGTGGATCGCCTGCCGCTGGGGGATGTCATCGCCGTGAATCTCGACCACTACCGCCTGCACGCTGATTACCGCCACGGAATGCACTTCACCGCGCTGCCAACCGCGTGGGTCAGTGGGTTTGACAAGGCGGCCACGTTGCGGATTGGGTCCAGCACGGCGTGGGTTACCGATACGCCGGGCGCGTCGGCCGGGTTCCTGGAATACACCGGGCAAGGACTCACCACTTTCGAGCGGGCGATGGACCGCGACGAAAAGCTGATGGCGATTCTGGGGGCGCGATTGCTGGAAACGCAGAAGCGCGTTGGTGAAACGGCGGAGGCCATCGAACTGCGGGTGAGCGGGGAGAACAGCGTCCTGGGGGCGATGGCGCAGGCGATGAGCAAGTCGCTGACGGATGTGCTGCGGTGGGCGTATTGGTGGAACTGCACGGAAGCGTGGCCGGATGATGTGAGCAACGAGCAGGCCGTGATCGAGTTGAACACGGATTACAGCACGAAGGGGCTTTCGGCCAATGAACTGACGGCGATTGTCCATGCCTGGCAGAGCGGCGCACTGAGCCGCGATTCGATGTTGGACATCTTTCGGCGGGGCGAGGTTCTCCCGGAAGGGCGGACCAATGAAGAGGAGGTCAGGCTGATTGAGGGCGAGAAGGTGCGGGCGGGGATGAAGACTGAGGGGAGCGGTGTTCCGACAAGGGCTGGCCGGGGAACGGTGTGAAGTGAGACTCTCGCGCTGGCCCCCCTCGCCGGGGCCAGCGGGGCTCACGCGTCTGGAGGATTGACAGGTTCTGTTAAGGCGGATAGGGTTCTTCAGCTATTACAGAAACTGTTATGCAAATAGACAACAACTTGGAACTACTGCCGATCTCGCACCGATCGGCATTTCAGAACATCCGTAACTTTCTGGCTGGCAGACTTTTAGGTGCGACGCGCGACCGCGCTTTGATGGACGAACTTTTCAAGTGCGTGTTTGCGAAGCACTGGCTGCTCAAGGATACTTCGCTTGGTGTCAAGGGCGACGTTTCCAAGTCCTATCGGGCGGCTTTTGCCCACGTCAAACACGTCCTTCCCGGCATCTTCCTGACGAATGATGAAATCGAACTGGACCCAGTTGCACTGCAATACGTTGATCGGCAGTTTGATGCGATAGACCTGGAAACCTGCCGTGCGGACATTTTCAGCGAACTTTACGAAGCGTTCGCGGGGTCTGGCGTGAAGGCCAACGAGGGGCAGTTCTTCACTCCCACAGTCGCGGTGAACCTGCTTGTGGACCTGGTTGCTCCCCAAAACGACCAAACCATTTGCGACCCGGCTTGCGGGGCGGGCGGCTTCCTGATCGCCGCAGCCAAGCGGCTCGCTGATCGTGGTGTCCCACAAAGCAAAATCGCGGGCAGCCTCTACGGAGTTGATAAAGATGCGTATCTGGCTCGAATCGCGCGTGGACGCCTAGCCCTCTTTTTGGATGAAATGCCGGAAGTCGTGTGTGGCGATTCTCTCGCGCAAATCAACCAGGACGGAACACCACTGCCCGCGAAAACCTTTGACATCATCCTCACAAATCCGCCATTTGGGGCGAAGATCGTCGCTGCCAGCGCCAACACCCTACTGCGCTACGAACTGGCAAAAAGGTGGATTAAGGTCGATGGTGAAAAGACGCGTTTCGTCGCTGACGGCGCGGTGAATACTTCCAATCCGCCACAAATCCTCTTTGTCGAACTGTGCTTGAATTTGTTGAAGCCCGGCGGGCTGCTGGGCGCGGTGCTACCAGAGAGCTTGGTTTCATCGAAATCATACGGTTTTGTCGTCCAGTATTTGCACAACAAAGCCGAAATCATTTCGGTTGTCGGGATGCCAGAGGCGTTGTTCAAGACATCAGGCAAAGGCGGCACCCACACGAAGACGGTGGCGGTCTTGCTCCAGAAGAAACCAACCAAAGCAAAACGATCGAGCGTTTTCTTCGCCGAGGCGAAGTGGTGTGGCCATGACAGCCGAGGGCGGGTTGTGCCACTCAATGACGTGCCAACAATCACCGCCAATTTCGCCGAGTTTAAGAAGTGCGGGCGCGTGAGCAAGGGGCACCTGGGAGTTGCCGTGGCGCGCGATAGGGTTGACCTGAACCTGGCACCGCGTGCTTTCGAGTTTGATGCCGACGTGGAAGCGGATGGACTAGCGAAAACGCACGAAGTGTTCTGGATTGGTGATTTGGTAAAGGATGGCGTGCTGGCGATTTCGACAGGTGACGAAGTGGGCAAACTCGCCTATGGCACAGGAGAGATACCATTCGTGCGGACTTCCGATATTTCAAATTGGGAAGTGAAACTGGACCCGAAACACAACGTCTCGGAAGAGGTTTTCGAGCGGTTTCGTGCACGGCAAGATGTGCAGGCGGACGACATTCTGATGGTGAAAGACGGAACTTACCTGATCGGAACCTGCGCCATTGTAACCAAATACGACCTGCCAATGCTTTTTCAAAGCCACATCTACAAGATTCGCGTGAATGAGCCGGAAAAAATAAATCCTTTTCTGCTCCTCGCGGCCTTGAGTTCCAGCTTCGTCCAACGGCAGATCAAGAGCTTCTGCGTAAGCCAAGACATCATTGACTCACTAGGTGACAAGATTCACCAGTTGCGGATTGCGGTTCCAAAGGCGAAGGCGGCACGTCAGAGGATCGCGGAACTGGTGGAAAAGGTAATCAGCGACCGGATCGAAGCCCGTGAGCTGGCACGCAAGGCGTGCGAGGAGATCACAGCGGTTTAATCGTTCCGTCTTTGATGAGGGCCTCGTAGTTCCGGGAAATACGGAGGAGCAATTCCCTTGTTTCCTTGAGCGTGAGATGCCCCTGGATGCGATTCCCATCCTCGGTAATCCAAGAAATATTGGCGCTGGTGTGGCGAAATTCGGCGCTCTCGCCAGCTTTCAGGGGGTTCATATGGCCGACCTGATACGCCGACTTGCCGTGGGTTGGGTCGGTGACCTCCTGGGCAAGAACCTCGAAATCGAGCGGGTCGAGCGTGACCGGACAACGAGCAACCTTTGAGAGATCACCGAGCAGGCCAACGCTCTGAAAATAGCGGATCGTGCCTTTGGGGAAGTTGTTGAAGCGAACCAATTGGTCAATCAATTCGAGTTCGACGGCCAGGCAATCGCGCCGGAAAGCGAACTGCGGTGATTGGGGATGTGCCTCCCACCGTTTCTCGCGGTTGGTTTTGTAATCGCCGGTCAAAGCACGGTCAGTCAGGTAGCTTTTGACACGAACCTTGTCGAGGATGGAGGCAAACAACTGAAAATCAGGATTAAGCTTCGAGTCGAGCAGTGCTTGGCGAATCTTCAACAAGCGAATATACCCTGCTTCGCGCAACAACCGAATGTTCTTCAGCGAGTGAACCGGGACACTCTCCTTCGAGGAATAATCGAGTGGAAATTCGTGTGGGGATAGCCCCCATGCCACCACCAACTTGAGGCTCTCCTGAAAATCAGGTTTGGGAAGGAGTGAAAGAAACTCGCGGCACACTGCTTCGTGAATGGCACAGCAATCCTCAAAAGACGTTTTGCGGGGGTCATTGGCGGGAAAGCGCGGAGCCCAGCGAACATCGTATTTGGTGGACGTCACGTCGCTCTTGACCAGTTCGATGAAATAAACCGCCCGGGTCATCCGGCGGTGGATGATCTCGACTTCCGCTGGCGCAAGCAGCTTCTGCAACTCGGCGTCGAGGCGGGCGACCGGAGCCCATGCCCGCAGGTCCGCCGTTTGCTCGAATAAACTGCGCTCGCTGAATCGCTCTGCTTTGACCGCCTTATCAAAGACGGCCTTCAGTTGTTTAAGGTCCACGTTAGCCATGTGACGTTCTTCACCACATGATACCGGAACGAGGGCCACCCCGTAAACGCAATTCTGCCCCACTTCAATGGACCTTATGGGCACCGTAGTCCCTGGCGGGCAAAAACCCGTCAAGCGGTTTCACAAAAATTTTCGTTCAGTATGCCGCAGGGCCGTGCGACATGCCGCAGCATGGCGCAGCGCCAAAGAGCCGGGAGCGCGGAGCAAGGAGCGAAGCGCGAAAAAGAGGGTGTAAAAATGGGGCGTGCGGGCGGTGTGGCAAGGGCCAATCGCCAATGGCAGATGGCAGATCGCAAAACGGCAAAACGATATGGCGCTGAAATTCAAATATGAGTCGCGGGAGGCAATCCCGGCTGAGCACGCGGGCTTTTACACGGAGCGCGAGGGGGCGTGGGTGCTGGATGTGGATGGGGCGGTGGAGCGCTCCAAGGTGGAGGAGTTCCGCACGACCAACGTGGCGCTGATGAAGGAGCGGGATGAGTTGAAGCGGCGGTTTGAGCGGAGCGACTCCGAGGCGGTGCGGGCCGTGGCGGCGGAGCGCGATGCGCTGAACGCTCGTCTGTCTGCGATTCAGATTGACCAAGCGGTCGTCACTGAGGCGACCAAGCGCGGTTTGCGGGCGAGAGCGATGCCCGCCCGCTCCTCCAACGCGGGGTGCCTGCGGCAAACGCGCTTCCGGGCCGGCCATGCTTGCTGGGGCGGAGCATTTGAAAGAATTTGCCGTCTGGCTATAGCAGGCCTAGTGCCTTGTTTGACTATGAAAACGCTATGTGCAGTGATGCCAATCTTCCTTGTGCTCGCCATGCCCAGCCCGCTTAGAGCGGATCCGAGTTTGGCCAAGGAAGGCAAGAAGCAGGAGCCGATGGATGCCCGGTCCCTGCTGGAAAAGGGGCGGGCGTCCGGTAAATTGCCCGAGGGCCTGGTCATCCGCGTCGGCGCATGCCTGGGAGAGTCCGAGCTGAAGGCTTCCGGAGATGATACCACGGATGAGTTGAGAGAGACGTGGGAGTTTGCCGCCAACCAGGTCATCCGCGTCGTGTTCGAGGAGGATAAGGAAAACAGGGAGTCGAGGCCCTTTGACTCTAAAGACCTCTGCAAGGACCTCCTCGAAGGCAAGGCGATCGAAATCCAGGCGAGGAAGGGAAAAGGTCCGGAGGTCGGGTTTGTGGGGACGCACTATCATCGGGGTTCGCGCTCCATCGAAGTGGTGTGGAAGGGAAAGACAATCCTGCGCCTGCTCGAAACCAACGGTCCGTTTCGCCAACTCTACCGGGAGTCGGATGCCCGCGCCTTCGGTGCGCTCTACGAACGGCTGGCGGAGCAAGCCCGTGCGGCATTCCAGTCGAAGCCAGCCTAAATAAGGCTTGAATTAGTGACACCAACCGATAATGAAAGTTGCATGAGATTAATTCTGGCAGTTATTTCCGCCGCCTTGGCGGCAGCGGGATACCCGCTGGGCGCTGCGCCGTCCTCCCCCCAGGCGAAAGCCCGCGTTTTGTCGCGCGGCGATTTGGCGGACAAAATCCGCGGCGGCTGGGCCGGGCAGATGATCGGCGTTTCGTATGGCGCGCCGACCGAGTTCAAGTCCAACGCGCGGATTCTGGAGGGCGAGCTTAAATGGGCGCCGGGCATGGTGGACAATTCCATCAACCAGGACGACCTCTACGTGGAGATGACCTTTGTCAAAGTGCTGGAGAAGCACGGGCTGGGCGCCGGCAGCGCGCAATTTGGCGAGGCCTTCAAGAATTCCCAATACAGCCTGTGGCATGCCAACGCGGCGGCGCGCCGGGCGCTGAACCAGGGGATTAAGCCGCCCTGGTCGGGCCACCCCAAATACAACCTGCACGCCAACGACATTGATTTCCAGATCGAGGCGGATTTCATTGGCCTCATGTGTCCGGGACTGCCGCGAGTGGCCAACGACTACGCGCAAAGGGTCGGCTGCGTCATGAATTACGGCGATGGCATCTACGGCGGCATGTTTGTCGGCGGCATGTATGCAGCCGCCTATTTTGAGAAGGACCCGCGCCGGGTGGTCGAGGCCGGGCTCGCCTGCATCCCCGCGCAAAGTTCCTATGGCCTGCTGATTCGCGACTTGCTCGATTGGTCCGCGCAACACCCGAATGATTGGCGCAAGGTCTGGCAGTTGGTCCAGGACAAATGGGACAAGGACGACCCGTGCTCCGACGGCGCGTTGAGCGCTTTCAACATTGACGCCAAACTAAACGGCGCTTACCTCGCCTTTGGCCTGCTTTTTGGGCGGGGCGATTTCCTCAAGACCATGGAGATTTCCACCCGCTGCGGGCAGGATTCCGATTGCAATCCATCGAGCGCCGCAGGCGTGCTGGGGGTGATGCTCGGTTTTTCCCAGATCCCCGACGAATACAAATCCGGTCTCGCCAAAATTGCGGATACCAAGTTTGCCTATACGGATTACTCCTTTAACGACATCTGCCGGGTCACCGAGGAGCTCGCGCTGAAAATAATCCGCCAAAACGGCGGGCGAACCAGCGAGCAGCAGGTGGAAGTGCCGTGGCAAGCGCCAAAGCCTCCCAAGTTGGAGCAATGGAGCCCCGGCATCCCGGACCGGCGAATCGGCGTTAAAGAGGCCGACTGGTCATGGCAGGGGGCGTGGATAGAGGAAAAAGGCGCCAAAATTTCTGAGCAAGCCGGCGCCTTGGCCACGCTGCGATTCAATGGTGTCGCGGTAGCGCTGGTTGGCAGGCTCAGCCAGGAGGGCGGTCTGGCCGATATTATTCTGGATGGTAAGAAGATTGGAGTGGCCGACGCCTTTATCCCGCCGCGCACCCATGACAACGCCCTGTGGCACACCTACGGCCTGCGGCCCGGCCTGCACATCTTGAGCGTCATCGTCCGCGGCGAAGGCAACGACCGGTCCAAAGGCCGCAAGATCATCCTCGAACGCGCCATTGTTTATCGAGCCAAGTGAGTGCGGAATTTCCGGCGCGCGAACATCGCCGTTGCGAGATTGATCTGGGTCAAGAAAATCACCCAATTTTCCCTTGACGCAACTATTCTTATTGTTATTATAAGAATAGTAAATTATGAAGCCTTGGCCTCTTATCAGCCGCGGCTTTTTCGAGCCCATGCTCGGTTGCCAATGGGTGGTCGCCGGTTTGGCAGCCGCTTGGTGGATGGCTGCCTGCGGCCCGAAGGCAGCGGGCGCGCCGGTGACGGTGTCTGGAATCGTCCGGGATTCGGTGTCGGGGCGCCCGGTCACCAACGCGCTGATTAATCTGCTTTGCGGCGATGTGCAGTCGCAGTTCACCGGGGCTGATGGCCGGTATTCGTTATCTCATTCGCCGGGCAATTGTGCGCTGGAGGCTTCGCACGCCAATTATTTTCTACTCCAATCGGCAGTGACGTTGATTGAAGGGGAAAACCTGGAAAAAGATTTGGCGTTGGACCCAAGGCTGGGGGGTATGGGGGGGCAGGTTTTTTATCGCTCAAACGGAGTCAGTTTTCCATACATCGGTTTCCAATCACAAACCTATTACCCGGGCGCGAATGCCTGGTCATTGCCGCCCTCTCCAACCAACACTTTTTTCTTCAACAGCTTGCCAGACAGCCAAACACCCATCCGGATGGGAACCGGCACCAACGCCCTCTTCTACACACTGGAGATCTGGAATTCGGACATTTTCACTTACCGCCAAACCAATATTCTGGTTCAAGGCGGCATCACCAATTCGCTAAACATCGAAGTGAAGCCCAAATATGGACGAATCATGGGCGAACTGAGGAATGCGGTCAGCCAGCAACCCATTGCCAACGCGATTTTGCAGCTTTGGGTTGTTACCACAGGGCCAACGTATTTGCGGTCGGAGGTTACTGACCAAAACGGGCGTTTTGTATTCAACCAGGTGCTGGACAGCGAGTATCCCATTCACCTGCTTGGCCAAACCAATCGGGCACAGTATTACCTCATAGCCAGCCGCGCAGGTTATTTCAACCATACCAACAGCTTTTTTGAGTTGCATGCTCCCGGCGACACCGTGGTGGACGTTTCATTGGCGCCCTCTCTCGGCGCTTTGTGGCTGACGATCACGGACGAACTGACAGGTGAACGAATCCCCTCGGCGTATGTGGTGGTCAACAACGCCCAGGGATATGCTCAGTCGGGCAACGCGGACACCAACGGACAATACCTGGCGGTGAGCCTGCCGGCGAGTTTCGACCCGGCGCAGGGGCAAGGCAATGGCGCCACGAATGCCTACACGGCCATAACTTCACGTTCAGGGTATCAAACCAAAACCAATACGGGTCTGCTGGTGTTTGGTGGCCAAACAAACACCGTGGGGTTGACAATGGATTTGATGACCGCCCGGCTTTACGGCACGGTGCGGCAAAGCGGCAACAATGCGTTGCTGGACGGCGTCAGCATTACCGCGGCGCGACAGGCGGCGTCCGGCGCCACCGTTTACAGCCGGACTACGGGGACCAATGGCACCTACGACTTTGAAAACATTCCCATCGGCAACTATGAGGTCACCGCCCGAAAAGCGGGCTTCCAAATGGCCACTCAAAACCTGACCCTGACCACCTCGGGCGCCCAAGCCAATTTCAATCTAGGGCAGGCCGGGGTGATTTATTGCCGCGTTTATGACCAGACAGACCGCCGCCCGATTGGCGGCGCGCAATTGACGGCCGTCGGGCAGGTCACCGAAACCGGATTGACGGAGACCAATGGAATTTTCAGCTTTGAGCATCTGCCTCCTGGCAACTACAACGTGGCGGTCCAAGCCGCCGGTTATGTGGGACAATCCAAAATCGCAGAGGCGGTGACTACGGCGACCATTGCCCCCACGGTTTTTTACCTCGTCCCCAGCAGTAACCGGGCAACGCTGCAAGTCACCGTCTTCAGCACGCTCAGCCAACCACTGGGCGGGGTCGAGGTGCAGGTGGAAAGCCAGCAACTTTTTACCGACGCCAATGGGGCGTGCCAAACCACAGTGGCTTTAGGCGGCACCTACAACATCTGGGCTTACAAGCAGGGTTACAAACGCGCGCAGACAACCAGGGAAATAACTGCCATTGCCGAGAATGTCACTTTCGTATTGGAGCCCGATCCTGCCAAGTTGGTGATTGAACCGGAACCAATCGAGTTTGGGACGGTGGATTGGGGCGCGCTTCCCTTCGGTCAGCCCGCGAAGGTGTTGGGGATGCGCACGGCCAAAATACTCAACGCCAGCACTTTTCCGTTGACCCTCAACGAACTCAAAATGGTCGGTGCCGACGCCGGGAATTTCATGCTCGGCCGCGCGCGATACCCTGCCAGTCGCGCGTGGTTGAACCTTGACAGTGCGCGCTATACCGGAGCGGTGGAATTACCGCCGGGCGCCAGCCTGGAGTTGGAAATCTGGCTCAAGCCGGCCGGGGCCCCGGCAGCCGGCAGCCGCTTCGCGGCGTTTCTCCAAGCCACGGCCACAAGCCCGGCGGATGAGGAGGTGGTCCGCCTGAACCGATTGAGCGCGGAGGTAGGGGAGATTAAGGAGACGCTGGAACTGTTTGACGCCAATTTTCTTACTTGGGAGCCCGTCGGCGGCGGTCCACAGTATAAATTGGGCACCTCCAGCACACTCTTCACCGAAAACGACATGGCGGCGGTAACAGACCCGGACTTGGTTCGCAGAGGGTACGCAAGCGACGGCAAATCGCGCTTGTTGTTGCGTTACCGAAGCAACAGCGCCCAAACGGGCACAGTGCGCTTCAGCTTGGACATGATCCCAGCCTTGGGGGGCAGCCTCAATGTTGCCGACTGGGGAACCCTAAGCCTCTTGGGGCAGCATGTGGGCGCGACACAAATCGAGGTTCCCTTGGCGGACATCGGACCAGGCATTGTGCAGGCCACCGCGGTGCTTTCGGCGCCGGAAGTCTTCCCGCATCCAACCGAAGCAGCGCCGTTTTTTAGGGTTACCGCCAAATTTATACCCGCTGGACAATCCGTCGGCGAGGGATTGGGTGCTCGCAAAAAGGTGGAAGTTCATCGTGCGCCCGTGGTGTTGATTCACGGACTATGGGCGAACGCAAAAAGTTGGGGCAACAACCAAGGGGGTATGATGAAAAAACTGTCTGACCGCGGTTACCGGGTGGCGACTTTTGAGTATCCCAACACCATGGGGCCTGGCACAACCATGCAGCCCGAAAGCGAGCACTACAATCGCCTCAAACGGACGGTCCAAGGCCTGATCAATGGGGAAGTATCCGAAGGCTACGCCTGCGCGCGAATCAATTTTGTTGGGCATAGCATGGGCGGGCTGGTATCGCGCGCCTTCCTGCACGAAGAACCGGATTTTGGCCGTCGCCTGATTACTTTGGGGACACCGCATTTGGGCAGCGGTTTTGCCAACCTTTTGACGCAAACCCGGTTGGAAATGATTAACTATTGCAGCCAGGGCAGGAGCGCCTACGAGATCGTCAGGTTGCTGAACGCGATCTCCGCTTACACCTCCTTTAGCAACGCCGGGGCGCTGGATAATCTGGCCATGGGAAACCCCTATCTGCAGTGGCTGAACAGACTGTCGCGCAAAACCCCAATTTTTGCGATTGTGGGCGACACCGCCAAAGAAAATCTCAAAGGGCAGGAATACTGGATTGTTTTTTCCATCAACAAAATCATTGGATGCTCCGCCAACGACCTTTTCCAAGGCGAACACTCCGACGGCATTGTCTCGGTTTCCAGCGCCGCCGGTGGATTGTCCCCCCATGTCTTGCACATTAGCGGAGTCCAGCATACGGGAATGGGCACAGACCCTTCGATCATCCAAGCGGTTCTTGAAAAGTTAGAATCGCCCCTTAGCGATTTTGCTCCGCCCCAGGCATCCTCGCTGGCCGCTTCCTTGACGACGCCTCCGCCAATCCTGCCGCCCAATTCCACCGATACCGGCAACGCATTCACCGCCGCCGCTTTCCCTACGGTTCCGCCTGCCAACGCCGGAGGTGTGACCGTGCAGCTTTTCGTCAGCAACACCAACGCCGCGCCAGGCGAGTCGTTGGTTTTTACCGCCGCCGTTAGCGGCGGCCAGCCGGACTTGGTGCTTTTGAGCGATGACCTGGGAATGTTCGTGGGCATCACCAATGCGCCTTATCAGTGGACGAACAACGTTCCCGAAATCAGCGGCATCATTGACTATCGAGTGGTGGCTTTGGTTGGCAGCGAAGTGGTGGAATCGTCCCTGGTGAGGGTGACCGTTCGGGTGGAAATAAGCCAGGTTACCAACCTTGTTTTTGCCCCGGCTGAAACCTTGCAATTGTTCTCGGGCTCCTCGGCGCAATTGAGCGTGATGGCCAGCCTGAGCAATGGCGCAGTGGCTGAGGTCACCTCGTCCGTCAATGGCACTATTTACAGTGAATTGGTGGTGACCAATCTGGCATCTTCGCCCGGCGATTCGCCGGCGATCGAAGTCGCGCCGGACGGCAGGATTATTGGCCGGCAACCGGGCGAGGCTATCGTGGCGGCCACTTTGGGCGCATTACGCGCCACCCGCCAGGTGGTGGTGCAGGCCATATCGCCTGATGACGCCGATGGCGACGGCTTGACCGATGCGCAAGAGTTGCTCATTGGCACCCAACCCTACAATCCCGATTCGGATGAAGACGGTCAGCGGGACGGCGCCGAAGTAGGCGCCGATCCTGCCCATCCACTCAACTTGGCCGGCGGTGCGGCCATTGATGCCCTCAATCCCTCCAGCCAGGTGGTGGCCGTTTCCTCCAATCAAATTCTCGCCGCCGTTTGCACCAATGCGGATGCCTTCAGATTCTCGATTATTGATGCCGGCCGACTGTCTGATGAAGCCGGTTTTCTGGCCCGTTACGACATGGGACAGGCGGCTTTCCATTTAGTCTTCGAGGGGGTGGCGCCAGGGAGCAACGTGACCGTGACTTTGCATTACCCCGCGCTGGCGCCGGATGAACGCTCCTTTTTAGTTTTCGGCCCTTCGGCTGAAACGCCGGCTCTTCATTGGTTTAGGCTCCTGGAGGCGAGTGTCTCTGGCAGCCAGATTGTGCTGAACGTGCAGGATAACGGGCCGGGTGATGCGGACCCGGCGTCAGGCGTCATTCAAATCCTCGGAGCGGTCGTTGGCCGGCTCCGGGTGGTTTCACTCGGATTAAGCCAAGCCGGACCGAACCTCCAGTTTTCCTGGCCTGCCGAGGCCATCGGTTTTCAACTGCAGGCCTCGCCCGCGCTGGGAATGGGTTGGACTAATGTCTCAGCCGCGGAAGAAATCCTGGGCGATCTGCGGCGGATCGTTCAGCCCGCTCCTCCGCAGTCCACCTTCTTTAGGTTAGTCAAGCAACCGTAGGCGCCTAGCGTCCCGAATCCCTGGCTTTTCGCTACGGCTTCGATAAATCAACGATAGCCGCGTTGATCGCCTTCCTCATGGCGGGCAAACGGTCGGGATCGGGCAGGATTTCCGTCGAGCGCAAACCCCCGGCGTTGGGAATGCTGACGAGGTCATGGGCCGCGGCCAGCGCCTTTTCGGCGGCTGGCGATGGTTTTCCCGCTTTGCGGGCTTGCGCCGCCAGGCGGCTCAAAAGCGTCAGGACCTCGTAATCCTCCAGCCCCTCGCGCACTTGTTCGAGACGTATGGTGCTGACCGGCCCCTTGAGTCCGACCGGTTCGCCGGGATACGCCAGGTAACCGTCCCCGTTGGGGTAGCGAATCCAGTAATAGTCCTTGCCCTCATTGCTTTGGCGGATGTAGGTGTGCCAGCCGCGTTCCCAAGGATTGTAAGTCCACCAGGCGACGCCCCAAAACTCGAAACCTTCCGCGCCATACTTGTGACAGTAGTAGGGCAGCATTCGCTCGGTGGCCAGGTAGGGGGTGTCGGTCGCCATTTGTCCGTCGCAAGTGAACCAGATTTTCTTGCCGGCTGCCTGCAACCGCTCCATTTCGCGCACCGGGAAACAGCCATATTGTCCAACGCCCCAGATGTCCAGGGAGTGGTCCCAATCCGGGCAATGCCGCCAGGTGCTCGAATAAATGGGCATTGCCGGGTCCGCTTCATGGGCCAGCGCGCACAATTTCTTCATCTGCTCGACCACATGCGGGTGCTTGAAATGTGGTTCGTCCGAAATGTAATACACGAAGCGATCATGCCAGCCGCGGGCCTTCACATGGTCGGAAAATAATTGATAGGCTTCTTTGAAAGCCCGCTCGTATTCCGGTGTGAACGGCTCCAGCCCGAAATATTTTTTCGGCGGGTAAGCCCAGCCGAAGCCGTAGAAAAACGACGGCGTGTAAGCGACCGGCATTTTCAAGTCGTCAAAACAATAAGCGGCGGTTTCATCGAACTCGGCGGTGTCCATGCTCACCTTGCCGTCGCGATAGCTGAATTTGGGCGCCGGATCCAGGCGGTCAATGCCCAGGCGGCGATCGGCCAGGAACTTGAGCCAAACCCGCCGTTCCTCGGCGGTTCGGATCCCGCTGCCAAAATCCCCGCCGCGGCCAAACCGAAAATCGAAAATGGCTTTCAGACCGCGTTTTTCCGGCAGGGAAAAGGGAAGCACTCTGACGGTGATTGGCAAAACGGCTGGTTTGGCGCCGCCGGCGGCAATGGTTACCGTTCCCCGGTATTCTCCGGGTGGAGATTGCGGCGGCACGCTCACCGTCAACCAAACCGGTTGCGTTTGATTCTCGGCCAAGTCCAGGGTTTCGGCGGGCAGCAGCGGGTCCGGCCAGAACCCGGCCCAGCCGTCCGTTCGGCCCGGTTGCCGGGGCAGCTTGCGCCGCCATTCCGGTCCTTGGAAATGAAAATAGCCGCTGGGATGATCAATGGGAATGAAACCAACTTTCTCGACCCTGGCCGGCGGCAAGGGTTTGCCTTGCGGCCCGATCAATGGCGAGACAACGATCCGCACCCCGCGCACGTTCAGGCGGCTGCGCAGCGCCAACTGGGCGGCCTCCTGTTCGTTGGCGGCGCACTCGAGCGCCAAAGCCGATGGGGCCTCCAGGGGCGGGTCGTCCGGAAACACCTTCACCAGCGGGTTGACCGACCAGAACAGCAAATCCTGCGCCGGCGGGGCCGCGTTTGGGCGTTCAAGACGCAGCGCCTCGCCCTGGCAGACCTCGGCCAGCAATACGGCGTCGTGGCGCAGGGTTCCGCTGGTGTTCATGGTTAGGTGAAGCTGCGCCGCAGTGGCATCGGCTGGCGCCTGGAAAGTTCGCGAGCTGGTTACCCAGCCGGATTGGCCGGACACGGCCGGGGCGGTGGAAAGATAGCCGTGGTCAGCGATCACTTTGCCGGTCTGATCCAACAGATGCGCGTGAATGGTGGCCGAGCCGGTCAAGCCGTCCGCCTTGAGTTGGCCGGCCAGCAAATAGCTGGCGCCGGCGCGAAGGGGAATTTTCGGTGAGCGCCAGCCCACCCAGGCGGACGGGGAAGCGGCGGGCACAAGCAATTCAACGCACCGTTTTCCAGCCCAGGCCTGCGCCGAAAAACCGAAGCGCAGGTTTTCACCGCCGCCGGCAGGCTTTTCCCACCAAACAGGCAAGGTCTCGCCGGACTCGAAGCTGGCGTTGCGAACCAGGTTCACGGAACTTTCCAGGAGCGTTTCCAAATCACGCTTGGCTTGGGCCTCACTGGTTTTTTGGCCAGGATGCAATTCAAGGTGGTATTCCTCGACGCTGAGGGGTGGCAGGCGGACCGGAAACAGTAGCGTTTTATCCAGCCAAGCGTGCCCCGTTACCGCCGCCCCGGTGCGGGCATTGCGGATGCGCAACCCCAGGGAAGCTGGATTTTGGCGGAGCTGGATGGCAAAGCGCCGCAGGTCCACCATGGCGAGACTGTCTGGCCCCGCTGAAGTGCCCGTGTTCAGCACGCGCACCACCACGCGCCACGGCCAGACATCACCAGTCACGCTTGCGCGAGGCTGGACGGGTGGCTGGGTGAGCTTCTGCAAATCCCCCAACTTGACCGTGACGGTATTGGCCGGCTCGTCCATTTCTTCCATGGCGGCGTCGTCATACCACGCTTTCCCGGTTCCGTAGAGCACGGTGCCGCAAGTCCAATGCGTCGCGTTGGTCGGGGCGGTGAAGCGGATTTCGACTTTTTTCCAATCGTAGGTGCCTTCGCCGGCGTTGGCGACATGGTTGACCAATTGCGGGCGGTCGCCGTCCACATGCACAAACCAGCCGGCGCGGCCTTTGACCGCCTCCGTCTTGATCCAGCCGGTGAACCGGTAACCGCGCCCCGGCTGGAGGGGCACCTGGCCCTGCCGCCATTGAATCCATTCCGGCGGCGCGCCGGGCATTACCTCCACCTGCGCGCAACGGCCGCCCTGACGGCCGCCACTCAGTTGATAACTTGCCCGGTGCAGCGCGCTCGTGCTGGCAGCCACCCACCACTCCGGGTTTTCCTGGCCGGCCTCGAAACCGCCATTGACCAGGCCCGTCCGCCAAAAATCCGGCACCGCCCAGGCCTGTTCGTTGCCGGCATAGAGGTAGCATTGAGCGATTTTGCCTTTCGGGCACTCCACGGGAATTATCAGCCGATCGTCGTCCGCCAGGCGTCCGATTCGCTTTGGAACACCGTGCCGGTCCAAAACCTCAAATAAAAATTCCACGCCGGACTGATTGCATACCCGCACAGAAGTGACACTCGCGCCGGCTAGGAGGGCAGCCGGGACCTGCGCCGGCACGCCGTTCCAATCTTCGCCGGAATTGTTTTCCACGCTGACCGGCAGCCGCAGAGGCCAAAAGCCGCCCCCGCCCAGGCAGAGCGGGTGATGCCAGGAATCCGCGCCGCCGGAAAGGCCGGCGCAAAACAGGCAGGCGCCGATCACAGCGCCGCGCGCCAACCACCGGCGAGTTTGGGGAAAAGACGTCCGCGCCTTCAGCGAAGGCGGGCAGAGTAGTGTGCTCAACATGCGATTCATGTCTCGGTCTGCTACGGGCATAAAGCGGGATAACGCGCAGCGCAAGCCAAATTGGCAACCTTTCGCGCGGCGCTGCAGGGGCGACGGCGGTGGTGACTGAACACCGCGCCTCCGTTTCCTTCGCATGACGCCTTGGTTGGGTTTTGCCAATCCCGCGCGTTGGGATATGAAGAATGGCGGTGTTTATAGTCCAGCTTCAGGCTGAAGAAACCGGCGTCGGGATTTCCAAGGATCACGCGCCGGCGCGCGGCTACGGGCTTGATGCGCCCGGTGGAGTTCGCGGCGGACGTTCCATGGATTGAGTGATGAGGCTGGGGGCGGCGGCAGGCCGCAAGCGGCGCAACCAGACAAAGGCCAGCCATAAAGCCAGCGCCAGGAAACCGAGACCAGCGGCCAACATTCCCCACGGACGCCCGAGGCGATCGGCGCCGGCGGTGGCTAGTGGCTGGATAGCCAGGCGGTTGGTGGCCGAGTTAGTGGCGGCAACAAACGGCGCGGGTGAAAGCTCGGGGATCGCTGCAGGGCTTGCGTTGGAGGCCAAAGTGAGCGCAGCAATCGCCTGGGTGGGGGCCGGGCTGGGCGGTGGCGGGAGGACGGGAGGGGGGGGGATTTCTGGCGGCTGCGGCGGGGGCGGCTTGATTGGCAGGACAACCGGTGGGGGGTTGGTGGCGGCAACGACCGGCTTGATTTCCGGCTGCACGGGAGGGGGAGGCTGCGGTGGCGTAACTGGCGCTATGGCATTGGTGGCTGCCGGCAAGGGGACAGGCGCGGGCCCGACGGTTCCAGGATTGGGGGAGGGCGGTTTTTCCGGGGGTGGCTTGGCGGGTGGAGTTGGCGGCGTGACCACGGGAGGTTTGATCTCCCGAGGGGAGGGCTTGACGATGGCGTTGGTGACCGCGGGCGGGGGCGTGTTGGTTATTGTCGCCGTTAGCGGTGGTTTGACGATGGGCGCCGGCGGCGGGTCGAGGCTGGCTACGTGGTTGGTGACAGGGGGAGGGGCGGGGGCTTCGATCTTCTTGCGGGCGATCAGCCGCACCGGGGCGGGCGGCTCGGCGGCCCCCACAGCCCAATCGGTCAGTTGCCCATTCTCCACCACCAGCGCGGTGACGCAAATGGCTTTCTGTGATTTCCAGAGGGCGGCATGGGCGCGGTAGATTTCATTGATTTCCGCGTCATAGGGTGTTCCGGCCATTGGTTCGGCGCCCGAGCCGATCAGGTAAATGACCAAATCCCTCTCGGCTCGCGCGGTCTGTGATGCCAGGGACATGGCCTTGGGCAAATTGCCTTTCTTGGCGAATCGGTATTTTTGCAAGTAAAGGAAGGCCAGGTTGCTGATCGGCCGGCTTTGCTCCGGAATCCAGACCTTGCGGGCATACGTTGCCGGGTCGGGCTGCTCGTTGAAGGGAACAATGGTGAACACATCCCCGCGGCGCATCCGCCCGCCCAATCCGCGTTCGATCAGGTCCGCGACCGCGAGCGCCGACAATTCGGCGCGGTCGCTCATGTCGGCCGAGGCCTCCACCAGAAACAAATACTTTCCGGGCGCGCCCGCGGGGGCTTCCGCCGGAGCCGCCGCCGGGGCGTTCAGGCCGGCGAGCGCTGCCAGGATGCAAAGGCTTTTTTTCACGGTTTCCGGGACCTGTTAAACCGGTGTCTTTCCCGGACGTTATGACGGCGGACCTCCTTTTGCAACCTTTCGGTGAGTTGTTGGAATTCGGCCACGAAGCCGTCGCAGCTTTGGACCATGCCGCCCAGCGCGGCGACCGTGTCGCGCTCCAAGTGATCATCGGTCACCACCAGCACCTCGCCATGATCGAGGAACAGGCGGGCCGCGCGCTCGATCATCTGGTCGGCCGACTGCCCGCCGCGCGAAAAGAGCACCTCGACCTCGCGGCTGCCGGCGCGCGGCAGCGGGCCGGTCTTGGGGCTGGCGCCGTCAAAGAAAACCGTCACCGGCAGGCCGGTAAGGTCATGATATTGGGTGAGCGCCTGAACCAACTCGTCGCGGGCGGACTCCGAATGGCGCGGGCGGCCGGACGCCAGTTCCGGCCATTGATGCAGCAGGCTGTAACCATCTACTAAAACTCTGACCAACGCCATGACTGGAGAATAAGGCGGCGAAAGCAGCCGGGCAAGCGAAAGCGATGAACGGCGTCGCCCGGCCAAGAGGGCCAAAAGGGCAAGGCATCATCAGCCAAACCACGCCGGGCATTTTGGCTCTGTGCCGCGCTGGCAAGGGAGCCGCTACTCAGTTGCCCGGCGGTGAGAAGTTGACCCGATCCGTGTGGTGCTGGACGGGGCTGAACAAGGAAGGCGGCTTTTGGGTGGAAAGCACCGGGCTGACACTGTTGAAGGAATCCGGCGCGGCTTCGACAAAAGGATTGTAAAAGGAAATTCCGGAGTCGCTCTGGCCCGGAGTGGCGGCGACTTTGCCGGGTAGAAGGGGATTGGCGGTTGAGGGACTCGTCGTGGGGGACTGGCTAAGCAGGAAAAGCGCCAGCCCGAAACACAGTGCCGCCACGGCCCCGGAGGTGACCGGCCGCGCTACCAGCAGCTTCCACAAGTTGAGCAGCCACTGGCTTTCCGCATCGCCTTCGGCGGCATTGATGCGGGCCATCACATTATTGGAAAAATTCTGGAAATAGCCCGGGGGCGGTTTCTCGTGCCGCTTGAGCGCCATCAGTTTTTGCAGCGCCTCAAAATTATCCGGGCTTGAACTCATATTTATTTCAAGTAATCCGCCAAGTATCCCTGCAGTTGTTGCCGGGCGTAAAAGAGCCGCGAACGCACCGTGCCGACGTTGCAATCCATGACTTTGGCGATTTCCTCGTGCGCCAGCCCCTGAACGTCATGCAGCGTCACCACCAATCTATGAGCATCTGACAGTTTGAGCAGCGCCGCGTTCAATTTTTCCTGGAGCTCGGCCAGGTTGATTTCGCGGCGGGGGGTTTTTTCGCAGATCAAGGCCACGAGGTCGGGGTCATGCTCGGCGTTCGTGTCCAGATCATTCAGGCTCATCTGCTGGCGGTTGCGGCGCTGCTTTAAAAAGTTGATGGTCTTGTTGACCGCGATGCGGTAAAGCCAGGTGTAAAAACTGGAGTCGCCCTTGAAAGTGCGCAGGGCTTGAAAGGCCTTGATGAAGGTTTCCTGCGCGAGATCGTTGGCATCCTCGTGGTTGGCGGTCATGTTATAGACCAACATATAAATGCGCTCCTGGTAACGCTGCACCAATTCGTCGAAGGCGTCCATATCGCCGCGCTGCGCGCGACGCACCAATACCACATCGTCCAGCGGCTTGGGCCCGGACGGCGCCGGCGCCTCCTGAACGGCGGGAGGCCGCGCCGGCGCGCCGCTGGTGGATGGGTTGGTCATGGGCAGGGCCATTTATGAACCGCCCCCCAAAGCCCCGGTTTCGCGCGCCAACAAATGGGTCAAGCCCAGCAAGCCGTCCCGGTTCTCTCCGGCGGGCAGCGCCGCCAGACTTTGGCGCGCGTCTTCCAGAAACCGTTGAATGGCCTGGCGCGAGTCTGGCAGGGTTTGGTGTTGCAGCAGAAGCTGCCGCAATTGCTCGAGACGGTCCGGCGTCCACTCCGAGATCATGGCCCGCAGCCGCTCTTTTTCCTCCTCCGCCACCCGTTCCAGCAACAGCAGCACCGGCAAAGTCAGTTTGCCCTTGGCCAAGTCGGTGCCCAGGGATTTTCCGGCCCGCGCCTCCGTGCCAAACAGGTCCACGCAATCATCAAAAACCTGATAGGCGGTGCCCAAAGCGAGGCCATACTGCCGAAGGGTCTGGCATTGAGCCGGCGTCGCCTGGCTCAGGTAGGCCGCCAATTCGCAAGAGAGCGCGAACAATTCGCCGGTTTTCATTGCCAGGACCTTGTAATAGTGGGCCTGGGTCAACTGGAAATTCCGACGGAAACGGGTTTGCAGGATTTCCCCGGCGCAAACCGTGTTGGTGGCCGCCGCAACCGCCCGGCAGACATCCGGCGTGGGATAACTAGCCGCCAGGGTCAGGGCTTGCGCGAACAGGCAATCCCCCAACAGCACCGAGAGGTCGTTGCCCCAATTGGCCGCCATGGTTGGACGTCCGCGCCTGATTTCCGCCTCATCAAGCACATCGTCATGCACCAAGGTGGCCAGGTGGATCATTTCAATGATGACCGCGGCCGTAACGTGGGCCTCCCCCAGCCGGCCCAGCGCGCCGCCGCTCAGCCCCACCAATACGGGTCGCAACTGCTTTCCCTGGCTGCTCAGCGCGTATTGCGCGTAAGCCGCAATTGCCGGGTCAAAAGACTCCACCTGCTCGGCCAGCCGGCTGGCGACGGCTTGCAGGAACGGCTCCACCGGCTCCGCAATCTGCTTCCAAGCGAATGAGGGGGTGGCGCCAAGGGTCGGGTTGGTAACGCGACCGCTTGTTTTTTTTTCGGCAACCAACATTCGCGAAAAACTTAAAGTCGCTTGAAACCCAAGTCAAACCGTATCACCCGGAAAAAAGCGCCTCCCGGCCGGGCATGGCGGCTAGGGCGTTATCCCCACCATTATGGCGTTGGTGCGCCAAGTGTCCATGACGGCCCACATGTTGATGGGCATGACCGCCCGCCCGTATTTTACAAAACGGGCGCTGCCGTCGCAAAAGGCGTAATTGGAGCCGGACCCGCCCTTGGTGGCGCCGGGTTTGCCATGCCGGCCCTGCTCGATCTCCTCGATGTCGTTGCCGGTTTTTTGGGTGAAATCCATATAGACATGTGTCGAATCGGTTTCTTTTTCACCGAAAAGAATCGTGTCGGCGGGGTCTTTAACAACGGACTCGGGCATGCATATATTGGTCGAATTTTTCATGTAACGTTGAAAATCAGCCGGATCCGTCAGGATAGTCAGAAAATAATCGTTCCAGGCGTTCAACAGGTAGCTCCGCGGCAGCAGGTCCACCGGAAAGGATGGCGAGGCGTTCCACACTCGCGGGTTGGGGGAATCGCTGGGGCAATGAAAAAGCTTGGTTTGCTGGTAATACGGCAGCATCCCAGTCATCCAGCAAGGATTAAGTGTGCGCGGATAATAGCCTCCTTCATTGTCATCGGTGTACATCTGGTGCGCAAGGCTCAACTGCTTGAGGTTGTTGACACAGGAAATGCGCTTGGCCGCCTCCTTCGCGGCGCCCAGCGAGGGCAGCAACAGGCTCGCCAGAATGGCGATAATGGCAATCACCACCAGCAATTCAATCAAGGTGAACCCGTGCGCCGGCGGCGGTGGTTTTCGGTGTCTCATACTTTGCCTCATTATAGGGTTGGCGTCCGGGAGTGAAACAAAAAAAGCTGGTTTAATGCACGGTCATGTCAATCGCGTTCGTGCGCCAGTGATCCAGCACCGCCCACATGTTGACCGGCATGACCGCCCGTCCGAATTTCACGTAGCGCACACCGCCGTCAGCAAAAGCATAATTGGAGCCGGACCCGCCCTTGGTGGCGCCGGGTTTGCCATGCCGGCCCTGCTCGATCTCCTCGATGTCGTTGCCGGTTCCCTGGGTAAAATCCATATAGACATGGGGCGATTGGGTCTCTTTTTCACCGAATACAATCGTTTCGCTGGGGAAGCGAATGACACTCTCGGGCATGCCGATATGAGTGCCGGGAAACATGTAAGCGGCGAAAGCGGATTGGTTGGTGAACACGGTCAGGAAATAGTCATTCCAGGCGTTCAGCAGGTAACTGCGGGGAGCCCGATCAGCGGGAAACGCGCCGGTAAAACCCATCCAGCGAGCCGGTTCGGGGTCGTCTGAGGGGCAATGCAGCACCCGTTCGTTGCCATAGTAATCCAACAATCCGGTCATCCAGCAAGGATTGATGGTGCGTGGATAGTAACAATGATCGTTGTCGTCCACGTACATTTGGTGGGCCAGGATTAACTGCTTGTGGTTGTTGGCACAAGCGATGCGCCGCGCCGCCTCCTTGGCGCCGGCCAGCGAAGGAAGCAGCATAGCCGCCAGGATGGCGATAATGGCTATCACCACCAGCAATTCGATGAGGGTAAAAGCCCCCGACGGCAAACGCTCAGCTTTCATAGGCGGGTTGCGCCAACCTCCTGCTTAGACGCTCGCCGCAGAAAAAAAGTTCAGATTAAAAAGAAGGCATTGAAACGGCGGGCGAAACCGTCTAGGATGGGCCAATAATGAGCACGGCGATGAATAACCGGATCGAGGCGGTGATGCGTTGGGCTGCGGTTTGCGTGCTGGCAGGGGGGCTGGGCGCGCTGGCGGCGGAAACCAAAGTGAAGAAGGAGAAGACGACCGCCAAAGCGGCGAAACAAGCGCCGGCCTACCCGGTCGTCGGCGAGATCGAACGCCTTGACCCGTCGCTCAACAAGCTGATTCCCACCAATGCCGTTATTGAAAAACTGGCGGAAGGTTTTCTTTGGGCCGAGGGCCCGGTTTGGATGGGGGACCACCTGCTTTTCTCGGATGTGCCAACCAACCGCATGTACAAGTGGCAGCAGGACAAGGGGATTTCCGTTTATCTCGAACCCAGCGGCTACACCGGTTCGGAGCCGAGGGGCGGGGAAATGGGATCGAATGGTCTCACCCGGGATTCGCGCGGACAGTTGGTGGTCTGTCAGCATGGTGACCGGCGCGTGGCTCGTCTCGAGAAAGACGGACGCTGGACCATTCTGGCCCAGTTCTACCATTTCCGCCGGTTTAACAGCCCTAACGACGCGGTGTTTGATTCGCGCGGCGATTTGTATTTTACCGACCCGCCCTATGGCTTGCCTGCCCGGGAAGCCGATCCGCGCAAAGAGTTGCTGCATCATGGGGTCTATCGCGTCTCCCGCGACCACCAAGTCACCCTTCTTACGGACAAGTTAACCCGACCCAACGGCCTCGCCTTTTCGCCGGATGGCCGGAAACTTTACGTGGCCAACTCCGACCCGGCGCGCCCGGTTATTTATGCGTTTGAAGTTTTACCGGACGGCAATTTGGGCAAGTCCAAGGTGTTTTTTAACGCTTCGGATTTGCTCAAGAGCGGACGCAAGGGCCTGCCGGACGGCCTGAAAGTGGACCGTCAAGGGAACCTCTTTGCGACGGGCCCCGGCGGGGTGCTGGTGCTTTCCCCGGACGGCCAACATCTGGGAACCATTCTGACAGGCGTGCCGACGGCCAACTGCGCCTGGGGTGAAAACGGCAAAACCCTCTACATCACCGCGCAGCAATACCTTTTGCGCCTCCGGACCAGCACCACAGGCCGCCTGCCCTAGCCAAAGCCGCTAACGTTGGCAGACTGGGCAGAAATAGGTGCTTCGACCGCTTTGCGCCACCCGGCGGATTAGCGCGCCGCACCTATGGCAAGGTTGCCCCGCGCGGTCGTAAACGCGGAGTTCTTCCTGGTAATAATCCGGGGCGTTTTCGGCCAGGCCGTAATAAAACAGGCCGTCCGGTGATCCGCCGCCCGAGAAATTAAGCGGCACCGTGCTGCCAAAGCGGATGGCCCGGCGCAGCACCTGTCGCATGGCGCGCAACAAAGCAATGGTTTCGGTTTTGCTCAACCGACCGGCGCACTTGGCGGGGGAGAGCCCGGCGGAAAACAGGATTTCGCTGGCGTATATATTGCCAATCCCGGCCACCAGCGATTGGTCGAGCAGTTTGGGTTTGATCGCCTGTCGGCAGCCGTGGAGCGCGTTGCGCAGATAATCCGCGTTTATTTCCGCCCCCAAGGGCTCGGGGCCCAGTTTGCTTAATCGCCCGGCATCGAGGGTCATTCGGCCAAAGTAGCGAGTATCTTCGAACAGCAACCAATGGCGGCCCAAATCGAGACGTAGCGCGGCATGCTTGGGCGTCGTCGCCCCCTTCTTGACCAGATACAACCGGCCGGTCATGCCCAAGTGCGCCAGCAGTTGGAAACCAGACCGCCTCCTCCCCGGTCCCTCAAGCTGAAAAACCAAGTATTTGCCGCGCCGGCCGACCCCGCGAAAAACCGCGCCTTCAAGGAGCTTGGCAAACCTGTCCGGCGGACAGGGGTGAATAGACTTGGCGCGCCGCACCAGCACCCCACGGATGCGGCGTCCCGTGAGCAATGGTTCGAGATGACGCCGCAGCACCTCGACTTCAGGCAATTCCGGCATAACCAACCAGGGCCGGGCGAGGGCTCAGCCAGTGACCAGAGTGCCGACCTTCTCTCCCAGCAGCACCCGGCGAAGGTTATGCTTCTTGAACAGATTGAAGACGATGATTGGCATTTTGTTGTCCATGCAGAGCGAAAACGCGGTGGAATCCATGACTTTCAGGCGCTTTTGCAGCGCCTCGATATAGGTGATTTGATCGAAGCGCCTGGCTTTGGCGTTCTTTTTGGGGTCGCTGTCATAGATGCCGTCCACCTTGGTGGCCTTGAGCAGCACCTCGGCGCCGATCTCATTTGCGCGCAACGCGGCGGCGGTATCGGTGGAAAAGTAGGGGTTTCCCGTGCCGGCGCTGAAGATCACCACCCGCCCCTTTTCCAAATGGCGCACAGCTCGTCGGCGAATAAACTGTTCGGCGACCACGGACACCGGGATGGCGCTTTGCACGCGGGTGGGAATGGCGAGCTTTTCCAGCGCATCCTGCAGCGCCAAGGCGTTGATGATGGTGGCGAGCATGCCCATGTAATCGCCCGTGACCCGCTCCAGACCGCGCTCACTGCCCACCTGTCCGCGGAAGATGTTGCCACCGCCAATGACGATGACCATCTGGATGCCCATCTCACGGATTTCGACGATCTGCCCGGCCAGTTCCTTGACCGCGTCGGGGCATATCCCCCGGCCCTGCTTGTCCCCCATGGACTCCCCCGAAAGTTTCAAGAGGACCCGGCGGTATTTGAGTTGCGTGCTTTGCATGGCGCCCATCACTTTTCGGGTGGTTGTAACAATCGCCGCCCTGGTCGTCAATGAAAGCTTGCGCGGGCCGGACAGCCTGAATGATCCCGCGGCTCCGTCACCCCCTGCCCGCGGATCACAGCGTAACACAGGTCGGCGCTGGCGATCCGGCGGGACGCCGGATCGAACACGCGAGACGCATGCGCTCCCCTGAAGCAAAACAGGGCGGAAAACAAAACCTACCACAGCGCCTTGTAAAAACCGCGGGTCCAGGGATCGCTGGCGTCGTGGGCGCGCATTTTGGCGGCATTACGCCAATGGGTGGAACCGTCGAGCAGGGAGATGTTTCCGCCTTTGGCGCCGGCTTGGTCCGGCGGCACGGGACCCGCGCTGTAAAGCTGGACTGACAACACCCCGTTGAGGGTTTCGGTTTTTCCGCCAGTGACACCATGCTGGACAGTGGAAAAACCGTAGCGCTCCGACCATTGATTGAGGTCGCAAAACAATACCAGGTCCTCGCTATTGGTGCTGACATCAGTCAGGGTTTGGGGGGATTGCCAGTCCGGTTTCCACCAGAAGAAAGGCGGCAGGTCCGGATACTTCCCATGCCCCCCCAGGTAATTGTAGCCCAATTCGACGCCCATGATATCGCGTCGAGGCTCGTCACCATAGCAGATGGCGACATTGGGACAGATCATCGTGCGATAAGTGAGTCCATCGCTCCGCCAGATTTGATACATGTTGGTGGAAATCCAGGAGATGTGATCGAACATGCCGGGATTGCGGTTGCCGCTGGGCAGATGGTTCTCGTTGTCGTGGCCGTATTGAATGGCCATGAGGGTGAGCTGGCGCAGGTTGTTGCGGCAGGCGGTGCGGCGCGCCCCCTCTTTGGCCACACCCAAGGTGGGCAGCAGCAGCGCCGCCAGGATGGCGATGATGGCAATGACCACCAGCAACTCGATCAGGGTAAAACCTTTCCCCCGTTCGCCGCGCAGGCGAACCGCTGGTTGGTTTTGTTCGGCTTTTGTCACGTGGGTCCCAACGGAATGCCCGCGGTCATCTTTCCCTGATACCCTAAACTCTGGCGGCTAAATTTCAAGGCCATAAAAAAGGCGCGGCCGAAGCCGCGCCTGGACGAATCATATCACCTTGCGATCAGGCCCCCATGCCATCCTCGAAGGAACCGGCGGCGGCTGGCCAGCACAGGTTGTCCCGCACATAGGCAATGCCGTTGGCGCTGGTGTAATCCAAGTCCTTGTGGGCGCTTTCGGCTTCGACGACCAGCGGCGCGGTCGCCTTGCCCATGACCTGGCGATAGCGGGCCGGGTAGCCAATCTGGATCAATAGTTCGGCATAGCGCTGCATATTGATCTCGCCCGAGGGCAGATCCACAAATTGCATCGCGCGCGCCGGCCAGTTGCCGTTCATCATGCGCAACGGCATGCCGGGACGAATGACGAAGTTCTTGATATGGGCCGCATAGACGCGCGGACCCACTTTGAGGAAGCGGGTTTCCCAGCTCTCGCCTTCCCAACAGTGGGACGGGTCGGCGTTCACCGCCAGGCACTTGTCGCCGTCGCAGATGCTTACCAGCATGTTGAAATCGTCCGCGCACATCGCGCCGGTGCCCGGATGGATTTCGTGACACAGGAAGATGCCGCGCTCATTGGCCGCCTTGCGGATTTTGGCGGTTTTTTTGACGAACCGCTCCTGGCCTTCTTTGATCAGGTCGAAGCCCGGGCCGGACCAGAAACCCCACGGATAACCGGAGGCCACTTCCCAGCCGAACGCCACGCCCCAGAAGGTTGGCAGAATTTTCACGTTCAACTCGGCCGCGAGGTCCATCAGCTTCAGAAGGTAATTCTCCGCCCATTTCTCGATTTCGGGCGCGCTTTTCTTGGCGACATCCGCCGGAATGAAAGGCTTGATGCTGGGACTGCCCGTCCACGCGGTGGTATGCACCCACAACGGGCAATGGCAGGAGATGCCGTCCAGGCTCATGCCGCGCGATTCAAAGGTTTCCTTGATTTCCTTGGCGGACTGGAACAGCTTGCCGCCTTGGAGCATGTAATTGGACGGCTGGGCGCCGGAGGCGCCGGACGCCTTCGCGTAGTCCAGGAATTGGGCCAGGGATTTTGCGCCGTGTTGGGCGCCCTCAATACTTGCATGATAAACTGGTGCAGCCATATTTTTGTGTTTCGTTAAGTTCTACTGTTGGCGCATTCTGCTCGTGGGCCGGCCCGGTTGCCAAGCAAAAATTGGCGGTCAGGGCAAAAAAACCTTCCGCCAACGGCTCTCCCGCGGCGGGCGGCGTCAAACGTCCCAACGCCGGACTTGCACCAGCCGGCCCTGGGCAAAAGTGGTGTGCGGCGGCACCTCCACCAGGCCGTTGGCGGTGGCCATGGCGGATAAACCATGCGTTCCCGAAGCCATCGCGGGTCGGACTGTGCCGTCGGGTTCGGCGGCCACCCGCACATAATGGCGGCGTCCGCCGTTATTGGTTAGCGGCTCGGCCAGACGGCCGGGAAACGCCGGCAATTCCGGATCCCCGGCCCCCTGGCAATGAAGCATGGCCGGGCGCACCAGCAGCAGGCAGGCCAGCCAGGCGGAAATCGGATCGGACGGCAAGCCAAACAACCATTGCCCCCGGCCGGCGCCAAAGGCCACCTCGAAGCCGGGTTTCACCGCCAGCGACCAGGCCTCGTAAGCGATGTCGCGTTCCGCCAAGAATGCTTCCCCCCAGTGCCGGCAATCGCCGCTGACACCGTCAAATAAAAGCGCGCCATCGTTTTCCGCCAACGCGGCGGCCAATTGGTGGCGCAAGGCTTTTTCCCCGGGGCAAAAGAGGGGATAAAGGCGTGGCTCGACCCCGGCCAGTTCGAGCAGCGCGGCGGCGGCCTGACGGTTGCACTCGAAGACGCCGGCGGACGCGGAAGTTCTTTCCCCGCCTTCCGGCTCCACTCCGGCGGCCAGAAGGGCCAGACGCGGACGCCGTCCGACCTCCACGCGCGCGATGCCGAAAGCCGACAGCAGCAGCAACCTCGCGCTGGTCAGGCGCGCGCCGGTGGGCAAAACCTGGGTGCGGGCGCGATAATCGCCCGCGCGCCAGCGCACATGCTGCCAGGGGCGCACCGGCCCCGCGATTTCGCAAACGTTTTCCTCCGGCGGCAGGAGGCGGACCGCGGCGCGCTCGACGACCGCGTCGGCGCCTTTGGGGAGGCAAGCTCCGGCGCTAACCCTCACGCAGCACCCGTCCGGCAGGTTGCCGGCGAAACATTCACCCTGCGGAGTAGGGGCGGCGACGGGAAGCCTGACCGGCTGCTCTGGGGTGGCGTGTCCCGCGTCGCTCATCCTCACGGCATAACCATCCACCGAAGAACGATCTTCGTCAGGCAGGTCGGCGGGGGCAAAAATCGGCCGGGCCAGCCAGCGGCCCGCGGCGGCGGCCAGTGGCAGGTCCTCCGTCGGCAGAGGCGCCAGCCGCGCCAGAATGCGCGCCCGGACTTCCTCAAGCGAGTGCATAAAAACCAGGGCGGCTCACCGGACCTTTGCCGCTTAATGGGCGGAAGTCACCACCAGGGTTTGTTCGAGGGTTGAGAGACCCAGCCTGGCCTTGTCCAAAGCCACCATGCGCAAGGTCTTCATGCCCTGTTCGACGGCGATCTTGCCGATCTCCATCGCGCTGGCGCGTTTGATGACCATCTTGCGGATTTCATCGGTGACCGTCATGATCTCAATGATGGCGACGCGCCCGGCGTAGCCGGTGTTTTTGCAGCGGTCGCAGCCGCGGCCGCGATAGAGCTTCACGCCCTCGAACATCTTGGGGTCAATCTGCAGGTCCTGATACATCTTGGCGGGGTAGCTGACCTCCTCCTTGCAGCCATTGCAGATGCGCCGCATTAAACGTTGCGCGCAGGAAAGGATGACGGCGGAGGAAATGAGGAACGGCGCAATGCCCATGTCGTCCAGGCGCGCAATGGCGCCGGGCGCGTCGTTGCAGTGCATCGTGCTGAGCACCTGGTGGCCCGTAAGCGCGGCTTCGACCGCGATTTCCGCCGTCTCTTCGTCGCGAATTTCCCCGATCATGACGATGTCCGGGTCCTGGCGCAGGATCGAGCGCAGGGCGGCGGCAAAGGTGAGGCCGATCTCCTTTTTGACCGGCACCTGGTTGATGCCGCCGATCTGGAACTCGACCGGGTCCTCAACGGTGACGATATTGTAATCGGGATTGTTCAGCTCGTTCAGGCAAGAGTAGAGAGTGGTGGTTTTTCCCGAACCGGTGGGGCCGGTGACCAGGATCAGGCCGTGCGGCGAATCCACCGCCGCCTTCATGCGCCGGAAGCTGTCTTCGTCCATGCCCAGCTTGTCCATGCTGGCCGAGAGGTTCGACTTGTCGAGCACGCGCAGCACGATCTTCTCCCCGTGCACCACCGGCAGGAACGAAACGCGCAGGTCAATGTCGCGCCCGGAGACCTTGACGCGCATGCGGCCGTCCTGGGGCAGGCGGCGCTCGGCGATGTCCAGGTTGGACATGATCTTGAAGCGCGAGCTGAGCGGAATCTGCATGCCTTTGGGGATGTCGTTCATCACCCGCAACGCGCCGTCAATGCGGTACCGCAGGGTGACCGTCTTCTCGAAAGGCTCAATGTGAATGTCGCTGGCGCGGTCCTTGATGGCCTGCACCAGGATGATGTTGGCCAGTTTGATGACCGGCGCTTCTCCGCTGGTGGTCTCCAATTGGTCAATACTGACGTCTTCGGTTCCTTCCTTGGTGACCTCCAGGTTGTCCGCCTCCGCCGCCACTTCGGCCTCGGCCGCCTCCTCCACGATGTCGGAAAGGGAAGCGCCTTTGCCGGATTCAAGGTTGTTGATCTTTTCGATGATGGCCTTCTCGGGCGCGATCATCTTGGATACCTTGAGTTTGCTGATCCGCTCGACGTCGTCCTTGGCGACCACATTGAGGGGATCAGCCATGGCGAGGTAAAGCGTGTTGCCCATGCGCGACACCGGCACCACCTTGTGGGCCAGCGCGGTGTCTTTCGGCACCAGGTCCGCCACGTCCTTGTCAATGCTCACCCGGGCCAGGTTGATGGGCGGCGTGTTCAGCACGCGGCCCATGCAGACGGTCATGTCCACGTCCGAAACCAGCTTTTCGTCAATGATCAGGTTCAGGAAGCGCTTGCCTTCCTTCTTCTGCTTGGCCATCAGCTCGTCCACCTGCGCGGGCTTGAGATGCCCGTCCTCGACCAGGGCGTCGGCGATGCGTTCACCAAATGATTTGACGGGAGGCATAGGGCTCAACTCAGAGTTTGAACACTTTTTTGAGGGCCTTGGCCATATCCGCCGGCGGACAGATATACCAGATGATGCGGTCCTTGGTCGCCTCGCTCAACTCCTTGGCGGCCTGCTTGTTGAACGGATTCGCCGTCGCCACCATCACCGACTTGCTCATTCGGTCAAACGGCAGCACGCACCAGCGCAGGCAGGTGTCCTTGGGGAATTTACGGGCCAGATCAATGTCCAGATCGTAGCGGTCCAGCGGGATGTAACCCAGCGCGGATTTCTCGCAAAGCACGCGCAAGGAATCCACGATGGGCATCAGGTTTTTGTCGTGCAGCACTTGGAGGAAAGGCTCGACCACCTTGCCCGGGGGCGAACTCGGGTCGGGGGTGAACCAGCAAAGGTCAAAATCCCCCTGCGAGATGTGCTTGCCATCCACATAGAGCTTGTGCATCACCTCGCGGCCGTCTTCGACCGCCACCGAAGCCCCTTTCACTGCGGGCGATGGCTTGGCGGCGGCCTCGCCAGTCTTGGGGGCCACCGCCACTTCCGCCGGCATCGGACTGGCGGTCATGCTCTCCGCCTTTTTCTCAATGTCCGCCAGCGCCTTCTGGACATCCGGATCGTCCGGATGCTGCTGCAAAATGGTTTCGTACTCCAGAATGGCGTTGGAAAGCTGGCCCAAATGCAGATAGGCGTCCGCAATTCGCTTCGACGCCCGAACCGCGTCAACCTCCCGACCCAGCTTCGAATAAGCCTCCTTCAGGATTTCCAGCGATTGGACATCATCCGCCTGCGACTCCGCGATGACCTCGAACATCTCGATGGTCTGCAGGAGTTGCGCTTCTTCGTTGGGTGTCAAGCCGCTCATGCTTTGGCCCCGACCCGCCGGCCTTCACAAGCCGGCGCTGGTTAATTCCTTTCGCCCATTCCTGGGCGAATGCGTTGTCACGGGCTCATTTAAGCATCTCGGCGCGGGGAAAGCAAACCTTACTTTTGAAAAAAATCACGCCCGAGTTGATTCAAGATAAAGGTTGCCTTGGGGGGACGGAAAGGATAGGGGAAACATATTAGGTTCCTCGACGTTTTTAGTGGAACGTCATTGGCGAGAAATACGATACCGCTGCCGCCTGAACGCCAAGGCCATTATTGCCGGCGGCAGCTCCGTCAGGAGCGGCATGGGTGTAGCAAAGTCGCGCCCATAAGATACCTCCGCCGTTTGGGGCGGCCTGATCAAGGTATTCGTTACCGGCGAGATTCAGGTCATGCCGCCCCAAACGGCGGAGGGGGTTTTAGGGCCGGGCCGGGCTATAAACATGCCGCTCCTGACGGAGCTGGCGACCGCACTCCACTGGAAACGTCGAGGAAGCACATATCATTGCCTCACGGCAACCTTTACCCAGCAGGCAATACGCCGGCGCGTCTCCAAGTTATTGGTGGCGCCTTGTCGCCTTACCCATGCCGGCGTTTGCTCGCCGCCGGCAGGCGTACGCGGGCAGGGGTCGTAAAGAGCCGCACCGGCGAAAATTCCAAACCAGCATTGCTTGCCGCCGTCAACTTGTGGATGCACTGTGGCTGGATCGCGTTGCGCAGAACGAACAAAGGCCGCCCTCCGGCAAACCCCCGGGCTTTTGTCCGCGCTGTGATTTCCTTTACTGTATGGTCTCTGGGATGCAATACACAATTTGTCACCGTGGGCGGCTTTTTCCCTCTCCCCCCTTGGGGGGAGAGGGCAGGGTGAGGGGGCGCGTGTCGTTTATCCCAAGCACTCATGAGTAAGGCGCTTGGGTATGGGCCGATTCGCTCAACCAATCCAAGTAGGCCGGCGTCCCGGCGGTCACCGGCAGGGCGATGATTTCCGGCGTGTCGTAGGGGTGCTCCTTGAGCAGCAGACGCTCAAGTTCACCGAGCCGGGCGCGCGTGGTCTTGATCAACATCAGCACTTCGGCGCCGGCTTCAAGCCGGCCCTGCCACCAGTAATGCGACTCAAGACCCGGCGCCAGGTTGGCGCAGGCCGCCAGCCGTCGCTCAAGGCAAAGTTTCGCCAGCCGTCGCGCGGTTTTGATATTCGGCGCGGTCACCAACACCAGAAAAATATTTTTTGCGGCACGCATTTCCGTAAAAAGGTCCGTCCGGCGCGCTCAATTGCAAGCACAATCAAGGGTTCGGCTGGCGGCGGGTTTCATCAGCCCCCGGCTGGGGTTCGACGTCCAGGCATTCCGCGCGCTCAGCGGGGAATCCTGCCTTTTTCTTCTGGCTAATATTATTGATAATAAAATATAATAAACGAACGCTAATTATACTTCAAAAAAATAAAAAATAATGCTAGTCATGCTGATTAATTCTGCTAAAAATCCGCCCATCAGCAAACGGCTCACAGGCCAAAGCCGGCTCGGGGCTGGGATGGCAGGACTTGGGAGCAATGGACGCCGGCCGCGGGCGGCCGGCGCAAACGCGATAAATCGGAAAGGACTGTATGATAAGTTCGATTCTCGGAATTGCCGACGGTTGGGTGGCGCTGGTCTTTCTGCTTTGCCTGGGCAGCGCCCTGCTGTGCGTGGTCTATAGCGCGCTGAATTGGAACCGGGGTGATGACTCGGTCAGCACCGCGGATGTCAAATGGGAAAAAGAGGAGGTGGAGGTGGAAAAACACCTGACCGATTGAGTCTGAGGCGCGCATCCAAACCAACAACCAAGAAAACCGCTTATGATTTTCGCACAAGTTGGCCTGCTCGACATCCTGGTGGTGCTGCTTTATTTCTTTGCCACAGCTTATTTGGGGTGGCTGGGGTTTCGCGGAACCAAGTCCGCCACCGATTACCTCGTGGCCGGGCGCAAAGCGCATCCGGTCATCATGGCGCTCAGCTATGGCGCCACGTTTATTTCCACCAGCGCCATCGTGGGCTTTGGGGGCGTGGCGGGTCTGTTCGGCATGGACTTGCTCTGGCTGACGTTCTGCAACATCTTCATTGGCATCTTCATCGCCTTCGTGTTTCTGGGGGGGCCGACCCGCCGGATGGGGCACGCGCTGGACGCCCACAGTTTTCCAGAGCTGCTGGGGCGGCGCTACCAAAGCAATTTCGTGCAGGTGTTCGCCGGCCTGGTAATCGTGCTGTTCATGCCGCTTTACGGCGCGGCGGTGCTCATCGGAGGCACGGAATTCCTGCAAAGCACCTTCAAGATTGATTATGACTTGGCGCTGTTGATCTTCGCCTTGGTGGTGGCGGTTTATGTGATTTTCGGCGGGCTCAAGGGGGTGATGTACACCGACGCCTTCCAGGGGGCCATCATGTTCGTCGGCATGATGGTGCTGATTGGCTTCACCTATGTCAAACTGGGCGGCGTGACCGCCGGGCACCAGGCGCTGACGGACCTGGCGCCCCTGACGCCCGGCAAACTCAAAGCGATCGGCCATCAGGGATGGACGGCCATGCCGCAGTTCGGCTTTGGCGACCTGAAATACGACCTCTGGTGGATTGTCATTAGCACCATTGTCATGGGAGTGGGCATCGGGGTGCTGGCGCAACCACAACTGGCGGTGCGGTTCATGACGGTCAAGAGCAAGCGCGAGCTAAACCGCGCGGTGGGGGTCGGCGGCGTGTTCATCCTGGCGATGACCGGCGTCGCCTTCGTCGTCGGCAGCCTTTCCAACGCTTATTTCACGCAGCACGGCGCGCTGCTGACGGGCAAGGTGGTCAAGATGCTGGACGAAGCCAAGGGCCAGGCGGTGTTGCACCTCGCGCGCAAGACGGAGTCCGGGGCCTGGGAATTGCTGATGGACCAGACGGTGGCGGAGGGCAAAACCAACCTGGCGCCCAAGGTGGCGCCGGTAGTCCTGGACAAAAAGCAGCCCTATTTGGACCAGACCGTCGGCGCGGACAAGCTGGCCCAGGGCCGCAGCATATCCATTGTTTATGCCAAAGGTGTTACTGAGCAAATCATTCCCACCTATATCAATACGGCGATGCCCAAATGGTTTAACCTGGTCTTCATGCTTACCTTGCTGGCCGCCGCCATGAGCACGCTCTCGAGCCAGTTCCACACTTTGGGGACGGCGGCGGGCCGGGATGTTTTTGAGCAAGTGGCGCGTCGGGACCAAGCCGCGCCAGACCGAACGGTTTACATCGTGCGCATCGCCATCTTCCTTGGTTTTGTGGTCGCGGTGGTGTTGGGCCATTTCTTCGCCAAGAAGGACTACATTGTGGCGCGGTTCACCGCCATCTTTTTTGGTTTGTGCGCCACCACTTTCCTGCCGGCGTTTGTGGGCGGCCTGTTCTGGCGTCGGATGACGAAGGCGGGCGCCATCGCGTCCATGCTGGTCGGTTTCTCCGCCTCGGCCTTCTGGCTGCTGCTGGTCAAGGAAAAGGAAGCGGGGGCCATCGGCCTGGTGCAATCGCTCACCGCCGGCAAAAACAGCATCCTCTGGAACCACCCCAATTGGCCCAGCGTGGACCCGCTGTTTATTGGCCTGCCCTTGTCCATTCTGACGGCGGTCGTCGTGAGCCTGCTGACCCGCCCGCCGGAGGAAAGCCATTTGGCGAAATGCTTCGGGCAACCGGCGTCCGGGGCCGGGCAGGCCAAATGACTGTCGAGCCGCGGGAACCCATTTTTTTAACCAACAAAAGGAAACCAAAATGAACAACTCGTTGTTGACCAACACCGTAATGGCGGGCGCGCTGGCGTTGACCTTGGCTGCGACCGGGGCCGAGACTGGCGCTCAAAAAGACTGGACCCAGAAGGTCAAAAACCCAACCGACTGGCTCTCCTGGGGCGCGGACCTGCGGTTGCGGAATGAATTCTTGGAGAACATGCTGTCGCTGAATCCACTGGCGGCGTTCCATGACCAGGACTATTTCCGTTTTCGCGGCCGCGTTTATGCCACCGTCAAGCCGCACGCCAAACTGAGCTTGAACGCCCGGGTGACGGCGGAGCCGCGCTATTGGAACATCGAGTCCTTTTCCGCCGTCTTTCGCAATCAACGGGGCATGGAATGGCAGGAGGGGGTGATTGACAACCTTAATCTCAAGTGGTCGGAAATGTTCAACCTGCCGCTGACGCTCACGGTAGGCCGGCAGGACCTGATGCTGATGGACGGCTGGCTGTTTATGGACGCGACGCCGCTGGATGGGTCGCGCACCTTTTTCTATGACGCCGCCCGGCTGGCTTTGGACCTCAAGGACCAGAAGACCAAGATCGAGGCCATTTATATTGAGCACCCGGCAATGAACGACGCCTGGCTGCCGCCCATCAAGCATCACGAATACCAAAAGGCGATCACCGACCAGGACGAGCGGGGCCTGATGCTTTGGGTTAACAACAGCGCCATCAAAGAGTTGAATCTGGATGTGTACGGTATATGGAAGCATGACTCCTCGCCCGTGACTGCCGCCGGCATTCGGGGCAACTCCTACACCTTGGGTGGCCGGTTGTCAGGGCAGGTGCTGGATAATTGGAAATATCGCGTGGAAGGCGCCTACCAGTTTGGCCGCCGCCAGGAGCCGCGGATCAGTCCGGCCTTTAACTCGGTCAACGCCTGCGGCTTCAACAGCCAGATCAGTTATATGATCAAAGACCCGTGGAACAACCAACTGCACCTCGCTTACGAATTCCTCTCCGGCGATGATCCGGCGACCACCGGCACCTATGAAATGTTCGATCCGCTGTGGGCGCGCTGGCCGCGGTTCAGCGAGGGATATATTTACTCTTACGCCCAGGAAATTCGCATTGCCGAGTGCTCCAATTTCCACCGGTTTGGCCCTGGCTGGACTCTCAATCCCACGAAAAAAATGGATATTAGCGCCTATTACAACCTGCTGTGGGCGGATGAAACCATCCCGACCCTGGCGGGCGCCAACCCGAACTTCTCCCGCAACGGCCATTTTCGGGGGCACTATTTGCAGGCCATCCTGAAGTATAAGTTCTGCAAGAACGCCTCCGGCCATCTGTGGGCGGAATTTCTTTGGCCGGGCGACTTCTACACCTTTCAGGAAAGGTCAACCTTCCTGCGGGCGGAAGTGTTGTTGACCTTCTAAAGCTCTCCTTGCCGCTCTGGGCCGCCAGCGCGGCCCGGAGACGTCCCACACAAGAAAACGGAAGGCCTCCTCCCCTTCCGTTTTCTTTTTTTTAACTGAAAACCGCGGTTCAACCACGGATAAACACGCGCCTGTCCCGAAAGTGGGTGTTTGGCAAACGACGTTCGCGGCGTTGAAGCGGGCGCAGGGAATTTTAACGCCAAGCCGCAGAGCCGCAGAGCCGCAAAGATCAAGTTGGTGGTTGGGAGAAGGGAATTTTATTTCTCGGCGACTTTGCGACTCAGCGTCTTTGCGTTTGGCCGGCTGCACTTGTGCCGACGCTGGCGCGAACTTGCAAGCGCTGTGGGAACTCCGCGAGGTCTTGGAGTGCGGTAGCCCTCTACCGCTTTTCTTAGGCGCGCGGCTTTGGCGTGTGTCAGCCGTTGCTCAAGGATGACGCCTCAACACTGCCAAAGCGCCAGAGGACTGGCGCACTCCACGACGCTGGCGCGCGTCCACAAGCGCCCTTCTCATTAACACCCTGCTTTAGCGGGGTGATTGGAGTTCGGGAACGCAACTCAACGGTTTTAACCGTTTCGCGTCGCGCGTGGCGCAAGCGTCGTGGGAACTCCGCGAGGGTGTGCCGCAGGTTTCCAACCTGCTGTATCGCCGACTTCCAGTCGGCAA